>Ga0180009_10007737_pt1 | contig 10884 bp, 12 predicted proteins | sample OS_PC_MetaG_FD_123537 | JGI IMG/M metagenome (GOLD analysis project Ga0180009, IMG submission 123537) | Groundwater microbial communities from the Aspo Hard Rock Laboratory (HRL) deep subsurface site, Sweden - OS_PC_MetaG | ecosystem: Environmental > Aquatic > Deep subsurface > Groundwater... | reverse complement strand
AATCACTGCTCAGACAGAAAATACTGACACATCCCTACAAGCTCCGACTTTATCAGCAACTGCCGGTGGTGATGGCATTGCTCTCAGTTGGACCCAAAATAGCGAGAGTAACTTCCGATATTACAAAGTAGTACGCTCGCGAACCAATTCCAACCCCACTTATCCCGAAGACGGCTACATCGCCGTTAAAAACCGAACCGAAACCGCTTACATTGATACTGAGGTGTGTTGCTCTTCTAGCGGGACATATTATTACCGGGTCTGCGCGGTCAATTCCAGTGGTAGTGTTTATTGTGGTAATGTGATAACGGTGATGGATGGAGCAGTGCAGGAATAATATTTAGCCATTTGATGTCTAAAAAACCGTTGGCAACTAGGCTAGCGGTTTTTTAATTCCATTAATCTAAACAGACTGGCGGTCTAACTTGATCCAGATCTCTATTTGATATTGAGCAATAGAAGTTATGTTCGGTGCACTGCCGGTAAAATTTGCAGATCTCATTTTTACCAGTGGGGTAGTCGATTGCCAGCACAAATTTATTATCGGTCACCGCCTGGTCGAGATATTTTAATTCTTGGTTAGTCATTTCGGCATCTTGGGAAGAATTGTCATTGTACCAGGTATCTTCTTTGCCCAAGCCGTCTACCAACTCCCGGTATTCAGCGAAATCATAAAGTTCAGGGGCATTCTGGGGCACAATCAAAAAATCAGCGTTGATGTTTCCTCCTGTCTCCTTAATCAGTCTCACAAAGTTGATCATATCAAGAGCAGCATTGACATGACCTCGCTCGTGGTAATATTCGTAAGCGTCGATGATGTCAAGATATACCCCGCTATAACCTAAAGAGGTAATGTTTTCTACTTTTCCCAGAATAATATCTTGCCAGGTCGGCTCCCAGTATTTGACTTTATAATTGCCAGGCCACTCTGGATTCTCCCGATCGATAAAGCTAGGGCTGCCCGTCTGCCACGATCCTTCCCAGTAGTCTCGGTAGTCCTCAGCCTCGCCGATACTTAGGTACGCTAGGACTGTCTTGCCGTCATTCTTTAGGCTTGTTATCTCGGTCGCGGGAAGCTGGGCATCATCGGGGTCGACAATTAAGTAATCGACCACCAACGTTTTTAATTCCTCATAACGCGCATCTTGTAACTGATAATGGAAAAGCTTGGTTACTTTTACGGCGTCGCTGCTCCGGTTGTAATCGGTTAGTACGTATTTAATAAATAGAAATGACAATAACAAAATAGCTAACACTAAAACAACAACCACCGCTCGTTGTACCAGTTTTGAGGAAGAATTTATTGATCTCATAAGAGAATTTTTCATCTTCATTTTAGCATAAGTCTTTATTCTGGTATAATAGGATATGTAAATTGCCTATTATTATGAATAGAGAACTAGCAGAAATAATTAAAAATAGCACTTTTACTGTTGCCGCCGGCCGCTTTGTTTACATTAAGGCAGCTAGCCTACCGACTGGTGGTGGTCACTTTATGGTGACTCAAGACCAGGACGAGATTACGGTGGTAACTCAGGAAGATAATTTATCGCAAGTTGACTTTATAGAGAAAAATAAGGATTTTTATAAATTGATCGCTCTTAATGTTTCCGTACCTTTTTATTGTGTTGGTTTTTTAGAGGCGATAAGCGAAGGAATCTCAGCCGCCGGCCTAAATATCCTAATTATTTCAACGTATTCTAAAGATTACATAATGGTAAAGGACGATTGCTGGTTTCAGGCCAGGAAAGTATTATTAAAGCTTGGCTTCCAAGAACAATGAAATTTTTTTACGGACTGTTAATTTTACTGATAACTATTTTGATAGTCGGCTTAGTGGTTTATCTCATAATTATCCCAGAAAGCGTTGAAAATCTAACGGATTCTGCCACGTCGGATACAGATAGTGGAACAGACATTGGTTCTAATGAAAAAGTAAAGTTGAATGTCAGTGCAGAGAAAGCAGCCGAGTCAATATCGTCGGACAGTAATTCTCTGATCTACCCACCACCAATTAGTGACGCCGAAAACCGTATTACCAAAAAGCCTTTTGGTATTAAAATTAGCCTCACTAATTCACCAGTTCAACCAGAAAAGTTCTCGGGCTATCACACTGGTACCGATTTCGAGATTAGGGAAAATGAATTAAACCGCGAAGTGATGATAAATGCAATTTGCACCGGTGAAATTGCAAAGCGCCAACACGTCACTGGCTATGGAGGCGTGATAGTACAAGAGTGCCTTATTAATGAAGAAGAAGTCAGGGTAATTTATGGCCATTTGTCTTTAGATAAAGAAATCGCGCAGAGCGGTGATAATTTAACTGCCGGTAAAGGTCTGGCGGTGTTGGCCGAGCAGGGGAGCGTTGACGCTGGTGGAGAGAGAAAACACCTGCATTTGGGGATTTATCGCGGGGATATTGTTGATTGGCGAGGATATGTTCCCACCGAAAAAGAATTAGAACAATGGGTTGACCCGGAGAGTATCTTATATCTGAAATAACAATTGTTCATGGTGTATATCGTTAGCAAAAGAATCATTCAAGTACTCTTGCTCCTCGGCGCTCTCGCTTGGACTTTTTCCTATTTCCAAAAAGATAAATTACCAGCACCGGAGCAAATCGACGAACGATTATACCAAGAACCCCAACAAACTAAAACAGAAGCCACGCCTTTTATCAAGCAGACAGGGGATATTGAATATACCATCAAACCTCTTTTCGATTACGAACTTTATGGTCTAGTCGGTTCTTTTCACAACAGTGAGAGTTGGTGGGACTATTATCATCAGGAATGGAGCGACTACCTTAATGTTAAAGATCTATGTGTAATCTGGGGAGATAATATTAAATCTGGCGTGTACCAAGATATGAAATTCGCCAGTGGCAGTTGGACTTGTTACGCGGAATTTAAAAGTGGCACTAATCAGGTAGAGTGGGATAAATTCAAATACAGTCAGTTGTCAAATAATCATCTACTAGCTGGCGAGAAAGACATGAATAAGCAAATCATGGCGGCTCAGACGGGTGATCAAGTTCACCTTAAAGGATACTTGGCCGAGTATTCCCATGGTAGTGGTTTCGAGCGGGGCTCGAGTATTAGTCGGACTGATAGAGGCAATGGTGCTTGCGAAACGATTTATGTCACTGATTTTGAGATAATTAAAAAAGGCGAGGAGATTTGGTGGTATGTATACCGCTATGTCAGATATATAATAGCTGTTTGCTTAATTCTATTATTTATCTCGCTCTTTCGTGATCCCGCGAAGAACGGGGAGGATGAATAAAAAACTGTATGAAAAAAGGCATAATTTTTGACTGGTCGGGAGTGATTACGCAGAATCTGGAGTCTATTTACTGTTTGGCGATGACGGTTTTAGCTCAGTTCGGGGTAGACAAGATCTCTCTGGCGGAATTTCGACGCGAGTGGGAACAGCCCTACATGCTTTTTTATAACAAATATGTACCAGACCTTACGATCGGGGAGGAAAAGAAAGCATTCGCGCAGGCTCTTAAAAAATGTCCGCGGTCGCAGCCATATCCAGGTATGAATGAGTTTTTACGTAAGCTTAAAAAAACAGGGGCAGATTTACTGATTCTTAGTAGTGAGCTGCCAGACTATATTCCCGAGGAAATGGAAGCGCTACAAATTGAAAATGTGTTTAGTAAAATATATTTCGATGTTCATGATAAAGAAAAAGTGATCAGAAGCATTGTTGCTGAGCGAGAGCTGGATCCGAACAAATCATATTTTATTGGTGATACCACCCACGAGATTGAAGCCGGCCGGGCAGCGGGCTTAAAAACAATTGGGACATTGTGGGGCATCCATAGCCGGGAAAAATTAGAGACGGTTAAGCCGGATTTTATCGCGGCGGACTTAGTGGAACTGGAAAAATATCTTTTAGAAAGGTGAATTTTAATGCTATGCTAGATAAAACCGGAGCGTAGTATAGTTAGTGGTAGTACCTGTTTATTTCGACTGGCGGGGTGTAGTATAATGGTAGTACGTGCGCATGGGGTGCGTATAGCCCGAGTTCGATTCTCGGCACCCCGATAGTCGAAATAAACAGTCAAGCGTGGAGGAGGAGGTACCTGTAGTCGAAGTTCCCCACCTGTGGGTGGACAAGGATTCTCCGCGCTCCGACCAGAGTAAATAGCAATATTTAAATAAATCAATGCCCAAAATCAAAACCATCATCATGGGAGCTGCCGGGCGGGACTTTCATGACTTCAATGTTTATTTCCGCCAAAATTCGGATTATGAAGTAGTCGCTTTCACCGCGACCCAAATTCCGGACATCGCGGGGCGACAATATCCGCCAGAACTCAGTGGCGAGCTTTATCCCAAGGGTATCCCGATTTATGCGGAGAGTGATTTAACCAAATTAATTAAAGAAAATAAAGTTGATCAAGTTCTACTTTCTTATTCTGATCTACCGCACGTTTACGTGATGAATAAAGCTTCCCAAGTGCTCGCGGCTGGAGCGGATTTTCGTCTCCTTGGTCCAGCGCACACCATGCTTTCTTCCAGTAAACCGATCGTTTCGATTTGTGCTGTCCGTACAGGCTGTGGCAAAAGCCAAACTTCCCGCAAAGTGGTTGATTATTACAAAAACAAGGGATTGAAAGTAGTCGCGGTTCGTCATCCGATGCCTTACGGCGATTTGGCCAAACAGGCAGTGCAAAGATTTGCCGCTTACGAGGATTTAGACAAACACGAATGCACTATCGAGGAACGAGAGGAATACGAACCATATGTGGAACAAGGATTGGTAATCTACGCCGGGGTAGATTACGAAAAGATTTTACGAGAAGCGGAAAAGGAAGCCGATATTATTATTTGGGATGGAGGTAACAATGATTTGCCTTTTTATAAACCAAACTTACATATTGTGGTGACTGATCCGCATCGAGCGGGGCATGAAGTGAGTTATCATCCGGGCGAAGCTAACTTTCGGATGGCGGATGTGATCGTGATAAACAAAATGGACACCGCTGATCCAGAGAAAGTGAAGATTATTGAGGCTAATGCAGCCGAACTCAATCCGGCAGCGACGATTATCAAAGCCAACTCAAGTTTTGAAGTGGAAAAACCGGAATTAATAAAAGGCAAACGCGTGTTAGTAGTAGAAGATGGTCCAACTTTGACCCACGGTGAGATGGCTTACGGGGTCGGAGTAGTGGCGGCCAAGAAATTTGGGGCGAAAGAATTAATTGATCCGCGACCGTTTGCTGTTGGGACGATCAAGGAAACCTTTGATAAGTTCACTCAACTGGAAAATCTAGTACCAGCTATGGGCTATGGTGACAAGCAAATGAAAGAACTAGAAGACACGATTAATAAAAGCGACGCTGAAGCAGTGGTGATAGGTACACCGATTGATCTAGGTAAATTACTTAAGATTGATAAGCCGGTGACGCGGGTCACTTATTACTTAGATGAGATTGATAGTCCGAATTTGGCGGAGGTGCTGGCTAAAGCAAATTTAGTTAAATAATCTTATGTCTAACTATGCTCTCATCGACTGGATCAAAAGAAATAAAGACACCAAGTCGGAGGCAGAAATAAAAGCGGATTTACTCAGTAAGGGCTGGAAAAAGCAAGAAGTGTTGACGGCTCTCGATGTCGTTTATCGCAGTGGTGACCCGGAGGCTAAAAAAACAAAAGGCAGAAAGTGGTGCTGTATTTCGGCTGTCATTGTTGGTATTTTACTGGCAGTCGTGATTGGCGTCGGTGGTTATTATTTTTCCCGGTATATCCAAGAGCAAGTAGACGAGTTAGCTCGTCAGACTGAGCGTAATAAAATAGTCGGTGGCAGTGAGGTCTGGCGTGAGGAAGTGGCAACCAAGGAATATAATTTAACTGGTCGCTATACCTACACCAATGATGGCCCAGGCACAATTACTAAGGTAGAAGGAACAGTGGCCTTAATTCCGAATATTGAGGGTTATCAGGAGGTTATTTCTGAAGAGATATATCCCGAGGATCATGAAATTATAACTGATGAGCAGGGTAATAAATTTGCCAAGTCGACCATCGAGAGAGATATCGCGACTGGTGAAAAGTATGAATTTAAAATCGTTTATCGGGTTAAAGCCAAAGCCTTTAAAAATCACTTAGGGGCATGTGAGGGGGAGCAAATAGCTGATTATTTAGAGGCGGAAGAGTATATAGAGTCTGATAATGAAAAAATAAAGCAAAAAGCGGTGGAAATTACCGCTGACCTGGCTGATGATTGCCAGAAAGCTGAAGCAATTTACAATTATGTGGCTGATGATATGGAGTATGTGAAAAATACCAAAGAAGAAAAAGGGGGAGCGTTGGAAGCGCTAGAGAAAGGCCAGGGCGACTGCACTTATTATGCTGATTATTATGTTGCCTTGGCACGGGCAGTTGGTATACCAACCCGCTTTTTAGAAGGGGCATCCTATACTCCTACCAAGGAAGATCAAGAAATAGCGCCTACCAATAAACATAATTGGACAGAATCGTATCTGCCCGGCACGGGCTGGACGCCAGTCGACGCTACTTGGGGTGATCCGGAAAGAAATCGTCCTGGTCAATTTTCTCAGGCAGATGGCAAACATATCATTATGACTCGAGGCCGAAATATTGAAGCTATCGATGGCCATAACTATCTCAGTACTCGATATTGGTACAAAAATAGCCAAGGGAAGCCAAATGTTAGTCTCGATGATGAGTGGACGGTGGAGTTGGTGGAGTAGGTTTTCTGAAGCTTCGATAGACAGGGTCGCGCGCCCTGTTTTTTGCTACCTTTAAGCCTAAAATCTGTTAAACTAGCTGCATGCAAGCAAAATACGTTAGTAAAAATGGCGAACTGGTCGAGAGTGGGGATGCCAATATTTCAGTTTATAATAAGGCATTGTTTTTTGATTTCGCCGTCTATTCTAATATTAAGGTTGTGGGTGGGAAAATGTTTTTGCCTGAGCTAGAAATTGAGAAATTATTGGAATCGGCAGCGGCGATTGGGATTAAATATGAGGTGGAGCGAGATGAGCTGGTGAAGTGGGCAGAAAAGTTAGTGGAGAAAAATGAGCTGAAAGATGCCTTGATTAGAATATTGCTAGTGGGGCCAGAAGTAGATAACGAAGTACAACTCTTTATGTTCCCGGTCGGCCTGACATTTTATCCCAAACAATTTTATCAGCAGGGGGTGAAATTGATTATCTACAAGGGCGAGCGTTTTTTCCCGACAGCTAAGACGAAAAATTTACTGATGAGCTATCTGGCCTATCAGGAAGCGGTCAAGCGTGAGGCTCTCGATGCTCTATTAGTTGATCGCGATAATAATATTATTGAAGGAACACGTTGTAGTTTCTACGTAATCAAAGGAGACGAATTGATTGTGCCACCTGCGAGTAAAACGCTCGAAGGAATTACCAAGAAAATTATTTTAGAAATTGCGCTCCAGATTTTGTCGGTGCGTGAAGCTGATATCCCATTAGCTAGCATCACTGGCTACGATGAATACTTTATTTCCGCTACGACCATGAAAATAATGCCAGTGCGAGAGATTGATGGGCAGGTAGTAGCTGAGCAAGTGGGGGAGAAGACGAGGGAGTTGCAGCGGTTGTTTGCGGAGTATGCCGAAAAAACTTGACAAAAGCCACCGCTTTGCTAAAGTCAGGGCAAATGGAAAAAATTATTGCTAAAAATCAGAGCCGGCGAGGAAATAACTGGTCATCAGGGAAACTGGCGAGTTTTTAGTGTAAAAAACACTTAGAGCAAATTCTGGCTGGTTCCCCTGGGGACCAGTTTTTTGTTGTGCCCAGATTTGCTCTTTGGTTCTTTGCCAAAGGAATAGGGAAGCTTGGATTTTCGGCTTCGACAAATAGAAAGGAGAGAGGAGATGAAGAAAGCTATGCGAGAGAAGATTCTCCAGCAGCTAGGAGTAACAGATCAGTTGTCAGAGCTTGACCAACAGGAGAAGAAGGGAGACTGGTCTAAGGTGGTAAATTCTCATTCGCTAGTTTGGGGCGATGCTTCCGAAATCGAAGGGGATGTTTCTGGACTGGTAGGAGATGTTAGTAAGATTTCGGGGGATGTTTCCCATATTACTGGACTCCTGTTGTGCTTTTCTCATCCGGGAGAAACGATCTCATACCGCTGTGGTCGGGATTCTCAACTTACCATGAATGAACTCTTGCCCGCTGGTGTAGAGGGCAACGTCTCTAATATTAGTGGTGACATCTCGGGTCTCATCGGCGATGTTTCTTCCCTGAGAGGTAACGTCTCTGGCATCTTCGGTGAGATCGAAGGGCGTAATGTGAAAGGCGATGTGTCCGGGATCAAAGGGAACATCACCGGCATTACTGGTGATTTCACTGGAATTAAGGGTGATGTTGTTGAAATTCTGAGGATTTTACTCGGACAAGAGAAGTAACCTACACACAGGAGGACTGACTGATGTCACAGAACGAAGAAAGAGAAAAGTGGTTATCACGGGAAGAAGAGATTGAACTCGCCATCCTGCTTATAGTTGGAACACCCCTGGGTCTAACTATGGCTGGGGCAACTGTAATAGCACTAACCGGGATAATGGTTCGGGATAGTCTGAAGATGGGTGCTTTCTTCTACTCCGGTGCTCTAATGTTGGCGTTTCCTGATCCCGCCCGGAGAATCTGTTCGCCACCTCTGGAATTGGCTGAGGAATTAGCTGAAAAACTTCTGCGTCCGCTCGATGTCTTTGAAAAAGTTCTGGATTGGACTTGGGGGGATTAGACGCGAACATCTTAGCTGCAAATTTAATTTTGCAGCTTTTTTATTTCAATTGATTTTGCTTTCTCTGCCAAAGTGGGCTAATATAAGCGGGTAAGCTATTTTGCGACCATGACCAAAACCCAAATAATCCGACAATTAACGGAACTGCGCAATAAAACAGCTCAACAGCAGAAGATTGAGCCGTTTAAGATATTGCAATTTCGAACTATTAATGAGATTGCGGCTAAGCGGCCGTCCAATTCTAAAGAGCTTTTGGCGGTGAAGGGGATTGGCGATAAAAAGCTGGCGCAATTTGGCGATAAAATTCTCGCGATTGTAAACAGTGAACCGGAGTTCACCGTTAAGGAAGTTGGCGGTCAGGCAGTGTCCAGCGGCGATAATGGCAAAGAGGCTGCTGCCAGTGGCCACAAAGAGACCGAGGATCAGTTAGAGCCTGTCGACCAAGTTTTTACCGTCAGCAAATTCCTTGACCAAGTTAATGATATTTTGGGACAAAAGTTAGAAGATGTGAAAGTCCAAGGTGAGATTTCGGGATTGAATAATCATTCCTCGGGGGTGTATTTTGCCCTTAAGGACAAAGATGACGAAAGTGTGCTTTACTGTTTTCTAGCGCGCTGGATTTATCAGGATTTAGGATTTATTCTCGAAGACGGAATGGAAGTAAAAGCTGGTGGTGTGCCGGGAGTCTACAAGGCAAAAGGTAATTTCAATTTGCGGGTCGAGACACTAGAGCTCACTGGCGAGGGATCAATGAAAAAGGCCTATGAGCTGCTGAAGAAAAAGCTACAAGAAGAAGGCTTGTTTGATCGCAAGCGCGTATTGCCAGAATTTGTTGGGAAAATTGGGGTTATAACTTCGCGTAGTGGGGCCGTGATCGATGACTTCCGTAATAATTTGACCCGTCGTGGTTATCAGATCCATTTTCACGATGTGCGAGTGGAGGGAGTGCGAGCGGTAGAGGACATCATGAAAGCAGCGCAGTGGTTTAATAAAAATCAGCCTGATCTGGATGTATTGGTGATCATGCGGGGTGGGGGGAGTCTGGAGGACTTGCAAGCATTTAATAACGAGCTAGTGGCGCGGGCGGTGTTTGCTTCCAAGATCCCAACGATTTGTGGCATCGGTCACGACCGTGACGTGCCGATTACCAGCTTGGTAGGTGACACCTTAACTTCGACGCCAACAGCGGCGGCGGTGTTAATTAATGAAACTTGGCAGCGGTTGGAAGAAAAATTACCAGAAAATGAGCAATCGCTACTGAATAATTTCGAAAAGGCACTGAATAATAAATGTGTGCAATTAAGTGGATTGACGAGTGAATTGAACAACAAATTTGGTCAGATATTCTTGAAGCTGAAGAATTTACGACAAAAATTGTGTGATGAGTTAAGCAATCTTGGCCGAGAAGCCGTAATGGCTAGAAAAAAGGCAATGGAGATGGCTGGTAACTTAGTTCAGAGGTTCGAACAGGCATTAAATAGGGTTGGGAAAGGTTTAGTGGAGCAGGAAAAGTATCTGGCTGGCGTTAATCCAGAGCGAAATTTAAAGTTAGGGTACAGTATAGTAAGAAATAAAGCCGGCCAAATTGTGAGGGACGTTAAGGGCATTAAAGTAGGAGAAAAGATTATAGCTCAGGTACAGCAGGGAGAGATCGAATCACGGGTGGAAAAAATAAGTAATAAATAATTTAATATCATGCCAAAAAACGAAGCTAACATCAACGAGTCCCTCAACAAATTAGAGGATATTGTCAGCTGGTTTGACGAGCAAGAAGACGTTGATGTCGAAGAGGGTCTCAAAAAAGTAAAAGCGGGTGCTAGTTTAATCAAAGATCTCAAAGGTCGGCTGAAAGAAGTAGAGAATGAGTTCGAGGAAGTGAAGAAGGATTTGACGGAGGAATAATATTAGTAGGGGCTAACACTGATCTTTTTCGCAGACTGCGGGTGTTTGAGGAGCCCCGCCATCGGCGGGACGACGAGTTCTGCAGCCAGAAAAAGATTAGTGTTAGCTCCTACAAAACAAAATATCAACTATGAAAATAAAAGGCATAATTTATTTGGGTTTTGCGGTCGTCGCATTTGCGATAAGTCCTATTATTGAAAAAATTGGCGTGGACAAAGGAGTGGAGCCGTCAGTTTTT
>Ga0180009_10007736_pt1 | contig 10884 bp, 11 predicted proteins | sample OS_PC_MetaG_FD_123537 | JGI IMG/M metagenome (GOLD analysis project Ga0180009, IMG submission 123537) | Groundwater microbial communities from the Aspo Hard Rock Laboratory (HRL) deep subsurface site, Sweden - OS_PC_MetaG | ecosystem: Environmental > Aquatic > Deep subsurface > Groundwater... | reverse complement strand
TGTTGACGGTGCAGGAGATGTGATTGTCACAAATGATGGAGTCACAATTCTTGAAGAGATGAACATCGAGCATCCATCTGCCAAGATGATTGTTGAGATTGCAAAGACCCAGGAAGACGAAGTTGGCGATGGAACAACCACAGCAGTTGTTCTTGCAGGCGAATTCCTGAAAAAAGCAGAATTCTTGCTTGACCAGGAGATTCATCCAACAGTTATTGCAAAAGGATACAGAATGGCCGCTGAAAAAGCCAAAGAAATTCTTAATGAGATTGCAGAGGATGTTAAAGATACAGATGATGATGTTCTTAAGAACATTGCTATCACTGCCATGACAGGCAAAGGTGCAGAGAGTTCAAAAGACCTCCTTGCAGACCTTGTTGTTAAGGGAGTCAAGCGAATCATAAACAAAGACAAAAATGGCAATGTTATGGATAAAAATGATATTAAGATTGAGAAAAAAGTTGGAGCAGGAGTTGATGAAAGCATTCTGATTGATGGTATTGTTCTTGACAAGGAAAGAGTTCACTCTGGCATGCCTAAAAAAGTTGAGAATGCAAAAATTGCATTAATTGATTCAGCTGTTGAAGTAAAAAATACTGAGATTGAAGCTAAAATCAGTATTACTGACCCTGAAAAAATGCAGGCTTTCCTTGACATGGAGGAAAACATGCTTAGGAAAATGGTTGATAGAGTTATTAGTTCAGGAGCAAATGTTTTGTTCTGTCAAAAAGGCGTTGATGATATGGCTCAGCATTTTCTTGCCAAAAAAGGCGTTTTTACATGCAGAAGAATAAGCAAATCAGACCTGGAAAAACTTGCAAAAGCAACAGGTGCAAACATTGTAACAGATTTGAATGAGCTTTCTGCTAAAGACCTTGGCAAAGCAGGAGTTGTGGAAGAAGTCAAAGTTGGTGACGAGTCAATGACTTATGTTATGAATTGCAAAAATCCAAAAGCAGTCACTCTCTTGGTTAGAGGAAGTACAGAGCATGTTGTTGATGAAGTCAAAAGAGCTGTTGAAGATGCTATTGGCGACATAATTGCTTCTCTTAAGAACCACAAAGCTGTTGGCGGCGCAGGAGCACCTGAGATGGAGCTTAGCAAACAATTGCTGAAGTATTCAGAATCTTTGAGTGGCAGAGAACAGCTTGCTGTAAAGGCTTTTGCAGAAGCAATGGAAATCATTCCAAGAACCCTGGCTGAAAACGCAGGTCTTGATCCAATTGATGTTCTTACTGAACTCAGAGCTGCTCATGACAAAAATCAGAAATGGGCGGGCATTAATGTTTTCACAGGAAAAGTTGTTGATGCATGGAAGCTTGGTGTTATTGAGCCATTAAAGATTAAGACTCAGGCTGTTAGCAGTGCTGCTGAAGTTGCAGTCATGATTCTGAGAATTGATGATGTGATTTCCGGAGCTTCTGGTGGTGGTGGAAACTGTATGCCTCAAGGTATGCCTCCTGGAATGGGTGGAATGCCTGACTATTGATTTTTCTTTTATTGTTCTTATTTTTTTAACTTCTTTATAGTGGTAACAAATCGAAAGTTTTATAAATCTTAAAACGTATGTATTCATTTATGTTTGATAAATATCTGACACAAGTGGTTGAGGAAAATCAATATGATAAACAAGCAGTTCCTGAACTAGAAAGACTTCTTGAAATGTTCATTGATGGTGTTCTAATGGAAGATGTTGGAACTCTTTTCAGAAATATTTTCAGTAAGAATGATTTTATAAGCCAAAAAGCAAGATTTCATGAATATGTTGAAATACTAGAATACTTAAAAAGAGGATTTCCAGAAGAAAAAATCCAAAATGGTGAGGCATATGATGCTTGTTATAAAGAAGCACATCCTGAAGCAGTTTTTAGAGAATATCAAGCATGCCAGGATATGTATAAAGAGCAGACAGGAGAAACCCTTCCAATGTTGGCTTTTGCATTAACAGAGCCAATGTCAGAAATAACACGTGATACAATTAAGGAATTAGAATTACCTCTTGCTGCAGGAACAACATGGATGTTTTATTCAGAATTAGTATCAGATTTGAAAGCCAGTCCAAAGTTCCAAGTAGAAGAAATCACAATGCAGGATGTTGAAAAAGCCATGCGATTCTATGAAATCAAAGGTTTTGAATACAAAAGAAAAGACCGAATTCTGGAAACCGCTGAAAAAGTAATAAAAAGAATGGAATTTATTGGGTGATGATAAAATGTCAGACAATATGGATAAAGTAAAAGCATTTGCAAAAGAATTTAATATTGAATGGGAAAATGGAGAAACAGAGCTAAGTTTTAGAAAAAGAGTTGCAGATGAAATAATAGAAAGGTTTGAAGATCCTTTTTTATCAACTTCAATTATGACGGGTACGCATGAAGACGATTTTAATGAAGCAGAGGAATCATTTGCTTACATAGTATCTGGAGTACGATTCGAGTCTAAAAGACAAGATTACAAAAGCAGAAATGATACTTACTATGAAATGCCTTGGCTTGATTTTAATTCTATTCTGCGAGAGCAGGGTTTTATACAAGGATCAGGTTATGGTTTTGAAGGCAGGCATCCGGGAAAACTTGAGGAGGCATCTGTCTGGGTTGATTATAAGAGAGGAATTCTGCTTACAGCGAGCAGCATGGCTGGCAGAGAAATAGTTACAGCAGCAAACTTTCATTTTGAATTATATAGTCCAAAAAAAATCATGGCTTTTGATCCTTATGAAAAGAAAACTCTTAGAGATGTATTAGGTGGGAGTTTTCGGATAATTAAAGGACAAGAGCAGTCTCAAGGAGACATTGCAGTGATAAGTAATGACGGAAGAGAAGGATTGGTTGACTATCTGCAAACATTAGACAATGCTTCATGGTTATTTCAAACCAACAATCCATGGCAACACTATGACAAGCATCACATATGGTTAAAACCAGACACTCTTCTTTATGAAGACAATCTGAAAATTCTAACTGCAGATGTGCAGAGAATGATTGGTGTGAAGGAATAATTACTTTCTAATTGATTACAAAAAAGCATACCTCGTTATTTACAACGAGCATTGCCCTTCTTTTTTGAACCAACATACCTCGCCCTAAAGTACGAGCTGTGTTGATTTTAGCGAAAAGTATATAAACTATTTCTTCTATTTTTATGCTTAGAATAAAAAAGAGGTGGTAGGTTCTTTGAGAGATGATACTACTGAAGATTATGAGCTTCTTCCTAAGCAGGAAGTTGATAATTTAAAAAAAGAGCTTGAGAGATTAAAAAAACATCCTTTTGGCGACTTATCCGAAGGTAAGGACATTCTTGAAGCTGTTAATAATCTAAACAGCAGTATAAAGAAGCTTATTGATATATTCACAAAAGCAGAAGCTGATTTAGCAAAAGAATATGGCGAGCAAAGCCCTGCGGGTGTTCTGAATGATATTAAAGACCAGAACGAGCAGATTGCCCAGGGATTAGTTGCAGTTGCTGACATGGTAAAGGAGATGAAAGATGAAAATGTTCCTATGGCTCCAGGATCCAGGATTCCTATAATGCAACCCCGCAGAGGACCTGAATCATATAATATGCAATCTTCAGGACCATCACCTTATCCACAACAAGATTTTGGAGTGCCTCCTCCACCACAGCCGTTTCCAGGCCTAGGAGAACAGGGTTCTTTTTCAATGCCTGAAGCACCTCCTTTTAATGATGAAATAACAGCTCAACCAAGACACAAACCATTATTCTCAAGAAGATGATAAAATGATATTGACAAGTCCTGTTAAGGATTTCTTTGTAAAGGTAGTTCCTCATGCTAAAAATGCAAGGATGAAGGAATTAAATTTCCTAGAAGCAGAACTGATAATGGCTGAAGAAGAAATATTGCAGAGAAAAGCTGCTCTTTCTCCAGAAGAAATAAATTTATTTGACACTAAAATTCATGACTTAAAAAAATGGGTTGAAAGAAAAAAGCATGAATTATAATTTTTTCTTTGTCTTTAAACATCTCTTTATACATCCTTGCCCATGACAGTCCTTCTGCTGTTTTCTTTTGCTCTCCAGATTGCTTTCTTGACAATCTCATCAACTTTCTCATTAAGAGCAGTCACAAAATCAGCAGCAACACTCATGTCTCCGCAAGCATCTTTTATCTTGGCTTTAATTATAAGCATCTCAGGCATAATACCACCTCATAATTATTTTATTAACATTATATTTTTTTAGATATATAAAGATTGCTATTATATTGCGTATTTTTTACGATAAATTTAAATATCTTTTATTTGTCTTTTGTATCATATGGAAAAAAACAGTCTAATCACAAAACACTTAAAATAATATTATTTCTTGTTATCTTGATATTAGTTATTGCTATTGCATTTATATTGTTTAAAAAATCGTCTGATAAAACTGAGGTGAATAATGTGGAAGAAACAAAAGTTTTGTTAAAAACAACAAAAGGAGACATTACAATAAAACTCTATGATGACATGCCTATTACTGCAGGTAATTTCAAAGAGCTTGTTGGCAAAGGATTTTATGATGGTGTGATTTTTCACAGGGTTATTGACGGGTTCATGATTCAGGGCGGAGATCCTGAAGGAACAGGCAGAGGCGGACCAGGATACAATATAAAGGATGAATTCACAGACCATAACCAGAATAACAGAGGCACGATTTCAATGGCAAACGCAGGCCCAAACACCGGAGGCAGCCAGTTTTTTATTAATTTAGTCAACAATAATTTTCTGGATTCCAAACACCCGGTTTTTGGAGAAGTGGTTGAAGGTATGGATGTTATTGATGCCCTTGCAAAAGTTGAAACAGGTGCTCAGGACAGACCTGTTGAAGAAGTGAAGATAATCAAGGCAGAAATTACTTGATTTTTTTATTACTTTTTATTTACTACTTCCGAATACTAACAATCGAAAATTATTTATATAGTTCTATTTTTGTTTAGAGGATAACATGGTAAAGCCAAAAAAAGAAAAAAAACCAGCACTAACAGGTGTTCTGGCGGAGTATGAAAAGAAATACATAGCTGGTGCTCCAGCAGAACAAAAAAAAGAATGGCAGGCACTAAAAAGTCAGCTTGAAGATATAATAAGCACAAAAAAAGCACCAGGCATTTCAAAAAGAGCAGAATTGCCTTTAATTCTTTTGGCAACACCAGAAATAATTCTTCTGCCGTCAAACATGGGAAATTTGGTGAATGTAATTGCAACCGGAGACGGAGGCGGTGTGGCAGATATATCTGGTGCACTTGCAATAGAACTAAACAGCCAAGGATTAAATGTTCATGTTGCTCTGCCTGAATACAAGCATCTTTTCCAGGCTTTAACAGACATGAGTAGGGCAGACTATGAATTATTAAAAAGAGAAATAGATGACCATTCAAGAATTCACCTTGTTGCAGATGACATGTTTTCAGCTGCAAAATCTGTTTATGATGACCAAACATCAGGACTTGAAAAAATAAATCTAAGGAAAGCTAATGCATTTCAGAGAGGAGTAATCTCAAGAATTCTTCCAGAACTTAAAACGCAAAATAACAACATTCTGGTGCATTGCAATGACTGGATGACAGGTCTTATACCAGCTGCTGCCAAAAGTCAGGGAATAATGAGCCTGATGACATTACATAATACTTTTACATATAATCAATGGCCAAAAGGACTGCATAAACACAGCATTGATATTGAGCCATTTTGGGAATACATATATTTCAGGCAGCATCCGCATGTTTTTGGCAGTTCATATAAAGATAATTATGAAAAAAATGAAGTAGATTTTATGACTTCTGGATTATTTGCATCAGATTTCATAAATACAGTAAGTCCTACATTTCTAAAAGAGCTTGTTGAAGGTTATTTTCATGAACACCATATAATGCCAGACCATATGCGTGATGTTATCAGGCATAGATTTTATCATGGTTCTGCAACAGGGATTCTCAATGCACCTTTAATAACAGCAGACCCAAGAAAAGATCCTGAAATAGTTCAGAAATACTGGCATAAAACAAATGGGAAAAAAGACATTGTGGGATTAACAGAAGGAAAACAAAAAAACAAACTATATTTTCAACAGAAAACTGGATTGGAAGTTAATCCAGACAAACCATTATTTTTCTGGCCGTCAAGATTGTCAAGGCCTCAAAAAGGTTTTGAATTATTACTTAAAGTAATACCTGGTTTAATGCAGGAATCAAATATGCAAATTGCAGTTGTTGCGAATGGTGATCCATATCTCATATATGAAATAAGAAAATATCAAGAAGCATTCAATGGTAGAGTGAGTTACATCCCTTTCTCAAGACAACTCAGTCAGATTGGAAAAGCAGGTGCTGATTTCATTCTAATGCCATCATTATACGAGCCCTGCGGTATTCCTCAGGTTGAAGCACCTCGCTATGGAACAATTCCTGTAGTAAGGCGCACAGGAGGTCTTGCAGATACAGTACAAGAATTATCAACAAATGGATTTCAGGGAAATGGATTTCTTTTTGATGACTTCCTTCCAAGCGGGCTTAACTATGCAATACGAAATGCTCTGAACTTTTATTCCAGAGAACCAGATTTCAAAGAGAAAGTACAGGCAAGAATCATGGATGAGAGTTTTGCAAAGTTTAATATAAAAAATACTGCAGACCAATACATTAAAGTTTATCAGGAAATACTTGATAGAAATCGCACTGGATTAAAGGTTAAATAAAAATTAAAGGTTAAAAAACTCATTTATGCGTATACCAGAAAAATAATTTATCTTTTTCTTTTTTTAGAATAATTTCTTCAGCTCCTTAACGCGCGACTGATAATCTAATGATGTCCTGAAGAGATTCCAAAACACTTTTTGAAGCCAGGAAACCCATTCATCATCAAAAACTTCATAAACTATCCTGGTATTTTTATGTAACTCTCCTTTTTTGTATTTTTTTTGCTCTTCTTCATCCTTAAATCTTGCAATCTTGTCATCTATGATGAATCCTCTCAGAGGTTGATGACAATGTCTCACTTCAAAACAATCAGGGTATTTTGCATTAAGTTTTGAAATCTTGCTCAGATTGGAAATTGAAGCTAAGTTTACTCTGCAGATAATTTTAAACATTATCTTTTTTTTGGCCAGTTCCTCCATGACTTGAAGAATTGATTGGTTTTTTTCTTTCATATTAATAAAAGAAAGGTTTCCTGAAAAGCAATAAATTGTGTTTTTTTCCTGCCTAAACAAAGAAATTATTTGTGGATTCTTTGAATTCTCCTCATTTAGGTATTCCTCTGTAAATGCTCTCTTCTTTTTGTTAGGAACAAACTGATATATGTCCATGAAGTCAAAGTCCTGCTTAATTCGCCCAGCTCTTACCTCCTGAAACAGCACGTCTTTCACTTCATCAAATGATGAAGCACCTGAGCCTGAGTAAAAAACAATTTTCAGTGCTGCCTGAGTTCCTTTTCTGAATGTTTTTATGTCGATCAAGCCTGTTCTTTCTTTTATTTTTTGAAGATAAGAATCAGTGGTTACCCAGCTCCTACCAATGTATCTGGAGATATCCTGGACGGTGACAGGCTCTTTTTTAACAAAGTCAATAATTTTTTTCACATCTTCTTGTTCAAGGACCATGAACTCAAGGAATGGAATTGAGTTTATAAAATTTATTAAAAATAAAACAATATTAAACTTTTTTAAAACTAAATTATAACTATATTAAAACACTACATAATATTATGATAAGTAACTTAATTAAAATTGAACAGCAAGGAAACCAATTCATATTATTCAACAAAAGAGGAATGGTCTTAGAATTAAATAAAAAAGAATACAATCTCTTTCAAAAATATGCGCATCAAAAAAAATTTCCCTGGAGACATAAAGAATTCTTCAACAAATTATGCTATTATGAAATGACTGACTTTGAAGATTACCTGCCAGTAAAAGTACCTGTTGAATATTCGCAAAAACTATTAAGCCATGATTCTGAAAAACCACTTTACAAATCTCCTATAATAGCACATCTAGGTATCACATCTGCCTGTAATATGCAATGTGAATACTGTTCAATTAGACAACCATATAGGAAAACAAAAGAATTATCAACAAAAGAATGGAAACAAGTAATAAAAAAACTCTCGAATTTTGGCGTGTTTCAAATAGGATTTACAGGCGGGGAACCAACCCTTAGAAAAGACTTGGTTGAGTTAGCAGAATATGTTAGCTCACAAAAATGCACTTTTAATCTTACTACAAACTGCTGGAACATAAATGAAGATCTCATAGTAGATTTAAAAAAAGCAGGTATGAAACAATGTCAAGTCTCACTTGATTGCCACAAAGCAGAAGTCAACGACGCTCTCCGACAAAAAGGTTCTAGAGACCGTGTTATAAGATCAATTAAACTCCTGCAAAAACACAACATTGTTGTTGGAATTGATTGTGTTGTTTCCAAAAATAACCTAAAACATATCCTTGAATTTGTGAAATGGCTGGAAAAAGAAAATGTGCCTGCCCTAACTCTTATAAAAATAAAGCAAGGAGATCTTTTGCTGAATAAATTCAAAGAACTACTGCCGGATTATGTTGAATACAGCAATTTAATTAATGAGTTATGCAATCGAAAAAATGAAAACCCATGCGTTACTATAGACTGTGGTTCAGTGAGCAATCTTCAATCTGTGCTAAAAAAAGATGAACTAGATAAAGTTCCTGTAGCTGGGTGCCCTGTGGCACACACACTTCTTTCTATCTCGCCTAATGGAGATATTTATCCTTGTGTGGCGCTAAGTACGTCTGAGTTTAAGATAGGAAATGCTCTACAGGATAACCTGTATGATTTATGGGAGCAAAATAAAGTACTCTGCACCTTAAGATTAATGAAATCAAAAATAACAGGGCAATGCCAATCCTGCGACCGTCTGGATCGCTGCCGTGGCGGATGCAGAGGCATTGCAAAATCATTGTACTCTTCTCTTTGGGAGAGCGATAAAACATGCAAATATTTGGAGGTGAAAAATGGAAGTCAGAGCAGATAAGTTCCTAACAGGGCACTATGCTTATTTCAGTGAACTGCCAGATAGAACGCACAGATTAGAAGGAATAGTGTCAAAAAATATAACGGGAGATTATCAAATAAAAAATACAACCAAGAACTGATAGGAAATAACACTATCTACTAAATTATTTTTATTATTTTTTAATATGCGTAGAGGAGACAAATATGAAAAGAAAACTAATAGAAGTAGCTTTTGAAATAACATATGATTGTAATCTAAACTGCTTTCATTGTTACAACAAGGACAATTTAGGTTCAAAAAAAGAAATGAGCACAGAACAAATAATCATAGTCCTTGATGAATTGGCGGGTTTTGGAGTTGAAAAACTCAAAATAGGAGGAGGGGAACCATTATTAAGACCTGATTTAATGGATGTTTATGATTATGCAATAAAAAAAGGATTAGAAACTAATTTTTCCACAAATGGATTATTAGTCTTGGAAAAATTGGGAGAACTAATTCAGCACAATGTAAAAAAATTACAAATCAGCCTTGATAATGTCGGAGCAAAGCACGATGAATTTCGAAAGCATAAAGGTTTATTTAAAATTGTGGAGCAAAGTGTTATGAAACTAAACAAAAATAGTGTCAGCATAAATATTGCAACCACGCTCACATCAAAAAATCAATATGATTTAAAAGCAGTACTAGATTTTTGCGAAGAACACAAAATTGCCAAGTGGAAAGTAATGAAATATATTCCAAAAGATTCAGCAGATCCTCTGCTTCTGAAAAAAGAAGAGTATAAACAAATCATAACAAATCTGCTTGACTACAAAGAAAATAATAGAACTCAAACAGAAATAATTGTGGCGAGAGAGTTTGATTTAATCAAGGTGCCTAGTGACTACAATGATATGCAGTGTTTTGGTGGAAAAAGCTTTGTAAGTATGAAACCAAATGGAGATATAACTCCTTGCTCTTATATTGATGATTTAGTCGTCGGAAATATCATAGAAGACAGAATAGAAGAAATCTGGAACAATCCTGTTTTAATAAATTTTAGTCAGGATTATCACAATCCTTCCTGTATTTATGCACAAAAATGCAGAGGAGGATGCAAAGCAATCACATATAAGTTAAATAAACAAAGCAGATGTGATCTATACTGCTGGGTAAAAAAAGAATAATGGAAGAATAAGGAAAGAATTAATATAATTCATTCATAAACAAAATTCACGAAAACTCACTTATGCGTATACCAGAAAAACAATTTATCTTTTTCTTTTTTGTCAAGCTTCATAAAGCCAAATCTTTCAGCCTGAATAATATCGCCGACTTTTAGGTCTGCCATCAATGGCTCTCCAAGGCCTTTGACAATACTTTGGTCAGGCATGGTTACTTCAACATGAACAAGATCGTCCTGCACAGGCAGATAATGCATGATTTTATCTCCTTCTGCTTTAAATTTCCTGTACTCTGTGCTGTCATAAACAAACTTTTTGCCTTTTTTCATAAAGTTTATGCAGTCCATAAACCTGTAAAGCTTTCCTCCTTTGAGAACATCATAGTCTTCTCTTGAAATATAATACTCATCTGCCACACTGAACTTTCTTCCACCTTTTCTATGTTCAGGATGCAGATGTAATTCAATATCCAGCTGAGGTGCATCTTCAATAACAATCATGACAGGCTCTGCAACAAAAAAGTATCTGTTGGATTTTTCATCAAGCACTCTTCTATTATGTACAATCAAATCATCCCATGTAAGAGTAGCTTCTGATTTTGTCATGCCTGTGCTCAAAACAAAGTTTTCAATTGCTTCTGGTGTAAATCCACGCCTGCGGAGAGCTACCAAAGTAGCAAGTCTGGGGTCATCCCAGCCAATCAGCTCTCCTTTGTTGATCATTTCCCTGATAACTCT
>Ga0180009_10007734_pt1 | contig 10884 bp, 12 predicted proteins | sample OS_PC_MetaG_FD_123537 | JGI IMG/M metagenome (GOLD analysis project Ga0180009, IMG submission 123537) | Groundwater microbial communities from the Aspo Hard Rock Laboratory (HRL) deep subsurface site, Sweden - OS_PC_MetaG | ecosystem: Environmental > Aquatic > Deep subsurface > Groundwater... | reverse complement strand
TTGACCCTTGCACCTCTCAAAAAAGCCACAACGACAATCTTTTCAGGAAATTCGTAGCTTAGCCTGTTTGAAATGTCGGCGCTCATGCTTGTGTCCCCTGCATACCTAAAAAACAAGACCTTTCCCTTTCCTAAACTATTCTTTGCTTTTTCAAAAAGAACCTTTAATTTTGAATCAATCTCATGGAATCTCTTGTGCATTTCTATGTTTTCCTTTTTTTCCTCAAGAACTTCGTAGGGCGTCCTTGCATTAAGCAAAAACCTTATCATTTTCATAACCATGCTTGTTCTATCCTTCAATCCTGTTCCCATCATTCTTGAAACTTTTCCAATTTCAGATTCATAAAATATTTTAAAAGGAACTCTCGAATCAATTGTCAAATCAGGGTAAACTTTTGAAAAATTCTTATACTCCTCCGGAAAAAATTTGTCAGCAAGACATCCTGCAATCAAAATCCACAAATCCTCTTTTCTCTTTGTGACTTCATAGCAGATTTTTGTAACAGGTTCATTTTTCCCGTCGCTAAAAAGAGGGTTAAAGTAAAAAACCTCTTTAGGAATTTTTTCTATTTGGGTTTCATGATGATCTACCCAAACAAGAGGAATATTTTTCTCTTTCACCTCTTCAAAAAATTCATCCGAAATGACCGGCTGATCCAGTATAAAAATATAATCCGGATTAAACTCTTTTATCCTTCCTGCGTAATCTTTTCCCAAAGGAGATGTTTTAACAGGAACCCCATTTCCCTTTCCCGAAAATTTCCTTAACAGGAGGTAACTACAAAGCCCGTCCTGATCATTATCAAAATAAAATAGGGGGTTTTGGGCCCTTAAAAGATGCTCCCTAATTTCTTCAATTTCTTTTTTTCTTAACATATCAAAATTGAAAACAAGTTTAGTATAAAAATGTTGACGATTAATTTTGGGAAAGAGGAAAGAAACCCTTTAGGGGATCCTCTATTTTTTTAAGGTTTCTTTTTTTGAGGTAACTTTTTAAAAAAAGATCCTGAATACACGTTGAAGAATTAAGAATATTTCTTGAACAGCACAAAAAAGGTTCTTTCACAATAAAAGCATCAGGATCCTTTGAAAGAATCATCTCTTCAATAGCTCCATAGGACAAAAAATATTTTCTTTTTTCACCCCCGCAAGAAAATTTGATTTCCCCGCTCGCATTGCCCGGAAATTCTTTAATTACAAGATGATTTACCAATACTTCTCCTCCTTCTTCAAATAAAGAATAAATTTCCTTCCTGGGGGGGATTTGAATAATCTGAATCAAATTCCTTCTGAATTGAACAGCCCTTCTCCATATTTTCCCGCATAGTCTGGATTGAAGAATCATAATCTACCCACGAAAATCTTGTTCTTATTTTGAGTCTTCTTGAAAATTCTTCCCCATCCCTCATTTTTTTTATAACCCTGACTGCACTTTTATTAAATGAAAAGGAACAATCAATCCAGTCTGCAAAAAGTTGGTCTGAATAATCCGTAATAGTCAGGAATATTTCTTCATTTTTTGAATGATAATTTCCCCATCCTAGAAATTCATCATAAACTAAAAGGCTAAAAGGGGGGAAATTTCCTATTTTTTTCATAATTTCAGTTTCGTTTAAGGTGTCCTCGGATTTTGCAAGAGTGATTAATTTTTCAAAATTATTCTTTTCTGATTCCAAAAAAACCTTTGACCCGTTTGGAAGATAAAAATCATTTTCTCCATTCATAAAAAAGGGATAGAATTAGTCTATTATAAAAATTTATATTCTGAAAGATAAATTAAAATTTTAAAGCCCCTTACCAAGATTAATTTTTTCCTTGAGGTTGTATATTTCTTCCCTGAAAAAAGAAAGCATTGCTTCACTTTCCAAAACTTCTAAAAGCTCCTCATTACTTGCACCAATTATCTCGGACAGATTTTCAAAGTTACCGATAAGCAAATCAACATATCTCTCAAGGAGATTCGTTCTTCCAAGAAGCCTTATACCTTTAGGGGAAATATTTTTGTCGTGAATCTCTTCAAAAAGCAACCTTGAAATATTCATTGGCTCAAGTAAAAAATCAAAATCCATTCTTTCAAGTATTTCAAGGGAAGATGAATGGTTTGAACCAAAATAATCTTTTAAAATAAGTTCCTCCTCTTTTGAAAGCCCGCTCATTAATTCTTTAAGCCTCATTTTTACAATCACTCCTTCCTGTCCAAGTTCAATTAAATATCTCTGAACAACTTCTGAAACCCTCTTCATAATTTCAACCCTTTGCAAAACAATACACACATCATTAATTGTGGCATGGCGCCTTAATTCAAGAGAATTCAAATTAGATAAAAGTTCATCAAAAATATCCCTTTGCTTTTCAAGAATCTGAAGAGTTTCGGAAGCCCTCCTTAAAACTTCAGAACTCCTCTGAAGCTGATATGAAGCATCACCATAGTATAAAGAAATTTTATTTTTTCTCTCCGAAACCGCAATAACAATTGTCTTTGTTTGTTTTGAAGTTCTTTCTGCAGCTTTGTGTCTTGTCCCGGTTTCTTTTGTGGGAATTGTTATACTTGGATAAAGAAGTGTATTTGCGTTAAGAATTTCCTTCACATCTTTAGAAAGAATTATTGCTCCGTCCATTTTTGCAAGTTCAACAAGTTTCTGTGCGCTAAATTTAGTGTCAACTCTGAATCCTCCTTCGACAATATCCCCAAGATTTCCATTGTCCACAACAATAAGAGCGCCCATCTTTGCATTCAAAAAATCATCAAGTGCCACTCTCAGGCTCGTCCCGGGGGCAACCATTTTCAAAACATCCATAAAATCCTTTCCAAGCTCCCCTTCAAGATTCCCTTTTGAAAAAGGTAAAAAAAGTTCTTCGGTTTTTGGATTTTCTTTTATTTCATTGGCCATGACAAACAAAATCTTCACTTCTATTTAAATATTTATCTTAAGAATTGGTAAGTGGTGAAAATTTTAGATAATTTTCCAAAAATAAAATAATAATCAAATTAAAAAGAGCGAGTAACACCTTACTCGCGCCTAACGGCGCGTACCCCGAGATTGCCGAACCGATTAGACGAATACCAGTTGCAGCTGAGGTTAGCCCCATAATCGAGGGCATTGAACCTCGCGACTGAATTGTTGTCGCTTCTTGGGAACCAGTAATATAAATCTCCAGACTTAACACTCTTATTTGGCAATCCTTGACCTGTGTGATTACTTTCTAAATAATCTTCGAGTGAAATTCCGGGGTTTTTGTCTTTCATTAAAGTTTCTTTATCAAGAGCTTCTGAATCGTTTGGAATTAAATTCCCGTTTGAATCTAAAACATGATTATAATTAATATGCAAAACTCCATTTTTAACCTTAAAGTCAGCGTCAAGCCATTCAGCTCTCAAAGGACTTCTGACTTCGGTTATTTCATCATAAATTTCTTTATTATTACTTTTTGCATATTTTAAGAATTCAACAAACTCATATAGAGTGAGCATTTTTTCCCCTTCTTTTTGAAGTTTTTTATGTGCTTCAAACCAATTTTTATTATGAAGTTTTTTTTCTTTAGCAACATAAAGGTTTATTGAAGGGACGTAAACAAACCCTTCCATATTCTGATTTTCAATAAAATCTTTTTCTAAAGAGTAATCTAAATCAACAGACTTCAGATAATTTTCCACTCTTTCCTTGTCCTTTTCTTTTACAAAGATTTTTGCCATACAAAATTTAAATACCTGGGATTTATAAAATTTTTGCATGTAAATACTACAAAATTACTATTTAGCAAAAGTTTTTGCAACTATTAATGGAAAAATGATTGAGGCATCTCCATGAATCTTGACTTTTTTTGCACCAGGAAGAATTTTTCCCCAGCTGACGGCCTCTTCCGGAAGGGCTCCAGAATCTGAACCATCAAATTCCTGGGCAGTATTTATGTACACTGCATAGTTGGCCCCATTCCTAAACATATTTGCATTGCAAATTGAATGCTTTACAGCCCCTCCGCCAAGGGCAATTATGCCTGTTTCATCCGGTCCAAAAGTTGTGTTGTTAAGCTCCCATATGTCCTGGGCAACATCAATTAAAAAATCAGGATGCTTTGACTTAAAAAAATAAACCATGTCTCCCAAACTTCCGTCAGTAATTGCAGGGCAAAAAACCGGAATTTTGTTTTTGTTTGCCCAAAAATAAATTGAATCCCTGTTGTCAATTTTTTCCCCAAGCTTCCAAATTAGTTCACTTGGCGTAACTACTTTTCCTGTTTCTTTTTGAAGTTTATAAAATTCTTCAAAAATAGGCATTATAAAATCTTCAAAATCACAGTATCTTGAATTTGGGATAAATATGTTTCCTGCTCGGTTTATTCCCTTTTCCCGGAGTTCCTCTCCGTTTGCGTTAAAGCTCCCCAACTTGAAGTCACCAAGACATTTTATTATATCTTCTTCAATTCCTCCTGCCGTGGTAACAAGGACATTCACTTTTTTGTTCTCTGCAAGATATCTCACAATTTCACGAATCCCAGACGTAACCATGTTTGAAGTGTATCCTAAATAGATGAAAGCTTTTTTTTCAATCATCTCATTTATGATTTCAACTGATTTTGAAAAATTGCTTGCCTGAATCCCTGTGGTTGAAAAACTTTCCAGAATTTTATTATAGTCAACTCCTTTGTTAAAATCATAGCCATGAATTGACTTTCCTTCAAATTCTTCAGACCTTCTTAGAATGTTTTCTCTTGCAATCTTTTCTTCATCCATTCAAAAACAAAAAGGGGGGTGTTTTTAAAATTATTCCCTCTCAAAAAACCCGAAATATTTTTAAAATCAATTTGCCTGACTACTTTATGAACAAGGGGTTAAAGATAATTATTGGGTTAATTTTAATTGTTGTTCCACTTTACTTGATTATGCCGGGAATGGCTCTTGCATCATTGGGAGTTGCAGCGTGGGAATTTCTGAAAGGGGGAATAACTCTTTTGGTAATTCTGATGGGATTGATACTTGTTGTGATGGGAATTATTGAATTGAGAAATTAAAACCTAAAAAAAATTAATGTCCCCTCGATAATTGCAGCAATTACAAGAAGGGGCAGGATTATAAAAACATAAGCCAAGATGGATTTTTCAAGGAAAAGTTTGAATGCTTCCCATTTATTCTTTTTAAAAATAAAGGTTGAAAATTTTAGGCCAAGACCAAATGAAATAAAGATTGCGGGAAGCTCAAAAATCCCGTGAGGCAGAATCTTCCAAAGCGAAAAAATCCCGCCGTTTGAAACTGCAAAACTGGAGGCAAATCCCAGAATAAAACCATTAATTATGGTCGAAAAAATAGGAAAAATTCCAAGTGCAAATCCCGAAAAGAGAACAAAGAACCCAGAAACGGCATTGTTGTTAAGCAAAAAAGAGATAAGTTCCAGCCAGGAAAGCCCCTGAGTTTGTGCAACAATACTCTCAAAATATTCTAAAATTTGAACCTGAATACTTTCCGGAACCGGAACAAAAAACCCTATAACGGCAAAAACAAAAAAAAGCAGGATAATTGAATAAATAAAATTTTTCGACTCCCTTACATATTTCCATGAAGCCTTATACTGCTTCTCAAAAAAAACAGAAAGCTTCTCTTTTTTAAAATCTTTTTTTTTCATCTTAACTAAACCAACTCGATATCTTTCTCACTTTCTGAGGGTATTTCTTTTTTAAATAAAAACCATAAATCAATCCAACTAAAAGCCCCCCAAAGTGTGCAGAATTCCCAATAGGAAGGTCCACAAATAACCCTATCACAACTAGGGGAATTATTGCAATTAAAGGAATCAACCAAAAGGGCATTTCAAGAGGAAGGGAAATTTTGTACATCCTTGGGTTAAATGAAAAAATTGCAAAGATAGATGCAAAGATGTAAATTGTAAAAATTATCTCCAAAAATCCGACAAACGCAGATCCCGGAAATGCATTTGACAGGAATGAACTGAAAATTATTGCAATGAGGGGTCCTGCAATAAGACTTATTTTTTTATTTGGAATCAAGACTGAAAGAACCCCCACAAGACCAAATATTGCCCCGGAAGCGCCTACCCCCAAAACTCCCGGGTCTCCAAAAAGTTTTGCACCCAGAGAACTTCCACCAAAGAATCCTGAAAGAAGCACAAAAATTAAACCCGCAAAAATTCCTGAAATCATATAAAACCAAAAGTATCTTTTTCTTCCAATAATTCTTTCAAGCAAAGTTCCAATAAAAAAAAGTGAAATCATATTGAAAAGAAGATGAGTTATTCCGGAATGCATGAACATGCTGGAAATAAAAGTCCAAAGAGAACTTCCGGATAAAACAACTAGAGGAGTCAAAGCAACATCCTCAAAAGATAAAATTCCCGCCGAAATCAGAGAATAAAAAACAATAAATAAAAGAACATTTAAAATTATCAGACGGGTGGTAAGACTAATTCTCTCAAAAAATCCTTTTTTCTTAGGGGTGAAATTATAATAAACCATTACATTTCGTAAGAAGGAAGGTTATTTAAATCTTAAGAAAAAAAATCATTTCTTTCTTTTTGTTTTTTTCTTAACCACTTTTTTATGAGAACTTTTTTTGGCCTTAACTTTCTTTTGAACAGGCTTTTTTTTGGATTTTGTTTTTCCTTTCGATGGTTTTTTCTTGGAAATTTTTTTTGTCTTTTTTGATTTTTTCTCAGAAATCTTCTGAACCTTTTTTTCAGTTTTCTTTTTTGCTTCTTTTTCGGCTTTTCTCTTTCTTCTGTTCTCGGCTTTCTTCATTTCCTTTTCCTTTTCTTCTTTTTTTAACTCGGCTCCCCTCTTTTTTCCAAGTTTTGCATGCTCCTTTTCAATTTCACTCCCGACAATCTTTAATTTATCTTCAATTTTTAAAAGAACTTTCTCATAATCTTTTATCATCTTTGAATTGTTTTTAACACTAAATATTTTACCACACTCATCACAAGTAAAATCCATTAACAAAGCCTGATCTTCATCATACTCCAAATCACAAGATTCACAAACATAAAACATCTTTGACTTTCTTAGTTCAACCTCGCTCTGAATTTTCTCCTTTTCTTTTGTCCAGAGCTCTTTCAAATATTCAAGACACTTTAAAATTTCAAATTTCCAGTAGTAAGTATACCACCCTTTCTTTTTGTCTTTCTTCCTAATTGAGGAAACCAACCCATAATCAGCAATTTTATAGAGAATGTTTCTGGTTTGATTAATAGTTATCTCCAATTTTTTTGCTAAAATAAATTCATTAACATGTTTATTGCTGTTTAATGGCTCCACTATTTCCTCCGCAGACTTGCCTACAATAGAAAGAACAACCTCATTAAGTAATTTATTTAACATAGACTAATGAAAAATTAGTCCCTTAAAATAACTTTCGATTCACGGCTGGAATCAAAAAGAGAAACCTACTAAATAATTTGTGAAAACTCCAAGAACAACATTTTTAAAGTATATATCCCAATATATATTTAGAGGTTGGTTAAATGGGATTATTCTCAAAAAAGGATTCAAAAAAAGAGATGGGAGTTCCGAAACTTCCGGAATTGCCAAGTTTGCCAACACACTTTCCTGAAATTGAAGACGACCCCGACGAGGGTTTTCCAAGACTCCCGAGTTTTCCTACAAGCAAAATGGGAGATAGATTTTCACAGGAAACAATAAAGAATGCTGTTTCGGGGGATGAAGACGAGGAAGAGATGGATGACTTTGAAGATGGAATAATACCCAGACCGGAGCCATTACAAAGACCAATTGAAAAAAACAGACCCAAGCCAAATTATGAAATGCCCGAACGACGCGAATCGCAAATGCCCAAGCGGAATATTTCTCCCACAAGGGAAATGGGAATGGAAGATTCTCGGACAGGTCCTGTTTTTGTAAGAATAGACAAATTTGAAGAATCCCTTAAAATATTCAAAGAAACAAAAGACAAAATTGAAGAGATAGAAACCCTTCTGAGCCACACGAAGAGCATAAAGGAAAAAGAAGAAGAAGAACTTATTAATTGGGAAAAAGAGATTCAAGAAATGAAGTCTCAGGTTGAAAAAATTGATAGAGACATTTTTTCAAAGATATAATGAAAAAGAAAAAGAATTCTAAAAAAAGAAAAGAAAGTTCAATCCATATCAGGCTGGAAGAATCTGAAGCTAAAAGGGGAAAAGTTGATATTCTTTCTTCAGAATTGAACCTTCTAAAAATTTCAAGAAGTATTTCAAATTACAGGCGGTTGAGAAACCTTGAATCTGGAAAAAAATTCTTAATAGCAAAACTCCTCAAGGAAGTTAAGCTCAACATTGACAAAATAAGAAGGGAATTCCCCCATCCCAATATTCCTGAAATCCTAAAAGAAAAAGTAACCCCTTCAAAAGTGGAGGAAGTTGAAAAAAAAGAACTTAAAATAAAGCCCATCACAAGAGGGAATATTGAGTCTCAACTTATGGAAATACAGGAAAAATTGTCAAGGCTGCAAAGTCAATAGTTCTCTACTTTTTCCCAACGCAAAAATTTAAAACATTCTTGTATGTTAGTTAAGCATGGAAAGGCAGGAATTAATAAAAAAATACATTGAATTTTTTGAAAAAAAAGGGCACAAGGTTATTCCTAACTCTTCACTTATCCCTGAAAACGACCCCACAGTCCTCTTTACGACCGCAGGCATGCATCCTCTTGTCCCATTTTTAATTGGACAAAAACATCCTCTTGGCGAAAGAATTGTGGGAGTTCAAAGATGCATAAGAACAGGAGACATTGATCAGGTCGGGGACACCATTCATCACACTTTTTTTGAAATGCTCGGAAACTGGTCTTTGGGAGATTACTCTAAAAATGAAGCAATTGAATACTCATTTGAATTTTTAACAAAAATCTTGAAGATACCAAAAGAAAAACTGGCCGTAAGTGTTTTTGCAGGAAACAAGGACGCAAAAAAAGATTCTGAGTCGGAAAAAAAATGGCTTGAACTTGGAATTCCAAAAGAGAAAATTGCATTTCTTTTAAAAGAAAATAATTGGTGGGGACCCGCGGGCTTAACAGGTCCGTGCGGACCGGACACAGAAATGTTTTATTGGAAAGCAAAAAATAAGTCTCCTCCAAAAATTTTTGACCCAAATGATGAAAATTGGGTTGAAATTTGGAATGACGTTTTTATGGAATATAATAAAGAAAAAAACGGAAATTACGTTGAAGCAAAGCAAAAAAATATTGACACGGGAATGGGAGTTGAAAGAACAGTTGCAATTCTTAACGGGTTTGAAGATAATTATGAAACAAAAATGTGGAAACCGATAATTAAAAAAGTTGAGGGCTTATCCAAAAAAAAGTATAGGGGGAACGAGAAACCAATGAGAATAATTGCCGACCACATAAAAGCCTCAGTGTTCATAATTTCAGATGGAGTAATGCCTTCAAATAATGAAAGAGGGTATGTTTTAAGGAGACTCATTAGAAGAGCGGTGAGGTATGGGAGAACTTTGAACTTGAAAAATTTTACCTCAAAAATTGCTGAACCTATATTCAAAATTTATTCTGATTACAAATTTGATAAAAAAAGAATATTGGATGAGTTTGAAAAAGAGGAAGAAAGATTTGAAAAAACTCTTGAGAAAGGATTGAAGATTCTAAAAAAGGAGAGCGATTTGGTGCACGGGAATAATTTATTCTCAGGCAAAAAAGCATTTCTTTTATACCAATCTTATGGGTTTCCTATTGAAATAACCAAAGAAATATTAGGAGAAGAAGGAATTGATGTTGATGAAAAATCTTTTCACGAGGAGCTATCCAAACATCAGGAACTTTCAAGAACCGCATCCACGGGAAAGTTTAAGTCGGGACTTATTGATGAATCTAAGAAAACAACCCGATTGCATACCACAACTCATCTGTTAAATGAAGCACTCAGGAAGATTCTTGATAAAAAAATTACTCAAAAAGGTTCAAATATAACTTCGGATAGGCTTAGGTTCGACTTTAACTTCCCCCGAAAATTAACTGAAGAGGAAAAAAAGAAAATTGAAAATTGGATTAATGATAAAATAAAGAAAAATCTCTCAGTTAAAAAAGAGGAAATGAAATTGGATACTGCCCTAAAATCCGGCGCACAGTCCGAGTTTGGAACAAAATACCCCGAAATTGTCTCAGTTTATACAATTTTTGATGAAAAAAATCCTAAAAAATTTGTAAGTAAAGAAATCTGCACAGGCCCTCATGTAAAAAAACTTGAAGAACTTGGAAAATTCAAAATTTTAAAGGAAGAATCTTCATCTGCAGGGGTCCGGAGAATAAAGGCGGTTTTAAAATAATATCAGTAGCTTAAATTATATTTTTCTCTTAATTGGTTAAATCTTGATTCGCCAAAAGCGTTTAACATCCCGGAACTTTCTATTTCATTAACCAATTTTTTCAAATCTTTTGCATCTTCATAATCCTCAAGATTATTTGAAAGTGAAATTCCCCTGCTTATCATTACAAATTCGGGATTTTCAGAAAGTTTGGAAATTCCGCCTATTCCAAGATAAAATCCGTCGCTGTAAGAAATTGGGCTTGGCATCGTTGTCTCAACAAAACAATATCCGGTCCTAAGATAACTCCTTTCAACGGGGCACTTTATTCCTACTGCCTCATGGGCTTCTTCGGGATAGTAAAATAAAACAACTCCAAAACCCATTTCTTTTAACAAAAATGCCAAAAGTTCTGACTTACCTTCACATGAACCCTGATGTTCCCCAAGAACCTGATAAGGGTACCTTGAAATTCTAATATCATTTCCAAAAAAGTCCACAAACTGGGACTCATTGTAAGGAATATTCTGAACTAAGCTTACCGCAACCTTTGCCTGCATGTCTTTTGAATCCGGATAAAGGTTTTCTATTTCAACAACCAAGGGAATCAAAAATTGTCTTTG
>Ga0180009_10007733_pt1 | contig 10885 bp, 8 predicted proteins | sample OS_PC_MetaG_FD_123537 | JGI IMG/M metagenome (GOLD analysis project Ga0180009, IMG submission 123537) | Groundwater microbial communities from the Aspo Hard Rock Laboratory (HRL) deep subsurface site, Sweden - OS_PC_MetaG | ecosystem: Environmental > Aquatic > Deep subsurface > Groundwater... | reverse complement strand
GGAACGTGATGCTGGTTCTGTCTGCAACAGATTCGCAGGGAAAGACATTAGAGAAAATAAAAGGAGAAGAACTGCCGACCTGGGCCGGGGTGGGAAAAAAAGAGGACGGCAATTATGCAGGCCTGCCCGGGAAAATGTTTTCAAAGGTTTTAAAAGACAATCAGGGCAATATCAATGTACCGTTCTGGAAAGCCACGGCAGTTGAGCAAGATACCCGCATCAGACCCAAAACAACGGTCAAGCTGAATTACCAGTTTAAGATTGAAAATCCGGATGATGAGCCTGGGGCAGAAGCAAAGCTGATTTACAGGCCATTTATGAAATCTGTAGCCAAAATTAAAAAATGGGACAGCAATGATATTTTAATTACCCAAAGTGCCTGGTAGAAAAAGGAGAATTCAATTGAACAACAATCGAATATTCATTCTTGGGATTATGTTTTTCATGGTGACAACTGCCCATGCCGCAGCATCTGATGTATCCGGAAATGTTACGGCCCAGGGATTGAGAAAACCGGATAATATCCTGGTTTATCTGACCAAAACGCCGGATCTGTCATCTGGCATACAAAAAGAATTTGTCCTGGATCAGAACAACCTGTCGTTTCTGCCCCATGTCCTGGCGATCCCGGTGGGGTCCACGGTGTCGTTTCCCAATAATGACAAGGTGGATCACAATGTGTTTTCACTTTCCCGGACAAAAAATTTTAATTTCGGCAGTTACAAACCAGGCGTCAGCCATTCCGTTGTTTTTGATACGCCCGGTATTGTAGAGCTTCGGTGCGATCTCCATTCAGAGATGATCGGGTATATCCTGGTTATGAAGAATCTGTATTATGCCTTAACCGATGACCAGGGAAACTTTACGATTGATGTGACAGGACTTGCACCCGGCAGGTATATGCTTAAAACCTGGCATGAAAAACTTAAAAACAGCACGCTCACCCTTGAACTGCCGGCAGCTGCCGGCCAAAAACAAACCATTAACCTGAAAAGAGGAGCACCCGGCGTGCTGTATAAATAAATGACAACTATTGAAATATCAATGTTTATGGCCCTGACCGCCGGGATTGTCTCTTTTCTGTCGCCCTGCGTTCTTCCCCTGGTACCTGGATATGTCTCCTTTATTTCAGGTGTGTCTGTAAATCAGATTATGGACAGGGAAGAAAAATCAGGATGGTTTGACAAGACCCAGATCCATGTCATTTTTAATGCCCTTTTGTTTATTGCAGGGTTTTCCCTGGTATTTGTAGCTCTGGGGGCATCAGCCACCTGGATCGGCTCTTTTTTCGGCTCCAACCTCGGGGTCATGACAAAAATTTCAGGTAGTATCATTGTCTTTTTCGGGTTGATCAAACTGAACATTATCCGCATCAACTGGTTTTTTAAAGATATGCGATTTCATCTGAATATCCGGAAAAAAGGTGCTTTTTTTTCTCTGGTTCTGGGCATGGCCTTTGCCTTTGGCTGGACTCCCTGCACCGGTCCGATCCTGGGTGCTATTCTCACCTATGCCGGAACTTCCGACCAGGCAGGTTCAGGAATCAGGCTGTTATTGATCTATTCTGCCGGACTTGGCATTCCTTTCCTTTTGACCGCTGTTTTTATCCAGTATTTTTTTCGCGTTTTCAATCGGATTAAAAAATATCTGTGGATCATTGATAAAGGAACCGGCCTGATACTGATCTTCATGGGGATTTTGATCTTTAATGATTCTTTTGCCGCCGTCACCGGCTGGTTCACCCTGTTTAACGGATTTACCCTCTAGCCTTGGGGACTTGACCCATGGAAAACCATAAATCTGCAACTGTATATGGATCTGTCTTTGCCCTGTGTCTTGTAGCCGGCCTGCTCTTTTTGGTTGACAATGCCTGGTCAAAAGAGAGTGTTCTGGACAAAAAATTTAAACCACTTGGCATTATAACGCTTGCCGGAATCGCTCCTCCAACAGGATATGGTCTTGTGGACATGGACAAAAATCAGGTAGTCCTTTCTGATTTTTCGGGGAAGATTGTTGTGCTGACTTTCTGGACCACCTGGTGCCCGGACTGCGTGAATGAAATGCCGGATATTGAAAAACTGCATAAAAAACTTGGCAATAATGACGTTATTATCCTTGGGGTTGATTTAAAAGAGTCTGAAAAAAAAGTAAAAAAATTTATCACACAGCATAACTTGACATTTAAAATTCTCCTGGATGAAAAAGGGGAGATGGGCAGGGCATTCGGGATTCGCTCCATTCCAACGACCTTTATTTTGAATAAAAAAGGCGGATTGATCGGCAAGGCCATGGGTGCCCGGCACTGGGACAGTAAAAAATTTGTCGACCTGTTTGAATATCTGATTAAAACCGATTCTAAAGAATCTGACCTAAGGGATATCCAATGATATCAAAACCCTTACGCATAACTGCCATTGTGTTATTGTTTTTTATTGCAATGGGGTTGCCGCGGTTCCTGGCAAAAAAACCTATTGAAAATAAAACCCATGTGATTGAACTTGTGGCAGGAAAATACGGGTATACGCCGGAACGGATTTTTGTTAATAAAGGCGATACCGTCATCATCAAGCCCACCTCCAAAGATGTCACCCACGGATTTCGCCTGGATGGCTATCCTGTTGAATTCATCATCAAGCAGGGCGGGGTGGCATACCAGAAATATGAATGGAAAGATGATGACGGAAAGCTTCATACAGACTGGGATAAAGTCACTGAGATCGAATTCACTGCAGACAGGTCAGGAAAATTTATTTTCCGCTGCACACAGGTTTGCGGAAACCTTCATCCGTTTATGACCGGGGAACTCATTGTGGGACCCAAGACCCTGTATCATACCGTGGTGTTCCTTTCCATCTGGGTCATGGCAAGCTTGTTTTTATGGTTTGGAGTCCAGAACAGACTTTTTAAAAAACAAAAGAAATCGGGGAATCTGTTTGAAGGCCTTCCGGGCTAAAAAGGGCGGATGAAACCCAGAAGTTTTCAATTTTTCTTGCTGTTCCCCGGGTTTGTTGTTTTCTATCTGTTTATTCTCGCAAGCCTCAAAGGAAGCCCTGTGGGAAACCATAATATTGCCATTATCATTGTGTGGATTTTATGGTGGTTCTTATTAAAATCAGTTTTTGTTCCTCTGGGCGGAAGATTGTGGTGCATGATTTGTCCGCTGCCTGCACCGGCTGAATGGATCAGCAGAAAAGCCTTTACAGCTGTCAGGTTCATTAAAAAGCCCGTCAGGGGCAAACACCACAACTACACCGGTCTGGGTCTGGACTGGCCAAAAAAATTGAGAAACATGTGGCTTCAGAACATCATTTTTCTGTTAATGATTTCTTTTGGCATTATTCTGATCACACGACCTGTGGCCACTGCTATCCTGTTTTTGCTAATTCTTGCCGTTACGCTCATTCTGACCTTTATTTTCAGGAACAGGGTGTTCTGCCTTTATCTTTGTCCTGTCGGGGGGTTCCTGGGAAATTATTCCATGGCCTCCATGACAGCGCTGCGGGCCATTGACAAAGAGGTGTGCAAAAAACACAAAACCAAATGCTGCATCACGGGAAGTGCTGAGGGTTGGGGATGCCCATGGAACAGGTATCCGGGGACCATGGATCGGAACAATTACTGCGGTCTGTGCACGGAATGCGTGAAAACCTGTCCCAAAGACAATATCGGATTCTTTTTAAGACCCTTCGGGTCTGACAGAAGTGTTAAAGACTATGCCGAGATGTACAATATCATCATCATGCTGGTGGTGGCCATTGCCTTCAGCATCACCATGCTGGGTCCCTGGGGAGCTATCAAGCAGGCGGCCAATGTAACAGAGTCCCGGCAGCTCTATCCTTTTTTCATATATATTGGTGTATTATATACCATGTCCCTGGGTGTTTTCCCGGGCATATTCATTCTTTTCTCCAGATTGTCGGCACGATGGACAGGATACAGGGGGGATGTAAAGCAGTTGGTACTTGTGCTCTCCTATATGCTGATCCCGGTGGGTATCTTTGCATGGATCGCCTTCAGCCTGCCGTCGATCATGGTGAATTATTCCTATGTGCTCAATGTGCTGTCAGATCCCCTGGGGTATGGGTGGAACCTTTTCGGGACAGCCCATGTTCCATTTAACCCCTTTTACCCTGAAATCATCCCTTTGATTCAAGGGCTTTTATTGCTCACAGGGCTCTATTTCGGCATCAGCCGGGTGAACCTGTCGTTAACCCGGTTGATTGCCGAACCGTCAAAAAGGATGAAAGCGCTTTTCCTTCCCTCTCTTTTTGCCCTGGGCGTGGTCAATATTTTTTTAAAACTCTATCTGGGGTAGAATGAAGGATTGGGTGGATACTATCCATTCACTGGCTGGATTGTTTTTATCCGGTTCTGGAAGCCCGTTTGTTTTATCGAATTTTTTTTATAATTTTCCTGCTGACCATTGGAAACGTATCTGATTAAGGGGAAAGAATTTGTTTTAATTCAAACCAAATCCGTGTTAGTTATTTTCATACAGTGGGTTCTCCGGTTCAGTCGTTTTTTATGGTAATCAGGCTTACAAAAAGATAGAATCTTAGCAGCTTTTATCAACTTTTTTTTGCAAAAGGTTCTGCCGTATAATTTTTATACAGCATTGAAGAATATTCTACAATTGTAGTTCGACGCTTCAAATTTTAATTTTCGAATTTTAAAAATTATTTTGTTATAATACAGACTTACACTTGGTAGAAACAAGATGGCACAAACCTTGCTTTTCAAGTTATCAATGAAGCTTAAGTACAAAACCGAGCAGTGTATATTAAATTAAAGGAATTCTAATGGGAAAAAGACTTTCAGTATTTATTTTTTCATGTATTGGCTTTAGTCTTCTGTTTACGACCTTTTCATTCAGTGAACAAAGGCAACTGCCACAGGAAATTGAAAACAGGATTTCAGACACCATAGCCCTGTCGGATTTATTAACTTATGCCTACGATACAAATCCTTCAATTTCGTCATCAAAAGAATCCTGGAAAGTTTTTATAGAAAATTATCGAATCGGCACAGGTTATCCTGATCCACAGTTGATGGTAACATATTTTCCATCCCCTATTGAAACAAGACTTGGGCCTCAAGATTGGAATGTTGTCTTGTCTCAACCGATCCCTTTTCCCGGAAAGCTTACCCAGAAAGGCAAAATTCTAGAAGCAGATGCAAATATCTCCAAGCTTAAGCTTGATAAAACCATAAAAAATATTGTGACATCAATTTCAACCTCTTTTTATGAATTGATTTATATTCAAAAGGCTGGTGATATTGCCAGAGCCAATTTTATTATAAACCAGGAATTGATAAAAATAAGCGAAACTGCTTATGCACAGGATAGGGCCTCATTTTACGACATTTCTAAAGCCCAGGCCCAGACCGCCCAGATCCGGTACGATATTCTTCTTTTGGAAGAACTGGAGCTAACTGAAAAGGCACGGATCAACACCCTGTTGAACAGGACTCCGGATGCGCCTCTGGGTAAGGCTCAGGATCTTCTTTACCGAGATGTGGTGTATGGCCTTGACGAAATTTATGATCTTTCCACATCTAACCAGGAGGATGTGTTAATTGCTCAGGAAAATGTCAAGAAATTTGAAGAAGCCATTAAGCTGTCCAGGTATGAATCACTTCCGTCTTTTAAGCTGGGACTTTTTTATGCCGCCATTGGTGAGCCTGATATACCAACCCCGCCAAAAAATGCAGGAGATGATGCGGTCGGTATTCAGTTTGGATTGAATCTCCCGATATGGTTTGGAAAAAATCAGAGCAACGTATATAAGGCTACGGCTTCCAGACAAAAAGCCAAAGCAGACAAGCTTACCATCACAAATCAGACAAAAGAGAAAATCAGCAGGCTTTGGTTTAAACTTCAAAATTCGAAAAGATTGATCACCTTGTATGAAAAAGAGCTTATTCCCCAGTCCATGCGATCCTTACAAACAGCAGAAACCTGGTACAGACAAGGAGACAGTAGTTTCTTCGATTATCTTGAGGTCCAGGCAACCGCCTATAATTTTCAATTGTCTCTTGCCCGGGCAAAGGCTGATTACGGCCAAACCCTTGTCAAGCTCGAACAGCTGGCCGGAATTGTACTGGATAAAAAAGTTGCAGGGAAAAAAGGAGAAAATAACTCATGAAAATAAAAGTTGCGGCCTTACTGGCCCTTTGTTTGTTTTACGGGTCTCCATTATCTGCAGATTATTCAAAGATGAATGATGCGTTCAATGCGTATTCGCCGCCCGTATATTACACAGATTCATTGGAAGTTAAGGCAATTGGACCGGAATCTTTGGCAGAACCTGCTGTATCTTTAGACGCTGTTTTTCTCGAAATAAACGCTTTAAAAAAAAGATATGAGAAGAAAACAGGTGATATGCATGAAAATTTTTTTCTGTCCGGAATTGATATGGCGACATTTAACCGACTGGTAGATATTTCTTTGGATCAAGAAGCAGTTTGGCAAATCATAAGCCATGGATTGAAATTACATGAAATAGAGGTCATTGCCGGCTTGAGAAACCCTTCTGTTCTTGCTGCACAAAAAAACATAAAAGCAGAGTTGGAATCTTTCACCCAGGTGATGGGTCTTGATAATACTTTAACGCAATATTCGGCATTTACAAAAGGAGTTAACAATAAAATCGGGCCGCTTAAAATGAAGGACTCTATAAAACAAAAATTTCCTTATCCAGGCTTAACTTCCCTTAAAGGCAGGATCATTCATCAGCAGGTGGCAGTATTGGTTGAAGAGATGAGAATAGCACAGAAAAACAGTATTACCGACACGCGGAAAGCCTATTGGGATATTGTTTTTATTGACCAGTCAATCCGGGCAACATCTGAAACCATTGATGCCTTCACTCGGCTCAAGGATGTGGCAACCGCATTGTATAAAAGTGGTAAAACCAGCTTCCAGGACATCATCAAAATTAATATCAAGATTGAAGTTTTGAAAGAAGATCTTATCACCCTTTCCTCCAGAAAGAAAAATATCGAGGCCAAACTCAGTGAACTTTTAAATATTCCTGCAAACACAAAAATGGGTGAGGTTGTTTTAAGTCAGTTTGATAAAACCATTCCAGGACCTGAAGACCTTTTTTCCCTGGCCCGGGAAAACAGACAGGAGCTAAAGGTTATTCAGCATAAAATCAATAAGGTCCAGGACATGATCGAGATGGCGGAATCCATGATACAAGAACCGTTTACCCTGGGTTTTTCAGCCAACGAGGATGAGGCGGTAATTTCTGTCGGTTCAAGCGCCATGAAGCCATCTTTTCCGGAAAAGACAATGGCATCCATGAAAAACAATAGTCCCATAAAACCCTGGTATGGGATTGATGATCCATGGCTGAATCAAACAAAGCAAATCCTTTTAAGCATTAAACAAACCCTTGTAAAACAGGAAAATGCTGCAGATAGAATGGTCAGAGAGGCATGGTTTTCAGTGGACAGGAACAAGCGGGAACTTGATCTGTATAAAAACAGGATTTTATCTTTGTCAAAATCAGCGTTAGATGTTTCTACCCGGGAGTATGAATCCGGTTCAATTCCTTTTTCCCAGGCCATAGATTCTTATACAAACTGGTTAAATGTAAAATTAGCCATCGTAAAAAGGCAAACAGATTTGGGCAGTTCAACTGCAACGCTTGAACAAGTAATTGGAAAAAGCTTCTGATAATGACAAATTTATAGGGATTTGAACATGAAACAAAAAAGCAACAGGAAACTCATTATTTTAACGGTTATCATCACTGCTGTGATTAGCGGGGCTGCTTTTTTTGCCCTATTCAATTTAACGGGGATTCTTCCCAATAGCGCCAGGCATGGCGATGTTGTCGGTCAGCCTGAAACAGAAAAGACAGGGTCGAAAGAGCGAAAAATTATCTATTGGCAGGCACCCATGAATCCCACGGAAATATATGACAATCCGGGTAAAAGCAAGATGGGAATGGATCTGGTTCCGGTTTATGAAGATGATGTTGCAGACGATTCAAAAAGCAAAGACAGAAAGATTGTCTATTGGAAAGCCCCGATGAACCCGACTGAGATTTATGAACAGCCCGGTAAAAGCAAGATGGGAATGGATCTGGTTCCCGTGTATGAAGACGAACTTGTTGGTGGGGTTGATATAAAGATAGACCCTGTTGTGGAACAGAACATGGGACTGAAAATTGAAACAGCTAGGAAAGGCCCCCTGCATCATGCCATAAAAACATACGGGCATATTACCTTTGATGAAACCCGCACCGGTATCGTAAGCCAGAAAACCGGAGGGTGGATAGAAAAACTGTATGCAGACTATACCGGACTTTTTGTAAAAAAAGGACAGCCCCTTTATGAAATATATTCCCCCTCTCTTCTGGCATCCCAGGAAGAGTATTTATCTGCGTTTAAAAACTATCAGAAAAACAAAACCAGCCTGAATATGGAAATTCTTTCTTCAGCCAGAAAAAGACTGGGCTATTTTGATATTGCAGACATGGAAATCGCCGCCATTGAAAAAAGCGGTGAGGTAAAAAAGTCACTTGTGGTCAGATCACCGTATACAGGCGTTATCACCCAGAAAAATATCATTGAAGGGGCATTTGCCAAGCCTGGGGAAAGCCTTTTTATCATTTCAGATCTCTCTTTTGTCTGGGTCGAGGCCCATATTTTTGAGTATGAGCAGAACCTGGTATTCAAAGACCAGGAAGTTGAAATGACACTTTCCTACGATCCTGAAAAAACTTATACAGGAAAAATATCCTATATTTTTCCCTACCTTCAGAAAAAAACAAGAGATGTCATTATCCGTATCGCTTTTGAAAATAAGAATAGCGATCTCAAGCCCGACATGTTTGTAAAAATTAATATAAACACAGGACAGCTCAGAGAGGGGATTTCAATTCCTTCAGAAGCCGTTGTGTATTCTGGAGAGGAAAAGATTGTTTTTGTTGCCAAGGGAAAAGGGAAATATACCCCAAGAAGAATACAGACAGGTGTTTATCTGGATAATGGCAGGGTAGAGGTTTTAAGTGGGCTTGCCAGGGAAGACCAAGTTGTGGTTTCCGGCCAGTTCCTGCTTGATTCCGAATCAAAGCTTAAAGAAGCCATTCAAAAAATGATTGAATCAAAATCTGCCCCTGCAAAAGATGATAAAGATGACTTTTTTAATGACATGGAAACAAAAGACGACTTTTTCAAAGATATGAAATAAAAAGGTGATTTCCCATGATAGAAAAAATAATTGAGTGGTCTGTCAATAACAGATTTATGGTTATACTAGCGACGCTGTTCATCATTGCGGCCGGGATTTTTTCCATGTTTAAAATCCCCCTTGATGCCATCCCTGATCTGTCTGATGTTCAAGTTATTGTTTATACAGAATTTCCAGGGCAGGCACCCCAGGTTGTTGAGGATCAGATAACCTATCCTTTAACAACAGCTATGCTCAGCGTTCCTTTTGCAAAGGTCGTCAGGGGATACTCATTTTTTGGATATTCTTTTGTGTACCTTATTTTTGAAGATGGTACCGACCTTTACTGGGCTAGATCCAGGGTAATGGAATACCTTAATTTTGTTTCGGGAAGATTGCCCCGGGGGGTTACTCCCAGCCTGGGGCCTGATGCCACTGGTGTTGGATGGATATTTGAATATGTCCTGAAGGACACAACAGGCAAAACAGATCTGCAAGAGCTGCGTTCCATCCAGGACTGGTTTTTAAGATATGAGCTGACGGCTGTTCCAGGGGTATCTGAAGTTGCAAGCATTGGCGGATTTGTCAAACAATACCAGGTGGAAGTTGACCCCAATAAATTGCTGTCATACAACATCCCCATTCAAAAGATTAAGATGGCCATCATGCGATCCAACTCTGATGTAGGCGGCAAGCTCGTTGAAATGGCTGAAGCCGAGTTTATGGTGCGGGGACTTGGATATATAAAATCTGTTGAAGACATACAAAATATTGTGGTTTCCTTTGATGAAAAAGGTACCCCGATTCTTTTAAAGGATGTCGCCAGTGTACATATCGGTCCTGAACTGCGACGCGGGATTCTTGAATGGAATGGTGAGGGCGAAGCTGCCGGTGGTATTGTGATTATGCGCTATGGTGAGAATGCGCTTGAAGTCATCAAAAGAGTTAAGGAAAAATTAAAGGATCTTGAAAAAGGTCTTCCGGAAGGTGTTGAGATTATCGCCGGGTATGATAGATCTTCCTTAATTGAAAGAGCGGTATCAACCTTAAAAACAAAACTGACTGAAGAAATGATTGTTGTTGCAATCATCTGCATTATCTTTCTTTTACATTTCAGATCTGCATTTGTAGCCATTTTCACACTTCCTGTGGGTATTTTAATGTCCTTTTTGATTATGTATCCAATGGGAGTTAATGCCAACATCATGAGCTTGGGAGGAATTGCCATTGCCATCGGTGTGATGGTGGATGCCTCTATTGTCCTAGTCGAGAATGCCCATAAGCACCTTCAGCGAGACAGAGATAAAAAAACTCATACCCAGATTATCATAGATGCTTCCAAAGAAGTAGGACCCGCACTGTTTTTCAGTTTGCTGATTATCACTGTTTCATTTCTCCCTGTTTTCAGCCTGGGAGAGCAGTCCGGAAGGCTGTTTCGGCCACTTGCCTACACCAAAACAACGGCCATGGCTGCCTCTTCGATTTTAGCCATTACCATTATTCCGGTATTGATGACTTTTTTTGTGGTGGAACATCCAATTGATCCAACATGGTCTAAAAAGAAAAAATTGAGACTTTGGGTTGCCGTACTTGCAGGCCCTCCGTTTGCAGTTATTTTTGCCGGTCTTGTTGGATTTAAACTTCCGGATTTGAGTCTTGTTGTTGCCGTTGGAATTTCCATTTTTCTTTACCTGTGTCTTT
>Ga0180009_10007731_pt1 | contig 10886 bp, 8 predicted proteins | sample OS_PC_MetaG_FD_123537 | JGI IMG/M metagenome (GOLD analysis project Ga0180009, IMG submission 123537) | Groundwater microbial communities from the Aspo Hard Rock Laboratory (HRL) deep subsurface site, Sweden - OS_PC_MetaG | ecosystem: Environmental > Aquatic > Deep subsurface > Groundwater... | reverse complement strand
CCGCCATGGCTTTCGCAAGCGCATGTCCACGAGCGGCGGTGTCCGCGTGCTCGCCCGCCGCCGCGCCAAGGGCCGTAAAAAGCTGTCCGCCTGAGGACAAATTTTTTGCCTGCCAAGGCGCCAAAACCGCTCGCTACCCTCAAGAAACGACCTGAATTTCTGCGTGTCCGGGGCGGCGCCCGCTTTGGGACCGCGTCGTTCCTCATGGAAGCGCGGATGAGGCTGTGCGGTGCAGGCTGTTGCGATGACTCTGCAACTCATGGCCGGGCAGAGGGCTGCGAGGCCAATGCCGAAAAGGACATGGCGGATGGCGCAACGATCGCTGGGGCTCGCTTCGGTCTGACTGTCACCAAAAAGATCGGCAACGCGGTCATCCGGAACAGAATCCGCAGGCGGCTGAAGGAGGCATTGCGCAGCGTGGCTCCAACTCATGCACGGGCCGGCTGCGACTATGTGCTCATAGCGCGAACGATGGCTTTGTCGCAGCAATTTGCCGAACTTTGCGGTGATCTCAAGAAGGCCTTCCAGCGCGTCAATTCCGCACTCGACAACCCGCGCCGCAGCGGGGGAAGGCGATAACACGCCGAAATGCATCGTCCTAATTGCCTGCTTGATCGCAGCCAAAGGTGGATGCGCGAAGCCGTCGCCTGTATAGACGGTGCAAAACCATTTCCGGCGCGGTGATTTCTCAATGCCGCCGTTCCGGTGCGAACAGGAAGGCGAGCCGAGGCGGCGATGAAGAGTCAGAACAGCGACGACAACAACAATCTGCTTGTGGCCGTACTCCTGTCCATGGCGGTGCTCTTCGCATGGCAGGTTTTCTTCCCGCCGCCGAAGCCGCAGAAGGTCCCCGGGCAGGAAGTCTCGCAACGCTCGCCCGGCGAGCCGGGTATGGCGGGCGCGCCGACCTCGGCGGGGGCCGCCGGTGGCGGTGTCAACGGTGCGCCGGGGGGATCGCCGGGGACTGTGCCTGCGGAAATCAGCCCGCGCGTCAAAGTGAAGACCTCGGAGATCGAAGGCTCCATCTCGCTGAAGGGTGCGCGGATCGACGACGTGCAGCTGGTCAGTTTCCATGAGACGCCAGATCCGAAAAGTCCGAAGATCGCGCTGCTGCAGCCGTCCACCTCGCAGCAGCCCTACTTCGCCGAGTTCGGCTGGTTGCCGCCGGCTGGATCCACGGCCAAGGTGCCGGGCGGCAATACGTTGTGGAATGCGACGGAAGGGGCGACCCTGACGGAAACAACGCCTCTCGTGCTGACCTGGGATAATGGTGAAGGCCTTTCCTTCAAGCGGACCATCACCGCCGATGACCACACCATGTTCACGGTTACTGATGAAGTCTCGAACGAGAGCGGAAACGACGTCGTGCTGCACCCTTATGCGCGCGTCTACCGTCATGGCACGCCGAAGATCGAAGGCTTCTTCATCCAGCATGAAGGATTGATCGGATGGCTCGGAGACGAAAACCGGCTGCAGGAAATCACCTACGCTGACATACTTGACGAGGAAAAACGCCGCCGCTTCGAGGGCGTCAAAGGCGGGTGGATCGGGTTCGCGGACAAGTACTGGGCAACCGCGATCGTTCCCGATCAGTCGAAGCCCTATTCTGCACAATTCTGGACACCGACGCGCAATGATGCGGGGCAGACCGAATCCTTCCAGGCGGATTTCCAGCAGGAAGCTGTCACGCTGGTCAAGGGCGGCACGGCGAAGGTTACCTCCCGCCTCTTTGCAGGCGCCAAGCGGGTCGATCTGATCGAAGCTTATGAGGAGAAATTCGGGATACTCGAATTCAGTTATCTCGTCGACTGGGGCTGGTTCTACTTCATCACCAAGCCGCTCTATTATCTGCTGAGCTGGCTCAACCAGATCTTCGGCAATTTCGGCATGGCGATTCTCGCGACAACCGTGATCGTCAAGGCGGCCTTCTTCCCGCTCGCCAACCGCGCCTATGCATCGATGGCGCAAATGAAGAAGCTGCAGCCGGAGATGGAAAAGCTCAAGGCGAAGTATCCGGACGATAAGCAAAAGCAGCAACAGGAATTGATGCAGCTTTATCAGAAGGAAAAGGTCAACCCGTTGGCGGGCTGCCTGCCGATCCTTCTGCAAATCCCGGTGTTCTTCGCGCTCTACAAGGTACTGTTCGTGTCGATCGACATGCGGCACGCGCCGTTCTACGGCTGGATCAAGGATCTTTCGGCACCGGATCCGACGTCGCTGTTCAATCTGTTCGGGCTGTTGCCTTACGACGTTCCGAGCTTCCTGATGGTCGGCGCGTGGCCGCTTTTGATGGGCATCACGATGTGGCTGCAGATGCAGCTCAACCCGACCCAGCCCGATCCTACGCAACAGATGATCTTCAACTGGATGCCGGTGATGTTCACGTTCCTGCTTGCGACGTTTCCTGCGGGTCTCGTCATCTACTGGGCATGGAACAACATCCTGTCGCTCTTTCAGCAGTACTTCATCATGAAGCGGCAAGGCGTGGATGTGCCGCTGTTGGAAAACATCAAGAAGACATTCGCGGCGGCTGGCAGTCTCATGCCGGGCAAGAAGAGCGATTAGCCGCTGTTTCTTCCAAGACACGGGTCATCAGTGCCGATGATCCGGCGGCGTTGTGCAATTGCCGATGCAAAATCGATTGCGCTCACCAACCAACAGGTCCGGGCATGCCCCGTGGCGAGGCGAGATGTCTGACGATACGAAAGTTTCCGCCGAAGACATCGAAGCCGGCGAGGCGCTGTGCCATCGGCGCTGGGATTTCGTCAAAGGTGTGGTCGATATCGCCTTCCTGCCCGCGGCCGACCGGCCGGAAATCGCCTTCGCCGGGCGATCGAATGTCGGCAAGTCGAGCCTGATCAACGCACTGTTGCGGCAGGGGGGGCTGGCGCGCACCTCGAACACGCCAGGGCGCACGCAGGAGCTCAACGTGTTCGCGCCGGGTGCCGGTGAGCAGGCTCCCGATGTCTACCTGTTCGACCTTCCCGGATACGGGTTCGCCAAGGCGCCGCGAGACAAGGTCGATGCGTGGACCAGCCTCGTCAAAGACTATCTGCGCGGCCGCCCTACGCTGAAGCGCGTGTTCCTGCTGATCGACTCGCGGCATGGAATCAAGCCTGTCGATCAGGACATCATGGAGATGCTCGATGTCTCGGCGGTGAGCTATCAGGTGGTGCTGACAAAGGTCGACAAGATCAAGGTGCCGCAGCTTGAAGCGCTTGAGGCCGCCACCACTGCCGCCTTGAAGAAGCACCCGGCGGCATATCCAGCAGTGATCGCCGTGTCGTCTTTGAAAGGCGACGGGCTTGGCGAACTGCGCGGTACGCTGGCGAAAGTCCTGGAACTCTGATCAGGGCCGGGAGAAACAATCGCCTATTGCTGCTATTGCTGTAGCAGCGCGCGCAGCAGGGGCTCCAGCACCGTCCAGATTTGTGCGCCGAACTGTGCCAGCAGGCCACCCAGAACGGCTGCCACGGTCCATCCGGCCGCGCGCCTTGCCGCAACCGCATAGTTTGCCGCAACCTTGATCTCGATGATCTGGTCGGGAAGAGCTGTTTCTGCGGCGAGTCCATCCGGGCCGACGGTGCGCGCGGCGACGATGAGCTGCAGACGGCGCTTGCCGCGCAGTTTCGGCGTCACCGTCCAGCGCCAGCGCGCGTAATCGTCGGCCATCAACCCCAGAGCATTCTCGATCCGCTGAGTTTCGGGTGAGGCGGTTTCGATGAAGAAGCCGCCGTCGGGCGCACGCAGGCGGACGCTCATCGCCTTCGTCACCTGGATTTCGTGACGATGGGTGGTGTTGATGTCGAGCCCGTCGGAAATGGCTTTTACTTCGGCCTTGGCAATGCGGACCTCGACCATCGATGAGACGCCGACGCGCATGCGACGGGGCACGTTTTCGATCAACTGGCCGGGCAGTACGGTCGGCGAGTGGGCGGCGTCGGGGGCGTGACCGGGCTTGCGCTGCGGCCGGTCAGGCTGAGCGCGGGGCGCTGGTTCACGCTGAGGCGGCGGCGCGCGCTCGGCCTGCTGGCGGGCGCGCGTATTCGCCGAAAAAACCTCTTCAGGTGATGGAAGCGGCGCGGCGCTGTCGGGTGGTCTTGCCGGCGGCGGGGGGGGCGGCCACCGACGGGCGGGGCCGTCGGACCGGGCCAAGGCGGCTCACGCCGGGCAACTTGCGCAGCCGATGCGGATGATGCGCCGAAGTCCGGCGGAAGGCGGTCAGCCAAGGATGGCCTGCCGGTCGGTACGGGGCCCGGTGGACGCGAGGGCATTGCCGGAGGTATTGGCGGTGGCGCTCCCCTTGGAGGCGCGGCTGCCGGCGGCGGTGGCGGGCCGGAAGGCGGCGGTGCCCAACTGGCGCCAGTCTGCTGATGCGGCCGCGGAGGCGGCGGGGCTGGAGGCGTGCGCACAACAGGCGGCGGCGCGGGGTGCACGCGGTCCGGTGCGGGCGGCGGAGGGGCTGATGCGCGAGGTGGAGCTGGCGGCAATTCCGACTGCGGTGGAAGCGGAGGCAGTTGCGGTGCGGGTTCGCGGGGTTCCGGTTCGTACTGTTCTGGTTCCGGTTCCGGTTCGGGCAGACCGAATGGATCAGTACCTGCCTCTGCCCGGCCACGGTTTTCGGCAGAATTTCCGGCGGGTTTATCGATCGGGTCGATCGAAGCTGCGGGAGGCACTTTGCGATCCGGCGCGAGGGGGCTCGGCTCGATTGCTTCAATGCGGCCCGCAGGCAGATCGGGTGCGTCGTGTTTCTCCATGGCGGGCTGATGAGGGCGCTCGGAATCGGCGGCGTTTCTGGCGGCGACCTGATCGCTGTAGCCGGCAATCTTGCGGCTAGCGATACGGTTGCGTGCCTCGGCCAGGATGTTATCAGCGCCACCAAGGTTTTGGGACGGTGAAGTGGCCGGCACCGCGACCGTTCCGCCGCCGAAACCCGGCCGAGGCGTTTCGTTTCCCGTCGAGGGGGCAGGAGATCGCGTTGCTGTTTCGGAGGCAGCCGCCGGTTCGGTTCGGGAAGCATTCGGGGGATGCGGAGCATCGTTGAGCGGTGATTGGCTTCGCGCCGGAGGGGGAAGCTGTCCTGGAGTTGCTTTGGAGGGTGGAAGTGCCGGGCGGCCTGCCTGGCGGATGACATTTATTGCAACTTCGAAGGTCAGGCCGTGCGCTTTCAGGAGGCCAGCCGCACTGGTCTTGGCGTCGCCGATGATGGCGGCGAGGACGATTGCGCCGTCGATCATCGTGCGGCGGACGGCACGGGCGGCGACGGCGGCGGCGTTGAGGATGCGGCGGAGTTCTTCGGAGATCGACACCGTGGCTTCCTCGCCTGGAGGAAGGCGTGCGTCGAGGCGGCCGATCTGCTGGGAAACGTCGGTTTGCAGGGCGCCGATGTCGACGCCACTCGACAGCATGACCCCTCGCGCGTCGTCGTCTTCGGTCAACGACAGAAGCAGGTGGTCGAGGGCGACCTCGGCGTGGGACTGTTCCTGCGCATACTGGGCGGCACGGGTCAGCGTCTGCCCGAGCGTCGGCGACATCGGTACCGGTGTGACTTGATTGGCGATGTCCGCCCCCATGCCATGTTCCCCTTCAAGTGGCCGGCTCGCCCGACTTGGAAGCCTTTCCGCAGCCCTTGACCCGCCCTTTTGGGCAAGCAGCCGGATACTGGTCTAAAGTGATCCTAAGGGCGATAGCAATGGATTGTGTGCTAATTCCGTTGACGCGGCTGCGCCAGGGCATATCTGCGATATATAAATGGCCGAGAAACTACAACCTGTGGCAAAGATGCGCGGGTACGATTGGGCTTGCCGGCAGGTGACCGGCCAATTGAATGCGCGGCGAAGAAAGTGAGCACGATGGACGACAAGAAGAAACATGCGCACCCGCCACAGACTGCCGAGGCAACGGGCGTCGTCGGAGACAAGATCAGTGCCCACGTCCAGGCACGGATTCTGGCCGAAGCGCTGCCGTATCTGATCCGCTACGACGAGAAGACGGTCGTCATAAAGTTCGGCGGCAACGCGATGGGGATACGGCACTGGCGGAAGCGTTCGCCCAGGATGTCATCTATCTCAAGCAGTCGGGCGTCAATCCGATCATCGACCATGGCGGCGGGCCGCAGATCGCCAAAATGCTTGCGAAGCTTTCGATCGAATCGGAATTCGTGAATGGGCTTCGGGTCACCGACAAGCCGACAGTCGAGGTCGTCGAGATGGTGCTTGCCGGAGCGATAAACAAGGAAATCGTTTCGGTCATCAACCGGCAGGGCGGCAAGGCGGTCGGCATCTGCGGCAAGGATGCCAACCTGATGATTGCGACGAAAATTACCGAAATGCCCGATCCGACGTCGAACATCATGCAGGCAGTCGATATCGGCTATGTCGGCGATCCCAAGTACGTCAATCCGCACATCGTCGACGTGATCTCCAATTCGGATCTCATTCCCGTCATCGCACCGGTGGCGATTTCGCCAGAAGGCGAGACGCTCAATATCAATGCGGATAGTTTTGCTTCCGCGTTGGCTGCCCGGATGAAGGCGAAGCGCCTTTTGCTGTTGACCGACGTAGCCGGCGTGCTCGACAAGGATAAGCAACTCGTCGAGCGGTTGACGTTGGAGGAAGCACGCGAGTTCATCCGCAACGGTACGATCACCGGCGGCATGATCCCGAAGATCGAAGGTTGTATCGAAGTGGTCGAGGCCGGCGTCGAGGCGGTGGTCATCATCGATGGCCGGGTGCCGCATTGCGTGCTGCTCGAACTTTTCACCGAGCATGGCGTCGGTACGCTCGTCGGTCAGGAAACCAGGAACTCGTGAGCGCAAACGGCGACAAAGCGAAGAGCGTTGCCGGGGCCTCACCAGTCCGGGCGGAGACCCGGCGCGGGTTCTCGGCGACCGATGTCTGGGTGTTCGATCTCGACAACACGCTTTATCCCGCCGAATGCAATCTGTTCGCCCAGGTCGATCAACGCATGGGGTCCTTCATCGCGAAGGAACTGGGGGTTCCTTTCGCGCAGGCGCGGCACTTGCAGAAGGCATACTATAAGCAGTTCGGAACGACGCTGTCGGGACTGATGAAGGTGCACAAGATGTCGCCGGAGCCGTTCCTCGATTACGTCCACGATATCGACCTGGCCTGCGTGCCGGAGTTGCCGGAGCTGAAAGCCGCCATCAATGGATTGCCGGGGCGCAAGCTCATTTTCACCAACGGATCGCGCCGCCATGCGGAGCGTGTCGCGGGCAAGCTCGGTGTGCTCGACGAGTTCGAGGACATCTGTTCGATCGAGACCTGTCAGTTCGTGCCGAAGCCGGAGGCGGAGGCCTTCGACCGGATGGTGCGCCATCACGGTTTCCGGGCGGACAGCGCGGCAATGTTCGAGGATATGCCGCACAACCTCGAGGCGCCGCACAACCTTGGAATGACGACGGTGCTGGTGCATTCGGAGTTTTACGACCATCCGATCCAGAAAAAGATCAAGCTGTGGAAGGAACCGCCCGAACACGTCCACCACATGACCGACGACTTGACCGGTTTTCTGGCAGGCGTGAAGCGGGATTAGAGGTGTTGGCGGAGCGCTGGGCCGGCCGCTTTACGATGCGGCGGTAACCAGCCGGGCTGTCTCCCGGTGCCCGGAATTCATTGACGTTGATCAGTATCAACGTTCAAGGCGCCTTACTCAGCCATGGTTTCGATGTCCGCAGCGGCCGCTGGCGCTTGGCCTGCCGCTTTGTTCTCGATCGGCAGCCGGTTTCGATTGCCGCCAGAAATCAGCCAGGAGCGGAAGATGCCGTCTTCGCGTGTCGCGGAACCTGGGATTTTGGACCGCAAACGTGTTGTCTTCAGCGGCCGCAACCTGACGAAGATCTATCGCAACGGCGAACTCGAGGTGCGTGCCCTCAACGGTGCCGATCTCGACCTCTACGTTGGTGAGATGCTTGTACTGCTCGGGCCTTCGGGATCGGGGAAGTCGACGCTTCTCAATATTCTGGGTGGGCTGGACCGGCCGACTTCGGGCACGGTTTTTTTCAAGGACCGCGACCTGACCAGGCTCGACGAGAACGCCTTGACCGCTTACCGGCGTGAACATGTCGGGTTCGTCTTTCAGTTCTACAATCTGATCCCGTCGCTGACAGCGCGGGAGAACGTCGGGCTGGTGACCGAGATCGCGAGCAATCCGATGAAGCCTGAAGAGGCACTTGCGCTTGTCGGACTCGGCGAGCGGCTCAATCATTTCCCTTCGCAACTCTCTGGTGGCGAGCAGCAGCGGGTGGCCATTGCCAGGGCGATCGCCAAGCGGCCGGAGGTGCTGCTGTGCGACGAACCTACAGGAGCCCTCGACAGCAAGACTGGCGTTCTGGTTCTCGAGGCGCTGGTTGCGGTCAATCAGGAACTCGGCACGTCGACGGCGGTCATCACGCACAATCAGGCAATCAAGGATATTGCGCATCGCGTGGCGTACTTCACGGACGGCAAGATAACCCACGTCGAAGAGAATTCCCGGCGGCTCGATCCAGCTGATATCAGTTGGTGACCGGCATGAGAGCGCTCGACAAGAAGCTGGTCCGGGACCTGATGCGCATGTGGGCGCAGGTGCTGGCGATCGCGTTGGTGCTGGCCGCCGGGGTCACGACGATGGTGCTGTCGGTCGGCGCCTATCAGTCGCTCGAAGAAACGCGCAGCGCCTACTACGAGCGCTACCGCTTCGCCGACGTGTTCGCTCACCTGACGCGGGCGCCGCAGCGCCTGGAAGCGCAAATCGCGGCGATCGCCGGAGTCGCAGCGGTTGAAACGCGCGTTTCGCAGGCCGCCGTGCTGGACGTGATGGGGTTTTCTCCGCCAGTGACGGGACACGTTTTGTCACTGCCCGATCACCGGCGGGCGCGTTTGAACCGGATATTTTTGCGGGCCGGGCGGCTTCCGGACGCCGGTTCGCCGCGGGATGCAATCGTCAACGAAGCCTTCGCCAGGGCGCACGGTCTCGAAATCGGGAGCACGTTCGGGGCGATCCTCAACGGCCGCAAGCGCGAACTCGCGGTTACCGGCGTGGCGCTATCACCTGAATTCATCTACGCTATCGGCCCAGGCGATCTGGTGCCGGACGACAAGCGGTTCGCGGTCATCTGGATGTCGCAGGAGGCGCTGGAAGAAATCTTCGATCTCGACGGGGCGTTCAATGCCGTCTCGGTGCAACTTCTGCGCGGCATTTCGCCGGAAGGCGTGATCGAGAAGCTCGACACCTTGCTGAAGCGCTACGGCGGGGCAGGCGCCTACAGCCGCGAAGACCAGACCAGTCACGCGTTCCTCGATGCGGAGCTGGAGCAGCTCAAGGCGATGTCGCGCGTGCTGCCGCCGATCTTCCTGTTCGTGTCGGCGTTCCTCATCAACATGACGCTGACGCGTCTGATATCGCTGGAGCGCGAGCAGATCGGGCTGTTCAAGGCGCTGGGCTATGGCCGCTACGAGATTGCCTGGCACTACATCAAGCTGGTGCTCGGGATTTCAGCGGTCGGAATTGTCATCGGGTTCGCGTTCGGGACCTATTTCGGGCAAGGTCTGACCCGGCTCTATCAGGAATTCTTTCATTTCCCGTTCCTGGTGTTCAGGCGTGATCCCGACATCTATCTCATCGCGGCGGGGCTATCGGCCGGGGCTGCGGTGCTGGGTGCGATCCGGGCGGTGAGGAGTGTCATCGGGCTTTCGCCGGCAGTGGCGATGCAGCCGCCGGCGCCGCCGCGCTACCGGCAGTCGTGGACCGAAAAGCTCGGCTTGTTCCGCCACGTCTCCCAGCTGACCATGATCTCTTTGCGCCATATCTTCCGCTGGCCGGTCAGGGCCGCAATGACGACGCTTGGGGTGGCTCTTGCCGGGGCGCTGCTCGTCGTATCGCTATTCTCTTTCGATTCGGTCGAGCACATGATCGATGTCAGCTTCTTCCTGTCCCAGAGACAGGATGCAACGCTCAGCCTCGCCGACGAACGGCACATTCGCGTGCTACAGGCGGCCGAGGGAATGCCGGGCGTGATGCGCGTGGAACCGTTCCGCAGCGTTCTGGTCAGGATGCGCAACGGCCAGTACGAAAAAAAGCTGCCAATCCAGGGGAAGCCGCAAAAGCCGGAACTCTTCAGATTGATCGACAAGGATCTTCGGCCGATTTCGCTGCCGGAGGATGGGCTAGTCGTCGATAAGCGTGTGGCTGAACTGCTGCGTCTGAAACCTGGAGATGTCGTCGAACTGGAAATTCTCGGCGGATGGCGGGGGGCGGAGCGGGCCGTCGACATGCCCTTCACCCGGGGCGCCATTATCAGCGATGAGGCGGCCCTTCTTGCGCGGGGTCCGCGGGGCCGGGTAGAGACTGTCGTCACCGACATCGTCGAATCCTATTTCGGATTGTCGGCCTACATGAGCCTGCCGGCGCTCAATCGGCTTGTCGATGAGGGCTACATCGTTTCAGGCGTGCATGTCTCCTATGACAAGCGCCAGGAACAGGCGCTGTTCGAAGAGATCAAGTCGACACCGGCGGTTGCTTCCATCGCGCTCAAAGGGGTGTCGCTCAATAAGTTCCGCGACACGATCGAGAAGAACATCGCGACGATGATCACCATCTACGTCGGGCTGGCGGTCGTGGTGGCCTTCGGCGTGATCTACAACAGCGCGCGCATCCAGCTTTCCGAACAGGGCCGCGAACTGGCGAGCCTGCGCGTTCTTGGCTTCACCCGAGGCGAGGTCAGCAGGGTGCTGCTTGTTGAATTGGGGATATTGGTGATGGCAGCACAACCAGTCGCGTGGGTGCTTGGCTATGGGTTCGCGTGGCTGATGATCCAGGGCTTTTCAAGCGACCTTTACCGGATACCGCTGGTGGTCAACGCTTCGACGTACGCCTGGGCAAGTCTT
>Ga0180009_10007729_pt1 | contig 10888 bp, 4 predicted proteins | sample OS_PC_MetaG_FD_123537 | JGI IMG/M metagenome (GOLD analysis project Ga0180009, IMG submission 123537) | Groundwater microbial communities from the Aspo Hard Rock Laboratory (HRL) deep subsurface site, Sweden - OS_PC_MetaG | ecosystem: Environmental > Aquatic > Deep subsurface > Groundwater... | reverse complement strand
TGGTTTTTCTTTGTTGTTTGTGTGAGTGTTCTTTTTTATTGAACTTGTGAGTTTTGTGTGAGTGTGAATGTTTTTGTTGGTTTTATTCTTGGTTTTATTTTTAGGTTGCTAAAGTTTTAAGCTGTTAAAAAATGAAAAGAAAAAATAAAAAAAATTGTTTGTTGGTTTACTCTAGGTCTAGGAAGAAGTAATATGTCTGGCTTCCTGCGCTACCGTTGTTGTCGACTGGGACTAGTAATTCATAGTCTACAACTGTGCTGTTGGTAAAGTCTCTTTTGTCAACGTTTACTGGTACACCCCATGCAAAGTCATTGTATACTGCTGGGCTTGCTGTGTCTTTAAATATTCCACTCTTGAATAGGGTTGCGTTTGCTGCTCCTGCTCCGGTGTATGCATTTAATGCTACTGCTGGAACGCTTGACAACTGTGCAATTGTGTTTGTTGTTGCTAGTGTACTTGCTGCTGAGTCTTTATCTCCACCTGTCCAACCAGCTGCAGTATCATATGCTGAACCTACTGATGCTAGCAGTCCTGAAAAGTCAAAGCCGGTGTCTGTTGATGCAAACACTGTTTTTATCTGGTTGCTTGGCACGCTTCCAAAGCTGTATAGCACGTTTGTTCCACTACCAATGCTTAGGCTCGCTGTTACTTGACCATAGTAACCTTGCCACTTCGTTGTACTTGCGCTTGTTGTTAGGTTGACTTCTGTTACGTCTCCACCTTCAGCTGTATCTGTTCCTGCAGTAGTTTCTGTAAATACTCCTGTTGCACCTACTGTTGTTCCTGCTCCTGCTACTGCATCAGCTTTATCTATGGCAAATGCACTCATTGCCATTACCATGGTCATCAATGCTAGTACGACCATGCTCGTTGCTATTTTTTTCCACATTTTCGTTTACCTCTTGTTGTTTTTATCTTTTTTTATCGATGTCGTGTATGTTTGTGCCTCTTTTCCTATGTTGATGTTGTTTTCGCACAAATTCACAGCTAACATACTATTTTCAATACTGATATATAAATATTTCGTTTTTAAAAGGTGTTTTGTTTAGTTTCTGCAGAAATTTCTTAGTTTTAAAGAACGAAAGCAAGAGCGAAAGCTATTTATATTAACTAAAGAATTAAAAAAGATATGGGGATGAGTATTTGGAAGATTTATATTTTTTTAGTCGTGCTGTTAACATATATATCAGTAGTTAATGCCCAAGACCAGGTAGTGATAAACTATAAAGACTGGCAAGAGGTGTATTCTGGTTCGTTGTACGCTTCTTTAAAAGGCGTTGATTTTCATTATGTCGTGGAAGAAACACAGGGATTGCAGCTCTATAAAGACGTTTTAAACAGACAAAAGAAGAACGTTCTCTTAATACAAGGAAAAAACCCTGTGTTGTTTGGTTACAAGAAGAACCTTGAAGATATAGGCTTGTCTGTTGAGACAGAGTCTGGAGATGATGGACGAGAGACTAGCCTGCTTTTAGCCAGACGGGCAGTAATAGAGTTAAATGTGACTAATTTCATAATTATAGACGATGATTTAGGATATACTAGCATCGCAGTTGCACCATACGCAATAATCACTAAATCAACAGTGATATATGCAGATAGGAATAATGTTGATGAAGTAACAGATTTTTTAAACTCTGTAAAAGTTGATAGTTTACTATTATACGGAAAGACTGATGGAACAATCAAAGAAGCATTATCTGCTTATAATCCAACCATAATAGATACTGACGACAAATTTAATGATAACATGCGGATTATGGAAAGATTTCTAAGACTAAGTCCAACTAAGCAAGTAATATTAACATCAGGAGACTTTTTAGAGCCAACATTTTTTTCAAATGAATTCCCAGTACTATTAGTTGGTTCATCAAACTTGCCAGATAAAGTGGTTGAATTCTTACAAGACCAAGATATGAAAACAACAATCGTCGTAGGGTATGAGCTTGGGCAAAACGCTGTTCAAATAAGAGAACGAACCGGTCTTAGAGTTTTTCTTAAGTATGGCCAGGGAAGAGGGGGACAACTCTACGCTTTAGACATATACCCAATACCAAGCCACAACCCAAAAATAGACATAAGAGAAATTAGATATAATACAGCAACTAAGTAACTAGAAGTAGTGTATGAAAATACTGGTGCAGTCTTTACTTATGCACAGGCACTTTCTCACATAGTGTTTGAGCAAGGTTCTAGCGAAGATAATGAACTTGGCAGGGTTGGAGACAAAGAAGCATTTTTTCTTGATGCTGGAAGCGTGGAAACCATAACTTACGACCTTGAAATTGTTAATCCTGCAGAAAACATGGCTGTTAATAGCAAGGTTGAACTTGGTGATTCATCAACAGCACTCGATAAATTGTTTGCAAAAAGCAACATGCCACTAATCTTAACAAATTTCATGGATAAATCAGAAATTCAGTTGGTTTCAGCAACTTATTATCCGGGATCAAAGAGAGTTGATATAGTAGTTAATAATAATGGGGCAACTGATGTTTATGTCTTATTAAAACTAGTGGGTGTCGTGATTGACGGCCAAAAAACTGATATACGCTCTGAACAGCAAATAATATCTCCTCAGAAGACTGCAACATTTAAGATTAAATTAGAATTAACCGATAGTGATTTAGAGATTAACAATTATTTAACTGTCAATGCGAAGTATGGTGAAAAAGAACTTAGCATGACAAAAGAACTTTCTGAAAGATTACCTTTAGTTATAGGAAAGAGTGAATCTATAGGTGTGCTTACAGTCGTAATCATAGTTGTGGTGGTATTATTCTTGCTTTTATTAATCAGGAGAGGTAGGGAGAGACGAAGATAGAATAAAGAAAAAGGAGTTGTTGGTTAGTTTAGTCTTGAATGAATAATAGTTTAGATAGTAAACTTGGATGTATCTGATAAAGTTTATGGTCGTATGTCGAGATAGAACACTACTATATTTTGACTGCCTTTTTGTGCTCTTAATAATGAGGGAACTCTTATTTCATAATCATATACTCCATATTTGCCTTGAGTTGAGTTTGCAACATTACTGACAATAACTAATTCTTCTTTGTCATCAGCGTCAAATTCTCCATTCATGCTTGTATCATATGTCATGTCCCATAAGAGTCCGGTTTTGAAAGTTGAAGAGTTAGTGCTATTAATGTAGGATGTGTTGTTAATGGCTTTGCCTTGTATTACGAATGTAGTTGTTTGTTTAGGGTTAGTGCCATCAATACTAAACAGATTAGTTATAGACTCCTCAAAATTGCTCATATTAAGTATGGTATCAATCTCGCTAAAGTCATTAGCGGAGAGTGTGGAATCATTTTTTCTGCCTATAGCTTGCAGATTGTTAAAGTCTATACTATTGTCTATGTCTGTAACGAATACGTTTGTAACGTTTCCCTCACCAAAATAATTTAATTCATCGGATCCTTTGCCGATAACTGTTCTACCACTCGTCTTTCCATAAATTGTGGCGTATATTAATTCTATTGTTGTGTTTCTTGTTTCTGTCCAATTGACATTCCCGGCAAGATCATATGCTGTTGCGTTGAAGTAGTATGTTCCGTTAGTGAGTCCTGTATAGTTTACGAAGTTGGGGCTTGTTGTTGTATTTGTTGTGTTGATTAATGTTCCTGTGCTGTTGTATAAATATATCGTGATGTTTGCAAGGTTAGTGTCATTTGCTGTGACATTTATCACAATATTGCTCCTGCTTATGACAGTTCCTGATGTCTCTGTTTCCTGACTGAAATTTATATTTGGGTTTAGGCCATCTATTGTTGTTTTTGTACTGTTTAACCAATTGCTTGTACTGTAATCGTTTATTGCACTGCAACTGAATGTCCAGTTATCCCCATTACCTGTTAATGTGTTGCTTAATGTATTAATTTTAACACTAATGTTTGGTTTGAAGCCATCAAAGTACGGATTAGTATCTGTAACCAGCAAAGGATTAACCTCTGATGCACTAGTTGAGCCCTTGCCTGTCTGTCCATAATCATTATTTCCCCAGCATAATATCCTTGAATCATTAGACCTTATAGTGCATGAATGAGAATGTCCTGATGATACAACACTAAATACGGTAATATTATTTATTTGTTTAGGACTTGTTCTATCATTGGCAGGACTTCCACTTGTACCGTCACCAATTTGTCCCAGATTGTTATAGCCCCAACACATTGTTTGTGAATCATTACTCCTTATCCCACATACATGATTAGATCCAGAGCTTATAATAGTATATCCTACAGTACTATTTATTTGTCTTGATGTATTGCTTTGAATAGTGTCTCCTGTTCCTAGATTTCCATAAGTATTTCTTCCCCAACACATAACCATAGAATCATTGCTCCTGATAGCACATGTATGGCAATCTCCTGCAGTAATTGTCTTGTATGATATATTATCTTTTGTTTGTGTAGGATTATATCTGTTTGTTGTAGTATTGTCTCCTAGATTACCACAGGCATTGAATCCCCAACATTCTGCTTTAGAATCATTAACCCTGATAGCACATGTATGTAGATATGTTCCTCCAATCCATGAATAGCCTGCAGTGCTGTTAATAAGCACCGGATTGCTCTGCTGACTAGTGTTGCCTATACCTAATTGTCCATAATTATTATTACCCCAACATAATACTCTTGAATCATTTATCCTTATACCACATGTATATGCTCCGGGTGTTACATCTCCAGCAACAAAAACCATTCTATATGCTGAGCTATTATTTATTGGTGTAGGATTTAATATGTTGCCACCACTGGTACCTATGCCTATATTGCCCCAATCATTTCTTCCCCAACATAATACTCTTGAATCATTTGCCCTTATACCACATGTATGATACCATCCAGCAGATAGACTATTATATGCTGCACTATCATTTATCGCTACAGGAGTCAGTCTTGGAGAAGTTGTTGTACCATCACCAATTTGTCCCCAAGTATTCCTTCCCCAGCACATTACTCTTGAATCATTCGCTCGAATACCACAAGTATGCCAGTATCCTGAAGTTAAGCTGCGTTCCTTAAATATTATTCCATTAACAACTATTACACTACTATTATACCATGCATACTGATAACTTAACCTGTTTGAATAAATATCTATAGCACTACAGTTGCCTTGAAGATTTGTACTAGAATTTGCATATGTTGAAGGAGTTATTGTTACGGTATTTATTGATAAAATATATATAGTAACATTCCTTGTCTCTGTATTGTTGCTGTTTCCTGCTGTGTCGTATGCTGTTGCATTGAAATAATATATTCCGTTAGTGAGTCCTGTATAGTTTACGAAGTTAGGGCTTGTTGTTGTATTTGTTGTGTTGATTAATGTTCCTGTGCTGTTGTATAGATATATCGTGATGTTTGCAAGGTTAGTGTCATTTGCTGTGACATTTATCACAATATTGCTCCTATCTATAGTGCTTCCTGAGGTTTCTGTCGATGTATTGAATTGTATTGAAGGTGGAGTTGTATCTATGATTATGTTTATGTTGACTGTCGGGGGAAAACTTGAAATGATAAGTGATGAACTATTCAACCAAGAACTTGTATACTGACTGTCGTTTGCTTGGCAACTCAAAGTCCAATTCTGACCGACAGAAAGATTTCCAGAAGTAACGTTTGCGACATTGATTTCTAACCCTTGCGTATAATTACTCGGTGTAGTTCCAGAAGTATTCTGTACATCATTCAAATACCACTTCCAATTATAAGAAACATCATCATTATTTGCATCAGTTGCATTACAATAACCACGTAAAGACTCATTCGTATAAGCAGGAGATGGTGCAATACGTGAAGAGTTCATCACTGGAGCAACAGAAATAGTTATTCTCCTATCAACAGTATCATTATCTAGAACAGAACTATTACCCAAACTCGAATTAAACAACACATCAACATAATAAGAATTTGTACCCGTCGCATTCACTGTCCAAGAAACATTCCAAGAATCCCCGTTGTTTAGTGTTGTTGATGTTTGAGGATTTGAAACTACTCCAGTAATATGAAACGGCGTTCCCCCCGTCGTCGTATTAATCAATGTATCAGGATTCACACTACTTCCATTATATCGCGCATTCGCATAAACTGTTCTACATGTAGTTCCAGTTCCCCCCGTACATGTTACTGTCGCATTAACCTGGAATGTTGTACCTTGAAGTCGGGATATGTTTGTCGTCGGAGAAGTGATATTTACATTAAGATTTCCATAACCATATACAAAATAGGATTGCACTTCAGAACTATTAATTCCATTCGAATTATTTCCATAAAACCTCCACCCAATTGTTTTTCCTTTACATGCTGCGGGAATTACTGAAACATTCCATCCTGTAACTGAACTTCCACTTACAGTAACCCAAGAAGAATTCGCCCAAGTGTCACAAGAGGCTCCACTAGCATTCCAAGAAAACAAATATTGTGTGGGGGAACCACTAATCGTTATACTATGATTAACATAATCGCCCACAAAAACATCAGAATCATTCACTGCAGGAGAAGAAAAAGAAATATATTGTGATAACTGCATTCTAAAATAATCAAAATCAAAGGGTTCAGTAGAACCAATTATTGGAAGAGTTGTTTCAAGAAGTTCATTAGTTGGCTGAATAATATCAGTACCGTTAAAAACAAATGCTTCCAAATCCTCACCAGCATCAGCCCCTAAAAATATTACTTCATTACTATTTGGATCTGCAATCATCTTTAATGCTTCTATATCACCAGACATTAAATTTCCTGTAAAACAAGGACCGCTTGAGCCTGGAGCATTATTTAATGATGTAACTGTCTGTCCATTTGAAGGACATTTCCAAGAATTGTTTGTTCTGTTATAAGTAAAATAATTTATCCCATTAGCATTACTATTAATATAAGCAAAGAGTACAACATCACTATTAGTTAACCATCTGCACCTTGCATTCTGGCTTACCATTCTTTCTGTACTAGTATCTTCTGGAGGATATACAGGAATCCATGCTGTTCCATTCCATATTTGTGCGAGTATATCCGACGCAGAATCTGGTCCCCATATTCCTGCAATGTAATCAGAATTAGGGTCTCCACATATAGTTACTTGCTTGACAACAGCAGCCCTATCTACAGCTTGTGCTGGAGTTGTCCAAGTATTGGATGTAACGTTATAAATACTATAATAGACTTTTGTTGTTCCCTCTCCCCAAGCTGCCATACCATTTCCGGAAGTACCTTCCCATGCCAAAGAAAATCTTTCTTGATCAACATTTGCTGCAGTTAGTGTCATTGTAGCAATATTAGTCCATGCTGTTCCATTCCATACAGCAGCAGTTAAATCATCATCTACTCCTATGCTTCCCATTAAAATATTGTTATCTGAACCCCTCAGTTTTACCCTCATAAATATGTGTGTCTGAGCTTGTGCTGTAACATCTGAATTAAGAGTAATTGTTGATTCACTACTCCAAGCAGTTCCATTCCATATTCTGTAATATGTTGTCCTGTCAGCAACGGTATTTTTTTCATAGACTGCTAAAAAATTTCCATTCAAAGCCATTGTTTCTACATCAAATCCTCTATAAAGGTCATTAGTTGTTCCTACATTTCCAACATTAAGCCAAGAACCCCAAGTGTTAGCTGTGACATTATAAACATTTAGTAAAATATTCCCTTGATTATCTAAAATACCAACTGCTGTTTGATTTCTTGTTGTAGAAGACCTCACAACAATCCATTCCACTAAACCTCCTGTCCCTATATTGGGAAGGTTTTGCTGCGTTTCAAAACCAGTTTTATTATAAAAATTATAATGAGGTACAGTACCCGTATTTATATGGACCGCCATACCTCCCACCGCCCCCATTGTAGGATCTACGATATAATTAAATTCAACTTGCCCTCCTTCTATTTTCAAATCAAAAGTTTCATAACTTTCATCTTCTTTCAATCCCGCCCCACTACTTCCATCTAAATAAACCTTATACCAATTTTCTCCTGCCACATTTGTAAAACGGGCAATCTCCTCCTGGCCATCTTTCCTAAATACTGAAATACTTACAGGAGAAAGATTTGCTGAATTCGCGCTTCTTGCATAGCTTCTCGCATAAATTGTAATATCTCTTTCACGAGTCAAATTCTGCTCAAAACTAACTTGAACATACTGCGAATCATTAATAGCCTCAGACCAGTAATCATCTTTTTCCTTAACCTGATCATAGATTGATTTAATGAATATCCTATTCTCGTCTAAAAGATCTGCTTTTGTGATTATGATTATAGTAAATACCTGATCGCTTAGGTGTGGTGCAATCCATTCGATATGGTCAAGGAGTCCATTATTATTGTTATCGTATACTTCAAATGGTATTTCTTTTTCTAAGAATCCATTATGTTCTATTATTCCCTTCTCTTCTTCTGTCAGACCCAGTTCTGTGATGTTCTGGTTGTCATTGATTTTCCATGTTAATATGATGAATTTCTTGTTAGACACTTCCAGAGGAAGGTCTGCAAATGATGTGACATTCGTATAATGAGTATTTGATGACACAATCACTTGTTTTTTGCTCTTAGTTATGTTCTGCTCTATAGCTTTCGGAGCTTGAGTATAATATTCTGCTTCGACTTCTTCTATAGTATTATTTATTTCAATAGGGATGTCTGTAGTCTGGATAGTTTCAATAGCGGGTTCTGGTGTATCTGGTGTAGAGATCCCTGCATTCTTTTCGTTTGTCTTTTTCTGAGTTTTTTCCCAAACTTTCTTTTTGGTGATTTCTGAGATGTTGCCTGTTATATTCTCTTTGAAACGCGTTTTATCTTTGGATATCTTTGTTATGGTAATATTTTCTGCACTATTTTGTATTGCAATGTTCATTAGAGATGATCTGTTATCTTCTTTTTCTCTGTTGATTACGACTTTCTTTACCCATTTGACCGGCTCATTGATTCTTGCAGGATATTGAATTAACGTATCGGTTGTAATATTAATGATTGTTTTATTAATCACTACCGGCGGTGTCTCGTCGACGTATATTGTGGATGTGTTTGGCGTGATGATCTCATCGCCGTCAGTTGCGTACACGAATGCAGTGTAGTTTGTTGCAGAGCCATTGCTCCAGAAATAGTGTCCTGAAGCATTAACATTTTGCTCGACATCATATTCTGATTGGTTTATGGTTGCATTGATATCTATATATTCATAATTAACCCATGTGTTTGCGGTTGTTGTATCCCATCGCAGTGTAGCTGTCCTGGTTGCTGCCGTGCCTCCTGTACCTATGATTTGTGCCCATACATTAATTACATAAATCAATCTATCGTCTGTTGCTATAAACTTATTAGTGTCAGGACTGCAAGAACCATATACTACTCCTGCACCATCATCAGGTATTTTTGCTCCACCAGTACTGTCATCTCCTGATTGGCATATCAATGATATTTGTCCTGAACTATCCTTATACAATTTGAAAGTTGCATAGGCAAAATTTATCCTGCTCCCATCACTCCAGTATGAAGAGAAGTTCACTACGTCTGTAGTGCGTATCATTCTTCCGCTAACTAGCTGAGATGTCGCATTCATAATATTATATAAGTTGCCTGAAACCATCACGAATCTTACAGAATTAGGAATATTATCTCTTGATGTTGAAAGATTTATAACTACAGTATTATTGTTTGGATGAGTGCTCCTGCTGCTTACATATAATTTATTGGTTTTTGCTATTCCTTCATCTTCTGTGAATTGATTAACAGCAAATTCTCTATAATCATTATACTCAATAAATGGTATGTCTGTCTGTTCCCATACAGTGCAGCTATTGTTAGTACTATTATAATCATTACACTCGACAATTGTCGTGACATCCCCTATCTTTAATAATAGTATTGTGGCATTAGTAATGTTTAAGTTGTCCACGGATATTATCTCTATCACGATATTAGAATAGTTTTGCACTGCTGAATCTACAAACACTACATCCTGCAACTCATCAATGTTTTTCACACTCCTGAGTGTGATATTGTTTAATGATTCTGTATCATAAATTTCTATATAATATTCTGTGATGTTGCTAGGATCAATCACATCAACGCCACTTTGGTTTGCTGTAACTACATATTTTTGAGAAGTATTATCTATACTGAGAGCGAGGGATGCTAGTTCTAAGTTACCACTTAAATTTGTAGATCTATATCCTGTTGCTGTGTAATTAATCCCGCCAGCTGTCGCAGTTATATTAACGCCATAACTATTTGTTATTTTATTGCCATCTATGTTAACCCAGAATCCCGTTGCGCTACCAGCAGGTACTACTTCACTGCCGCTCCAATACGCAAAAGTTTTACTGTCGTCTCTAACCCATCCGCTAGTTGGATACGAGTTTCCACTTCCTTGGGTGACTGCGTTAAAGTTTTGCACTGACGTATTAGTCCTAAACTCTACATATGTAACAGTGACGTTTTGGTCTGTCGGGTTATAAAACACCCCACCCCATTTTCCAAAGGAATTTCTGTCAAACGGGTGAGGAATTGCTCCAGACACGTTTATCTGGGTTATTAATTGTGCAGATACGCTAGTGCTTATTGTTGTGAACAGGGCTATAATTATCGCTGCTGCAAACAATAACAATTTCTTACTTAGATATTTGCGACTCTTGTTTTGATACAAAACGTTTCCTCCTCAAGGTTTTATGAGATTAAATGATTGTAAACTTAATATAAATTTTTTGGTTGTTTTTTTACACAGAAAAAAAAGAAAGTTGTTGTTATTCTTCAGGGTTGTTTCTCTGCATTTTTTTTGGCTCACCACAACTACTGCACTTTAGTGTGAAAATATTTTAGCACTAAAACACTAAAGTGATTAAAATGCAAAAATATTTAAATGCTGAATTCTATTTTTTTGACTAAACAGC
>Ga0180009_10007728_pt1 | contig 10889 bp, 6 predicted proteins | sample OS_PC_MetaG_FD_123537 | JGI IMG/M metagenome (GOLD analysis project Ga0180009, IMG submission 123537) | Groundwater microbial communities from the Aspo Hard Rock Laboratory (HRL) deep subsurface site, Sweden - OS_PC_MetaG | ecosystem: Environmental > Aquatic > Deep subsurface > Groundwater... | reverse complement strand
TGTATATGGTAGGAATTGATAGTGATAGAGTCCATCAATATTCTTTATCCGCTGCCTGGAATTTATCTACAGCCAGTTATGATTCAGTTAATTTTTTAGTGGGCGGACAAGACACAACCCCTACTAGCGTGGCCTTTAAGCCAGATGGGACTAAGATGTATATGATGGGATATGCCAGTAATAGAGCCTATCAATATTCTTTGGGTACTGCAGATACTTGGATGCCAGGTACTTTAACAAATGGTCCAGCTTTAGGATTAGTTTCAGACGCTAAAGGTGTAAATCATAGCGTATTATGGAGTAGCAGGGTTGATTTAGGTGATGTTCAAGGTATTTATCCTGTAAAGTTATTTTATACATAGGATTGAAATGGCAGGATCAATTGCATTTGATTTTAATATAGATAATACTTTAGGATTAGCGTTAGATACAGAGAGTACGTTAAATTTTAGTCTAAATCTTGTAGTTACTTCTGTCGATCCACCTACTGGTAATCAAGGACAGGTACTTAATATTAGCGTAATAGGTAATCATTTTTTAGACGGCGCTGTAGTTTCTTTTTCAGGAACAGGTGTAACAGTACTTACAGGAACGACTATTTATTTAAATGCGAATACGATTATTTGCGCTATTTTTATTGACGCTGCGGCTACTGCAGGTTTAAGAGATGTTACTGTAACAAATCCTGATCTTTTATCAGGTATAGGAATAGCTGTTTTTACTGTTATTACTGCTGTTGCTAACGCTCCTACAGTAACTTCAGTTCTGCCATCGGCTGTTTTTGTAACTGATACTACTGATATTACTATAACAGGCACTTATTTTCAGCCAGGGGCTACTGTTACTTTTTCAAATACTGGAATAACTGTGAATGGTTTAGTTACTTGGGTATCATCTACATCTTTAGTAGCTAATATTACTGTAAGCAATACAGCCCCGCTTGGTTTAAGAAGTATTACTGTAGTAAATCCTGATCTTCAACAAGGAACAGGTATAGATCTACTTAGTGTTAATAATAAGCCACCAGAAATAACTTCTTGTATTCCGTCTGTAGGAAAACAAACTCAAATAATGTCTGTTCAAATACAAGGGGCATTCTTTCAAACTGGCGCTATTGTGGCTTTTTCTGGTCTTGGAATAACAGTAACTGCTACTCATTTTATAGCTTTTAATCAGTTAATAGCTGATATTGAGATTGCTTTTGATGCGATTGTTTCAATTAGAGATGTTACTGTAACGAATCTAGATACTCAAACTGGAACAGGGATAGGTTTATTTAGCGTTGTTTTTATTACTGTTGCATTAATATCAATTATGCCTATAACAGGATGCAGAGGTGAAACATTAAACGTAGAAATAAAAGGCAAAGATTTTCAAGATTGTCCAAGCGTGTCTTTTTCAGGCACAGGAATAACTGTAAATTTAATAACATACGTAAATAACGAAACATTGCAGCTCGAGATATTTATCTCTAGTTCTGCTACGTTAGGATTAAGAGACGTTGTAGTAACTAATCCTAATGGCGATACTGATATAGGTCAAGACTTTTTTACTGTTAAAGATGTAGCGCCTAATATTATATCAGTCGTACCTAATGAGGGTAATCAAGTTCAGACATTAATTGTCGTTATTAATGGTAATACTTTTCAGCCAGGAATTTTAGTAGCTTTTTCAGGTACTGGTATATTAATAGAAACTATAACAGTCGAGAGTTCTATAAAAATAATTTTAAGCATTGTTATTGATAATAATGCTCCTGTTAGCGTAAGAGATATTTTTTTAACTAATCCAGGAGATACTCTTGTCATATGTCCTAGTTTATTTACAGTTAAAGGTTTACCTCCTATTGTTACAACCGTTATGCCTATTGCAGGAGAACAAGGGAGTAATTTAAATGTTACTATTATAGGAAGTAAATTTCAAGCCAATGCTACTTGTTTATTTTCAGGTCTTGGTATTTCAGTCATTTCTACTACTTTTATTTCGTCTACTGAATTAATAGCCGCTATTAGCATAGATCTTACAGCAGCCTTAGGTTTAAGGAATATTACTGTAGTTAATCCTGATACTCAGCAAGGTATAGGATTAAATTTATTTACAGTAGAAGAATGTTCACCAGTAATAGCTTCTGTTACGCCTGATATAGGGCAAAGAGGCGAAACTTTATTATTAACAATTATAGGTAATTACTTTAGCGAGGCTACTGTACTTTTTTCAGGCACAGGTATTCTCGTTCTAGAGACGACAAATGTTAGCGCGACAGAAATACAAATAAAAGTTAATATAGCGCAAACTGCCGATTTAACGATTAGAGATGTTACTGTAATAAATTCTGATAATAAGTCGGTTACAGGAATTGGTTTATTTACTGTTACTGTAGGATTGCCTATAATTACTCAGCTTAGCCCTTCTGCTGGAGCTCAAAATAGTTTAATAGCTCTTGTTATTAATGGCAGTAATTTTCAGACAGGCGCTACTGTAACTTTTTCAGGAACTGGCATAACTGTTGGAGCAATAACTGATTTAACTTTCTCGCAAATAGCTCTTTTTATAGAAATTTCGTCTACGGCTGCGTTAACTGCAAGAACTGTTACAGTAACTAATCTTGATGGCGCTTTTGGCACTGGCGTATTTCAAATCGTAAGTGCTGATGTTGTCATTTCTGTTGTTACGCCGAATATTGGCGAAAAAAGTCAGACTTTTGATATTCGTATTTTTGGTCATAATTTTCAAGCTAATGCTACAGTGGCATTTTCGGGTTTAGGTATACTTGTAAATGGTTCTGTTACTTTTATTTCTTCTGAAGAGCTCATTGCTAACATTACGATAGCTGCTGACGCGACATTAGGTTTGCGAGATGTTACAGTAACTAATCCTGATGCATCGCAAGGAACTGCAATAAGCATATTTGAAATTATTTCGTCTAAAATTCAATCTGTTATTCCTTCTGTGGGTGAACAAGGTCAAATTTTAGATATAGTAATTACTGGTCTAGGTGCAGATTTTCCAGTGGGCTGCAGTATTATTTTTACTGGAACAGGAATAACAGTAAATAGCACTATATTAAATAATTCAAATAAACTTCAATTACTCAGTAATATTACTATAGCGTCAAATGCGCCTAAAACATTAAGGAGTCTTACAGTAACTTATCCTTCTGGTTTAACTTATACGGGCGCTAATTGTTTTACTGTCGAGGCTCCTAAGCCCGTTATAAGCGATGTATCACCTTCTGTAGTTAGACAGGGAAATACAGTAGATCTTATTATAACAGGGCAATATTTCCAACCTGGTTTAGCTATTGTAATTGCTGGTGAAGGTATAACGCATAATTTAATAACGTATATTGACAGTACTCAAGTTGTAATAAATATAGCTATAGATATTACTGCTGTTGCTGTGACAAGAGGACTTATACTTACAAATCCTGATAGTAAAAGCGCTGCAAGTTTATTAGATATTGGTTATGCTCTTCCTATAATAACTAACATAGAGCCTGCTGACGGTTTACAGGGAGCTACTTTTAATGTTAGAATCAAAGGTTTTTATTTTCAATTGGGCGTTATTGCCACTTTTTCAGGTTCTAATATCATTGTTAATTGGTTAATATTTGAAAGCGCTTCAAGTCTATTAGTTAATGTTAGTATCGACTCTATAGCTATTATAGGCTTGCGAAGTGTTACTGTAATAAATCCTGATACTGGCAGTATTATTGGGTTAGATTTATTTGAAGTAAAAGCGGCTAGTCCTGTAATCGATACTGTATCGCCTATAGAGGGTGAAAGGGGATGTACTGTAATAGTTACTTTAACAGGCATAGGATTTGAAGCTGCGATGAGCGCTGAATTTTCAGGCACAGGTGTTATAGTAATTTCTTTAACTTCTATTAATTCTACTCAAGTAGAATTAGAGGTTGCTATTAGTCCTTCAGCTGAATTAACAACACGAGATCTTATAATAACAAGAATAGATTTAGCAACAGCTTCAAGAAATTATGTCTTTACTGTAGTTGAATATCTAGCTCGAGCAGAATTAGTTTTACTGCCTGTTTCTAAGCTAATTAGCAATACTGTGATGCCTGGTCTTTTATATGCTAGTAATTCTCTAAATTGGCAAGTCTATAAAGCAGAATATTATATTAAAACAGATACAGGAAACTGGCAGGAAGCCACGCACAAAGGAAATTTAATTGATTTATTCAATATACAAGGAAGTATTTCTGGAGAAACTCTTTCGTATTTTTGGGAAGCTTCAAAAGATTTAACTGGTTATAAAGGAACAGTTATTTTTTCGTTATCTTTAATAGAGCAAGGACAGAAAGAAATTGTAGGCGTGTTTAATATAGACAATTTACTTTTATCTGATATTGATGAACAAATCTTTCCTTAGTTAGACTCGTTTAGCGGGTTAATTTCTGGTTGATTTATTTAAGTTAATTAATAGGATCTTATGCTCTTTCTACAAAAATTCAGCTAATATAATCCTGGTTAACTTGGAAGTATAATGATAACAATTATTTCAATTACTCCTGCGTCAATAGGACGAGATCAGAGTCTTGATATTATTATTACGGGTGCTGATTTTGCTGTAGGTATTACTACTAGTATATCTGGCGCAAATGTAATAGTTAATTATACGACCTATATTTCCAGTATAGAAGCAGTAGCTAATGTTAGTGTTTTTGCTGACGCTCTTCGTGACTTCCGAGACGTTACTGTAATTAACGTAGATAGCACAACTGCTACGTTAGTAGGCGCTCTTGGAATTACAGGATTGCCTTTAATTATTCAAGATCAGATAGAGATAGAGGCTAATTTTAAAGACGGTCTTTTTTGTGAATTAGATTGGTCAAAAATTGACTATATTGATATTTACAACAGATTAAAACATTGTCTTATTGACGAACATATTTATGATATATCAGACATAGCTATTCCTTATATTACGCAGAAATATACTTTTTCAGGTCATATTAATTATTCGAAAGCGATTGTATCGTCGGCAGTAATTCAAGTAATTTTAAATAACGAGTTACAATTTGATTTAGATTCGACCTTACCAGGGTCTTTTTCTTTTTCTTTACAGCTGCAAAGAGGCGAAAATGAAATAAGATTACAAACACTTTTGCCTATTACTGGTCTATGTAAAACGATTTTAACTTGTAATTGTTATAATATTCATTTATTGCTAAGCGCCTATGCGAAAGAATTTTTTAATTTATTAGGAATTAGACAAGAAATTTACAATAATAATTATTTATACGAAAATCCGTCAATAGACGCTATAGATAAAAATGTAGCTAGTTTATTTCAATTTTCACGTTTATCTACTCAGACTGTTGATGATTATAAATTTTGTCTTCAAAAAATTTCAGAAGCTTATAGTTATGGTTCTACAGTAAAAATGATAAAAACGCTTAGCGAGGCAGTAGGAGGGAAATGCTTTGTTTCTTTTCCTAATAGATCTTTTACTCTTACTGCAGCTTCTCGGTTGTATAAAGAAACTAATTTAACTTATAGCTGTAAAGCAAATAGTTTTGTTTTGAATAAGAAACATTATTTTTTGAGAGATCAAGTAGATAATGTTATACCTAATGCTGTTACTTATATTTATGTCGATGAAGAAAAAAATGACGACGGTTATTTGAAACTTAAGCAAGCTCTTACTTTTCCTAAACAAATAAAAATTAAGTTAAGAGTTGAGCCAGAAAGTGGCTATGATAAAGTACAAGTTAGAAAGAATTTGGCTGATTTTACAGATACTGACTGGTTAAATGTAGCCGAATATTATACTTTTACTACTGAATTACCTTATGAGAATAATTGTTTTCTTTACTTTAAATATCAAAATTCTGTTACAAAAGCAATTAGTAACGTAAATTATACTTGGGCTAATCTCGTTATTTTAGGTAAGATAATTTCAAATGCTACTGAAATTATAGATATACAAGATTGTAATCGTATAGGCGATGTTATTAATAGTCATAGTTTTAAAGAATTTGGCTATTTGGTGCATTTTTATAAGTCTTGCGGCAGCTTAGCAGAAGAGATAGAAATAATTGATCTTTTTGCTAAATTATTACATTTTTTCAAATTAGAACATACAAAAAGTTACATTATCTGTAATAATAGACTGCCTATAGCTTCTAATCTAGTGATTTAAGTAGGAGAAAAATATGAAAGGCACAATTTATACGGCTGGATTTGATTTAGATGTAGAAGATTTAAATAATACTGAAATTACTAAAAGCGATGGTATTAACGAAGCTATTGAAGTATTAGTAAAAAGATACGGCATTATCGATGGATTAAACATTATTCAGTCAGTCGCAGGTGTGCCTACTTTAACCATTACTGTTGGTCGGGCTGTTGATAAGAACGGTGTGATTATTCATTTAACGAATTCTAATATTACTATAGGAATAACTGATATCGAGAAATGGTTAGTAGTAAAATATGTTGAAAAGACTGAGCGAGAAGTAGCTCATCCTATTACTGGCGTCAGTTCGGCGACAAGAAAAGTAGAAAGTTATATTTTAGCCGAACTTCCTGAACGTTTATATATTTCTGCTGATCCTTTAGAGGCATCAGTTGTTGGTCTAGAAATACCGCTATGCAAAATTACAGGAATAGCTGGAGGTAATGTTTCTTGGTCAGAAGATTTAGTTACTGATAGATATCAAGCACAACTTAGAGTAGGCGAACAGCAATTGAAAAACGATCAAATTGCTTCTGATGCTGAGATTATTGAAAGCAAAGTGAAATTTAATGATAGTCTTGGGCATACGCATACAGGAACACTTGCTACGGGATCTATTATAAGTTATAATGATTTACAAGATAAACCTACAATAATAGATCCAGCGGTTATGATGAGAGTTTTATTTGCGGCAGGTTTGATTTCATTAGATCCTGACTTGCTAAAACCTTATGTAAGTTTAGGATATAACGCAGTTTATTTTTCACCATCAGTTAATAATGAAAATTTCGCTTATATCAGTGGTCGAAAATTCATTCAATTGTACAGCGGAGGAGATCCTATATCGTTACCTGGTATATATTATAATTTTGCTGCTGACGCAGCTGCTGGTTACTACATTATTTATCTCGATGGTATAAGTGACGGTGTGCTTAAAGTCGCGTCAGTAGCTGATTGGGGAGGTTCAATTAATCTTGCTCTAATTTATCATCTTGATCATCCTGATTATTTACCTCTTTGTGCTATAGAATTAAGCAGCATAGGCGTTGTAAACGAAACGTCTTTAGTCGATAGTAGGCCTTTTGGGGTAGTAGGAAATAGGCAACTAGCTTATAAACACGCTGTTTATGCGTAAAGGAGAAGAAAATGCCAAGAGTAGATTTTCAAAAAGACGGTAATGTTTGGAGTGTAAAAGAAGTTTTGATGGATGAGGATATGCCTGATTGGTCTTGGTCTGAGGATGACGAAGGTATTAATGCAAAATATACTGTTATTAAAGCTTCGCATATAGAAGATCTTAGAGAAAAATCAAAAGAATTTGCGCAAACTTTTTTGATTACAGGTGGCTGCTCTTGTACTTGTACGTGTACTTGCAAGTGCACTTGTACGTGCACTTGTCAGTGCACATGTACTAATAAATGCGTTTGGTGTTAAGGAGAAAGCACTATGATAAAAAATTTAGACTTTTTAAAAACAGGCGAAAATGCTTTGACATTACTTAAATCAGCTTTATTCGAAAAGCAATTAGATGTAAAAGAGATAAGAAAAATAGATCCTCTTTTTGAAAAATTTGCTAAACTTTTTTGGAACAAAAAGTACGCTGCTTTACTGAAACAAAGTGAGGCGGCTCTGTCTAATAAGGATATTCAAGACACTTCTAGGCTTTTTTATACCTTGCTATACTGTCAATATTACGACCAAGAAAATATAGACGGTTTTGATTCAGTAAAGTTAAAAGGCGAGAAATTTTTAATTACTTTACGAGAATGGTTACAAGAATACGAGATAGATTTAACTGATAAAATAGGTTATTATACATTACTGAGCAGTTTTTACATACTCTTATTGAATGCCTTTAATAAAACCACAGAAAGATTAAACTATCTTGCTTATTTTCAGCAAAAATTTCAAAGTAATTTGACCTGGGTTGATCTAGAAATACAAGAGAAATTAAATTATTTAAAGACAAAGTGGTATTCAGAGTTGCCATATAAGGCTGAAGCTATAGGAATATCGGAAGGAGAATTATATGATGCTAAAGTTATTGAAACTTAGGTTATTTACTACTTCTGCTTGTAATTTATGTTGTTCTTATTGTTTTATAGATCATACTAAATTTAAGTATGGTAATATTAAAACTATGCTTGCTGCTTGTCGTTGGGCTGTTACGAATTTTTCTGACTATCAATTACTTATTTCTTTTACAGGAGGAGGTGAGCCTCTTCTATGCGCTAAACTAATTGCTGAAGTAATAGAAAAATTGCAAGAGCGTTATCCAGACAATAATTTTTTATACGGCATAACGACAAATGGCACGCTTTTCAGCGATTGGCAAAATTTATTAAGCAAATATGCCGATCGTTTTAGTGTTACATTATCTTATGATGGCGATAAATTTACTCAGAATAAACAAAGAGATAATTCATTTGATGATATTCCTCTAGAAAAATGGCTGCCGTATATTGATGGCGTTTCTATGACTGTAGTATCAGAAAGTCTTAATAGTCTATATAACAATTTTGTTTACTTAGTAACAAGAGGTGTTGAACATAATAGCATTAGCGTAGATTATAGCGCATTGAGTCAAGCAGATTCTGTTATTTATGACCAGCAGCTGCATCAAATTAAGAATTATATTCTTAAGCTGTATTCTGACGCAGGCAAACTTATTATTCTAGATTGTTTTTATAGGTGCGAAAAAACGTTTGATGGTAAATATAAATTAACTGAAGACTATGAAGAAGAGAACTTTTCTATAGATTATGATGGGAATATAATACGTTGTCAAAGCAGTCTTCTTGATTTTAATAAAGGTAAAATTTTTAGAATAAAAAAAGAAGACGTTCTTATAGGAAATGTATATACGCCTTACGATAGACGTGATTCTTTAGTCAGCTGTTGTTGTTATAAGGATGTTGGAGAAATCAAAAAATGCAAGAATTGTCCAGCTTATTTGACTTGTGTTAAATGTAAAGAATTGTTTAATTTTGTAGACGACAAAGAAGCTGTTTGTCGTATAATAAGAATCGAGCATAAGCATATTAAAGATTATCTTGATCGTTTACAAAAAATAAGAGATAAAATGAAGTATAATCAATTACAAATTGCTGATATTTTTTTGACTGAGCGATGTAATTTAAAGTGTGATTATTGCTATGTCAAACAAGAAAATGGTAAAGACATAGATGAAAAAACACTTATCAAAGCAATAAACTTTGGCTTTGATTCTTCATCAGAAGAATTGACTTTTTGGCTCTTTGGTGGAGAGCCTTTTTTAAATGTTCCTTTATTATTGAAAGCTATTGCTTTGATTCTTAAAAAGAACAAAAAATTTAAGAAAAAATTGCATATTACTGTTTTAACAAATGGTACAGTTTTTGACGATACTTTTGCTAAATTTTGGTCTGATCACGCTTGTATTAGTTTGCAAATTAGTCTTGACGGCCTTAGACAAGCTCACGATTCTCATAGAAAATTTTCTAATGGCCGAGGTAGTTTTAATATCGTTTTTACTAACATTAGCCGATATTTAAATTACAGAAAAGATTTACACGTTAGAATGACTATAACTCCTGAATCAGTCTTCAATTTATCTGAATCTTTTTTGGCTCTTTTAAATAAAGGAATTAGATCGATGGCTATTTGTCCAGTGCACGAGGTTAATTGGTCAAAAAAAGATGTTGCTGTGTATAAAGATGAATACAAGAAAATTACAAGCCTTATAGCCGAATGTTTAAAGAATAAAGAGGCTATTTATTTCAGTAATATGAGATTCGATACTATTCAGCAGCAAGTACCTTGCGGCGCAGGTAGATATTTTATGGCTATAGACGTCGAAGGTAATATTTATCCTTGTCATCGATTTAAGTATTTGGATCGAGATTTTAAGATCGGCAATGTTTTAAAAGGATTAGATAAGAGTAAATTAAAGCCTTACGAAAATTTAGTCTTAGCCGATATTTCTGAATGTAATAAATGTCAAGTTAACAATTGTGATACTTGTATTGCAATGAATTATCAGCTTAATGGGGATATTAAAAATGGCTATAGATCAAACTATTGTGAACTTTCAGCCATACACGAGGCAGCGTCAAAAAGACTTTTTGTTTTTATTTCAGAGTTATATACTTGGGCTGAACAAGTAAATCAATTAGAGAATTATCCTTTTATTAAATCACTTATCCATTCTTTTGCTCGTCATAATCAAAGTAGTGCAGGTGCTTAATGCCAATATTAAGCGTTTTTATTGATATGTCAAATGTTTTATCTGCGGCAAAAGACAAAAAGTTCAAAATTGACTTCGATAAATTGAAGACATTTATTTTGAAAGGACGATCTTTTATCAGAATAATTGCTTATTTAGTCCAATTGAACGCCAAAGCCGATCTCGCTCCTTTTATTTATGCTTTAAAATCGTTAGATTATGATGTAAAGATCAAATCGGCTCAGAAAATGCACGATGGTCGAATAAAGGCTGATTGGGATATTGGTATGACTGTCGATATTATGACCGTGGCTCATAAATTAGACGTTGTTTGTCTTGTTACGGGCGATGGTGATTTTATTCCGTTAGTAAAATATCTACAAAATCAAGGTGTTCGCGTAGAAGGTTACGCTATTAAAGGACCAGGAATTTCAAGAGATTTGCGTCTTGCTTGTGATGACTTTTTTGAAATAACTCTTGCTCAAAG
>Ga0180009_10007727_pt1 | contig 10889 bp, 16 predicted proteins | sample OS_PC_MetaG_FD_123537 | JGI IMG/M metagenome (GOLD analysis project Ga0180009, IMG submission 123537) | Groundwater microbial communities from the Aspo Hard Rock Laboratory (HRL) deep subsurface site, Sweden - OS_PC_MetaG | ecosystem: Environmental > Aquatic > Deep subsurface > Groundwater... | reverse complement strand
GTTCATCTTATCAGATTATTCATGAAGTTTATAATTTTTTCGTTTAAAAAAGACTTTGAGTAATATTAGACCTAACTCCTTTTAATCGAAATTAGTTTTCTAAAACCTCTTTTTCAAGTTCTGCTAAAATCTGTTTTACCCTAAGTCCATCTACTCCTGCAATTCCTACAGTAAGAGAGTTATTATCTTTTGGGCTTTCACGAATATATATTCCGTGCCCATTATAGAAAAAAGCCAACTCTTTTACTAAAGAAGAGTCTTTGATTAATAGACATGTTGCTCCTTCCCCTCCTAAATATCTCTCTAAATCTTTTGCCCCTTTGTGGGCGCTTCCATTATAACTCCTAAGAATATGAGCCATTAAGAGTTATTTTTTAAATCTTTTATAAATATTGTTATTCTTCATCACTCTTTTAAACATCAACAACAACCTGGCAAACATATCCTTTTTTTTCTTTTTTTACAAACATCTCGCTGTAAGTTATAGCTTTTATATCATTTGTAAATTTATATTTTTCTGAAGAATCTCCTGTGAGAGTTGCAGTAAGTTTGAACTTTTTTGAATTAATCTTAATCTCTTTTACATTATTAAATAAAAAGTTTTCAGCATCTAGAAGATATAAAAATTCTTCTAAAAAATTATAAAGAAGAGATTGAATATCTCTTCCCTGAATTTCAATTTTTTTTGTTTGAGAATCCTTAATTTTTATTTTCCCACTAATAATTTCTTTTAGAGCTAGTGCAGAATTTTTAAAGACTTCTTCTAAACTTTTTCCAAATGATTGAAATTTTATATCTGCAGTATGTTCAAGAAAATTGAATTTTTTATTTTTTTTAATCATTCATCCAACAAAATATTTTTAATTGTCGTGGGTTAAAAGATTCTAGTGTCGCCATTATTGCAACTGATTGCGCATAGATTTCTTTTTCAGTACCTTCTTCCATTAGACAGTCAGCAGTAACTTCGCATATTTTCCCAATGCACTTCATATAATTTGGAGCTCTTTCACTAATTTTTTCTTTGATTGTTAATGGAAATTCTTCATCTTCCCAATCTACTGGGAGAAGACTTTTATCTACTCCTAGAATATCTGCTCTGAGATTATCATCTAATTCTATCTCTCTTAAAATTGCAATTTCTGTCTGGTAAACTTTTAAGGAGATATCTCTTTCACTAATCTCTTGCTTATTTAAAAGAATAAGGATAACACCTGTTATTAACAAAATTGCAACAAATGCTTCAACTATCCTAATCCAACCTTTTTTATCTTTTACCATACTCTTATTGTGATAAATCCAAAATTTATTCCTCCTCCTTCTTTATCTATATATTGAATTGGGATTTCTTCTGCATAAATACTTGTGGAAGGAGCATTTTTATTCATTTCTATTATCGAATCATTATTATATTTAAAAACAAATCCAAATTCATTTCCAGAAGGGAATCCCAGCTCTTCTTTCCAAGAATTATAATTTTCTAAATCTTCCATTAGTTCTACTGTTTCAATTATTTTTTCTTCAAAAATATATTTTTCTGTTCTTGTAAGACCAATTGTATAATCTGAAGAAGATATTAGGGTGCATCCTGTTTCAGTCTCTCCCAGAGAAGTTCTGATATTTCCATAATATATCTTCAAAAATCCATCAAAAGAATCTCCCACATTAATTATTATGTCTTTATTTGAAATAGAATAATTTAAAATTTGACTAACACTATTTCTAACTAACAATTCTTCTCCATCAATTATTTCTTCAGTTCCATCTTTTATTTTTATACAATTTTTGTTTATCTGAGGAATAATCTTCATTGTCATTGAGGTTAAATTATCTGATAATTTGCCTTCTAATTCTTCTTTTAAAAAATTTATTAAGTCTTGTTTATCTCTCTGATTTCTGATTGTTGGTTGCAAAATACTATACAAAAAGATTAAAAATGTTATAAACACTACAAAAGACAAAACAACTCCTACATGTGATCCTTGTTTATTCTCTATAAATCTTCTCATTTTATGATAATATTATATTTGCTCCAGCAGAAACTAAAAAAGAAGCCAGCATTAAAGTAAATGAATGTTTTATTCCTGGTTTGAGGTGTCCTTCTGAAAGTTTTCCAATAGTCAGTCCACTAAAGAATCCTTGGATTAAAAGCAAGTATAAAAAAGCTCCTGAAATTTCTTTTTGGCTTATTGTTTCTCCTCCGCCAATATTTAAAAATCCTGTTCCCTGTCCTTCTAAGTTCGCTCCTACTTCTGCTATTCCTGCAATCATCGGCAATATTTTGAATTGCATAACTAATATAATAATTATAAAAATAAAAAAGATAATATACCCTTGCACAACAAGAGAGGAAATTGTGGCTTTTCTCTCTTTCTTTAATTTATCAGAGATAGTAACGGCTTCAGCAACAGATTCAAGAATTGTTCCTATTTCTCCTCCTGCTTTTTCTGCCTGGCCAATTAAAGTAAGTGCCCTTGAAATAGATTTATTGCTTATATCATTTGAAAATACTTGAAATGCCATGCTTAACGGAATTCCGAATTCTATCTGGTTTGCTAATTTTCTTATGTTTCCACTTAAAACTCCGTAAGATTTTGATTTTACATTTATTATGCTTTTACTTATAGGAGTTCCAGTTTTTACACTTTCTACTAAATTTCTAGTGAATTCTAAGAACATTTCTTCTTTTTCAGTTGAGATTCTTGTTTCATAAATAATGCTCACAACAAAAGGAAGAGTGCCAATTACAATTCCTATCCCCAAAACAAGAAAGAAAAAAGTTGTTTCAATTAAAAATAAAGAAGAAAACATAATTATCAATGAAATTACCATGCCTGTCCAGTGAATTTTTTTGATTTCCATTATTCTGAAGGTTGTTTTAAGTATAAAAAGGTTAAGAAGAGAATGTTTATAACTGAAACTCCTAATACCATTATAACTGCGATTGCTGTTGTACTAAGACTAATTCCTAAACCACTAATTTTCATCATAATTAATAAAAGCATCAAAATCATTGGAGCAGCTATAACCACGCTAATATAGATATCCATAAATGTTTCTGCAAATTTTGTATACTTTTCTCTTTCAAGCCGATGCTCAAAAAGCAAACTTTGAGATCTTTTATTAAAGAATTCTGGAAGATCTCCTCCTGAATTTATCGTAGTTGCAAGACCGTTAAATAATTCTGCAAGTTTTTTGCTAGAACTATTACGCGCCCCGTTTCTTAATGCAGTAACTAAATCATACCCATAGATATTGATATCATTTATTAATTTAGTGAACTCTTTTTGTAAGTAAGGATACTCTCCTGTAGAAATTATTATTCGAAAGATTTTACTTGGATCTATCATTGAGCCTGAAATTGCAGCCATATGTATTGTTGCAAACGGAAGTTCGTTGTTAATTCTTACTTCTGTAGATTTTTTTTCAAAAGAAGGGTAAAAAAACATAAATATTAATGTGATTAATGGAACTACGAATAAAATCCAGAATATTTTTCCTGCTCTAATCAAAAGGTTTTCTTTTACTACAGTTATAAATGGAAGTTCTGCTCCAAGATTAAAAAATAGAAAAAATAGAAAAATAAAGACTCCTACAATAGACGCAAGAAGTGTAGTGAATAAGATCACTGAGATATAACTTACAGAGATAAATTGCAAATTTGATTTTGTTAAATCCTCTTCCAATGTTCTAAACATCTTATTTTTCACAACTGAGAGAGACCATTTAGAAAAAAGTTTGTTTGAGAGATTTATGTATTTGCTTGGTTTTTTCAACCTTTCTCTTTTGATTTTTTTATCTTTTTTTTTCAATCTTTTTAGAGTTATTTTTTCAAGTTTTGATAAATTAGTACTCTCTTTTGAAAGACTTTTTTTTAAAATAATTTCTTGTGGCAATTCTTTGCTTGGAACATATCCTTTTTCTATCAAATCCTCTTCTTTATCTGGATTTAATTTTTTTGCAAGAACAAGTTCTTTTACTTTTTTTGGAATAGAGTTATTTGTTTTTTTTAAAAGATTTTTTAATGATTTTATTTGAGAAGAGATCATTTCTCTCTCTTCTGGATCTGAGGTTGTTTCAGAACTTTCTAAGAGATGATTTATTTCTTCTGTTATTTTTTTCTCTTTTAAGGCTATTTTTTTCAATTCATCTATGTTGGATTTTTTTTTCATTCTACATATTCAGATATTTTTTTTTGTAAGTGGAAGATAAATTTTTTTGTATTGAGAAAATTTTCATACTCTTTTTGTTCATAGTACTCCTCTAGTTTAAAAATTGCCTCATTGAGTGTTTGGACTAACTGATTAAGAAATGAAATCTCCTCTTTTTTCATAGTGAAATTAAGGAAAATACGTTATTAAATATTTTGATTATTCTACTCCGAATTTTCTTAAAAGTTGTTCTGGTTTTTTATAGTACTCGTTAATTGTGTCTTGAACTCTTTTAAATTCAAAAATTTTTTGTTGATAAATTTTATAAATTAATTGAACTCTTCTTCTGAATTCTAATTCGATTTCCTCCATGCGTATACCATATCTTTCTGATATTTTTTCAAAAATCTTGCTATTTCTTTTAAAATAAAATTTATTGTCTGAAGGGTTCCAGGTAAAAGGAGTGTTTGTTCTGGCGATTCCTTTAGAATCAACATTAATTATTTCAACAATGCTTCTGAGTTTTCTGGTCTCTTGCTTATTCACAATTGCGTGAGTCATGATGCAAACGCAATCAAGAACATTTAATAGAGTTGGAGAAAGTTCAATTGGTGGAGTTTCTAGTCTTTTTATTACTGTATCTACAGAGTCTCCGTGCATAGTGCTTATTGAAGAGTGTCCTGAAGCCATCCCTTGAAATAAAACATATGCTTCTTTTCCTCTGACCTCTCCCACGATTACATAATCTGGATTTTGTCTAAATGAACTTCTTAATAATGTGAATAAATCTATCTCCCCTAGTTTTTCTACACCAGTTGCCCCTCTTACAACACTTGGAAGCCAGTTCTCTCTAGCAAGATTTAATTCTCTAGTATCTTCTATACTCACAACCCTTGCTTCAGGGGGGATAAAAAAAGAAATCGCGTTTAAGAGAGTAGTTTTTCCAGAAGAGGTTCCACCAGTTATTAAAATATTCATTTTGTATTCTACTAACAACCAGAGATATGCTAACATTTCTGGACTTAAGGTGTTAAATGATAATAATTGTGGAGGAGTCCACGGAGTTTTTGTGAACTTTCTTATTGTAAATGTTGGTCCCTTGCTCGTGATATCTTTGGTATATGTTGCATTAACTCTGCTTCCATCAGGTAAAGTTCCATCTAGAATAGGGTTTGCATAAGAAACATATTTTCCACATCTCTGAGAGAGCTTTTCAACAAAGCTTTCTAATTTTGAAATTTCATTAAACACTATATTTGTTCTAATATTCCTGTAAATTCTGTGAACAATATAAATTGGAGTTTCTGCACCATTACATTCAATATCTTCAACAAAGTAATCTCTCAATAAAGGTTCTACTTCATTAAATCCAATAAAATCTCTGCATAAATAATAATATATTTTCTTATAGCTTTCATAAGAAAGTTTTACTCCTAGTTCAACTGCCAAAATCTTAAATCTCCTATCAATATAGTCCATGAGAGCGTTTCCATCTTTCTGGACAACTGTTTCATGCTCAATTATATTTTTCATAGCAGAAATCATTTGTTCTTTGCAAACTGTTTCTTCTTCATTTAATCTAGGTTCTTCTATTTCATATGCTAATTCATAAGTTCTTGAATCCCAATAAATATGCACAAAAGCAAAAGGTTTTATTAAGCAATATCTCACGTTAATTTTTGTTTTGTCTTTTATTTTTTGTAATGGGGGAATTTTTGGAGAAAAATCTATTTCTACTCTCGGGTAATCCTGAATACTTTGTTCTTTTGGCATTTTAATTAATTACTATATCTATATTTGTTTTGTTATTAATTTTTCCTTTATTTGAAATAAATATTTTGTAAGGAGTTGAAGCTTTGCTTAATGTTTTTAGTTCATCTTTTCCATTGTAAGTGATGTTATACTTCCCCCCGTAATTACTAGTAAGAGTTATTACATTGTACTCTCCGATTTTTTCAGTATTTATAATCACACTTCCAGAGGTGATGTTTTCCCCTGGTTGACTATATGTATACCTGCTATTGTCTATTTCAAAAATGAGCTTATCAGAAACTCCATCTATTTCTAAAGAACCTTTTCTTACTCCTAACTCTATTACTCTTTTATTTCCTGCTCCTCCCTGGACAATTGAAATAAGAATCATGTTTATATCTTCTAATATACCTCTGCTCTGTTCAATAACTGTTTTATCCCGTATCTCTTCTATTTTTGGTTTTGCAACAGAAAGAACTGCTCCAATTATCATAAAACCAATTAATGTGTATATAACTGTCTCAACCCAAACTTGCCCTCTTGTCTGGATTAAAGGCAGACAAGTAGAGATTCTATCCCCCCTCCTTTTTTTCATAAACGTTTAAATAGAATTTAGTTTAAAAATTCTTTGATTAAAATTATATCGAAGAGGAGCAAAAATCTATTTCTTCTAGTGAATCAGAAATATCACATTGATTTCCATCTATTATTGGAGAGATTTTAACTGAATCTGGTTTAGAACTAAATTCACTTGTAGAATATGTTAAACCACTATTTTTCCCAGGAACAACTAAAGTATTTGAATTAGAGGGATAAGAAACTATGTTTGGAATAGTTGTGCTAGCATTCATAATTGTATAACTTTTTATCAGAGAACTCCCCTCTATGATTACCACTACTCCATCTAAATCAACATCCCCTACATTTACTGAAAAGCGAAACTTTTTTTGCGTATCATCATAGCAAGTATATCTGCTGTTAATTGACACTTTTCCAAAATTCCCAAAACAGGATTGTGTCGTTTCAATCTGGCTTGTCATTAATTTACTTATTACTGCCCATACAATTGAGGTTGCAACCATTACTAATGCAATCATAATAACTACAGTAACAACCCCTGATATCCCTCTTTTATTTTTTATCATTTTAGAAATTATAATAAAAGTTCATATCCATGCCTCTCTTCGCACATATATGTTTTTTCTCCTTTATTTGAAGTTCCAATTAAAACAGGAATTAAAACTATTTCTTCTGCTCCACTCACTTCACTACTAATATCTCCAGAAAAGGTTCCTCCCTGGTCTAATCCTGCAGAAGGCCACTCATTAGAAATATCTCCTAAATTTACTGTTTCATAACTCCCTTCTCCAGAAATCTTTATTTTCATCCCAAAAATTGGAACATTTCCTAGATTTGAAATATATAACTCCCCATTAGAATAACTTGCATCAAAATCAACATCATCACAAACAAGTTCTATGTTTTTACCACTAAATTTAGTGATAGCCTCTCTACTCATTTCATTAAACCATAAGAAAATAATAACTGCAATTACAACTACAATTGCGATTAATAATACTGTTGCTATTACCGGCGATATCCCTCTTTTATCTTTTAAACTCATTTTATATTATTAGTCAATTTCTCTTTTTAAATTCTTTTATTCTCTACCCACATATTATGCTTTCTTTCACTTTAGAGTTCCCACAATTGACAAGTCTCATCTTGTTCTCTTCTCCCTGATATCTAACTGGAGTTATTTCTAAAGAATAAATTGTGTCATTTAGATTAAAGTAATTTGTTTTCTCCTGATTTGGTTTTAAAGAATTAAGAGAGAGATAATCAAAGATTATTGCATTTCCCTGAATCTGATTTGTTTCAACTACGCTTTGAGATAAGTCTAATGTAGCTAGCTCTTGATCAGGTTTTTTTGTGGCGTGAATAAAATATCCCGCAATATTAAATTGCCCGTTATTTCTGAGAGTTAGATTTAATTGAGTTCCAGAACACTCCAAATTTTTAATATAAATGGATACTTCCTCAGGGCAGGTAAGAATATCTTTTGGTACATATGATCTCATCCATTGATAAATCACAACACTCATGATGATTGCAATTGTTATGAGTAAAACATAACCAATCATAATACTTACTGCTTTTTTATTTTTTTTCATAAAGCCACCTTAACTATTAGTTGTAACATAACTTTCTTCACCAATTTGTTGAAATATAACAAAATAAAAATTTTCACCAGATTTTATTTTAAAACTATACTCTACCTCGTTTATTATTATTGTTACTCTTCTATTTGATATGTCGATTTCAAAATCTTCATGCGAAACTTTTTCTGGTTCTCCACTAACACTAGTATATCTATAGACTTCAATCTCATCAATTGTTCCAACAATAAAATAAATTTCTATATCTTCTCCAGCATATTCATCAAATAAAACAGTGAATTGTTCGACAATTGCGTCAAACTGGTCTGGATTCATTGTCCCGTAATCAAGAACTTTTGCACTCTCTATCCCTAACTCTTCTGATAACTCATCTAGTTCAATAGTCACGTCTTTTTTAAAATAATTAGAAGTAGTTGATACCCCTAAAATAACTGCAACAATTATAATTGCCGCAATAAGATAAAATTGTCCTTTTTTATCACCTTTTAACATATAGAATTATTTCTTTTTTTGTTTATTAATGTTTTGATATGAATTAATCATATATCTGAACTATCTGAGGGCTAATCCAAGTGAATCCTTTTTTTGTTTATTAATTTTAATCAATTATGCAATTTTCTAATTCAGAAGGTTCAGCATCCCTCCACTCATAGGTAAATAGAACTTCTAAGTCAATTTCCTCTTTTTTCCCTGTTTCTAAATCAAGCAACTCTACTATACCCTCCTCATTATATCTATTATTCTATAAACTCCTACAACTTCTTTTTCTCCGTCTTCTTCGTAAATATATGCTAATTTCCGACCTGCAACTGCATTAAGAAAATACTCTTTAATAGTTGGCATTTCTTATTCTATCCTTCTTTTTTTCAAAGAAGCTTCAAAATCAGGTATTTCTTTTTCTATCTCTTGAAAAATTGAGCATAATTCATAATTCCTATTTCTACATGTTTGACAAGGAGTATAAAGTACAGCTCCAGCAGTTCCTAGACGAGATGGTGAATAAGGACAATACTCTTCATCCTCTTTGAAAGCGGATGATAGTTCTCCTTTGCCAGTTCCTGTTCCTCCTCCCATCTTTCCTTTAGTTTCTCCCCCTTTATAAGAATTATTATCTTTAGAAATCTATATTAAAGTAGACTCAGAGGTTTGCTTCAAGATTATCAAAAAGCTACCTTTATTCTTCCTCGGTTCTGCTACCTGTTAAGCACCTTAACAAATGTTTAGGGCTGCTCCGATCAAGGTCTGACCCGTTTCGCATATGCAAGATCAAAACAGACAAAACGTCAACGTCCAAACAAAGACTCCCTGACGCACTCGTCACGCCCCTCCTTGCAGTCTGCCATAAAGCCCGTTTGCAATCAGCAGAGGGCTAGCCTGCCAACCTAGTCTACGTCAATAAACACTTAGAACACTATTTAAACATTTTGTTTAAGTTTTTTAATTAAAATCCTCTCATAAAAGTTTGTAATACTTTAATAGAGAAAGGAGGTTCTTCTTCCATGTATTTTAAATATTCTCCCATCTTTATTACATATCCTAGTTCTTGTATGTTCATAGAAGAAATGCCAACCAATTTACCTTCTTCATCTACCACCGGCGTTCCAGAATCTCCGCGAATTAATGAAAGGTTTGTTCCAAAACTTTCCATGGTAGGAAAAAATGGATTAAGTTTGGGGGAAAATCCATCTTCGTCGATGATGATTGCCGGCCTTACAATTATCCCTTCTCCTCCAGGGCTCCCAATATGAAATACTTTCTTCCCGAGATTTAAATTTGTATTTATTCGGCATGGAAATTTTGGAATTTGCTTTAATAAATTTTTAGGCAAATCATATATTGCCATGTCTGTTTTCTTATCTGTTAGTCCTTCGGTTAACTCTGTCCCATAAACTGTAACCTTTTTCGTTCTGAGTGGAACATCAATGCTCATAAAACGTCCTTCAAAATCACTCATTACTTCTTTATCTAATCCAACAATATGTTCGCAAGTTAAAAAGTAAGGCCCTACTCTAATACCATACCCTTTCTTTTCTTTTTCTTTTCCATTTTCTTGAATTCCTCGGGCGATTATTGGATGAACATGGTTAGGCAATTCATGATATATCTTATTCCTTAAATGATCTTTATATGCTCCTTCACAAACATCTGCTACTTGTTTTCCTCCAAGAATACTCAATGCCGCTGTATACATAAATGTTCTTCTATCCCAGTCTTTTGCCATTTTATTATTTAACTAAACAATCTAATTATAAACAGAACAACTAATACAAGAAGAAGAGCTATAATTCCAATTAAAAATATCCATGGAAGAAGATTTAAAACTGTTCTTAAAAAGCTTTGACTTGCATTTTTAGAATCTAGATTAAGAATTGCGTTACTTTGTAAATCAGCAGTCTCGCTACAACCCATTCTTTCTGCAGGTCGATTATATGAAACTCCGCACATTTTAGTATCAACGCAATTTCTTATTTTTATTCCGCCAACACATTCACTCCATAAAGAACAATCCCATTCAGGAGTACAACTGCTTGAGCTTCTAGAACCGCCACCATTTATCTCACTAATGCAAATACTTGAGCATCCATCGCCACCTACACTATTTCCATCATCACACTGTTCATTTGGGAGTTGAACAATTCCATCTCCACAATAAGTGCCTGGTACTGGATTTGGAAAGATATCAAACACTCCATCTCCATCAAAATCAGGATCATCTCCATTTAAGATTCCATCTCCATCCATATCTTCGTCATCAATATTAATTATTCCATCTCCATCAATATCTCCATTAGGATCAACAGTATCAAAT
>Ga0180009_10007726_pt1 | contig 10889 bp, 4 predicted proteins | sample OS_PC_MetaG_FD_123537 | JGI IMG/M metagenome (GOLD analysis project Ga0180009, IMG submission 123537) | Groundwater microbial communities from the Aspo Hard Rock Laboratory (HRL) deep subsurface site, Sweden - OS_PC_MetaG | ecosystem: Environmental > Aquatic > Deep subsurface > Groundwater... | reverse complement strand
TATCTAAAAGAAGAGGTTATTGGAAACGACTGCCATAAAGTTTTTCAGGCACCTTTTTGCGGAGGAAAATGTTCTTTTTGCGATGGCTCACCAGATTTTTCCTTTGGTTCAAAAGAATATCCATTGAACATTATTACAAAAGACGGCTCTACCCGGCAGCTTGAAATGACCGTCTCTGCCATCATCAATCATGACAAGATATTCAAGGGAGTGCTTGCATCCTTCAGGGATGTGACCGAATCTTTTAACCTGTCCTTAAAGGCTGAAAACCTTTCCAATTTTGCAGGTATCATCGGCAAAGACAAAGCCATGCAGGATATTTTCAGGCAGATCAGGGATGTTGCCCTGTACAACTATCCAGTCCATGTTTCCGGTGACACTGGCACAGGAAAAGAACGGGTGGCCTATGCCATCCATGATATCAGCTCATATGGTACTGGTGCATTTGTTCCTGTAAATTGCGGAGCCATCCCTGAAGGGATTGTGGAAAGTGAATTATTCGGACATGTCAAAGGAGCTTTTTCTGGAGCCATCAAAGAGCGGAAAGGAAGATTTGAACTGGCCCATAAAGGAACGCTTTTTCTGGATGAAGTGGCGGAACTGCCCTTAAAAACCCAGGTAAAGCTTTTAAGATTTTTACAGGAAGGCTCTTTTGAAAAAGTTGGCGGCGAAAAAAAAGAATCCGTGGATGTCAGGATTATCAGTGCCTCCAATAAAAATCTTAAAGAAGAAGTCACGGCAGGCAGGTTCAGGGAAGATCTTTATTACAGGCTCAATGTCATCCCCATCCATCTCCCCCCTTTAAAGCAGCGCAAAAGCGATATCCCCCTTTTGGCTGCCCTTTTTTTAAAGGAAGCTGAACAGGAAAGCCCGAATGCTGTTCCACAACTTGCCCATGCCGCCCTTGATATCATGCTCGATTATCATTGGCCGGGAAATGTCCGGGAATTAAAAAACGTGATCCAGTTTTCCGTGGTACGATCAAGGGGAAGCCAGATACTTCCATCGGATCTGCCCATGGAAATTATCCAGGGCAGGGACGTTACCTTTCGGGTTAAAGAAAGATATCCTGCACCAGACATCGCCATGTTAACCCGAGGCAAACTTGACATAGAATCGGTTAAGGTTGCTATCAAACAAACCGGCGGCAACAAATCCAAGGCCGCAAGGGTATTGGGTGTGGGAAGAGCAACCCTTTACAGATTTCTTGCCCAGAATGATGAAATAAAAAACTTTGCAGATCATTTTTGATGGAAACCTCTTAAAGGAAAATTTATCAGCGATAGAGTCCATTGAAGTGACGATTGAAATCATTGATGTAGAGATAATTTATGGAAGATCTACACTTAATTAAAATTGATGAACAATGGGATACTATCATGAAAGCGGTAACATCATTTTGGGGAAAATACTGCGGATTGGAGGGTGAACTTTTTGGCTGCAAAGAAGAAGCGAAAGAATAAAAAATTACAGCATAAGAAGTTAGAGGATATCCTGGCAGGAAGAGTATCTGTCACTGCCCTTGAGCTGATTCGTCTGATCCGGCGGATCAATCCTACCAAGAAAGATATTGCCCAGATGGAGACCGAAAAACGATACAGAATCAAGGCGCAACTCCAGAGCCTGTTCATCAATAAATTTAAAAATGATCTGCAGGTTACACCTGATCCAAATGATGAACGGCTGGTGAGCTTGAAGTTGAAACATTTTGATGAAAACGCCTGCCATGCCATGGTCTCTGAACTGGATGACTCTGCACGATCCTGGGTTCAGATGGAGATGAATCTGGAAACTATACGATACCCTGAGTTCCAGAACAGCACCCCTGTTACTTCTGACATGGAAGATACAAAGTCTCCTGCAAAAACTATCAATACCCAGATGCCTTTGAAGCAGGAAGTATACTCTTCTGATGAATTGTTGGTCCTTGGTGCCAAAGCTCTGGAAGCCTATGATTATAATGCCTGTGAGGATTTTTTGTTCCGAGCCTTTTCAGTATCACGAGGGGCGCTCCCTGCGGCTCAGGCGCTTTTTGAATTTTTGGTGGATTACCTGGCTGCTTATGAGAGAGCCATTGAACTTTGGGATTCCCTTGCAAAGGAAAGCAGAAAAGATTCCAAGATTTCAGCCAAACAGGCCCTGGCTCTGGCCAGGACAGACAGGATAGAAGAGGCGCTTGCCTGCTTAGATCTGTCAAGGGACCCGGCTGCCATGGAGGTCTATGTTATGGGCTGTGAATTTTATATTTCCCAAAATGAGCCGGATGAGGCGGAAAGGCTCTGCAAAATCCTTTCTTCATCCCGGGATCATCCATTTGCCTCTGAAACCAGGGCATTGTTTGAACGAATTGAACAACTCAGGATAGACCAGATGAATCCCCTGGAAAAGAAAATGCTGGATCATTGGCAGAAGGGCTTCCATGATTTGGCAGACAGTCTGGCTGAAAAGATATTGGAAAAAATTCCTGGACACATAACAGCAAAAAAAATCCACATGGATTTTACCTGGATGCAGCAGAAGAAAAAAATCAAACTATTTCTAGACCAGGCAGACAGGGCCGAGGCGGCAGAAGATTTCAGCCGGGAAGTCATGCTGCTCAGAAAAGCGCTTGATATCAGTAATCATGACATAGGTGAAAAAATTAAGGCAAGGCTTGAAAACGCGACACTGGCAGCACAAAAGCAGCGTGAACACGAAGAGGTCCATGGGGTTGCAAGCCTCTGGCAAAAGGGTGAACAGGAAAAGTCCATCATGATGTATGTCTCTCTTTCCCGGGACCAGCAGCAGCAATGCCGGGCCCTGTTAAAGGATGATCATTTTTTCTGGACAGATGAGCTGACTGCTTCTGTTTCCCGCATAAAACCGGATAAGGCTGCAGAGGTTGTGTTGGCCCTTGGAAAAGCATGCAGGATGATGGACAACAATGAAGATCCCCTGCTTGTGCTTGAAAAAGTCAATGCTGCTGGAGACTTGGTGCAGCACATTCAATCAGGCCGCAAGCTGATGGCCAGGGCCGAAAACCAGGTGCAGGCAAAAGAGGTTGAAAAATCAAAAAGATTGCTGAAAAAAGCTGCCAGTCTCCTGGCAGATAAACGGGTAAACCAGGCCCGAAAATATATCCAGACTATCCATGGTAAACAGCTTGATTTGCAGAATAAAAAAAAGTTGGAAAAAGTGATGGCTGATCTTAAAAACCAGGCACATATCCAAGACCTGGAGCGGGCTTACACAGCCTCCATTAACCGGCAAAATCATTTCACTGCCCGGGAAACGGCCCAGACGCTTGCCCGGCTCATGCCCAACGGCCAGAGCAAAATCTGGCTTAAAAAGGCTGATGAACAAACAGTTTCGATAAAAAAATCCATGTCCCTGGTTCAGATGAAATCTTCCAAGTTTGAATCGATCGGGCTTGAACCGAGCTTCTGGAAAGCCGGTATTGCATGGTGGAATGAGTGTAATGGCTTTGCCGCCATCATGGCCGACGGCCATCGGATCGTTCTGGTTTCCTGTCTGAACTGCTGGCTGTTTGTCAGAATTTTTGATTCCAAAACCCAGATGTTTGATCAGGCCATTATGATGCGACCTCCCGCAAAAATGGATATACCGACCCTCAGGCTGGATGAGGACAAAATCTGGATATGCGGTGGTAATGGTGGGGTTTTATCCATTACCCTGGATCCTCTTGATATTCTCTTCTGGAAGGATTGTAGCATCTTTGTCAAAAAAGACCATGTGCTGGAAGACATCTGGCTCTTTCCCAGACAGAACAATATCTGGCTTCACTGCCGGTCTTTGGAGCTGAGTCAAAGGGAGGCTGCATTGGTGGTCAACCTGGAGCAGCAGAGGGAGGTGAGGACTGTCTGGATTAATGGGGTTCCCTGGATGGTCAATCAAAGGGGCGAATATTATTTGTGCGATTCTGCCCTGGACTCTGATGTCATCAAGATTTATTCAGGCAGCGGCAGGCAGGAGACATTGTTTACTAAAAAGATCCCGGGTGCTGTGGAGGGCGGGGCCATGCACCCGGACGGCATTCATCTGGTTTTCCTTGTCTATGATGACCAATATATGGACCCATTCGAGGAGGGATTGGATGAAACCGATAGTTGTCTCCACATGGAGGTGGTTCCAATTGATTCCGATCATCCCATTACACGGAAAATTCCAGGCTCCAGAGGCGAGTTGGCCAATGGTATTGCCACCTCCATGGAAACCGGCCTGGTCTTTGTCCATTATTATAATAACATCAATGGCGAGTATCTTCCCTGCCTGTCTGCCTTTAAGCCAAACCAGGATGGTTTTGAAGAGTTGTACATGGTACGTGTGCCTAAAGATTTTATTTTTGCCACTGACCATGCTTCTAATAAAGTAGCAGGGGTGGCGTCAGGAGAAAACGGCATCCAGTCGGTTTTGCTAGATCAAAAAAAGCCCGAGTTTGACCTTTCTGACAGCACACCAAAAGTAAAAAAAGATATCCCTCTGCTGGAGCAGTATTTTCCTTGTAAAATGCCCACGGGAAAACAATATGATGAATTTATAGATTACAGGCTCAGAGTTCAGATTTCCACCATAAAGGATGTACGGCAAATATTTTATGACATGAAACAAAAAGATCACTGTGATCCTGATGATGTGTTCGCATTTCACACGGCATTGATAGGGTACCAAATCCATTTAACTCTCTCCACAGAGATTGAACAATGGGCTTATGATACTTTTCCGGATCATCCACGAACTTTAATCGTAAAGGCTGAGCATGCACTCAAGAATCAAGACTGGCCTCGGATAGTTGCCTTGCTAAAGGAAGTGAAAATCCAGAGCATTGACGATGGTACAGCCGGCCATATCTGCCATTTTCTGGGGCTTGGACTGTTTTTCATGGGGGAGATAAAGGAAGCAGTCAAAATCTGGCACAGGGGAAAAAGCTTAAAGGAAAGCATATGCATGCTTGATCAACTGATTTCCTATGGCCGGATTGCCGCCATGTCTGATAAACAAAGGGAAAAAGCAAAAAAGAAAGGAACATATCCCAAAATCCTTCATATTATTGAAACACTGGACACCTGCCTTGAGCTTGGGCACTGGGAGGATGCTGTTGCAGGTGCAACGCACTACGACATCGAGTCCATCTGTTATATCCAGATCCTGGCTCGCCTGACAGAAGCTTTCATGCACCAAAAAACTATGGTTGGGAAAGAAGAGTGGTTCAAAAAAGTCATCATACTGGATATGTTCTGCAGGGAAGTTAAAGGTCCCTTGATATCAAGGCTTATTTTACCGCCCTATATCATTACCTGGCCTGAAAAACGTATCAATGAACTGGCTGACCGAGCAGCGGCCTGGCTAGCGCAATAGGTTTTGATATATTGCAACGGCTTTTTACTCTTTTTTTGTCGGGACCTTTTTGCTCTTTACTTCGGGTGCAACTGTTTTGGCAACCTTTTTGGCAGCCTTTTTCCCTGATTTGGGTTTTTTCTTTACTTTCGGGATGGATAGGGCCGGCAGATCTTCCATATCAATTCCAAAAACAGACGAAAGATCGGCATCCTTGATGATCCGTCTGGATGTTTTTGACTTGGCCCGCTTAAGAAGGTCGGCAGCCTCTTTCTTGACAGCCTGGGAAATAAGGTCTTCCATCTTGACACCCCTGAGGGTGAAAAACAGAGGTAGAGTACCCGCTGTTTTTTGGAAAGCTCAGGAAATGTCCTCATCTCGACCTTATCAGGAAGATCCGGCGCAATTTTCTTGTCCGTCTTCATCCGTCTCAATATATAGGGCGATACCACCTGCTTTAACCTTCCATAGCCTGATGGATCGGTGTTGAGTTCCTTTGAAAAGGCCTTGAACTCGGTCAAACTTCCCATAAGTCCCGGGTTGAAGAAGTCAAAAAGAGACCAGAGATCGGGCAGCGAGTTTTCAATGGGTGTTCCGGTCATGGTGACCCTGGTATCAGATCGAAGCTTTTTAACAATTTTTGACTGCTTGGTGGAGGGATTTTTTATGGCCTGGGCCTCGTCCAAAATAAGCACCCGCCATGGGACATCCTGCATCCATCCATGGCGCTGCACCATGGCATAGGTGGTAATGACAAGGTCAAAGCTCTCCCATTGGATTTTTGTTCTTTGTTTGCTGCGACTTTCCTTTTCATATCCTGGATGGGCCATAAAGTATTTGAGGTCCGGCAAAAAACGACTGATCTCTGCTTCCCAGTTTGAAAGAAGGGATGCGGGAACCACCAGCAGAGATGTCCTGTCCGACTCTTTAGTTCTTAATGTGCTTAGGAAGGCAAGTACCTGAACAGTTTTCCCAAGGCCCATGTCATCGGCAAGACAGGCACCGAATCCAAGAGTGTCGAGAAAGGCAAGCCAATTCAAACCCCTCTGCTGGTAGGGGCGAAGTTTTGCTAAAAATCCCCTGCCGGATTTGGTTTTTGTTACGAGCTCGGGTCTCTTGAGCTTGGAAACCACCTGTTCCAGCCATTCTCCATTGGATATCTCAAGGTCTGTCAGGTTTTCAATGGCAGATAGTCTCTCGGGATTGAGCTTAAGCCTGAGGGCCTCTTTAATGGTAAGGCCCTGGTCTCCTGCCATATCCATGGCAGCTTTGTAGGCACAAAGAAGGCTGTCGAGCCTCTGGGTGTCGACTTCAATCCATCGGTTCTTGATTAAGGCAAGCCCCTGGCTTTGGCTGAGAAGCTCCTCAACCTCCTCAGGAGATATGGGATCATCTCCGATAAAAAGCCCGGCTTCAACATTGATAAGGGCGTTAATACCTACCAGTGCCGGTTCTTTGGTGCCAAAGCTTATTTTAAGGGAGGGCCTTGAACTTTTCTTCTTCCACCAGTCTGGTATGCGACAAAGGATTCCACAACGTTCAAAATTCTCCACCTGTTTCAGGAACTCAAAAGCCTCCTGGTCGTCATAATGGATATCTGCCCGATCACGAAGTTCTTCCATGTCGGGCATCTTCCTTAGCTTTTCCATAAAGTGTCTTGAAAGACTCCTTCTCCCTATCAACACCACAAATACTTTGATGATATCAGTCTTTTGATTCTCGAGTACAATGGCTTCAAACAACAGAAATATAAATTTTTTCCTTTTGAATTTGGTTTTTTAATGGTAATAATTTTAAAAACCAAACTCAAACTGAATGGATGCAAACAATGAACTCCACAAGCTTAAAGAAAAAAAATCTTATTTCGCAATGGGCTTTTGATACCCGCCCTATTCTTGGACGGTTGCATTTATGGCTTGAAGATGTAAACATTGAGTGGATTAAAGGCCAGACAGTTGATGAATTGAACGATTCAATCTCTTTTGTTGACAACAGGACGGAAAGAATGCTGGCAATGACATCAGCCGTTACCGCGCTTGGGACAAAATTGTTCGGTCGTTTTGGCGAAGGTGCCGGGCTGGAAAAAAAGGAACTCAACCTGGTAAAAAAGGACGCAGATGCCATCTCAGCCTATGCCATGAGCGAAAGCCTCTGGTACCTTACAAGGACATTACCTGAAAATCATGCCATCATGGTCTGTCTGGGTGAAGGACTCATGCCCAAAGCCGGAGAGAATGCCGAGATGGGCGCAAACCCCCTTTTGGGATTTGGGAGAGTTTATGCCAGGCCTGAGGTGGCCAAGTTTCTGGAAAAATGCGTCCTGAAACTGATTAACAATAAAACCTATACATGGGAAGACTTCAGGCACGCGATTGCTCTCAAGGATATCACGGTCTGGGGTGCCGCCATTGATACGCTTGAAAATACGTCCCGGTTTTCCAAAGGGGAAAAGACAGGCCCTTTAACTGTTTTGCACCTGTTTGATCAGCCCCTTGCCATTACGGATCAGTATGAAGGCTATATAGGAACCCTTGTTTTGCCAAAGGCTGTGGTTGAAAAAGCGGCTGATGACTCTTTGCTGGTCAATTATTTTACACCCAGGGGAAAAGTGGTTGAAGCCATAAAAACGACCTATCCCGGAATTAAATCCAACCATATCCATATCTGGACACTCCAGGGGAATAACAGAGAACCCAGAATCGGAAAATTATGGGAAGAATGGCAGGAACAGGGCGTTCATCTTGTGGATGAAAGCTGGACCCTGCCCACAGGCTTTCATCCTTTCACAGATTCCGGGACCTATGCGCCAACCTTTTCCGTAAAAACCTGGGAAGATGAAAACAACGATATCCATCTTTTCATTGTTGACGGATATGCTGCATCGGCTGAAGCCATCCAGGCAGCAAGCCTTTGCTCTATTCTTGATATTGATGTCTCTCTTGCCGTATTGTCATCAAAATTTATCTTAAGATTTGATAAAGATGCCGCCAGCATGAAACTTGATCCAGATGCAGATGACTTTGCCTTGCGCCTTAAAAATGAGATCTTTAATGAAGATATTGATGATGCCATGGTTAAAGACTACAAGGCAAGCATCCTGCAGGCCCGCAATGCAGGAATCCCATTAAAGAAAAGAACCCTTTCGGCAGATGACCTGATTGCTGAAAAAAAATGGCGCGCAATTGCCACATCCGGATATATACTCCCTGATCCGTATTCAGGATTTCCAGGCGTTAACCAGATTTCAGATGATACCTATTCTGTCACAGTTCGAATGACCACGGAAAAGGCAGATAAAAAAATAACCTTTGCCCTTAAACTTCTTGAAACCTTTGGTGAAAGCAAGCTTGTTTTCAGCCCGCTTCTGAACCGGTTTTTAAAGGGAGAGGATTTTAAGATTCGGGCAGTTAAAATTTCAGATTCAGGCAGAATCAGAAACGAGCTTCAAACCCTTTGCACAGAAGCGCTGGAATATTTTGGAGACAAGGTTGTTCTAAAATTTAATAAAATACCCAAGGCAACCTTTTCCGGGGATGAGCAGAAAACACTTAAAAATATCCTCTTATGGTATAAGAAACATTATCCCATCTGGTTTGAATGGCTTGAACTCAGTGAATAATTGAGGAGATGAAACCGCATTCTAACCTTTTGTAATTTTTCTGTCTTCCCTGGGAGCATGTGCAAGAATCCATACAAAATCCTTTTGTGACACAATGAATATTTCCACGGACAGTATTCAGATTTTAACCCTTCATATTCAACCCTGATCCATCCTTGTTTTTGATAAAATTAATAAAAGATCCTTCACCAAATTCCCCTTTTAGGATAGCCATGGACAGGGGATTTTCAATCTCCTGCTGGATGACCCGCTTTAAGGGACGAGCGCCAAAGGTGGGATCATATCCCTTTTGTGCCAGGTGTTCCATGGCCTTGTCATCCAGATGGATCGTAAGATTGCGGGATTTTAGCCGCTGATTGAGCTTTTCGATCTGGATGGCGGCAATTAGTTTTATATTCTCCATTGTTAAAGCATGGAAAATAATAATTTCATCAATCCGGTTTAAAAATTCCGGCCTGAAAACCGCTTTTAATGCCTGGGCTATTTCCTTTTGAACATTAGCATCCTCAAGCCCATTGGTTCCAAGCTCCTGCAGGAATCGGGACCCCACATTGGATGTCATGATAATAATGGTATTTTTAAAATTCACGGTCCGACCATGTCCGTCTGTCATCCTGCCATCATCCAGAACCTGGAGAAGAACATTGAAGACATCTGGATGGGCTTTTTCAATCTCGTCAAAAAGAATTACCGAATAAGGACGTCTTCTGACGGCCTCTGTTAAAAACCCGCCTTCATCATACCCCACATATCCGGGAGGGGCCCCAATGAGTCTGGCAACAGAGTGTTTTTCCATATATTCGGACATATCCACCCGGATCATGGCCTGATCGCTGTCAAAGATGAATTGGGCAAGGGATTTTGCAAGTTCGGTCTTTCCAACTCCTGTGGGGCCCATGAAAATAAAGGTGCCGATGGGACGGTCTTCGGGTTGAAGCCCTGATCTGGCGCGTCTTACTGCATTGGATACAGCATCAATGGCTTTTTGCTGGCCAATGACCCTTTTTTTAATTACATCTTCCATATGGACCAGTTTTTCCTGCTCCCCCTGGAGCATTTTAGACACTGGAATCCCTGTCCAGGTGGAGACCACTTCTGCTATATCCGACTCTTCCACATCTTCTTTGAGCATTCTTTTGTCCTGCTGGAAGTCGTTGAGAGTCTGTTTTTTGGTTTCAAGGTCTCTTTGCAATTGTGCGATGGTGCCGTATCTGATCTTGGCTACCTTTTCCAGGTCTCCATTGCGCTCTGCCACATGGGCCTGGGTCTGGAACTTGTCAATATCCTCTCTGATGCTGCTGATCTGTTGAATGAGCTGTTTTTCACTGTCCCAGTGAAGTTTTAAAGGTGCAACTTCTTCTTTCATGACGGCGATATCCTTTTCAAGCTTTTCAAGCCGTTCTCTGGATGCCTTGTCTTTTTCCTTGAGCAATGCCTGCCGTTCAATCTGGGCCTGGGTGATTTTTCTCATTATTTCATCAATGGCCCTTGGCATGGAGTCAATCTCTATCCTCAGGCGGGAAGCACATTCGTCAATCAGGTCAACTGCTTTGTCCGGCAAAAACCGATCTGCAATATACCGGTTGGAAAGAGTAGCCGCAGCCACTATGGCAGAGTCCTTTATCCGTATTCCGTGGTGAACCTCATATTTTTCTTTTAACCCCCTTAAAATAGAAATCGTATCCTCCACGGTGGGTTCTTTTGCAAAAACCGGCTGAAAGCGTCTTTCAAGGGCAGCATCTTTTTCAATATATTTTCGATATTCATTCAGTGTGGTAGCGCCGACACATCTCAGGGTTCCACGGGCCAGGGCAGGCTTAAGCATATTGGAGGCATCCACAGACCCTTCTGCTGCCCCTGCGCCGACAACGGTATGCAACTCATCAATAAACAGCACCACTTCACCTTCTGCAGCTTCCACCTCTTTTAATACCGC
>Ga0180009_10007725_pt1 | contig 10890 bp, 5 predicted proteins | sample OS_PC_MetaG_FD_123537 | JGI IMG/M metagenome (GOLD analysis project Ga0180009, IMG submission 123537) | Groundwater microbial communities from the Aspo Hard Rock Laboratory (HRL) deep subsurface site, Sweden - OS_PC_MetaG | ecosystem: Environmental > Aquatic > Deep subsurface > Groundwater... | reverse complement strand
GGCCGGCCGACCTGGACGAGCTGATCGACGTCGCCTTCCTGGGCGTGGTCACCTCGCAGGTCTACGAGGGCGAGCACCGGCACGACCTGGTGGTGCGCTTCGCGCCCGAGTACCGGTCCGACCTGGAATCCATCCGCCGCACGCTGATCGACACTCCCGGGGGCGGTCCGATCCCCCTGGAGATGGTCGCGGACATACGCGCCGACCGCGGTCCCAACTACATCAGCCGCGAGAACGTGCAGCGCAAGATCGTCGTCCAGGCCAACGTCGCCGGGGGCGACCTGCGCGGCGCCGTCGAGGAGATCCGCGCCAGGATCAAGGAGAACGTCGAGCTGCCCCGGGGCTACTTCGTGGAGTTCGGCGGCCAGTTCGAGAGCGAGGAGAACGCCACCCGGACGGTGACCCTGCTGAGCATCGTCTCCCTCCTGGCCATCGCCCTCGCGCTCTACCTGGAGTTCCGCAGCTTCAGGCAGACGGCCCTGGTCATGGCCAACCTGCCGCTGGCTCTGATGGGAGGCATCGTGAGCGTGTTCCTGACGGACGGGATCATCTCGATCGCCTCGCTGGTCGGGTTCATCACCCTGTTCGGCATCGCGGTCCGCAACGGCATCCTCATGGTCTCCCACTTCAACCACCTGATCGACGAGGAAGGCCTGCCCGTGGCCCGGGCCGTCGTCCAGGGCTCCCTGGAACGGCTCAACCCGATCCTGATGACGGCCCTGACCACCGGTCTGGCCCTGATCCCCCTGGCCCTGGCCGGGGACAAGCCCGGAAGCGAGCTCGAGTCCCCCATGGCCATCGTGATCCTGGGCGGCCTGGTCACCGCCACGCTCCTGAACCTGGCGGTGGTTCCGGTCCTGTACATAAAATGGGGACGGAAAGGGCAGGTATGACGCATAGCACCCACGACCACGTGTTCGGCCAGGACCAGCCCCGCGCCGGCGAACGCCGGACGGTCATCGTCATCGCCATCACGGCGGTGACGATGGTCGTGGAGATCGCCGCCGGCCTGGCCTTCGGGTCCATGGCCCTCCTGGCGGACGGGCTGCACATGGCCTCCCACACGGCCGCCCTGGGCCTTGCCGCCTTCGCTTACGTCTACGCGCGCAAGCGGGCCCGGGATCCCCGCTTCAGCTTCGGGACCGGCAAGGTCAACGCCCTGTCGGGATTCGCGGGCGCGGTCGTCCTGGCCGGCTTCGCGCTGGTGATGCTGGTCGAAAGCATCGGACGATTCCTGGCCCCGGTTCCCATCGTCTTCGACCAGGCGATCCTCGTGGCCGCAGCCGGGTTCGTGGTGAACGCCGTCTCGATGGTCGTCCTCGGCGGGCATCACCACGACCATGACCACGAGGACCAGTACGACCACGATCACGGCCAGGACCACCACCACGAGGACCACCACCACGAGGACCACAACCTGCGGTCGGCCTACCTCCACGTGCTGGCCGACGCCCTCACCTCCGTGCTGGCGATCTTCGCCCTGCTGGCCGGGAAGTACTTCGGGACCGTCTGGCTGGACCCGGCCATGGGCGTCCTGGGGGCCGGGCTGGTCATCCGCTGGGCATGGGGTCTGTTGCGGCAGAGCGGCAAGGTGCTGCTGGACGGGCAGGCCCCCGCCCCGGTCCTGAAGGCGGTGACCGAGGCCCTGGAGCGGGACGGGACGACCCGCATCCTCGACCTCCACGTCTGGTCGATCGGACCGGGCTACTATGCCGCGGAGGTGGCGCTGGAGACGGCCGACCCCGAGGACCCGGACCACTACCGGAAGCTGCTGCCTCCGGACCTGGGGTTGGTGCACGTGACCGTGGAGGTCAGGGGAAACGGGGTTCTCGCCGACCGCTCAGAGGGCGCCTGACTGCGGACCGTCTCCTCCAGTCAGTCCCCGCCGGAATCCGTCCACCCCTGCTCCCCGTGCGAGTAGTCGCAGAAGGGGGCGTTGGCGGACCGCCCGCACCGGCACAGGGCGAAGCAGGTCTTCGAGGCGTTCGCGCTCCATTGCGGCGGATCGAATTCCACCGGGCCGGTGATCTCGTACGGCCCGTCCTTGACGATCCTGACCCGGACTTCGGTCTCGTCCCGGCGGTGGGTCACGCCATCCAGCGAATAGGTCAGGGCTCCCGAAGGGCACTTCTTCACCGTGGCGATCACTTCGGCGACCGAGGCCTCGGCCGGGCGGATCCAGTCCTTCGCCCCGCTGACGAAGACGGACGGCAGGCCCCGCACGCACTCGCCGGCGCCGCTGCAGATCGACCGGTTGAAGTGGACCGTGATGCCGGGGGCCTCGGCGTCCAGCAGGGCGTCGCGGGTGCAGCGGTTCTCGTCGGAGTACCCGACCCTGCCATGGGTGCCGTCGCAGAAGGGCTTGTTGGCGGATTCCCCGCACCGGCACAGGAACACGTTCCCCTCGGGTCGGAAATCGTCGCCTGTGGCGGTGTGCAGGACGGGAAACGCGTCCCCCTCGGCGCTGATCATGATCGGGCCGTTGGGCTTGAGATTGATCCGGACGGGCATGACGGCTCCTTGGCTGGGAGAAGCGGAGGGGTTCGATCGTGATCTTGAAGATGTAAGCAGGAGCGGGGCGGGTGGCAAGAGGGGGTGGCATCACCTGGGATGATCGTGTGGAGGAAACGGACCTGGTTGGCCGTTTAATGTGATATAATTTCACTGCTCCATCATTTCATTTCTTGGAGGTCGCCATGCAAAAAATTCGACTATTGATCATTGTCACAGGATTGGCAGCCATTTTCTGTGGCACCGTTTTCGGCCAGGAATTCTCACCCCTTGTTTCAATTGCCCCGCGTGGAGGCGGCACTTGGTATGCCCTGACTGAATCAGGGGATTTACTGGCCTTCTACCAACCCACCATTGATGATGATTTCCGCTGGTTCTTCCAGGTCAACCTTCCAATTGATTCCGGACGTGCAGAAACTTCCCCCTTTGTTGACCTGTGGACGGACGGCGGCGGAGGTCAAATTTTTGCCCTCACAGCTGAGGGTGGATTTTATTCCTTTTCTTCCACCTGGACTTACCGTGGCAGAATTCCTGATTTGGCCGGAGTACCTGCTACAGGTTCGTTCATTTCTCTGTCGTATGCTCCTGATTTTGGGGCAATAACCGAGACGGGCGAAATGTATCACCGGTATGGGGACGGGACTTGGCACCTACATAGCAACGTCTGGAACGATCTCGGCGTTGTGCCAACCGAGAAATCATCCATTAGCGACCTCAAGAGCATGTTCAGATAGAAATTTGAATTCGATCAAGTCCATGTCAGTTGACCGATAGGGTCCAGACCTTGGGGACTGAAATCCAATTATTGATGGAAAAATGGGGATCCGTTATTGGCCTGGGATTCGATTTACTCGGGGCGATCCTGGTGTTTTGTGGCGTATGGACAAATATCAAGGCCGCCCTTCAACTGGAGCAAACGGCCCCCCTAAAAATGTTTGATGACCTGGGGTCGCCGGAAAATCTGGCCGCCGACCGCTTTCAAACGGAGGCGCGAGCCAGGGAACGAGTGAGAACCAGTAGGTGGGCGCTATGGGGCCTCGCCTCTCTTGGATTTGGCTTCGCCCTCCAGGCATTTTCCGCATGGCCGAGGTAAAAGTATTGGAAAACGCAATCAGGCTTCATGCCAATAGCCACTCCTGCACAATAGACTCCAATCCAGAAAGCACCATATCAGAAACAATCATAGGCACCAGGACTATTCATTTGAGGTGAGAAAATTCAGGCTTCGCCGATTCGCCGGCAAACTTGCCGGCGGAACGAAATTGTATCTTGACACTCCCTCCTCGTGATGCTAGCCTATGCGCCATCATGATGAATATGACAGATTTCAAGCCCTCCGATCGCCTCCTCCAAGCCGGCTTCCGCTTCGGCGACAAGGGTACGCATACCAGCCGCACGATGATGCTCAGCGAGCTGACCGACCTCCTGGCCGAGCTTCCCCCGGACGCCGAGCGGGCCGACTTTGCCGCCGCCATCGTCGAGGAAAACGTCCTCGGCAAGCAGACGATGGCCACCCGGCGCTTGACCAACCAACGCCTCGGCGAACTATACGGCCTTGACCCGCGCATCCCACTCTTCAGAGTCCTTCGGCGGGTTTGGAACCTGGACGAAGCAGGCCGACCGCTGATCGCCCTGATGTGCGCCTTATGTCGCGATCCCCTCTTACGGGCGACAGCCCGCACCGTGATCGAGCTGCCTATAGGCGCCGAACTTGTGCGAAGCAGCTTCCTCGAAGCCATCCGCGAATCGGTCGGGCCGCGCCTGAACGATTCGACCCTGGACAAGGTCGCCCGCAATACCGGTAGCTCGTGGTCTCAGTCGGGCCACCTGGAGGGTCGGGTCCGCAAGATCCGCCAGCGGGTCCAACCGACTGCAGGGGCAACCGCCTACGCCCTTTGGCTAGGCTCCCTGGAAGGCCTGGCTGGCGAACAGCTCCTCACATCGCGCTGGACGAATATCTTGGACACCAAAGGCAGAAGCCTGATCGATGCCACCCTTGCGGCCAAGCAACTCGGACTCCTCGACGCGCGCGTCGGGGGCGGTGTCATCCACATCGACCCGAGCCGCCTTCCCGAAGCAACCCTGGAGCGATAGCCGTGGGAAAAGTCGAAGATCTGGCAAGGAAATTCGAGCGGCACATCGGCGCACCATGGCAGCAGACCGTGGCTGGCGCCCAGCGGGTGATGCTGGTCGTTTACGAGAAGGAAGAAGAGCGCAAACTGCGGGCCCGCATCGGCGAGTTCGAGCAAGCGACGCAACGGAGCGGACATCCATGGCGGTTGATCGATTGTACCACCTGGTTTGCGGAATGGATGGCCGAAAACGATTACCGTGATGCCTATTTCGAGGATCCATCGCTGCTGGAGATGACGCTCGAGGGCGAGTTTCGCCCCCTGGTCGAACAGCGCCTGACCAAGGAACTCGAGAACGCCGACGATACCGCTGTTGTGGCCCTGATCGGCCTCGCATCCCTGTATGGCTTCATGCGGATTTCAGAACTGATCCGGGCGGTCGAGTCCTCGATCCGTGGCCGATTCGTCATCTTCTTCCCGGGCACGAAGGACGGCAGCAACTACCGCCTCCTGGATGCCCGCGACGGCTGGAACTACCTTGCGAACAGCATCACGCTGCATGGCCCAGGGGGAGCAGAATGAAGATCCATCAGATACTCGACCGTGATCCCCGTTCGACTGGACTGGTGAACAACGGCCAGGCCCGCATTTCGCGACTCGGAAACGACAAGGCCATCCAGGAACTTCGTGCGGAACTCGAATCCTTCGTTTGCGACGGGCAGTATGGAGACGCGATCCAGCGCATCCTGGATAACTATCTCACGAAGGTCGACCAACCGCGCCAGAGCGCCGCCTGGATCGCCGGCTTCTTCGGCAGCGGCAAGTCCCACCTGCTCAAGATGCTCGAGCACCTGTGGATCAACACGGAATTCAGCGACGGCAGTTCGGCCAGAACTCTGGTCCGCGGGCTGCCCACCGAGGTCCTGGCGCAGTTCCGCGAACTGGACACGCAGGCCAAGCGCACAGGGAAACGCCTGGTCGCGGCAGCCGGCACGCTTCCCGCTGGCAGTGGTGACCACGTACGTCGGACAATCCTGTCCATCATCCTGAACGCATGCGGCTGGCCAGAGCAGTACGCCCAGGCCAGGTTCTGCTTCTGGCTGCGTGACGAAGATCTGCTCGGCAAGGTCCGAGCCGATGTCGAATCCAAGGGTCGCGACTGGCTCAAGGAGCTCAACAACCTCTACGTCAGCCCCTTCATCGCCAAAGCACTGCTGAGGGCGTATCCGGAGTTCGCCGAGAATGAAGCCGCCGTACGCAAGATCCTGAATCAGCAGTTCCCGGTCACCGGCTCGGACATCTCCACCAGCGAGTTCATCTCGGCAGCTCGCCAAGCGCTTGCCAGCGATGGCAACCTGCCCCTTACCATCCTGGTGCTCGACGAGGTCCAGCAGTACATCAGCGACGATTCCGACCGTGCGGTCCTGATCACCGAGACCGCGGAGGCGATCCAGACACAACTCGACAGCCGGGTCATGCTGGTCGCGTCCGGGCAGTCCGCCCTCTCCAACACGCCCAACCTCCAGAAACTGCGCGATCGCTTCACCATCGCCGTCCAGCTGTCTGACACCGACGTGGAAACCGTGACCCGCAAGGTGCTTCTGAGCAAAAAGGCCAGCGCAAGCACGAAGGTCGATGAGATGCTCGAACAGCACTCCGGCGAAATCGATCGGCATCTCAGGGGAACCAAGCTGGGATCTGTTCCGGAGGATCGGAAATCGCGAACCATCGATTATCCACTGCTGCCGACTCGGCGCAGGTTCTGGGAGCACTGTTTCCGCACGGTCGATGCCGAGGGAGCCAACAGCCAGCTGCGTTCCCAGCTGCGGATCATCCACGATTCCCTGCGGAAAGTCGCAGACGGCGACCTCGGCACGGTGATCCCCAGCAGCGACCTCTACCATGTTCTGGCGCCCGATCTGGTCAACAAGGGTGTCCTTCTCAATGAGATCAGCACCCGCATCCAGCGGCTGAACGACGGCACCGACGACGGCGCCCTCAAGCAGTCCCTGTGCGGTTTGATTTTCTTGATCGGCAAACTTCCCCGCGAGGGCGCGGTCGACCTGGGCATCCGCGCCGATGCCGCGACGCTTGCCGATCTGGAGATCCCCAGCGTCACCGAGAACAGCGGCCCCTTCCGGAAACGTGTCGAAGAACTTCTGGAAGGGCTGGCCCGAGACGGGGTCACCATGAAGATCGGTAACGAATACCGACTTCAGACCACGGAGGGCGCCGAATGGGATCGCTTGTTCCGGGAAAAGCAACAGGCCGTACGCCAGGACGACACCGAACTTGCACGCCTGCGCGACAGCCTGTTCGGCCAGCAGGTTCGTGAACTGGTCAGCGAGGTCAAGCTCCTCCATGGCGATGCGAAGGTGAAGCGCACCATCGCCCTTCATGCCGGCGACGATCCTCCGAATCCGGACATGCAGCAGGTCATCGTCTGGCTGCGGGATGGCTGGCTGATTCCCCAGAAGGAGGTGGAAGCGCAGGCGCGGCAGATGGGACAGAACGACCCCACGCTCCATGTCTTCCTTCCCAAGCGGAGTGCGGACGAATTGAAGACCCGCATCATCGATGCCGAGGCAGCCCGCCAGGTTCTCGACATCAAGGGGGTCCCGTCAGGTCGGGAGGGTGAAGAAGCCCGCGCATCCATGCTGAGCCGGCGCGCGAATGCGGAGCAAACGCGCGACGGAATCATCAGGGAGATCATCGGCGCCGCCCACGTTTATCAGGGCGGCGGCAGCGAGGTGTTCGGCAACAACCTGCTGGACAAGCTCCGCACCGGCGCCGAGCAGTCTCTGGTTCGCCTTTTTCCCCGGTTCGGCGAGGGCGACCACCGGGCGTGGGAAGCGGCCGTGAAACGTGCCCGGCAGGGCTCCGATGAACCATTGAAGGTCGTCGGCTGGGATCGGGCCACCGAAGAGCATCCCGTGTGCAAGGAGGTGCTCAACGCCGTCGGGGCAGGGAGCAAGGGATCCGACGTTCAGAAGACGCTGCGCGGTGGCGAGTTCGGCTGGCCCCAGGATGCTATCGATGCCGCCCTGATCGCCCTGCACCATGCCGAGCACCTGCGCGTGACCAGGAACGGGGAAACCGTCTCCCCGGGACATCTCGATCAGGCAGGCATCAAGTCCTCGGATTTCCACCGCCAGTCCGAGCGGCTCACGACCCCCGAGAAGCTCGACCTGCGCGGGATGTACCAGAAGCTTGCCAAGATCGCAGTCAAGCCAGGCGCGGAGAGCCAGCAGGCCACGGTATTCCTGGCCGCGCTCGACCAACTCGCCCGACAGGCCGGCGGCGATCCTCCCCTGCCGGCGCCCCCACAAGCCATCCTCCTTGGGGACCTGGGAACCATGGCCGGCAATGAGCAACTCCGGGCGATCCTCGACCACAAGGCCGACCTCGAGGCGCTCGTCGCTGGCTGGAGCACGCTGGCCGACCGTGCGGCCCTCAGGATGCCGGTCTGGACCCTGACGACACGCATGCTCCGGCAGGCGGCCGACCTCCCGGCGGTTGCGGAGATCGCACCGGAGATCGATGCGATCAAGACCGACCGGCTGCTGCTTGGCGAGACCGATCTGGTTACCCCCCTGCTGGCCAGGCTTGCCGGGGCGTTGAGGGCGGAGGCGGTCAGAGTGCATGGCGACCTCATCGCCACCTACGGGGCCGCGGATGCAGAACTCGACCGGGACCAGAACTGGAATCGGCTCGAACCCGCCGTCAGGAACGAGGTCCGTGTCCTGGTCGGGCTGCAGGAACCCGATCCGGTGGCGATGACGACTGACGCCGAACTGTGCGACGCATTGGCACGCCGCTCCCTCCGCTCCATGCGCGACGAGATCGACGCGATCAGGCAGCGCGTCCCCCGCGCCCTGTTGGAAGCAGCGAAAAGGATATCGCCGGGCAAAACCACGACTCCAGTCACCATCCGCAAGTGCACGCTGGAGGACCAGGCTGCCGTTCAGGAATGGCTCAAGGAGCAGGAACAGAAACTCATGGCCGCCGTCGCCAAGGGCCCGGTGATCATCAACTAGGAGACGCCGACGTGACACCGCTTGCCAACGATCTCCGGCGGAAGCTCAAGAACGCGGTCGAATGGGCGCGTGATGAGGCGGAGGCCGGCGCACGCAAGGCCCTGGACATCCTCGCGGTCGGCCACCATGAGCCTCATGGCACGATGTCTGTCGAGGAGCGTGACCTGCGCCGTCGTCTCCGCGATCGTGGACGTCAGCTCGGCGACACCCGCGATGCACGCCAGGGCACGCAGACGATCGATCTGCTGGTGCAGGAGGTCGCCTATGAGCACTGGCACCGCATGCTCTTCGCCCGGTTCCTGGCGGAGAACGGCCTGCTGATAGAGCCCACGCGCCAGGTGCCCATCTCCATGGAGGATTGCAAGGATCAGGCCCACGTCGCGGGCGAGAATCCCTACAGCATGGCGGCCAGGTTTGCACAGACTATCCTGCCCCAGATCTTTCGGTCGGATTCGCCGGTTTTCGAGCTGAACCTTCCTCCCGAACACCAGCAGATTCTCGTGCGGCTGATCGACGACCTCCCTTCCGAGGTCTACACCGCATCGGATTCCCTGGGCTGGGTCTACCAGTTCTGGCAGACCAAGCGCAAGGATGCGGTCAACGAGTCGGGCGTGAAGATCGGCGCCCGGGAGCTTGCACCGGTAACCCAGCTCTTCACCGAGCCCTACATGGTCAGCTTCCTGCTCGACAACTCGCTGGGCGCCTGGTGGGCCGCGCGACGATTGAACGAGGCGGATCTGCAGGCGGCCTCGAGTGAAGGCGAGCTACGACGAAAGGCTGCGATTCCGGGCGTTCCCCTAGATTACCTGCGCTTCGTGCAGGAAGAAGACGGGCGCTGGACGCCTGCCGCAGGCACATTCTCGCGCTGGCCAGACCGCCTCGGCGACCTGAAGGCCATCGACCCGTGCTGTGGATCGGGCCACTTCCTGGTGGCCGCGCTCCACATGCTGGTGCCCATGCGGATGGAATGCGATGGCCTCTCGGCGCGCGAAGCCGTCGATGCGGTGCTGCGGGAGAATCTCCACGGCCTGGAACTCGACGAACGGTGCGTGGAATTGGCCGCATTCGCCCTTGCCCTGGCCGCCTGGACCTACCCGGACGCCGGCAGTTACCGGCCGCTGCCCGAACTGCATCTAGCTTGCTCAGGGTCCTCGGTGGGCGTGAGCAAGGATGACTGGATTCGACTCGGCGACGGCGACCAGAACCTCGGCATCGCCCTGGGCAGCATGTACGACCTCTTCCGGCAGGCCCCCGTGCTGGGCAGCCTGATCGACCCCGCCCGGTCGGAGATCACCAAACTGGTGCCATGGGACCAGCTTTCGGACAGCCTGCAGCAGGCGCTTCAGCAGGAGCGTCCAGCGGCTCTGCGGGAAGCCGCGGTGGTCGCCCAGGGCCTCGCCAGGGCCGCGACGCTTCTGGCCGGCCGGTACCACTGGGTCATCACCAACGTGCCCTATCTGGCTCGTGGCAAGCAGGACACAGCATTGCGCGACTTCTGCCAGGATAACCACAACGAGGCCAAGAACGACCTGGCCACCGTGTTCCTGGATCGCTGTCTCAGAATGTGCGAGGACGGCGGGACAGCGAGTGTGGTGCTGCCACAGAACTGGCTGTTCCTGACCAGCTACAAGAAGCTGCGGGAGAAGCTGCTGAATCGGGATACCTTGCAGCTGATTGCCAGGTTGGGGCCAGGGGCATTCGAGACCATCAGCGGTGAGGTCGTGAAGGCGGTCTTGCTCATCATGAGCAAGGGCCAGGCCGGCGGACAGCTTGGGGGTTTGCTTGGCTCGCAGGGTACGGAGCACATGATTCGGGGGGTGGATGTGTCGGAGTCGAAAACTGCGTCCCAAAAGGCGGGTGGCTTGGTGTCCCACGGAATACTAAAGGTCGAGCAATTCAAGCAAATAGACAATCCCGATGCGCGAATCACGTTTGAAATGGGAACCTCGTCGAACCTCCTTAACACAATCGCTCATAGCCACCACGGACTTGTGTGCGGCGATCGCCCTCATATGACCGCAGCATTCTGGGAGATTCAAGTCACGGGAGAAGTTTGGATCCCTTACTGTGGGACAGTAAAGCAAACCCAGCATTTCGGCGGGAAGACGTTTTATCTCCGATGGCTAGGTGGAACCGGCCCGATTAGATATCTGCCGGGCGCAACGAATCTCGAGACCCACGCTTGGGATCGGCGTGGCGTCGTTATCAGCGCAATGAGAAACCTACAGGCGACTGCCTACACCGGAATGGCCTTTGACAACAATACCGCG
>Ga0180009_10007724_pt1 | contig 10891 bp, 13 predicted proteins | sample OS_PC_MetaG_FD_123537 | JGI IMG/M metagenome (GOLD analysis project Ga0180009, IMG submission 123537) | Groundwater microbial communities from the Aspo Hard Rock Laboratory (HRL) deep subsurface site, Sweden - OS_PC_MetaG | ecosystem: Environmental > Aquatic > Deep subsurface > Groundwater... | reverse complement strand
GCAGGAAGTGCGGTAAGTAACGCTTTGGGAGATGAAAGGTTGCTTTCGTCAATGAACCAAGAACTCTCTTTGCATTCAATCTAATGGATGCCCCACAGCTTGCTGTGATTGGGAGGCTTCACTGCAAGAAACCCTCTGCTTTGCTTTTGAAGTTAAAAAAACGCCTTTTTTGGCTCTTATGCAGCACTTTTTTACTTTTTTGAGCATTATACTCCATTATTTTAATTCCATGATAAGGGTCATTATAATGCTCTTTAATTGGCAATTTTCTTAATCTTTCGCTAAATACTTCACTTATTCTATCCAATCTTACTTCTTCAGGCAATATCCCCACAAATAAATTGTAATTGATGTCTTGATACATTTTTCACCTCCAATGTTCTAATTAAGAATATAGAAATTTTGGTTATAAACTCTGTGCGGCTGTATGTCAAGTGGCAAGTGGTTATTTAGTAGTTTAAGTAATTTTTAGTGGCTTTCTTTATTTTGTTTGAATTGTTTTTGATTGATTAGTTGCTTTGTTTAGCTGAGGCAAGTGATGTTTATTTGGGATAACTTTTTGCTTTTTTACTGTAAGTGAAGTATAAAAATTAATAAAAAGCCAAAACCTCTACAACTTCTATCGAAACAAAATACCCTTACACAATAAATAATTTTTTTGCAAAACATTGGAAAACATTCAAACAAAAATATGAATTTCTTTTAAAAAGAATATATCAAATTAACAAATTAAGAACCAAAAAGATTATATGTCCAAAATGGATAATATTATTCAAATATAGATAATAAACTAAAAACAATGAAATCCTTTGTGGACAACACAAAGAAATAAATCCTAAATGTGGACAACAAACTTTGCCTCTGCTAACAAATCTATTAATTCTATTAAACGAAACAAAGCCAGAATGAAAACGGCTACAAAACCTTTAAATACTTAAAGTAAATAAAATTACCTTATGGTAAATAAAATTACTAATGCTAAAATAATCCAATTATACCTAAATGATTACAAAAGGGCTTACTACTTAAGAGAATTAGCAGATAATTTAAAAAAACCACATCAAACAATAAAACCTTATGTAGAAGAATTAGTTGAAAAACAAATCTTAATTAAAATTGAAAGAAAAAATTTAATAGAGTATAAATTAAACATAAAAGATTCAAGAGTAACAAATTATCTAGTCATAGCTGAAAAAGAAAGATTAATAGAAAGAATAGAAAAAGATGCTTTGTTTCATATGTTATTTGAAGATTTTGCACCAGAACTTAAGAACAATACTTTTGTAATATTTGGTTCAGGAGCTCATGAATTCAAAAAAGGATCTGATATTGATATTTTAATAATAGGTAAGAAAAAAATACCTAAAATTATTGAAAAATTTGAAATTGTTTCTAATAAAGAATTGCATGTAGTACAAATTCCTAATCTTAAAAGTCTTACACATTCTTTAGCAATAGAAATTCTTAGAAAACATTTAATTTTAAATAATACAGAACAAATAATCCTATTTTTCTTAGAAGTAAATCAAATTTCTTAAATCTCTGAAAAATACAAGCTTTTTTTCTAGCAATCTTTAAAAATAATATTCTGAAAGTAATTGAGATGGAAAAAATAAACTGGTGTGGAAAAATAAACAATGGCATTAAGCTTGTTCAACCAAGTGAAGTTATATCTGAAGAATACATGCGACGTTCTAGAGAAAGTTTTGAGATATTAAGATGTATCCAAAAAACTTTATCTATGATGTGGCTAGCTACAACGAAATATTATACTAGATATTTTGCAATATATGCTATAATGAGGAAATTAGGAATAAAATCAGAAATTCATAATTGTACAATTGCAGTAGCAGAATTTCTCGAAAAAGAAAACATTCTAAAACAAGGAGTAACAGATAAATTAAAAAAAGACAAAGAATTAAGTATTGAGAATCAATATTACTTAAAAGAAAATCCTGTTAATATTGACTTGGAAGAATTATCAGAGTTTTTCATACAAATCAATCAAACCTTAAAATCTTTAACAAAAAATAAAATAAAAGAAATCAGAGACAAACTAATCCTAATCTTAGAAGATTAAACTTTGCCTTTGCGAACAAATATTAATTTCCCATTAAATGAAATAAAGCCAACATTGCAACGGCTACAACAAATTTTTAAACTTTAAAAAATAATAAATTAAAATAGAAAGATTATCCAAACTAGACATAAAATTTCTAATAATCTTATTAATAGTAATACTAATTTACAAAATAACAACCTTTCTAATAAAAAAATATTCTAAATAATATAAGTCACTTAGTAGAAATTCTAGAAATTCTGCCACCAGATTCAGTCATGAAATCCTCTTTAATTTCAATTAAACCGGCTTCTTCTAAAGATTTAATCTTTCTATGAAATGTCCTATAGGACTTGTTTTCTTTTTCATTATAAAATTGATAAATTTCAGTACTAGTTTTATTTTGATGTTCTTTTATTAACTCTAAGATTTGCTGCTCTTCTTCACTAACTTCATGCTTTTCTTTTGAAGTAAAACTACAAACTTTTTCTATTGCCTGAGAAGCATGTTCAGCGGTTATTTTTCTTGAAGCTTTTCTTTCAGCAATGTTTCCTGCTTCCCTTAACAAAAATAAACCTAACCTGATATCTTTTTTTTCTAATGCTCTTTCTGTAATCAATTCAAAAGCTTCATCATCCCATACATTTTTAACAAAAGCATGATCTGCCCTATGTTTTAAAATTTTAAAAGTTTCTATAGCCGAGTATGGTTTAAATTCTACAGTTTCAAGTACCAAGCGAGACCTTAACCTTTCATCTAAATTAGCAAGCCAATCTTCTTCGTTGGTTATTAAGAAAAAGCATTTTCTATTCAAATCCTCCAATAATTGATAAATAACTTGCTTTGAATCCAACTTGTCTACTTCATCTAAAACTATAACTGCTGCACTTTTATTAATCGTCTTTGCAACTTCTTGAAATAATTCATCTGTATTTTTATTATGTGTCCATTTATAATTTAATTGCAAACAAATTTCTAATAATATCTTGTGGGCACTATCCTTTTTCCAGCAGTTAATAAATATTGGTTTAACTTTTTCATCCAATCCTTTTTCTTCCATTTCTCTTAAGACCCATTTAGTTGCAGCAGTTTTTCCAATGCCTGGTTTGCCAAGAATCAACAAATTTTTTCCTAATCTTCCTACTAATAATAATTGAATGCATTCGGCCAAATACTTTTGCTGGTTTTCTCTGAATGGCAATTCTTTAGGCAAGTAATCATAATCTAAGGCCATCTCATTAGAGAAAAGCGATTCTTCTGCTGATAATATGCTACTGAATAAATCTGTCATAACGCTTGTAACGAATCTTAGCTTTTTAACGATTTCTATACTATAACCCTTAATTTTTCGGAATTATTATAATTTAGTAGTTAATTTCTGCAGAAGATTTATAAATTTAGTTTTAACCTTAAAAGATAATGTTAAATAAGTTAAAAAATCTAGGGCTAACTGGCTTAGTATCTCTTAATTTTTTTGGTTGTGGACCTTTAATTCCTGAAGGCGATAAGGTTAAAACTTATGCTGATGGAATTATTTCTGTTGAAGAAGAAGACCAAATAAGATTAGAATTTGAATCTATTAATGGTATTGATGGTTTTAATCCAATTGTTCAAAATTTTGTTAATGATGTTGATGTTTATTTGAAAAATGAATTTTCTAGGAAAGGCTTTGAGTTAAGAGGCATTACAGAGGATTTGCATATTTACATGCCTCAAGATGAAGTGGAATTAGCACAAAAATATAAAGAGGTTTGTTTAAAGAATAAACCTGAAAATTCTAGTGCTTTTTATGGTCCTAATAATACAATTTACATTCCTAAAACTTCTAACTTTATTCTGGATGATACAATAATGCCTTATAATATAACTTTAGGAGATTTTTATTCTACCTTTTTCCATGAATTAGGGCATCATTCGAGATATGATCCAGAAGAATATTATTCAGAAGCTTTTGAGTATTATGCTTCTTTGAAACTTTATGCTCTTAATAAAAAATTAGGATTACAAGTTTTGACTAATTCTTTATGTTTTTTACCAAAAAAAGATGCAGATGATTATTTTGAAAAATATGATTATGGTTGTGTTAATTTTATAATTCAAGCTAATAAGTTTGATGGCAATTTGGAAACAAGTTTTAATCATATATTGACAACCCCCCAATTACATATGAAAAGCTATTTGAAGGATGTTTTAGATCAGTATTCGACAATGAGCTATGCTTATCTTTTTGAATTTGAAAAATTATTGTTTTCTAATGGATTTAAGAAAAGTTTTGATAAATTAAATGATAATGAATTTTTTGAAATGAGAGATTTTTTTAGAGCTTATGTGTATTATATTACATCTAGGTGGGATGAGGTTGAAGGTTATGAATATTCATATAATCTTGTAAAAGCCAGAGAATATTCAGAAGAATTTTTAGAAAAATATGAAAATCCTTATTTTCGTGGAAAATTAATTTATTGGTTAAGCAATCATTATTCTTCAGTTAAAGAAGAAGTGTTAAATGAAATAAAAGAGGTAAGATATTCTGAAAGAGAAATAGATGTGATTAGATTAAAAGAATTATTGGTGGAAAATTATGATTTGAATAATAAGATTATTGGAATGAACAAAGAATATCCCTGTGAATATAGGTTTTCAGAATGTACTAAAATTATGGCTGTTAAACGTATAAATCATATGTCTGCTTATTTTGATATATTGAGGTTTAACTTTTTTTATACTGAAATGGATATTAACCAGGATGAATTAATCAATAAAGGGATAGAATTTGTTGATAAATTTTATCCTAGAAAGGATTTTGCCTATGAACATAATGATTTGTCTTTAGCTTATATGGGTCTTTATGTTAATTATTATACTGGAATTTTGTTAAGAGATAAATTAAAATTTATTGATAATCCTATTGAATACAATGAAACTTGTGAACTAGCCAAACAATTTTTTGAATATGTTAAGTTGGGCTCTTGTGCTTATGTCTCTAGTGAAAAGAAAGAAGAATGCAAATTAGTTTTTGGAGCAGACCCTTATACAGTTGCCGAAAAAGAGCAAGATAATTTAGGAGCATGCTTCCCTATTAATCAGCCATAATTGTTGTTATTTAAGAGTAGTTACAAATAGAAAGACTTAAATATTAGTTTTCTAGTTAAATAACTACAAAAAATGATTAAATGGCTAAAATCTGGTTTATGTAAATTTGGTTTTATGTTAAGTATGTTAGGAGCTGGAACTATGAATTCCGGATGTGAATTATTGCAACCAGAAGGTCAACTAGTTAAGTGTGAAGCTGACGGTGTTATTTCTGAACAAGAAGAGCAAGACATTATTAGAATAGCTAGTAGGGAGCATAAAACTTTGGCTAAAATACAAGGTCAAGAAGTGGAGGCTTTTTTACCTGTTGGGGTTACTAAGTTTGAAGGTCCTATCCAAATGTTAGTAAATGATACTGATATTTTCTTTACTCAAGAATTTGAGAAGAGAGGGTTATATAGGTCAGGTATTTCTGATGATTTGCATATTTACATACCTAAAGATGATGAAGAATTTAAGGCAAAATATAAAACTACTCATGCTAATTTGTCTGATCCTTCAGAGTTTGTAAGTGCTTTTTATTCTGGTGCAAATAATACAATTTATATTCCTAAGGGTAGAAGATTTAATACTTTTTTTAATACAATTCACCATGAGATAGGACATAGTATGCGTATTAGTGATGAAGAATTTCCTTCTATGGCTAATGAATTATACGTAACATTAAAGCTATACTTAATGAGTAAAAAATTAGGATCTAATATTCTACAAGATATAAATCAATATTTTCCAAGAGAAAAATTAGGGGATTTTAAAAATGGTTATTTGCATAATTATCAATTGGGTGCATTAGGTTTCTTAATTAAAGCTAATGAAAATAATGGTAATTTGGAAAAAGCTGTTTATGATATTTTGAATGTTCCCAAATTAAATTTTGAAAAAGTTGTTAGAGATAAAATTGAAAATGGCTATCCAGATATGAGGACGGCTTATATGGACCAACTTGATAAATTATTAGACAAACCTGGTTTTAAGGATTCTTTTAGAGATCTTCCTGAAAGGGATTTTTTAGAATTAACAGATTATATTAAGACTTCAATTTATTCATTTACAGCTACGATGGATTATAGTGATAAAATCTTTAATTTTTATAAAATGTCTGCTGAAGAATTAAAAAAGTTTGATAATCCTGAAATTTTAGAAAAAGCTATAGAGTTATCTAGTGAATTTTTAGAAAAGCATGAAAATCCCTATTTTAGGGCAACTATTACATATGATTTAACTTACTTAAATCATTTTAAAAAATTTTCATTAATTGAAAAAATTGAAAAAGACTGGAAAATGGAAGATGTTGAAGAATATTACAATTTGTCTAAGAAAATAATTGATATAAATCAAAATTATCCTTGCGAATTTGATTATTATTCTTGTCCAAGATTTATGACAGACATTAAATATGAACAAGTTACAGCTTACTTTAATATTTTAAACTTTAATTGGATGTTAATGGATGGTAATATTACAGATTTAGATAGTTTAATTAATATTGGAGAAGATTTTGTAACTAAGTTTTATCCAACTGGTAAATTTGGTTTCTATGAAAATCTTGATATTTTTAATAGACCCAATCCTGTATCTAGATATGGTCCTTGGATTAATCAGCTTACTGCAAGTTTATATGTTTTAAAAATGGAGCAAGCTAATTCATTAGAAGAATATGTTCAATATTGTAAGAGGGCCAAAGAGCTTTATGAATACTCTAAATTAGGTTCTTGTGAAATAATTGAAGATGAGGAAAAATTTAACGATTGTAGGGAAGCCCTCTTTGCTGATTTTTATACAACTTCCCAACAAGCAATAGATAATCTTGGTTCATGTAATGAAGAATATCTTTAAACTTCAATCATTTCTTTGTTTTTCATAGCTACAAACCGTATTCCTACACCTGTTTTTAGCAAGGCTGAGATCAATGCCAAATGCTCTTTTCCAGAGCCAGAATGCATGTTTAAAGCGACATCTAATTTAAGCTTATCCTTTAGTTCATTAAAAATAGAGTCTTTTATAGCTTGAATATCTAGGTTTAAATCTAAAATTATGAAATTTACTTTCTTTTCAGCTCTAAAATTTTGGGCTCCAAAGAGGTTAGTAATTAAGTAAATATTATTCCATTCTTCTGCCTTAATTAAGTGAGAAACCTCTAACCAAGTGCCTTTTCCTGTTGAAAGCATTGCAACAAAATCTGTCATAAGGTATTTTGTATATGGTTAACTTAATAAAGGTTATTGGCTCTTTTTAGGATGATTTACATAATCCTTGTAAATATTCACTACTAAATATCCATGACAAAATAGAAACCTTTATATATAAGTAGTGCCCAATTAGTAGTAACATATTAAGGAGATTTAAAATGATTGTACCTGAAAATTTACTAAAAAAGTTGAGGCAAATATTCGATTTGAATATTTACGAAGTTAAGATATGGGCTGCTTTATTATCTAAAGGAGTTTCTTCAGCTGGTGAACTAGCTGACATAAGCGGAGTTCCTAGATCAAGAAGTTATGATGTTCTTGAAACTTTGGAAAAGAAAGGCTTTGTTGTTATGAAACTTGGTAAACCTATTAAGTATTTGGCTGTACATCCTGAAGAAGTAATTGTTAGGATTAAATCAAATATTAAAGATAAAGCTGAAGAGCATGTTAAAGAATTGAATAAAGTTAACAAGTCTGATATCTATAGTGAATTAGAATTATTGTATAAACAAGGAATTGAAAAGGTTGAACCAACAGATATGTCCGGTTTATTGAAAGGTAGAAAAAATTTAAACGATCATTTAAAGTTTATGATTAATAATGCTAAGGAATCTGTTATTTTAGTAACTACAGCTCCGGGTATTTTAAGAAAAGCTGATGCTTTAAAATCTGCTTTGAAGAAAGCTAAGGAAAGAGGAGTAAGTATAAAAATTGCAGCTCCTGTTGAAGATAAAACTAAATTAGCTGAACTTTTAAAAGTTGCAGAAGTAAGGCACTATGATGGACAAAAGGCAAGATTCGTAATTGTTGACGGAAACCAAGTTGTTTTTATGACTGCTGATGATGAAGAAGTGCATGAAGCTTACGATAGCGGTGTTTGGATTAATACAGCTTTCTTTGCAAGTGCATTCAAAGATATGTTTGAAAATACTTGGCAAGGTCTAAAAGACCTTTAATTTTTTCTTTTTGAAAATGAATAGCTTACAATTAAATGGATTGAGTTTAGATGAATTACAAGGTTTAGCAGTTCAATATTCTGAAATGAGGAGTGAATTAAAAAAACAAAATTTTGAGTATTTTAAATTTTTTAAAGAACAACCTCAAAGATTAACAGAAAATTCTCGTAATGCTCTTTTTCAAGCAAATGTGTCTATTATTAAAATTATTGATGATTGTTTGAATGAAATAAATGGAGAAATAAATCAAAAATGAGTAATGATAAAAAATCATATATAACTCCAGATGAATGGATTCATTCTGATAAAGAATCTGATGAACTATTTAAACCTGTACAAGAACCTTCAGAAGGTATTGTAGCTGCTGTTCAAGAAGCTTGTAGAAAAGCTGCTGGAATAGAAATCAAATTAGATAAGATAGGATATCAAACTGTTGTAGATGGTTTGATAAGTGATGAAGAAGCTAATAATTATTTTCCTGCTTTAGGAGATGTTCCTCAAGATGCCTTTGATAAAAAAGGTTATAAAATTGAAAAAACTTCTAAAAAAGTTATAGCTTGGAGAACTAGTGGTAAGCCAAACAGTTTTTGGACAAGATTTAAAGAGTATTTTTTAGGAAAATGAAATTAAATGATTTATTAGATTTAGAATTAAGTACAAATTCTTTAAAAGCATTATCTCAATCTAAAAGATTAGCAATGATGAATCCAGAATTAGTAGTTAGAGCATCTATTAAAATTTTAAAAGAAATTTATCCTAATCTTCCAGAAGAATATATTCAAAAAGTTAAAGAAGATTATATCAGAAATATGTCCTTTTAACTTTTAAATTTCCTTTTTCTTCGTCTAAATAGAAGTCATAATCTCCTTTATTTGGGGCATCAAACCTTATTGATTCTTGCTTGTTTTCTTTTAAATCTACGCTAATATTTAAGTCAGGAATCAAAAAACTGGTCTTTCCTTTTACATTCAGAATGATATAATCTTCATCTTTTATCTTAATCTTATCTTTATTAAGTTCATTCTCTTCTAATTCTAAATAAAAACTTTTTACTTTATCAGCATCTAAGATTCTAATTTTTACTTCAGCAGAGGTTGAAGATGTTTCTAAATTAAGTTCTTTATTTATAGGGTCTTCATAAGTTATGATTTTAGCAACTACTATTGCTGGAACTAGAAGCATTAATAATAAAATAAAATATATCTTTTTCATAATAATATAAAGAACTTAACTATATTTATTATTTTGCAATCATATTTTTTACAAAAACTTAATAAACTCGCTTTATATTTAATTTTTAAAAATCATTAAAGGAGGGATTTTTATGAAAAAATTAAAAGAGATTATTTCTGGAAGTATTTTTGGGTTAGCTTTAGCAACTGTTCCAATAAGCGGTTGTGGGCAGGAAGGTATTGAAACTATAGGCGGTTTATATCCAAGTACCTATGAAGTTACAAGGGATGAAAAAGATATAATTCCTATGAAAGATGAAATAGGTGAAATGGAAATTCCAGTAATTACCTTAAATAAAGATGAGTCTTATATTCGATTAGGCTTATTTGAGTGGCATGATTTTGAAAGAAAAGATGGTCTTATTGAGGATGTATGGACAGATTTACTAGGTTTTAACACTTTTGATATAAAAGGAAACATTGCAGATGGAAACTTGAGTCTTGATGCCTGTTATGAATTTATTGATTTCTTTTCAGGAGAGAAATTTAGTGCTTGTTGGAATATTCAGGGTTTCAAACAAATGGAATATCTGCCTCAAGAATAAGGCTTTCTTTTTTTTTATAAAATTCTCTTAGCAATTTATTTAATTCTAAATTTGTATGAATTAAAGCTTCAGTATAAGTTTCTAAATTTGGTAATTTAGAAAATTTAATCAAGTTTGGTTTTTCTAAATCATTTGTATAATTCTCAGAAAAATCCATATGTATAAATTTAGGAATTTTTAATCTATTGTTCATAATTTCTATAATCTTTTTAGCATAACCTAATTTATCAGATTGTAAAGCAATTCTTGCTTCCATGTAACGATTAACTGAATTTCCTCTCCTTAATTTTTGTTCTCTTTTTTTAGGTAAACTAGGAACAGTAATTGATTTATTGATTATGACAGAATAATCTGGTTCAAAAGCAGGATAAGCATCTGATAAAACCCATGCTTTCAAATATTGTTCAGGGACTATTATGAAATTTATTGGAGGATTCCTATTTGTATTATTTGAACCTTTTATTTTTTTGTAAGTTTCAACTGAAAAATCAGGAAGAATAACTTTTACATCTATGTCTCCTGGATTTTTTGAAGTTAAAGCACTACCAAATATTAAGGCCGGAACATCTCCATAAAGTTCAAATGTTTTTTCTTTAACATCTAGGAATTTATCAGTAATTTTGTCTCTTATTTGTGTTTCATATTTAATATTTTGAGTAAGCATGTCTAAAACTTTACAACTTTTTATTTTTATTTCAGCCAAAGCAGAGAGAGGATCTTGATTACAATCAACTTTACCAATCTCTAAAGCTTCAAAATAAGGATTTACAATTCTTGATTTTGATTTTACTAAACTAGCTAAATCTTGAGGAGTTTC
>Ga0180009_10007723_pt1 | contig 10891 bp, 10 predicted proteins | sample OS_PC_MetaG_FD_123537 | JGI IMG/M metagenome (GOLD analysis project Ga0180009, IMG submission 123537) | Groundwater microbial communities from the Aspo Hard Rock Laboratory (HRL) deep subsurface site, Sweden - OS_PC_MetaG | ecosystem: Environmental > Aquatic > Deep subsurface > Groundwater... | reverse complement strand
CGCATATCCGCCTTCTCGATCTCTTCGACGATGCCTCTGATTGCATCCCGGGACTCGGGATATTCCTCCTCGAGTTCACTTGCGGTTGTGTCTATGAGATCGGTGAACTTGTCGGCACGTTCCTGCTTATCCAAGAGGAAGTTGATTCCGGGAATTGCAGACTTTACTTTGCTCTTAACCTTAGTCTCGAACTCCTCGTTTGACTCCGGAGGCTTGACCTCTCTGGTTGGTTTGCCCACCTTGGCCTTCAGCTTTTCAATTGCCTCAACGATTCTATTGATCTCGGCATGTCCGAAGCTGAGAGCAGTGAGCAGTTCTTCTTCTGATATCTCTCTGCACCCGCCTTCGACCATAGTGACGGCATCTGCGCTGCCTGCCATGATTATGTTCATATCGGATTCTTCAAGCTGAGCAAGCGTCGGATTAACGACAAGCTGACCGCCTACTCTGCCGACTCTCACACCCGCAATCACTTTCGCGAATGGGATGTCGGAGATGCTAAGCGCTGCCGAGGCTCCGATAAGGCCGAGAACGTCAGAATCGTTCTCCTGGTCAGAAGAGAGCACCGAGATCAGTACCTGTGTATCGCATCTGAAGCCATCGGGGAAAAGCGGACGTATGGGACGGTCGATAATACGACATGAGAGAATCTCTTTCTCAGACGGACGACCTTCACGTTTGAAGAAACCTCCCGGTATCTTCCCCGCGGCGGATGTTTTTTCTCGATAATCAACTGTGAGCGGGAAGAAATCCCATCCCACTTTCGGCTCTTTGTTGGCGCATGCGGTTGCGAGAATCATTGTGTCGGCGTAACGAACTGTGACGGCGCCGTCGGCTTGTTTTGCGAGGCGACCGGTCTCGATGGTCAGAGTCTTGCCTCCAACCTCGAGTTCAATCTTTTCAATCATTTGTAGACCTTTTCAATCTGTGTCGGGTACAATTTAGCGGCGTAGATCGAGCTTTTGAATCAATTCGCGATAAGCTTCAATGTCGCTGCCCTTAAGATAGTCGAGAAGCCTTCTTCTTCGACCGACGAGCTTGAGAAGACCATGTCGTGAATGGTAGTCTCTTTTGTGGTTTTCCATGTGCAGAGTGAGTTCATTGATTCTCTGTGTCAGTAGTGCTACCTGCACTTCCGGAGAACCCGTATCTTTGTCATGAAGGCTGAAATGCTGCACGATCTCAGCTGTCTTTTCTTTCGCTAACGGCATGTTACTCCCTATGTACGTGACAAAATGTCTCTGATTTCTTTTTCATCTTTCGCGATCTGCACGACGAGCTTGTCAGCAGATTCGAATTTTATGCTATCGCGAGTGCGATCAAATATATCAACGTCGACTTGTCTATGATACATATCCCCTTCGAAATCGAATATGGCAACTTCGAAATCGAAAATGCTGCGATCCTCGCCGATGTACATCATGCCGGGTAGCCAATTTCCATTGATTCTAACCTTGGCCGCGTAGACACCGCTCATCGGGATAAGTTTGTCTTTGTGCGCACGGACGTTAATCGTCGGATATCCGAGCCCACGTCCGACACCTCTTCCTTTCACGACTTCGCCGGAAATGCGATACGGGCGATTTAGCATGGTCATAGCCGAGCGAAATCTCCCTTCAAACAGTTCCTTCCTGATACGGCTGGAATGGACAGGCTCGTTCTCGTAGAGAACAGGAGTCTGGATTTTCGCCTCGAAGCCATACTTTGTTGCAATCTCCTCAAGAAATCGGCCATTGCCTTCACGCTTTCTTCCGAAAGTGTGATTGTAGCCAACGACCACCACCTTCGCGCCGAATTTGCCAGCGAGAATCTCACGCACGTAGTCCTCTGCCTGCAAAATGGCTAATTGCGTATTAAACTCAAATAAGGCCATGTAGTCAAGCCCAATTTTCTCCAGGATGCTGGTTTTCTCATCGAAAACTGTCAGAAGCGGAATCCTCCTGCTCGGGCGTAACACCATGGCAGGATGAGGCTTAAATGTCAAGAGAACAGTCGGCAATCCGAGCTTCTGGCCCGCCTCTATAACCTGCCGCAGCAACTCACAGTGTCCCAGGTGAATTCCGTCAAATGTCCCCTGTGTCAGAACACACCCATCAGGAAAGGCGTTCGGTGAGTCGAGATTGAGCTGGATTACTTTCATTCAAATAACTCTGATATATTTAAAGACCGGATTCAGGTCGGTTTTATTCATCCGCAGTTCTGCACTGCCTATGAGGGCTTCACCGACCGCGAGAAGTTTACCTGAGGCATCAATTAGCGAAATCCTCTGACCGACTTCGAAGTCCTCTGATGCTTTCGTAATATATGATCCCAATACATCGGCTCCGCCCTGTATGCCGGAGACACACGAATCGTCAACAGTTAGTGACGGCAGCTTCAACGCATCCGAAAGAGCGATCAGCTTCTCGTCCAGTCGACCAAGTTCTCTTCTGGCGCCGATCTGACCGAGCGTCAGAGCGTCATCAAGTTCGAACCTCCCAATGCGGGTGCGGCAAAGATCGAACAGATGCGCTCCACTGCCGAGTTTTCGACCGAGATCGTTTGCAAGCGAGCGTATATATGTCCCCTTCGAGCAGACGACCTCTATCTTGATATGCGGAGGATCGAATTTCAGCAGTTCAATGCGTCGGATGGTGACCATTCTGCGCTTCACCGGAACGTCGATATCTTTCCGTGCATACTCATACAGTGGTTTACCGTTATACTTGACAGCAGAATGTGGCGGCACGATCTGCTCGATATCTCCCTTGAAGGACTCCAGCGCTTCCAGGACATCGCTCTCCGATATTGCGCTCCAATCAGACTCCCTGGTGACGACACCGTAGCGATCAAATGTATTGGTAGATTTGCCCAGAAGGATATCTGCTGTGTATTCCTTCTCTTGACTCGAAAGAAACTGCACCAGTTTAGTGGCTCGACCTACGCAGACAAGAATTAGACCCCTTGCAATTGGATCAAGAGTGCCGCAATGACCGATCCGTCTGACGCCGAGGATTTTCCTCAGTCGAGCGATAACATCAAATGAAGTAATTCCGTGGTACTTGTTTATCAACAACATGCCGTCATTCATGGTGGTTGAGCAGTTCCTCTGCATATTTGAAGAAGATAGCCTTGGCATTGTCCAGTGGCTCATTTATAGTCGCACCTGCGGCGTTGAAATGTCCTCCCCCGCCGAATCTCTTCGCCAACTGCGAAACATCGACAGTCGACCGCGATCTGAGAGATATCTTCGTTCGATCGTCCGCAGTGTCTTTGAACAATACGCCGATTGAGACATCTCGCAGGCGCATAGCAAATTCGACCACGCCTTCGAAATCCGAGAACTCGAGATTCTGCTCATGCAGCATCTTCCTTGTGAGAGTGAGCGCACAGACCTTGCCGTCAACGGCCATCTCAGATGTGCTGATTAGCCCTCCGATCACCAGGAGCTGTCTTTGATTCATTGAGAAATAGATATTGTCGGTTATTTCTCTCGGCTCGACACCTGCCTCGAGGAGTTCAGCCGCGATTCGAAGCGAGTCGGGAGTCGTCGACGAGAAATGAAAACGCCCCGTATCGGTCAATATTGCAGTAAATATCTTCTCGGCAGTCGCCTTGCTGAGTGTGTATCCAGCTTGCTTCAGAATCTTGTAGACAATTTCACCGACCGAGGATGCTTGTTCGTCAATAAGAGGAATGTCGCCGTACAGAGTGTTGCCGGGATGGTGATCAATATTCATGATTTTCGTGCCTGGCTTGATCAGTCCGGCTACATAGCCGGTTCTCTCGATTTGAGTCGTCTCGAGGACAACAACCAGATCCGGATCGAAGTCATAGCCTGCCGGATCAGTGAACACTTTCTCTATTCCTTCGAGGAAGAGATACCTTGACGGGATGGCACCGTCATCGTAAATCCTGGTTTCCTTCCCGAGAGACTCCAGATAGTCGTTCATGGCCAGTTGGCTGCCGAGCGAATCCCCATCCGGATCGATGTGAGCTGTGATCAGCACCTTCTTGGAGTTGCGCAGTGCTTCAATCACAGAGTCAATTGTCTTCTTGTTCATCCTCGGCCTTTTTCTCATTTATTTGCTCGAGCAGGGATTCGATTTTGTCACCATATTCGAGTGATTTGTCTACATGATATGATATCTGGGGTGTCTGTCTGATTCTGATTCTCTTGCCAAGCTCGGATTGCACCACCATCTTTGTCCGTTCGAGCGCGCGAGCAGAGTCAGCTTTTTGAACCGCTGTGCCGAGCGTCGAGTAGAATACCTTCGCATATTTCAGGTCTTTGCTCAGTTCGACATCAGTAATTGTGATGAAGCCGATACGCGTGTTCTTGATTGTGCGCATCAGGATGTCGGCAACCTCGGTCTTTATTTGTTGCCTTAATCTGTCCTGTCTTTTGAATTCTCTCATCTGCTCAGATCGATTGTGTAATCCACGATTTCTCCATCGAGATTGTTCTCAATTTCTCTCAAAATCTTTGACAAAACTGAATCAACAAATTCTGAGTCGTTAGCCACCATACAGACAGCCAACGATGCCCTTTGCCACAGATCATTGTTGCCGACTTCGGCTATACATACATTATGGCGATGCCTGATACGGTCTATTACTTTCCGCAGGATGCTTCTCTTGTCCTTAAGAGAATGAGCGGATGGGAGATATGTCTCGATGCTAAGAAGACCCAGAGTCATTGCTGCAATTTGCGTGCGGTTTGAATCACTTTATATGCCTCAAGAATATCGCCAACCTTGAGGTCATCGAAATTCTCAACCTTAATTCCACACTCGAATCCGCTCGCAACTTCCCGAACATCATCTTTGAATCTGCGAAGTGAGTTGATCATGCCGTCATAGATTTCGACGCCATCCCTGACCACACGCATTCGATCGGTTCTCAATATAGTCCCCGATGTAATATAACAACCGGCCACAACGCCCTGTTTGGGAATCCTGAACAGATCCCGAATCTCGGCAGTTCCCCTGATCTCTTCGGATTCCTCCGGAGCCAGCAATCCTTCAAGGGCGTTCCGGACATCCGATTCCACCTCGTAGATGACAGTGTACTGGCGGATATCGACTTTCTCCCGTGCGGCAATCTCTCTTGCACGCACATCCGGCCGTACATGGAACCCTATTATGATGGCTTGTGAAGCGGCTGCAAGAAGCACGTCGTTCTCGTTTATTGCACCGACGCCTCGGTGAATTATGACTACGCGCACCTCTTCATTCGATAACTTTTCCAGAGTGTCGCTGAGAACCTCAACGGAGCCGTCTACGTCGCCCTTGATGACGAGATTCAGATCGGACACCTGTCCCTCGCGAATCTGGTCGTAGATGTTTGTCAAAGCTACGCGCTTGATGTGGCGGAAATCCTGCTCGCGCTTGATTCTCTGTCTCTGATTCGCAATACTCCTTGCCTGCGCATCATCCTCAGCCACGAAGAAACGATCCCCGGCCTGGGGAATCCCGGAAAGCCCGGTTATCTGTGCCGGAGTGCCAGGCCCTATCTCGGTCAACGGGACACCGCGATCGTCCACCATAGTCCTGATCTTCGCGTAGTAATTTCCGACAACAGAAGGACTGCCGAGATACATCGTTCCGTTCTGAACAAGCACGTTGCAGACTATACCTCTGCCCTTCTCCACTCTTGCCTCAATAACCACACCGGTTGCACGCAGTTCCGGGCTTGCTGTCAACTCCATCACTTCCGACTGAAGCAGAATCATCTCAAGAAGCTTGTCGACATTCATGCCAGTCTTGGCGGATATCTCGACAGTGATAGTCTTGCCGCCCCAGTCTTCCGGGAGCAGATTTAGCTGCGCAAGCTGCTGTTTCACTGTCTCAGAATTGGCATCCGGAAGATCCATCTTGTTGATGGCGACAATAATCGGCACACCCGCCGCGCGAGCATGGTCGATTGCCTCAACAGTCTGTTGCTGGACAGCGTCGTTGGCCGCCACGACAAGGACAACCAGATCTGTCGCCTGTGCTCCGCGCGCTCTCATCGCAGTGAATGCGGCATGTCCGGGAGTATCCAGGAATGTCAGATTTCCGCCGGGCAGTTTTACCTGGTATGCACCAATGTGCTGCGTGATAGCACCTGACTCGCCGGCTACCACGTTGGAGTGTCTTATGAAATCGAGTAGAGATGTCTTCCCATGGTCAACATGTCCCATGATTGTGATCACTGGAGGCCTATGCTCGGTCGGCGATTCGTCTTGCTGCTCTTCTTCATCGTCGAGTTCGTCGATGCCGATTTCTTTGATCTCTTCAACCTCCATGCCGTACTCAAGGGCCAACATTTCGATCGTGTCGAGATCAAGTCTTTGATTAATCGTAGCCATCATGCCCAGTGATATGCACTTCGCGATCAGTTCAGTCGGTTTGATGCCTATTTCGGCTGCCAACTCTGCCACTGACATGTATTCATTCACTTGCAGAACGTTTACAGTCTCTTCACCACCACCGGTTGTCTTTGTGCGCCTCTTATATTTCTTCGAGCGCTTGCTTCCATCCATAGTGGCAAGCGTCTTTCTGACGCTGACGGCTACGGCTTTCTGGTCAACAGGCCTGCGTCTTGGACGCTGCCGCCTCTTATCCTTTTTCCGCCGCTTCTTCCGATCTACGGGTCCACCCTTGCTCGCCCGAACATCCTTCGGCTTAATCCGCTCCAAACCAGTCTTCGGTGCGACTTCATCCCAGTGCTCGGCTTCGGTCACAGGTTCATCCTTCACGCTTGGCGGCTCTGGCAAAGGAGCTGGAGATATCTCGACCTTCCCGCGCGACTTAGCCTTTTGCTTCTTGATTTCGATATCGCGCTTGATCGAGTCGCGTTCATCTTTGAATTTCTTATCAATTGCTGCTATCATCGGGTCGTCGGCAGTGCTCATGTGGTTCTTGACCGGGAAACCGAGATCACGGCACATCTTCACAATTGCATCGGACGTGATGTTAAATTCGCGAGCTACTTGATACAATCTTTTTTTAGCCATTATCTCTTCCTCCCAGGACCGTCTGCTGCGACTCTGTCAGATAAGTTCAATAGCACCTGTGCATTACGTCGAAGGCTGATCCTTCTCCTCGGTCTCGTCTTCAGAGTCATTCAACTCGGTATCCTCTTTTGATGACTCATCATCGCCGTCATCGTCATCATTGTCGCTCGACTCATCCGCCGAAGCGTCAGCTTCCTTGCCGATAGCGCTCAAGTCCTCTGAATCGTCGACATCGTCATCTTCTTCCCATTCTTCAACATCCTCGTCGAATTCGAGTTCCTTCTTCGCTTGCACATCCCCGAGTGTTTGTCTTGCCAACTCGATCAGTGCTTCGGCCTTCTTCGGACCGATGCCGGGTATATCCAGCAATTCATCAACTGATGTGGCTGCAAGATCCTGTACGTAGAGAATATCTTCTTCCAATAGTTTATTCGTCATATGATCGGTTATTCCGGGCAGGGCTGAAATAGGCACCTTCGATTCAACTTCCCGGCGCTTGATCTCGGAGTATTCGGATTCGCTGAGTATGTTGATCCTCCACCCGGAGAGTCTTGCCGCCAATCTTGCATTCTGTCCCTGACGACCGATCGCAAGTGACAGCTTGTCATCCTCGACTACGACCGTCATCGAGCCGTCTTCAGGGTAGGTGTCGATCTTCACAACTGTCGCCGGTGAGAGCGCGCGGGTGACGAAAATTACGGGATCGGGGTGGTACTGAATAATGTCGATCCTCTCGTTCGAAAGCTCTCTTACAATGCTCTGGACTCTGACGCCTTTGATGCCGACACATGCGCCCACCGGATCGATCCTCTCATCAGCAGAGGCGACGGCGATTTTGGCTCTTTCACCCGGTTCACGTGCAATCTCTTTGATCTCGATGATTCGCTCGAAAATCTCCGGCACTTCGAGTTCGAAGAGCTTGCGAATAAGGCCGTCATGCGTTCTGGAGAGAACAACCTGAGGTCCCCTCTGGTTGCGCTTGACATCAGCGATAAACGCGCGAACCCTGTCGCCCTGGCGGTACTTCTCTCGTGGAATTTGCTGGTCGGACGGAAGTATTGCCTCCGCGCGTCCAAGATTAATTATCAGGTCACCCTTATCGATCTGTTGGACAGAACCGGTGACAAGTTCGCCGATCTTCTTGCTGTATTCCTCGAAGACCATTTCACGCTCCGCCTCGCGAACCTTCTGGATCATGAGTTGCTTGGCAGTTGCGATGGCGTTTCTTCCGAATTCTTCAAAGCCGATATAGACCTCGACCTCATCTCCTTCTTCGGCTGAGTCGTCAATTTCGGTGGCCTCTTCGAGACTAATTTCGAGGTTGGGATCAGTGACATTGCTCACAACGGTTTTGAGTGCATGAATATTGATCTCGCCGCTCGACGGGTCGACTTTGACGAAGATATTGTCAGCGTTAGCGAACTTCTTCTTAGCCGCCGACAGAAGCGATGACTCCAGTGTTTCGATAACGTATTGAAGATCGAGATTCTTTTCTCGTGCGATCTGAGTCATTGCCTCCAGAATATCATAGCTCATCAGGCCACTCCTTAATACAGGATTTTTCCATGCTTGACCTGGTCAATAGTCAATTCGACCACACCATGGTCGGTTTCGAGGACCAGTTTATCATGTTCGACCGCTTTGAGGCATCCCTCGGCATGATCATTGCCGTTAACCGGTGTTTCAAGCAGCAGTCGCATGTTTTTTCCCGCCTTTCGCCTGAAGTCAGCTGTGGTTGTCAGGGGGCGGTCCAGTCCCGGCGACGACACCTCAAGCGTATAGGCTGCATCAAACGGATCGACCTCATCGAGCTTGCGTTCCAGAGTCCGAGAAAGGCTGCCACACTGGTCGAGAGTTATACCGCCGACCCTGTCGGCAAATATCCGTAGCACATGATGCTTACCGTGGTGCGCGAGCTTCATCTCGACAAGTTCAAAGCCTTCACTCTCTATGACTTCCGCAATCATTCTCTCAAGGTCTTCCTTTGATATGCTCATATCTGAGACGCCCATATCTATACTCAAAAGAGTGGGTCACACCCACTCCGTAACCGAATAATATACGGATTCGGGATGTGTCATGCAAGTGAAATATCAGAGCTCGCTCAGTATCTCCTCTGCCCTCCAGATCGCCGCGGAAAGGTCTACCTCCTCGTGATCTTTCTGCTTGCGAGGCTTAAGTTCGACTTTCCCAGCCTTAAGAGACTTCTTTCCAATGGTCATTCTGAGCGGAATTCCGATCAGATCGGCGTCGTTTAGCTTTATGCCGGGTCTCTCAAGCCTGTCGTCCAGGATCACATTGAGTCTCGCCTTCAGGCACTTCTCGTAGATCTCATCGGCTGCCGATTTCTGCTCGCGGTCATCATAGTTGAGAGGTGTGATAATCATCTCATATGGAGCGATGGCGCGAGGCCAGATCATCCCTTTATCATCCGAGAATTTCTCGATCGCCGATTGCGCGGTGCGGGTGATTCCGATTCCATACGAACCCATAATCATCGGAAGTTCATTGCCCTTCTCATCCATGTAAGTAGCATTCATCGACGATGAATACTTGGTGCCGAGATTGAAGATATTGCCCACTTCGATACCTTTGCGTGTGTACAGCTTCCCCTTGCCACACGCCTGACATGGCTCTCCCTCTTCCGCGTTTCGGATATCTGCCACAATATCTATGTGGAAATCGCGGCCGGCATTGGTATTGAGATAGTGCTTCTCGGACTGATTGGCCCCTGTGACGACATTCCTGAGCTTGCGCACTTCATGATCGGCGATGATCTGGACGCCTTTCAGTCCAACCGGGCCAGCGTAGCCGACCGGCGCATTAGTAGCAGCCATGACGGTCTCGGCGTCCGCAATTTCAAGATACTCGCCTTTGAGGACATTTCTCAGCTTCACCTCATTGACAGCTCGATCGCCTCTTATCAATGCCGCTATCACTTGGCCATTATTGCCTTTATAGAGAATAGTTTTCACGAGTCGTTCGGGAGGAACATTAAGAAATGCTGTCACTTCTTCGACTGTTCCGGCATTGGGGGTGTCGACCAACTGAAGCTCACGCTCCTCCTCGTTGGATGGCTGCGAATTGTCGGTAACGGGTGCCTTCTCAATATTGGCCGCATAATTGCAGTTGTCACATAGAGCTAATACATTTTCGCCGCTATCGGTTTCGACTACGACCATGAATTCATGTGCCCCGCTGCCACCCATAGCGCCGGTGTCCGATTCGACCATCACGGTTTCGAGTCCGCAACGGTTGAAGAAGGCAGTATATGCATCGGCCATCTTCTTGTAGCTGATCTTCCGGCCCGCTTCGTCGCGATCGAAAGAGTAGGCATCTTTCATGATAAATTCTTTTCCCCTCAGAAGACCAAATCTGGGACGAATTTCATCGCGAAACTTTGTCTGTATCTGGTAGAGCAGGAGCGGGAGCTGTTTGTAGCTGCGAACCTCTCCCCTGACGATGTCCGTGACGACTTCCTCGTGTGTGCCGCCGAGGCAAAAATCATGATTGTTGCGATCCTTGAGTCTAAGCTGAATCTTCTCGGCGCCCATCGTTTCCCATCTGCCACTTTCCTGCCAGATTTCGGCCGGGTGAAGAACCGGCATCAGAATCTCGATCCCCCCGTACCGATTCATCTCCTCACGGCAGATTTGGCTGACCTTGGTGAGCACATTTTGCATGAGCGGCAAGTATGAATAAACACCGGCAGATAGCTTGCGTATGTATCCGGCTCGGACAAGCAGTTTGTGGCTGACAAGCTCGGCTTCAGCCGGGTCCTCTCTAAGAGTCGGTATATAAGTCTTTGTCCATCTCATTGTAAAATCCTGTGTATCAATACCCTAAGTTGAATCAAACGTTTAGTATAGAGCCAGACGACCATAATTGTCAAGATTAAAGTGAGGGGAGCGT
>Ga0180009_10007722_pt1 | contig 10892 bp, 11 predicted proteins | sample OS_PC_MetaG_FD_123537 | JGI IMG/M metagenome (GOLD analysis project Ga0180009, IMG submission 123537) | Groundwater microbial communities from the Aspo Hard Rock Laboratory (HRL) deep subsurface site, Sweden - OS_PC_MetaG | ecosystem: Environmental > Aquatic > Deep subsurface > Groundwater... | reverse complement strand
TCACCTACAACCAGAAAAGAAAATTTAGGAGGGATAAAAATCACCTAAGCCTTATTAATACCAAACCCCGAAAAAGGAAAATATAGATTTTCAACCGTTTATACTTTTATTAATTTGCCCTTTACATCTTTGACAAGGGAAGTTGATAATGTGGTATCTCCTACATATTCAACTCTTGCGGGAATTTCAACGGGTTCTGCTAAATCGACACGTCGAAAAACAATACCTGTACCAGGAGCTGCGGAGCGGAGGGTTAGCTCAGCTCTTTCACCACTATGGACCGTTATACCGGTCGCTTTAATTACATTATTGAGTGTCCTTTCTTCAACCATCATTCTATTTTTCCTAAGCAAAATAAGCCCCTTGAGGCACAGCAAAAAGCGTGAGTGTAGCATATTCATTTCAGAATGGAATAACGAAATACCAAGATTTTTTGAACTTAAACTAACCAATTTTATAAGAAAAAAATAGGTAAATAATGCGTTTTTTGAAGAAATTAATGAATGGTTTGATCAGCCGTAAGATATTTCATAATAATGTGATTCGCAATTTGTTCACCTTTCTCAATGCCATACTTCTCAACAAAATACTCGGCAATATCTGCGACCCAATCAGGAATATCGATCAGCTCTTCATTATCGAAAGGAAGCATTAAGTCGAGTGGTTCAATCATATGATCTTCACGCATTGCAACACGTTTATTAATAATTACCGCAGCAGCGTCTAAATCATCTTTTTTTACCAACCAATCTTTAGTCATTCATTATCCTCATGACGAAATTCGTCTCGTTAGTTTTTAATCACGTAAAATATAGCACGAAATAGGCAGTTCTCAATGGATGATCATAAGCCCATGAAGGCTTCTGATCATCCGTAACTTTTACTCTTCTTCTTTTCGTCTTAAAAAAGCAGGAATATCCAAATACTCAACATCTTGCGTCATCGTATCAGCAGTCGGCACAGAAGGAACAGATTGTTTACGTATCACAGTTGGCTTATCAAACTGCTGATAATCCCAAACACCATCCGACCTCGTCGTTGATTCAGTGGGTTTTGCTTGTTTGGCTCCCTCTCCTCTTTCGCCTAAGCCCGTCACAACAACAGTCACTCTCATGTCACTTGTCATTTCAGGATCGATAACGGTTCCAACAACCACCGTGGCTCCATCAGAACTGAGACTTTTTACAACATTGCCGACTTCTTCGAATTCGCCAATCGACATATCAAGTCCCGCAGTAATATTGACTAAAACCCCACGTGCTCCAGCAAAATTAACGTCTTCAAGCAATGGACTAGATATTGCTGCTTCGGCCGCTTCACGTGCACGGTTCTCACCAGAAGCAACACCTGTTCCCATCATCGCCATCCCCATTTCGCTCATCACTGTTCTAACATCAGCAAAATCCACATTGATAAGCCCTGGTCTTGTAATAAGTTCAGCGATACCTTGCACTGCACCTAATAAGACGTTATTCACCTCTTTGAAAGCATCGAGTAAGGTGACGCCTTTTCCTAACACACTCAGTAACTTATTATTAGGGATCGTAATAAGTGAATCGACGTATTGTTCAAGATCGCGAATCCCTTGTTCCGCAATTTCCATACGTCGTCTTCCTTCAAAACTAAAGGGTTTCGTCACTACGGCAACTGTTAATATTCCAAGATCTTTTGCAATCTGAGCAAAAACCGGAGCAGCGCCAGTTCCTGTACCGCCTCCCATCCCAGCAGTCAAGAAAACCATATCCGCACCATCAAGGACTTCTTTGATACGTTCACGATCTTCTTCAGCAGCAGAACGACCAACAGCTGGATCAGATCCAGCGCCAAGCCCTTTTGTTACTTCTACGCCTAATTGAAGCAAGGTACGAGAATTTGAGTTTTTTAACGCTTGAGCATCCGTATTTGCACAGGCAAATTCAACACCTTCAATTTCTTGCGTTAACATATGTTCAACAGCGTTTCCGCCACCACCACCAATTCCAACAACTTTAATCACAGCACTCTGTGGAAAACTATCTACCAATTCAAACATGGTTAACACTCCTATATTTTTTTATCGTTAAAAATTTCCCTTAAACCAATTCTTCATGCGACCTATTATACCATTCATACTCTTATCACCATTCAAAATATTGCTACCCCCCTGAAACTCTTGTTGATGACCGTATATTAATAATCCGACCGCTGTTGAATACATCGGATTTTTTACCACATCGACTAAACCTGTTACGTTTTCAGGCACCCCAAGTCGAACAGGCGCACGAAATATTCTTTCAGCAAGCTCTAACGCTCCGTGCATCATTGACGCTCCGCCCGTCAATACAACACCCGCAGCAATCATATCTTCAAAACCGCTTCGACGTAATTCAGCGCGTACTAATGTAAATAACTCTTCATAACGAGGCTCACACACTTCAGCCAACACTTGTCGAGATAATTGACGGCCTGGACGATTTCCAACTGAAGTCACTTCAAACGTATCAGTCGGACTTGCCATCTCAGATAACGCACAAGCATGTTTAATTTTAATTTCTTCAGCATTTTGAGTAGGGGTACGCAATGCAATTGCGATATCGTTTGTTACTTGATCCCCTGCAATAGGAATCACTGCCGTATGACGTAAAGCACCATCTGCGTAAATGGCAATATCAGTCGTGCCCCCACCAATATCAATTAAACATACTCCCAATTCTTTTTCATCTTCAGAAAGCACCGCATAACTGGAAGCAAGTTGTTCTAGAATAATATCACTGACCTCTAAACCGCATCGATTGACACACTTTACAATATTTTGAGCAGCACTGACTGCGCCAGAAACAATATGGACTTTTGCTTCAAGACGAACCCCTGACATCCCAATTGGCTCTCGAATACAGTCTTGATTATCGATAACAAATTCTTGCGGAAGAATATGAAGAATCTTTTGATCCGCTGGAATAGCAACGGCTCTTGCCGCATCTATCACACGATCGACATCCTGTTGAGAGACTTCTTGATCTCGAATCGCGACAATACCATGAGAATTTAAACTACGGATATGACTGCCCGCAATCCCTGTATATCCGGCATTAATTTGGCATCCGGCCATTAATTCTGCTTCTTCAACTGCACGCTGAATAGAATTCACTGTTGAGTCAATATTGACAACCACTCCCCGCTTCAGGCCTTTGGAATTACTCGTTCCAAGCCCTATCACATGAACTTCACGATCTGGCATCACCTCTCCAATCATGGCTACCACTTTCGTTGTTCCAATATCAATACCCACTAACAGGTTACGTTCAGGCTGTTTTTTCTTTCCCATATGGAAAAATCTCCAAAAAAATAAATAAGTTGTCATTAATTACCATCGTACTGCCATGCCATGAGCATAACGAAGATCAATCGAATAAGGCTGCTTTTTATGAGTAGATACGACATTGGGATACACTCTTACAAATCGCTGCAATCTAGTCAAGATTTGCTCATCGCCAAGATAGAGAATTATTCCATTATCTAACTCAACTTGCCATGTCTGATCTTCGGTTAACCTTAATGTTTTTACTTTTACATTTAGCGACTGCAGAATTCTATTCATTTGTTGGTAATAATCCAACATCTTTATTGAAGAATCATCATCTCCAAAAAATTGAGGTAAAACAGTAACCTGCGCCTGACTGAATGCCTCTTTCGGCAAGATTTCTCCATAAACGTTAAGCACTTGATCGGTATTCCATGCCACTATTGGCATCTGATCAACAAGATTGATGACAATCTTATCCGGCCAAATACGTTTCACTTCCGCCTCTGAAACCCAAGGCAATTGTTGAATCGCAGACTGAAGAGAATTAAGTTGTACTCTAAAAAGATTTTTTTGTGCAAAGGGTGAAATCAGTGTCGTCAATTGTATTTGATTTTCGGGTTGTAAATTACCTTCTACAATGACTTCTTTTACACGAAAAGAAGGCGAACGCAAAATGGCAGCTATGCTAAAAACCATGGTGAAAAATACTACGCTTAACACGATGAATAATAAAATCCGTTTTATCATTTTATCTGCTTCACTTCAAAACTCGTTTCTAAAATTTGCAATACTAATTCTTCATAGGAAATGCCGGCAACTTTTCCAAAATTTTTTACATCGATTTTTTTCATTTTTTAAACCTGGATTTTTTACAGCAGGGCGCCACAAGGACTGCCCCTACAAAATAATTACTTCGCGTTCTAATTCAACATGATGTTTTTCGCGTACGGTTTTAATAACATGATCAATAATATTCATCACATCAGTTGGGGTTGCATGATTATCGTTGACAATAAAATTTGCATGTTTTGTTGAAACACAAGCACCACCAATTCGAAACCCTTTTAATCCTGCCGTTTCAATTAATCGTGCAGCAAAATCATTTTTTGGATTACGAAAAACACACCCTGCATTTGGAAATTCTAAAGGTTGTGAAGCTTTTCGCTGAGCTAACATCGCGTGCACTGCCTGTAACATTTCCGTTCTATTCCCTGATTCAAGAACGAAATAAGCAGCAAGAAATTTTTCGTTTTCTTTTCCTATCACTGTGCGATAAGAAAAATCAAATTCATTCGAAGAACGATATTTCTGTTCTCCCTGTCGATTGACAGTAATCACTGATACGACATGAGGCCATGTTGAATTACCATAGGCGCCAGCATTCATCACTAATGCACCCCCCACCGTTCCAGGAATACCCGCTAAAAATTCCAATCCCGATAATCCATGCTCTACCGCAAACATTGCCAATTTAGCACCTAAGATACCCGCTTCGGCGTAAATTATTTTTTTATTTTTTGCAACAGATTGAAAATTTAATTTTTGAATTTCATCTTCAGATAAAAGTTTTATGTTATTGATAGCATCTTTTAATAAAATCACTGTCCCATCAAATCCTTTTTCTCTAACCAGCAAATTTGTACCAGCCCCTAGCCAAAATATTTTTTCATTGTGAGACAATTGCTTTAAGAAAAATGATAAATCATCAATATCTGCTGGCTGATAAATTTGTTTTGCATTACCACCAAGATGCCAAGAAGTATAGCTTGCTAAAGATTCATTTTTTAATAATAAACCTCGACATTGATTATTTTGTAATTGAGCTTTCTCATTCATCATTTTTTTTCGTTCACTAATTTATGCATAAAAGAACTCACTGACCCTGCTCCTTGTGATAATAAAACACAATTATTTTGCAATACGGAACGTAATATTTGAGGCAAATCATCATTATTCGTAATTAATATTGGGTCTACTTTTTTTAATCGTCGAATACTGCGACATAATGCACGAGAATCGGCATCAATAATGGGATCTTCTCCTGCAGGATATACTTCCAATAAAAAAAGATGATCAACCTCTGATAATACATGGACGAAATCATCAAATAAATCGCGTGTACGGGTATATCGATGAGGCTGAAATACCATCGCAATTTTTTTATCCGGCCAACTTTTTTTTGCAGCACTAATGGTTGCTGCAATCTCTCGTGGATGATGACCATAATCATCAATAACAGAAATCATGCTATTTGCTAACGGGAAATCACCAATATATTGAAAACGTCTTCCAACGCCTTGAAACTTTTTTAATCCATTTACAATTGCTTGATCCGAAATACCAAGCTCAGTTGCAACAGCAATCGCTGCAAGTGCATTTAAAACATTATGTGTTCCTGGAAGATTTAATGTAATCGCTAAATCCTTATACCCCTTACGTTTCACATTAAAACATGATGTTGTTCCCTTTTGATAATAGTCACTCGCTTGAATATCGGCTTCTTGATCAAATCCATAGGTAATAATAGGTCGTAACACTTTCGGTAATATCGTTTTTGCAACTGAATCATCAATACATACAACTGCAAGTCCATAAAATGGCAATCGATGGAGAAATTCAATAAAAGTATTTTTTAATTCACCAAAATTTCCGTGATACGTTGCCATATGATCAGCATCGATATTGGTCACTACAGCAATCATCGGTAATAAACGTAAAAATGAGGCATCACTTTCATCGGCTTCTGCAACTAAATAGTTTCCATCACCTAATTTTGCGTTTGTCCCCGCGCTATTTAATTTTCCACCAATAACAAATGTGGGATCTAATTTTCCTTCGGCCAACAAACTTGCTGTTAAACTGGTTGTAGTAGTTTTCCCATGCGTTCCAGCAATTGCGATACCATAACGAAATCGCATCAATTCCGCTAACATTGCTGCACGAGGAACAACAGGAATATGTTTTTCTTTTGCAGCAATCACTTCAACGTTATCAGATTTTATCGCAGAAGAAACAACAACAACATCTGCAGCATTCACATAGCTTGCATCGTGGTTTTGATAAACTGTTGCGCCTAAACTAGATAAATGTTCAGTTAAACTATTTCGATTTAAATCAGAACCAGAAATTGTATACCCTTCATGTAACAAGACTTCTGCAATTCCCCCCATCCCTACGCCACCAATCCCAACAAAATGAATATGGCGAATACGTCGCATAAAGGAGATATCCTGTTGAATTTGAAATTTAGACACTGTACAGCTCCTTCACAATAACGTCCGTAGCATCTGCTCTACGTAATGCTCGAGCAGCTTCTGCCATTCGCTTAAGTTGGATTCGATTAGCGCATAAGGGCTCAATAATTTTAGCAAGATTTTCTGCTGTAAATTGTTCATGAGGTAATAATATTGCCGCTTTATTTTCTACTAAAAATTTTGCATTCGCTGTTTGATGATCATCAACAGCATAAGGATAAGGAATTAATATTGAAGCCAAACCAATCGTATTAATTTCCGCAATAGTAGAGGCGCCTGAACGTGAAATAATAAGATCAGCCCACTCATACGCTTCATCCATATTTTCAATAAAGGGTTGCACTTTTGCATCAATTTTTACAGCCTCATATCCACGCAACGCATCATTAAAATATTTTTTCCCTCCCTGATGCCAAATAGTCACCGATACTGTTTTTGGTAAACATGCGATGGCTTTTGGAATAACACGATTAAATGCCGCAGACCCTTGGCTTCCGCCGACAATTAATATGCGAATTTTCCCATCTCTATTTTTATAACGTAAAGCAGGTTCAGGAATATATTCTAATTCTGGACGAATTGGATTTCCGACATATTTAAATCTTTTGATCGGAAATCCCGATAATCTTATTTTTGCAAAATAATATAATATTCGATTTGTTAATCCTAAAACGGCATTTTGTTCATGAATAACCAATGGCTTTCTAAGCAACCAAGCGGCTAAACTGCCTGGCCCGCTCGCGTAGCCTCCCATGCCTAATACCACATCAGGTTTGACGCGACGAATAATAAAAAAGGAATGAATTAATGCGCGACATAAGACAAAGGGTGCAAATAACATCCGTGATATTTTCGTTCCTCGTAATCCCTTGATAGAAATTTCATAAACAGGAATACCGTGAGCTTTTATGATGGGCACTTCCATGCCCTTTTTTGTTCCTAGCCATACCACTTCAATTTCTTGTTTTTGTAACGCTTGGGCAATGGCAAGCGCAGGAAAAACATGCCCCCCTGTGCCTCCGGCAATGATTAAAATACGTTTAGACATAAAAAGAATCTTTTGTTGTGGTGAAAAAAACGGCGGTATTGTCGCATACTTTTTTGTAATCAATAAGGACTTTTCGGTAACTGTTTTCCTTCAAATCGCGCTTCGTAATCAATACGTAAAAGCAGCGCAATTACAACAAAAATCACCAACATACTACTCCCCCCATAACTAACGAGAGGCAATGTTAATCCTTTGGTTGGCAATAGCCCGGCATTAACTCCAATATTGACAACAGCCTGCATTGCTAACCAAATCGCAAATCCATAAGCCATATACCCCGAAATCGATTGACCAGCAAACTGTGCCCTTTTCCCAATTAATAATGCGCGCCAAACTAAAACAATATATAGACCTACAATCACTAAAATTCCAAAGAGGCCAAACTCTTCTGCTATAACCGCAAATAAAAAGTCAGTATGTGCTTCTGGTAGATAGAAAAGCTTCTGAATACTGTCTCCTAAACCAACCCCAAAAAGCCCTCCTCGCCCAAAAGCGATAAGAGATTGTGTCAACTGATACCCACTATTGAATTGATGCGCCCAAGGATTTAAAAACCCCGTTAGTCTCGCCATTCGATAAGGCGATGAGACTGCTAAAATACCGAAGAGTATCACGACTGCAGCAATTAACAGTGCAAATTGCCACAATCGAACACCTGCGAGATACATCATCGCAAATGCTGTCATTACAATCACCACGGTTGCACCGAAATCCGGTTCCAGTAACAATAAAAGACCAATCAATCCTAAAAGAGCCATGGGCTTAATAAACCCACTAATATCTTGTCGAACTTCCGCATGATGCCTCACTAAATAACCAGCAAGATAAATCACCATTGCCAATTTTACGAATTCCGACACCTGAATGCTGAATGAACCAACACCTAACCATCGTCGACTCCCATTTAAGACATGACCTATCCCGGGAATCATCACTAGAAATAACATGACAATGCTTATTCCAAGCAAGGGAAAACCCATTTTATGCCACACCGACATTCGAACTCGAACCACGATAGAGGCGATTAATCCTCCCAACAATAAATACAATAATTGACGAAATAGATAATGAAATGGATCGGCAAATTGACGTTCAGAAATTGCCATCGATGCGGAAGTAATCATTACTACTCCAATAACGATTAATGCAAGGACAGTACAAATAAAATATTTATCAACAAAAACAATAGAGTCATTATTGTGAATTGCTTGATGCATTAATAGATCTCACTTCACTTAGAGCTGTTTAACATATTTAATAAATTCATCACCCCGATGTTCAAAATTATTGAACATATCAAAACTTGCGCACGCTGGCGATAATAATACTTTATCGCCTCTAAGTGCTGCTAAATCTGCTTTTTCGACTGCTGCTTTCATTGAATTAACAATTTCTATTTCGCCACAATCTTTAAAAATGGTTGCCATATTTTTTGCGGCCTCGCCCATTAATATAATTTTTCGAACAGATTTTTTAATAGGTTCACATAATGGTGTAAAATCCGCGCCTTTTCCAATGCCTCCTGCAATTAAAATAATTTTTCCTTTGTTGTCGGCAGCTAATCCTTTAATTGCAGCAAAAGTTGCTCCGACATTGGTACCTTTTGAATCGTTGTACCATCTGACACCATCTCGCTCACCCACATACTGACAACGATGGGGTAATCCGGAAAATTCAATCACTGCTTGTAACATAGCTGACATATCTAAACTCACCGCTTCGCCTAATGCTAATGCAGCAAGTATATTTTCTAAATTGTGACTACCAGGAATTTTAATTTTATTTATATTCAATAATTTTTCTTCGCCTTTCACTAAATAAGTACCACGCCAACTTTTAATTAATCCAAATTGATCTTTTTCTGGCTTATCTAATCCAAATGAAACGATTTTAGTTACATTATTTTTAGGCCAAGTGTTTTTATCCGCTCGATTCACAACCGCTTGCTGACAATTTAAATAAATCCGTTGTTTTGCAACAATATATTCTTCCATATTATTATAACGATCCATATGGTCTTCGCTGATATTTAAAATAGTTGCAACAGCTGCTTTTAGCGAATTTGTCGTCTCTAACTGGAAACTTGATAATTCTAAAACGTATAAATCCCCTTCTTTTCTTTCAAGAAAATTAAGCGCAGGGGTACCCAAATTTCCCCCCACTTTGACATTCATTTTTGTTTTTTTTGCCATCTCTCCAACTAATGCGGTGACAGTACTTTTTGCATTAGAACCTGTAATAGCAACAATCGGCGCAGATACTTTTTGAGCAAATAGTTCAATATCGCCTACAATAGCAATACCGTTTTTTATTGCTTGCTTAATGGCGGGTTCTTGTAATGAAATTCCTGGACTGACGATGAGACGCAAAGCTTGTTGAATGAGTTCAGAAGAAAATTCACCAAATACTTTTTTAATATCGGGACAAAGTGTTTTCAGTTCGTCTGCACAAGGAGGTTCTTTTCGGGAATCGATAACAGCAACCGGAATATTTTCTCGCAAACAAAACTTAATACATGACAATCCTGTTTTTCCTAAACCAACAACAACATTTAAATTTTTTTTTGAATCAGCCATATGAAACCTTTTTAATAAAAATTATCTTAACTTCAACGTTGCTAAACCAATTAATACTAATACAAACGTGATAATCCAAAAACGAACAATAATTTTAGGTTCAGCCCACCCTTTTAATTCTAAATGATGATGCAATGGTGCCATTCTAAAAATTCTTTTCCCGGTTAATTTAAAAGAGGCCACTTGCAAAATTACCGAAATGGTTTCTGCAACAAAAACACCTCCCATCAAGAAAAAGACGAGTTCTTGACGCACAATCACAGCAATTACTCCTAACCCTGCACCTAAACCTAATGCTCCAACATCTCCCATAAAAACATCAGCAGGATAAGTGTTATACCATAAAAAACCTAACCCCGCGCCCGCCATTGCACCACAGATAATCACTAATTCACCGACACCGGGAATATAGGGCACCATTAAATAATTAGAAAATTGAAAGTTACCGGCAACATAAGCAAATATTCCTAAGCACCACCAACCATGACTGTTGGCAAAATTGCTAGTCCATCTAATCCATCCGTCAAATTAACCGCATTACTCGATCCGACGATAACAAAATAGGTTAATAAAATATAAAAAAGCCCTAACTCAACGACAATATTTTTAAAAAAAGGAATTATTAATTGTGTTTCAGCCGGCATAGAAGCTGAACGGTACAAATAGATCGCAACAATAAGGGCAAAGACAGATTGTAATAAAAATTTAATTCTTGCAGAAAGACCTTTGCT
>Ga0180009_10007721_pt1 | contig 10892 bp, 10 predicted proteins | sample OS_PC_MetaG_FD_123537 | JGI IMG/M metagenome (GOLD analysis project Ga0180009, IMG submission 123537) | Groundwater microbial communities from the Aspo Hard Rock Laboratory (HRL) deep subsurface site, Sweden - OS_PC_MetaG | ecosystem: Environmental > Aquatic > Deep subsurface > Groundwater... | reverse complement strand
TTTTTTGGTAGTATTGATCATAATATTCTTTTAAACATTCTGAAACAATATATTCCGGATGAGGATATTATTTGGTTGTTGAGTATGGTGGTTGAAAGTTTCGTTAGCGAGTTACCTCACCCCAACCCTCTCCTTGTAAAGGAGAGGGGGGACATTGGTTTGCCTCTTGGCAACTTAACATCACAATTATTTGCAAATATTTATTTAAATATATTTGATCAATTCGTCAAACACAAATTAAAAGTAAAATACTATGTTCGTTATGCGGATGATTTTGTTTTTGTGTCCCACGATAGGAAATACTTGGAGATAATATTAGAAGACATACAAGAATTTTTAACTGAAAAATTAAAATTAACATTACATCCAAATAAAATATTTTTACAAACCACAACATCAGGTATTGATTTTCTTGGCTGGAAGCATTTTGAAGATCATCGCGTCTTGCGAAAAACGACGCAAAAAAGAATGTTTGCAAGAATAAAAAATCATCCAACTAAAGACACTTTGGATTCCTATTTAGGATTATTGAAGCATGGAGATGGTTTGAAATTGAAAGATGGGCTGTTGAATGAGTTTTGGTTGAATGCTGATTGATTTTATGGTATTTTTTAGGAGTGACTCACGACCCGAGGGAGTGGGTAAATAGATTTGATAATAGATTGTCTTTAATCTTTATTTATGCTATTATATTAATATATGAATCAAGTTATCGGACACGTCAAGATCCTCAATTTTTTTGATAAAGTAATAAAAAACGGTAATCTTAGTCATGCCTATTTGTTTGTTGGCCCAGATCAAGTTGGAAAAAAGACGATTGCCCAAGAAATAGGTTCAAAATTGTTGGAAATTGATAGAGAAAAGATAGAAAAAACTGCTGATTATTTTTTTGTTGGTAGACTTTTTGATGAAAAAACAGACAAAACCAAAAAAGATATAAGTGTTGTACAGATACGGGAATTACGGGGTCATTTGTCAAAGCGTTCGTATACTGGGGGTTATAAAATTGCGATTATTGATGGTGCTGAAAAAATGAGCATCGGAGCTGTCAATGCTCTGCTTAAAACATTGGAAGAACCAAGTGAAAAAACAGTAATTTTTTTAATAACTGATAATGACACAGCCTTACCACAAACAATTAGGTCGCGCTGTCAGACAATTTATTTTGGTTTAGTGTCAGAAGAATTGATGAAAAATATTGAGAGTGATGAAGAAAAAACTAAATTAGCACAAGGTAGGCCTGGTAGGTTGATTAGTTGGCAGGAGAATGAAGATGATTTTATGAGTTACAAAAATGAGGTAGAAAGATTTAGTAGTCTTTTGGGAAAGCCTTTTTTTGAAAAATTGAAGATCGTAGATGAGTTGTTTGGTGACAAAAGTGATCATATTGCAACACGAGAAAACTTGGATGATGTTTTACAAATTTGGCAACTAGAAGTACGCAAAAGAATTTTATTTGATTTGGATGTAGAAGAAAATAGAAATTTTTTACAAATGGAAAAAAAAATAGTAAAAGCACGAGAGCTTTTACAACAAAATATACATCCAAAACTCTTGGTGGAGAATATTTTACTTTTAATGCAATAGATAATTATTTAATTAACTTTTTATGCCAAAAACACTTATTAAATTTTCAATGTTAGCTCTCGCAATTTTGTTTATGGGGGCTGGCTGTGTGTCTTTTTCAGGTGGTGGAGCATCAACAGCAGGTCCGGTTGGTATGTTTGTATCAACTGACAAGGGAGAGCAGTGGCAGTCAATTTCCTCACTTCTTACTGAAGAAGGTCTTAAAAGTATTGCAGGTGTAAATGTATACCGACTTTTTGAAGATCCACAAGATGCCAAAGCAATGTACTTAGCCAGTCGTGATAATGGTTTGTTTTATACTTATAATAATGGAAAAACTTGGCAACAGGTGTCTGATCCAGCGCTTTCTAGTGGTTTTATTTATGCTTTAGCTGTGCATCCAAAAAACAAGTGCATAATTTACGCAACTAATGGCCGGCAACTTTTTAGAACTGATGATTGTTCGCGAAATTGGAAGGAAATGTACCGTGAATCACGATCTAATGTTTTAATTACTTCTTTAGCTTTCAATCAATTTGGACCTTATGAAATATATATAGGTCAGTCAAATGGCGATCTTATGCGCAGTTATGATAGCGGTAATAGCTGGAGTGTTATTCATAGATTTGGTGATCGTATTCACAGTATTGTCACCAGCCCATTGCAAGAGGGTATGTCTTATGTCATAACTAGCAAGAATGGCCTTTATAGAACTGATGACAACGCCACCTCATGGGTTTCTCTAAAAGCAGAGTTATCAAAATTTTCTGGAAGTTTAGAGTATAGAAGACATTTGTTGCATCCAACCGATGCTAACACTTTTTATTGGATTTCTACTTATGGAATACTAAAGAGTGTTGACCGTGGCGAGAGTTGGGTACCATATGATTTGATTCATCCACCTGGAAGCGCAAATATATATGCATTTGCAATAGATCCTAAAAATGATAACAATATATACTATATAGCAACCATTGGTAATCGTTCTACTTTTTACAAGAGTTTGGATGGTGGTAAAAATTGGATTACTAAAAAATTACCATCAGGACAATACCCAGTTGTTTTGAGAGTACATCCTGATAATTCTGATATTTTGTACCTTGGATTTACTGTGCCACCAGAAAGCAAAAAACAACCACCTAAATTATATTAATTATATTAAAAATATGAGTTTATTAGACGAACGCAAGGGGGAATTTGAAAAAGCTATTGGGCATTTCAAAAATGACATAACATCTCTACGCACCGGTAGAGCCACCCCAGCTCTAGTAGAAGATATTTCAGTAGATGCTTATGGGAGTAAACAGCCAATCAAGGCAGTAGCATCTATTTCAGTTCAAGATGCTAAGACAGTAGTTGTTGAACCATGGGACAAGGGACTAATTCAAGCAATTGACACAGCTATCCGCAATTCACAACTTGGAATTAATCCAGTTAATGATGGTAAGTTGATTCGTTTACCACTACCTGATTTAACTCAAGAACGTAGGCAGGAGCTGATCAAGGTTCTTTATCAAAAACTAGAAGGTGCTCGTGTGGTTATTAGAAAAATAAGAGAAGATATTCGTGATGAGATTGACAAACAATTTAAGGCTAACGAGATAGGCGAAGATTTAAAATATAAATTACAAGAAGAATTAGAAAAAGTTGTTAAGGATTATAATGAGAAAGTGAAAGAAATGGGAGAAGAGAAAGAGAAGGAGATAACGACTGTGTAGTCTTTCATAAAACATATAACATGTAACATATAACAATCCTGCGGAAGTGGGGTTGTTTTTGTTTTGGTGAAAACTCACCCCAACCCCTCTCTTGCGAAGAGAGGGGCTTTTTTATTTTCCCCCTCTCTTCGCAAGAGAGGGGGCTAGGGGGTGAGTTATCGTACGATACTCTTGATCTTTCCTCACTATTATGCCATAATTACCTCAGTTCATTTAGTTTACAACCAAACAGTCCCTAAGCTAGATGGGGGCGAGGAGAAGAGGAAATGAAAGAGTTTACCAAGTTTACCTTCTGTGATCCGCGTGGGTGGTTCTTCATCGCCATGATGATTCTCCTGTGTGTTGTCATGTCTGGGTGTGGCAAGCGAATCTTCGAAAATCCTGTGAGTGAGAAGAAATACAACAAGTGTCAACAGGAGTTGGAAGATCTTCGTGCACAAGTTGGGCAGTACAAGACATGTGACTGTGCTCAAGTATGGGAAACTGCCATACACATATCTCAGGACCGCGCCGAGAGAAGCTTCAAGGAAGAAAAGAAACTTCAAGAGCAACTCGAACAGTGCGACAAAAAGCTCAAGCAACAGGTCAAGGAGTGTGAGTGTTGTGATTGCACACAAGCAGGTCTGGAGGCAGAAGATCTTGATTGGAAGGTGTGTACAGACAACATGATCCGCCTAAGATCAGTAGTAGAAAGCTGTCTCCATCGTGATCTCGCTGACAGCGACAAACTCGAGTGTGTCAACGCCAAGACCTGGGCGCTGACAAAGTCTTTTACCGATGAAGCGTTCCCTTTCTCTACCGAAGAGACTGCATCACCCGAAGATGATAAGCGCGACTTGGATTCGGGCGAGTTAACTCTCGATGAGTGTATGGACAAAAATCCATATAGAAGTTCTTCTCCCGATTGGTTTTGGTGGAACCATGCCTGTCACGGTAATCCGGGACACTGGTCTTTAGATCAGAAGTCAGGGGGTGAATAGCCTCGAGGAGGATTGGGTAAAAGCGGTATATTCGGTTTAGGCAAGCGAGGTGAAAGCCCTTGTTTATATATAAGGAGGGAAGTCTGGTCAGTGATTCTAGCCACTGACCGGACAACCCTTAACAAAATACAAAATACACATATTAAAATACAATATTTTTGTACCTTGTGATTTTGTCAGTAATTTGGTAGAATATATACAGTAATTTACAATTTAAAATTTAAAAACAATTTTAAATTAAAAATTTTAAAATTAGATATTGTTTTCAAATTTTAAATTAAAAATTTTAAATTTGCAAGTATGTTAGACTCTCTAGAAACAATCGTCTCTTTTGCCAAACGGCGTGGTTTTATATTTCAATCATCTGAGATCTACGGTGGCCTGTCATCTTGTTATGACTATGGTCCACTTGGGGTAGAGCTTAAAAATAATGTAAAAAAAGCTTGGTGGAAAGCTATGGTGCAGGATCGTAATGATGTTGTTGGATTAGATGCCTCAATCCTTATGGCACCTAAGGTTTGGGAGGCTAGTGGTCATTTAGAAGGATTTACCGATCCTTTGGTTGATTGTAAAGAATGTAAAAAGCGTTGGCGAGCTGATCATTTACTAGAAGCTAAGGGAATTAAGCCGACTTTTCAACCCGGTGATTGGGGTAAACATGATATAAAATGTCCGGAATGTGGCGGTGATTTGACTGAGGTTAGAAAATTTAATTTAATGTTTAAAACTCAAATGGGCGCGCTTGAAGATGAAGCAGCTGAAATATATTTACGCCCTGAAACTTGTCAGGGTATTTATACTAATTTTCTTAATGTTCAACAGTCAATGAGGAAGAAGATTCCTTTTGGTATTGCTCAAATCGGAAAAGCTTTTAGAAATGAAATAACCCCAGGTCATTTTACTTTTCGTACACGTGAATTTGAACAAATGGAACAGCAATATTTTTGTCACCCAGATGAGAAAAAGAAAATTTTTGATACGTGGCAAAAAATTAGAATGCAATGGTATTTAGATTTGGGAATAAAAAAAGAAAATTTACAATTTCGTGAGCATGAGAAGACCGAATTGGCTCATTATGCATCCAGAGCACTAGATATTGAATACAATTATCCAGGTATGGGTTTTAGTGAACTTGCTGGCGTACATGATCGTGGTGACTGGGATTTATCACGTCACAGTGAATTTAGTGGCGAGGATTTGAGTTATTTTGATCAAGAGAAAAATAAAAAATTTATTCCACATATTATAGAAACTTCTGATGGAGTTGAAAGAGCAACTCTGGCTTTTTTGATTGATGCCTATGATGAAGTAGAAACTAGAAGTGGTGAAGAGGGCGGCAAACATGAAAAAGAAGTTGTTTTGCGTTTGCACAAGGACCTCGCTCCGATCAAGGTTGCTATTCTACCATTGTCTAAAAAAGAACCATTGCAAAAATTATCAGATGAAATTCAAACTGAACTACGGCAAGATTGGATGACAATGTATGATGAGACTGGTTCAATTGGTAAAAGATATAGAAGACAAGATGAGATTGGCACACCATACTGTGTGACTGTTGATTTTGATAGTTTGGAAGATAAAGCAGTGACTGTTCGCGATAGGGATAGTATGAAACAAGAACGTGTTGCTATAAGTATGCTTAAAGAGTGGTTTAAAGAAAAATTAGGTTAATCACTTGTCATCCCGAGTGAGGACGAATTCGCATGAGTCCGAGTCGAGGGATCCCTTTAGAAATTGAGATAAGTAGAGATAGGTTGAGATAAAAAATATTGAGGATATTATAAAAATATTAACAAAATATTACATAGAGGAAATAAGGTCGTAAAAGAAGATTTACGAAGGGAAAAGATAGAGAATAAAATTTTAGACCATACCATAGACCATACTATAGTAAGTACTAAAATATTAATAAATATGAATAAGAGAGGTGATGGAGAAAGACTAGTTGGTATTGAGAGTGAAGCATCAAAAAATAATCAACGGCTTTTGGATATTATAAAAGATTTGGAGTCTACATTAGTTGGTGGTGGCTATTTTCAAAAACTTAGATTTAAGCCAGATACAGGTCAAATAATCAATACCGGAAAGATTAGTAATTTATCAGATGCTGAATTTAGAAGAGTAGAAAGTCTCGTAAAGGAGTTGAGAGTGTTGGTAGAGAAAAAAAATTGTAAGGTTCCTGATGATTATACTGTTGAAAGCGGTGATAAGATCAGTCCAGATAGCGGGAAAAAAAGGGATAATTTAAATAAAGTTAAAATCGATGAGAAAACGGGTATGTTTGTTTGTCCAGAGTGTGGAAAATTAGTTAATCAAAATTGTGGTAACTGTTTTCATAATAGATTCAAAGATGAAGATCCGTTTAATTTTAATCCTGAAAAATAACATGTATAAAAAAACCCAATTAAAAAATAAAACTAATGTATATTTAATTCCGCTTGAAAATACTCAGGCGGTGACTGTTTTGGTTATGTTTCCAGTTGGTTCTCGTTATGAAAGCAGTAAATTAAATGGTGTCTCGCATTTTATTGAGCATTTGATGTTTAAAGGTACAAAAAAACGCCCCAATACACTTACACTAACTCGAGAAATAGATCGATTGGGGGCAGAGTATAACGCATTTACCTCAAAAGAATATACAGGATATTATATAAAGACCGATGCAAAATATTTGGAAACTGCTGTGGATATTTTGTCAGACATGTTGTTTAGTTCTAAATTTGATGCACGAGAAATGGAGAAAGAAAAGACAGTTATTGTTGAGGAATTACGCACGTATAAGGATAATCCAATTATGAACATTGAAAATGTCTTTGAAGAATTAATGTTTGATGGTTGTCCGCTGGCTTGGGATATTGGCGGTACAGAAAAGCACGTTATGAATTACAAACGAGAAGATGTGTTGAAGTTTAAAAAAAGATATTATTGTCCAGAGAACACTACTATTGTGGTAGCAGGAAATATTGACGAAAATATTAACAAAATATTAACAAAATATTTTGATGGACGAAAGAGTGGTGGGGTACTAGGCAATCAATTTAAGCCGGCTAAATTTGGTGTAGCGACAAAAAAAAGACGGTTACGAGTTGAACACAAAAAAACTGACCAAGCACAGATGATGTTGGGTTTTTCAGGATTTCATTATAATCATAAATCAAGTCCAGTATTAGCAGTTTTAAATACAATTTTGGGTGGTTCAATGAGTTCACGTTTGTTTATTCAAATTAGAGAGCGTCGTGGTTTGGCATATATGATTAGAAGTGGGTCTGACAGTTTTCGCGATATTGGTTATGTTTATGTTCGAGTTGGTTTAGAAGTAAAGAATATAAATAAAGCAATTGAAGTGATTAAGCAAGAGCTTGAAAAAATAAAATCAAAAGGTGTGACAAAAAAGGAATTGCAAGACGCTAAAACTCATATTAGAGGGGGATTGAGTTTGAGTATGGAAGATTCTGGTGCTCAAGCTAGTTGGTATGCGCGACAAGCTCTTTTTGCTGACAAAATAAAAACCCCAGAACAAAAATTAGCCAAAATAGATAAAGTAACGAATCAAGAAATCATTGCCCTGGCTAATAAAATTTTTGATTTTGATAAGATGAGGGTGGCGGTGATTGGGGATGTGAAGAGAGAGGAAATAGAGTTTTAAATTTGTAATTAGAAATTTGAAAACAATTTGAAATTAATAAATTTAAAATTGTTTGAAAATTGTAAATTTTAAATTGAAAATTATGAAGTATATCTTTGCCAATTGGAAAATGTACCTTGACTTCGATGAGTCAAATATTTTAATAAATGGGTTATTACAGAACAATTTTGATGCAGAAAAAGTTAATTTAGCTGTGTTTCCTTCAACCTTAGCTTTGCATGAGGTTGTAATGGCTGTAGAAAATACTGAATTTGCTGTTGGCGCACAAAATGTGGTTTGGGTAGAGAAAGGTGCTTATACTGGCGAGGTGTCTGCACAGATGTTCAAAGATGTTGGCTGTCAATATGCCTTGGTTGGGCATTCTGAACGTCGTCATGTTTTTGGAGAAACTAACGATGATGTTAGAAAAAAGATCGAAGCCTGTTTGGTGGCTAATTTGATCCCTGTAGTTTGTATTGGAGAAACAGCTGAAGATTTAGAACTTGGTAAGCGCGATTATCGTCTCAAAAAACAGCTGATGAAGGCTTTTGATGGATTGGAATTAGATGGCGGTAAGGTTATCGTGGCCTATGAACCGGTGTGGGCAATTGGGACTGGTAAGCCTTGTAGTCCTATAGATGCTCAAAATGCTCATGATTTAATAAAATTAGAATTAAAACAGTATTTTGATGGTAATATTCCAGTGTTGTATGGCGGTAGTGTAAATGAGAAAAATGTGGTATCATATGTTGAACATGATGCTATAGACGGGGTTCTAGTTGGTGGGGCATCAGCAAAATTAGATACTTTCGTGGCGTTGATTAAAGCAGTAGAAGACATCAAATAATTCGGATAATACAGATACCCACAGGGCATTCCTCTACGGGAATAATTCAGATAAACGGATTCCTGCTTAGAAAATTATCTGTAAATCTGAATTATCCGAATCTATCCGTATTATTTATTGATTCACATATTAATTATTATGTATTCAATACTACCATTTATTTTAATTTTAATTTCACTGGCAGTGATGATTTTTGTGATTGTGCGAAAGTTTCCACAATTAACCTTATTGGATGTAGAGTCTATTCCAGAGGTTAGGGTGGGAAGAAAAAAAGATGAGTTTCTTAAGAAAAAAGCTAAAAAAAAAGCAGAAGACCTACAGCGCCAACATTTAGCATCTATTCAGCCCTTTATTAATAAATTAAAACAATTACAATCTTGGTTCAGAAATACTGTCTTGAAAGTTTATAAAAAAACTGAAGAAAAAGCAGGAAGAATGTTATCTCAGAAAAAACGTATTTCAACAGTTTTGGGTGGGGTTAGTGAAGAGAATAATCAAAGCACAAGTGTTAAGAGATTGGTGGCTGAGGGGTCGCAGGCTCTACAAGATTCTAATTGGGAGATAGCAGAAGAAAAGTTTATAAACGCAATCAGACTAGATACTAAAAATATTGATGCTTACTTGGGATTGGGTGTTGTTTATATGAAAAAAGAGGAGTGGAGAGAGGCGATTGATACTTTTGAGTTTTTGTTAAAAATTAGTCCAGAAAATGTTAGAGCACTCCTTAGTTTGGCTGAAATTTATGAAAATAGAAAAGATTTGGAAAAGGCGATAGGGTATTACGAAAGAGCAGCTTTGGTAGATCATAATAAATCAGAAACTTTTGTTAAATTAGCGGATTTGCTTATAGATATTAACCAGTGTGAGGGTGCTTTGGAGGCTGCAGGTCAAGCCAGTGAGTTGGAACCAGAAAATCAAGCGTACCTTGACAAAGTAGTGGATATTAGTGTAAAATGTGGTAACAAAGAGATAGCCGAAGAGTATTATAAGAAATTGCGTATGTTAGACCCAGATAACAGTAGATTAGCGGTTTTGCGAGGAAAAATGGATCAGGTCTAGTTATATTGCTATATTGTTTTGTCGATAGAAAAAGTATTTTACACGGCTCGGCTTCACTGTGTTACGCCGGACAAGCTGTAATGTGGTCGTTTACACGGCGTAGCCCGTAGGGCGAAGACGTGCCAACTTAGCTCAGCTGGTTAGAGCAACTGTTTTGTAAACAGTAGGTCCGGGGTTCGAATCCCCGAGTTGGCTCTGGGTTCATTACAAAACAAAGTAAGTAGTTTACATGTACTGCTAGCTGTGATATAATATGTTCATGGCAAAAGTAGATGAAAAAAATTTAGGAGCTATTAGAGGACTATATAAAGTAGGATTGAGTATTAGAGAGATAGCTTGTAAATATAGCGTTTCAGTTGATGCGATGTTTTATTTTTTCCGTAAGCATAAAATAAAAAGAAGAACCGCTAAAGAAAGTAATAAATTTTTGTTTGAGAGGAAAGAAGCTTCTTTTTATATAAAGAAAAAACTAAATATTAAAGAAGAGAGTCTAAAAACAGCTGGTATAATGTTATACTGGGCTGAAGGCTCAAAATGGGATGGTGAAAAAATTGTAGATTTTGCTAATAGTGATCCGGACATGATAAAGACTTTTTTGGTTTTTCTTAGAGAGATATGTGGTGTTGATGAAAGTAAATTGCGGGTTTATTTGTATTGTTTTTCCAATCAGGATGTGAATAGATTAAAAAAGTTTTGGTCGAAAGAGACCGATATAAATTTGAATCAATTTACCAAACCATATATAAAAAATGATTACAATTTATCAAAAACAAGTAAGATGAAGCATGGTTTAATACATATAAGATATAATGACAAAAAGTTATTACAACAAATTAGAAATTGGATTGAAGAGTACAAAAACAAATACAATTAAGGGTCGGTTCCCGAGCGGTCAAAGGGGTGTGACTGTAAATCACATGGCTCCGCCTTCGGAGGTTCGAATCCTCCCCGGCCCACTCAGCCGTCGCTAAAGCTATGGCTGATAAACAAAAAACGGCTTTTGACGCCGTTTTTGGTTTGTACAGGATTTCATTATTATAGAAATATTTGTTTAATTGAGAGTTTTTTGGTATAATTTATATATTATTACTAAATTA
>Ga0180009_10007720_pt1 | contig 10894 bp, 9 predicted proteins | sample OS_PC_MetaG_FD_123537 | JGI IMG/M metagenome (GOLD analysis project Ga0180009, IMG submission 123537) | Groundwater microbial communities from the Aspo Hard Rock Laboratory (HRL) deep subsurface site, Sweden - OS_PC_MetaG | ecosystem: Environmental > Aquatic > Deep subsurface > Groundwater... | reverse complement strand
GACCGTGGCATACTGGTCGACAATCTCACTCATGAGCTTGTACGCCGCGCCATGGTTCACCCAACGGCTGTTGTCGTCCGAATAAATCTTGGCGAGGTAGAATTTGCCACGCAGCACGCCTTGGGCCGCTGCATACTTGAGGGCCGGCACTGCAATCTCGTATTGCCTGCCCTTGTAGGCGCTGTAGCCCTGCATGAATGCGGCTTCCTTGGAAGCGAACCGCACCTCCGCTGCCGCATGCCCAAGTGTGAAACTCAGATAAACGGCGGCCGCGGCGGCGAAACCCGCGACTCTAACAGCGCTAAATGTCAGCCCACCAAACAAGATCAGTCCTTTCGACCGAAGACAGCGCCATGAATGACGCCACTGAGCTTCGTCCATTCGCTTTCGTCCGCATCCCATTCCATGGTCGTCTCCGGCCATAACGGTAGGCGCGTCCAAATGCTAAACCGATGTTCGCGCCAGCTCACATTCCATGGATGCGAACGAGCCAAAGACAACCAAACAACGATCGAGACTCTCCAACCTGTTAAACTCTCGGCCGGTTTTGTGGCTCAATCGTGGCACGCAACTCTCGAATGAGTGGCTCACCGGCAACTAACGCGGTTGAACAGCGTCGTGACCAACGAGGTCGTCGTTTGGCGCCGTCATGGTCACCTTTTCCCGACGCTACATGGCTTCCCCGTGGCCTGATCGCGATCATTGAGTGGCCATGTCGCGGAAATATGGCGGCATCTGTCACAGTGGTAATGTTGTTAACCAGGCCGACAAAAATACAACGCCGGCCCTGGATCCATGCCGTTGCAGGCAGAATCGATCTGCAAATTTCACTCGCGGGCCTTACCGGCTCCGCGAGGGCGGCGCTCGCGCCGGGCGGCGTCGCGGCCTGAGAGTGCTTTCAATTCAATCCATTGCCTTGACGATCTCTTCGGTCATCTTTTTCGCGTCACCGAGGATCATCATGGTGTTGTCGCGGTAGAACAGCGGGTTATCGATCCCGGCATAACCGGACGACAGAGAGCGCTTGTTGAACATGACGGTGCCGGCCTTCCAGACCTGGAGAACGGGCATGCCATAGATCGGCGACGAGGGGTCTTCCTCGGCGGCTGGGTTGGTCACGTCGTTGGCGCCGATGACGTAGGCGATGTCGGCCTGCGCGAACTCGTTGTTGATGTCTTCAAGTTCGAATACTTCGTCGTAGGGCACGTTGGCTTCGGCGAGAAGTACGTTCATGTGGCCTGGCATACGGCCTGCGACCGGGTGAATGGCGTATTTCACCTCGACGCCTTCTTCCTTGAGCGTATCGGCGAGGTCGCGAAGCGCGTGCTGCGCCTGGGCGACCGCCATGCCGTAGCCCGGGACGATGATGACCTTCGAGGCGTTCTTCATCATGTAGGCCGCATCTTCGGCGCCGCCCTGCTTGATGGTGCGCTGGATACCGTCGTCACCAGCCGGACCCGCGGATTCTCCACCGAAACCACCAAGGATAACCGATATGAACGACCGGTTCATACCTCGGCACATGATGTACGAGAGTATGGCACCGGACGAGCCGACCAGGGCGCCCGTGATGATCAGCGCGATGTTGCCAAGTGTGAAGCCGATGCCTGCCGCAGCCCAGCCCGAATAGGAATTCAGCATCGAGACGACGACCGGCATGTCGGCGCCGCCGATGGGGACGATGATGAGTACACCGAGCACCAGGGCAAGCAACGTGATCATCCAGAACAGGAACTGCGAGCCCGTCGCGCAGAATTGCCAGATGAGGATGACGAGGAGGGCGGCGAGTACGCCGTTCACGATGTGGCGCATCGGCAGCAGGATCGGCGCGCCGGACATCCGGCCGGCCAGCTTCGCGAACGCGATGACCGAGCCCGAGAACGTAATCGCGCCAATGGCAGAGCCCAGCGACATTTCAAAGAGACTGACAGCCGCGATCTGGCCGAGATCGTCGACGATGCCGAATGCCTCCGGTGCGTTGAGGGCGCCGGCTGCGACGAACACCGCGGCGAGGCCGACCAGCGAGTGGAACGCGGCGACCAATTCCGGCATCGCCGTCATCGGGATACGCTTCGCGGTATAGGCGCCAATGCCACCGCCGATACCGACACCGGCAAGGATCAAAAGCCACGTCAGGAAGGTGTGCTGACCGAGGCTCAGCAGCGTCGTGAGGATGGCGATGGTCATCCCCAGCATGCCGTAGAGGTTGCCCTGGCGAGAACTTTCCGGGCTCGAAAGACCACGCAAGGCGAGGATGAACAGCACGCCAGATGAGAGATAGAGCAGTGCGACGAGATTTGGAGACATGGGGCCTTACCGCTTGGTGTCTTTTTTCTTGTACATGGCGAGCATGCGTTGGGTGACGAGGAATCCGCCGAAGATATTGACGGAGGCCAGCACCAACGCCAGGAAGCCAAAGAAGCGGGCAATGCCCGAGCCGGAGCCGACCGCGACGACGCCGACGGCAAGCAAGGCACCAACGACGATAACCGATGAGATCGCGTTCGTGACGGCCATCAGCGGGGTGTGTAATGCCGGCGTGACGCTCCAGACGACGTAATAGCCGACGAAAATCGCGATCACGAAAACCATCAGGCGGTAGATCGCCGGATCAACGGTGCCGGAGACGCCGCTTGCCGCCATCGCGGCGGTCGGCAAGAGCAGGAGAAGGGCTAGCGTGCCCAGGAATTTCGAGCCAGGCATTGGATTTACTCCGATTCTTTCGGCACCAGGTTGGGATGAACGATCTTGCCGTCCTTGGCGAGCAACGTGCCCTGGACCAGTTCGTCTTCCCAGTCGATTTTGAGGGCGCCGCTTTCCTTGTCGATCAGCGGCGTCAAAAAGGTCAGCAGGTTGCGTGCGTAGAGGGCCGATGCATTGACGGGAACGGCGCCGGCAAGGTTGACAGGTCCGGCGACCTTGACGCCGTTATGCTCGATGATCTCGCCGCTCTTGGTGACTTCGCAGTTGCCGCCGCGCTCGGCGGCGAGGTCGACGATCACGGAGCCGGCCCGCATGCTCTCGACCATCGCGCGGCTAATCAGTTTCGGCGCCGGGCGGCCCGGGATCAGCGCCGTCGTGATGACGATATCCTGATTGGCAATGTGCGAGGCAACCAATTCGGCCTGCTTTTTCTGATATTCTTCCGACATCGGCTTGGCGTAGCCCGCCGCCGTCTGCGCCTGACGGAACTCGTCGTCTTCGACGGCGATGAACTTGGCGCCGAGCGATGCCACCTGCTCCTTGGTTGCCGGGCGCACGTCGGTCGCGGAAACAATGGCGCCGAGACGCCGGGCCGTGGCGATGGCTTGCAGGCCGGCAACGCCGCCCCCCATTACGAAGACCTTGGCCGCCGGCACCGTGCCGGCCGCCGTCATCATCATCGGCATCGCCTGCTCGAACATCGAAGCGGCATCGACGACCGCCTTGTAGCCCGCCAGGTTGGCCTGCGACGAGAGCACGTCCATCGACTGGGCGCGACTGATGCGTGGCATGAATTCCATCGTAAACACGGTCGCCTTGGATGCGGCCATCGTATCAAGCGCGCCCTTGTCGCCATAGGGGTCCATCATCGCGATGGCGACGGCGCCTGGCTTAAGCGCTGCGAGATTTTCCGTCGACGGACGGGCGACGGTGAGCAGTACATCGGCGTCCTTTATGGCGTCGGCCGCGCTCGGCACGATCTCGGCGCCGGCGGATTTCAGGGCCTCATCGGAGAATCGGGAGCGCCGGCCGGCACCGCTCTCGATGGCGACGGTGCACCCGAGGCCGACGAACTTCTTCACGGTTTCCGGCGACGCGGCAACACGCGGTTCGCTGCTGCTCTCGGCCGTTACGGCAATTTTGACCATCTATCGTTCCGCTCGATTGACGTTACTTCTGAAGGAAACGGCGCCGCGGTGACGCTCGCAATGGGAGGCGGAGAGGCATACTGACAGGTACCCCCCCTTTTATCTGTTGCCTGGCATCGTCAGGCATCATCGGCATCCGCGCAACAGCACGCATCATCTTTATTAGCACCATAGAGCATTGTTCGACGAATTCTAATCCCCGCAAAGATAACCGGGACAATCATGCACAGGGACAATGCGCGCGTCGGGCAGATGCCAGTCGTTGGTTGCAGGCGGACGATCAACCCCGTAAGTTAGAATCATTCTAATAACCGGAGCCTCCGATGCTGCCTGCCATTTTGTCTCGCCGCCGTTTCACGGATCTGAGCGAACAGGAAATTATCGCGCTCGCGATCTCGTCTGAAGAAGACGACGGACGGATCTATCGATCCTACGCCGAAATGTTGCGTGCCGACTATCCCGACAGCGCCAAGATGTTCGATGGCATGGCCGAGGAAGAGGATCAACATCGCCATCGGCTCATCGAATTGCATAAAAAACGCTTTGGCGACACCATCCCGCTCATTCGTCGCGAGCATGTCGCCGGCTTCTACGCCCGCCGCCCCATATGGTTGATCGAGAACCTGGGCATCGAACGGATCCGCGAAGAAGCAGCGAACATGGAGGAGGATGCGCGTCGTTTTTACGTGAACGCGGCGAAGCACATACGCGACGCCGATACGCGCAAGCTGCTCGGCGACCTTGCCGCGGCCGAGGCCGGGCACATCGAGACCGCCGCGCGGCTCGAGCAGGAGCATGTCAGTGACGATGCGCGCGAGCGGGAAGACAAGCAGGCCCACCGGCAGTTCATCCTGACGTGGGTCCAACCCGGCCTGGCAGGGCTCATGGACGGATCGGTCTCCACGCTGGCGCCGATTTTCGCGACTGCGTTCGCCACACACGATACCTGGACCACATTCCTGGTGGGGCTCGCCGCGTCGGTCGGCGCGGGCATTTCGATGGGCTTCACGGAGGCCGCCTCCGACGACGGGGAACTATCGGGTCGCGGCTCTCCGATGAAACGCGGGTTCGCATCGGGCATCATGACGACGGTCGGCGGGCTCGGACACGCCCTGCCCTATCTCATCCCCGATTTCTGGACGGCAACGACGATCGCGATCATCCTGGTGTTCTTCGAACTCTGGGCGATTGCCTGGATTCAGAACAAATACATGCAAACACCATTCTTCCGCGCGGCCTTTCAAGTCGTGCTCGGCGGTGCCCTGGTCTTCGCCGCGGGGATCATCATCGGCAATGCGTGAGGGGCTTGCCGCCCCTTGCTATCCCCACATCCGTGATGCTCGCGATACCAGGGGCTCCGACGTATTGACGATCTCTGCAAAGCGCGCTTCCATTTCCCCAGCAGCAATGGAGGAGCGTCAATGAGCCTTACCGTTACGCCAACAGGTGCCGCGCTCGGCGCCGACATTTCGGGGATTGACCTCAACCAACCCATCAGCAACCAGGACTTCGCGCAAATCCTCGACGCCTGGGCCAAACACCTCGTGTTGCGCCTCCGCGGCCAGAAGCTCGACGACGATGCGCTGGCTGCTTTCTCGAAGCGGTTCGGCGAGCTGGATGATGCGCCGGTGCGCCCGAGCAACATTCCCTATCATCCGAAGCGCAAGGACATCGCGGTCATTTCGAACATCATCGAAGGTGACCAGCCGATCGGCGGCCTCGGGAACTCGGAACTCGTCTGGCACCAGGACATGAGCTACAAGGACCTGCCGCCGAAGGCCAGCCTGCTTTACGGCATCGAGACCCCGGAGACCGGCGGCGATACGGCGTTTTATAATCTCTACAAAGCGCTCGAAACGCTGCCGGCAGACCTCAGGAAGCGTATCGAGGGCAAGAGTTGCAAGCACGACGCAACGCGCAACTCGGCCGGCCAGCTTCGCGCCGGCGTCAAGGAGAGCTATTCGAACGAGGAGCGCCCGGGGGCGGTGCACCCGCTGATCGTCCGCCACCCCTTGAGCGGGCGCGAATGCCTCTATCTCGGGCGGCGGCCGAATGCATGGATCGTTGGGCTCAGCGACGCCGAGAGTGACGAACTCCTTGATCAACTCTGGGCGCACGTTGAAAACGGTGATCACACCTGGACGCAGCAATGGCAGCCGGGCGATCTGGTAATCTGGGATAACCGCTGCACGCTGCACCGGCGCGGACCGCTGGACCCTGCAAAGCGCCGGCGCATGCACCGCACGCAGGTGAAGGACGAAGCGCGCCCGGTCGCCGCCTAGAGCGCTTCCGACTTAGGCGGAAGCGCTCTTAGGCCGAAAATGCGGCCCTGCGCGAGCGCCGCCCCCGTGGCGGGCCAGGCCGGAGACCGGTCCGCCCGGCTTCGGCGCTCAGCCGATCATGCCGCCATCGTCGCGGGTAATGGCGATCACGCATGAGCGCGGCACGCTTCCACCGCCGTCGGGGAAGTGGCTTTCGCCTTTTTCGCCGGGATGCTGTATCCCGACGAAAAGGGTGCGGCGGTCGTCCGAGAAGGCCGCACCGGTCACTTCGCACTGCTTTGGGCCGACCATGAAACGCCGGATCTCGCCGCTGTCCGGATCGCCGACGAGCATCTGGTTGTTGCCCATGCCGGCATAGTCACCCTGGTTCGAGTAACTGCCGTCAGTCTGTATCCAGAGCAAGCCGTTGCTGTCGAAGAACAGGCCGTCCGGCGAATTGAAGAAGTTGCCGGCGTTGACGTTTTTCGAACCGGCGTTGGCGTTGTTTTCGCCCGTATGCACCACCGGATTGCCGGCGAGTACGTAAAGATCCCAGGTGAAACCGTCCGCCGTGTGATCGCCGCCGTCCGGCCGCCAGCGCACGATCTGGCCATAATTGTTGGCCGCGCGCGGATTCGGGCCTTCGGCCGGTGTTGCATCTCCGCCTTTGTTCGGCTTCTGGCCGCGATGTTTGTTGTTGGTCAGCGCGCAATAGACTTCGGCCTTTTTCGGGTGCGCCGCGACCCACTCGGGGCGGTCCATGGTGGTCGCCTTGACGGCGGACGCCGCCTGGCGCGTCAGGACACAAATCTCAGCCATCGACGAAAGGCCGGTCGCCTCCGGTGTCAGCTCCAGCCAGCGGCCATTGCCATCGGCGTCGAACCTGGCCGCGTAGAGCCGGCCCTTGTCAAGCAACCCCGTCGCATCACCGCCAACAGCATAAGTGGCCTCGGAGACGTAGCGATAGATGAACTCGCCGCGCTCATCATCGCCCATGTAGACCACCACACGGCCATCGCCGGCCACGACCAGCTCGGCATTTTCGTGTTTGAAGCGGCCAAGCGCGGTGCGCTTCCTGGGCGTCGAAGCAGGGTCGAGCGGGTCGATCTCGACGACGTAGCCGGCGCGGTGTGGCTCGTTCGGATGCCTCGAGATGTCGAAGCGCTCGTCGAACCTCCCCCAGCCATAACCCCAATCCTTATTGGAGATGCCGTAGCGCTTGAACTCATCCGAGGGTTCGAGGGCAGGGTCGCTCGATGAGAAATAGCCGTTGAAATTTTCCTCGCAAGTAAGGTAAGTGCCCCACGGCGTGCGGCCACTACCGCAGTTATTCCATGTGCCGAGCGACCGGCTGCCGGTCGGGTCCGCCGCCGTCTTGAGCAGGTCGTGGCCGGCTGCCGGGCCGGTTAATTCCATCGGCGTATCGGCGGTGATGCGGCGGTTGAACGGCGAATCCTTGACCGGCTGCCACTTGCCGTCCTGCTGGCGCATTTCGAAGATCGAAACGCCATGGCCGGCCTTGCCCTTGCGCACATCATCCTCGTTTTCAGGAAGCTTGGTGCCGCGTTCGCCGTAGATGATCGAGCGGTTCACGTACTCGTTGTTGACGGCCATCACCGACTTGTCGCCGGCAACAAAAAGCGGCATGCCGTCGTTGTTATCGCCGAACGACAGCTCCTGGCTTGCACCGGTGCCGCGGGTCGACTGATCGAACGCAACGCCCTTCGACCAGAGCGGATCACCCCATCTGACGACCGGGTGCCAACTGAAGCCCTTGGGTACGACGACGGTGTCCTCGGTGCCGGCTGGAACGGCGGCAAACGCCAACCGCCCCGCAGCCGCCGCGGGCCGCGTCAATGCGCTGGTCCCCATCAGGAACGCGGCCGCTCCATATGCCAGCACGCCACCGAGGAAGCCGCGTCGACTGAGGGCCTCGTCAACCACACGGTCGAAATCGACTCTCTCGGGGCGCGGGTCATTCAGTTCGTCAAAATCATCGAACGAGAGGAATTCGTCGTCTTGCGTCGGCATGTGAGGCCCTTTTCAGATCGGTGCAGAACAGCACGCGGCGATCTCAATTCAAATGCACAAGTCGATAACCAGACGTTGCGACAGTGGCGTGACATCGGCGACATCTGATTGGACGCTGACCCTATTCGCCGTCACTGATGGAGATGCCCGATACAAAGGGTTCAGTCTCGCTCGGTATCATCCTGGGGCACGAATATCCGAAAAAGCGGCGCCGCTAGTTTTTCGGCCGCGATGCGGGCCTCGCGGTAAGCCCCGAGCCGCGCTGCAAATTCGTCGGGCCGATCATGGACGAGAAGCCCGGCATAGGCACGCGCCTCGATGCGCAAACCTTGCTGGCGGTCGCACGCAGCCTGTAGCAGCGTACGGCGCTCGGCAGTGCGCAACTGCGAAATGGGCATGGCTTCGACGAACCGCGCGAGCACCGAGAGATCATGATCGTGGCCGAGGACGTCCGCAAGAGCCTTCGTCGCGACCAGGCGGGCCGCTATCATCTGCGGCCAGGCCGGCGACAGCAGGCGGAGGTGACGCCAGTGGAGCTGGGCGCTCTTGCGCCAGTCATGGTAATCTTCGTCATGGCCGGTCGAGAGGGCGAGTTGATGCTGTTCGCGCAGCTCCGAGAGCCCCTTGGCGGCACCATTGGCAAGTATCGTGAAATCGTCACCGTTGAGCTTTAGGTCCGCGTAGCGTTCCTTGGCCGCTTCGAGTTCGCGGAGCGCAGCCGCCACGATCGCGGCACGGTCATACTCGCCGGCCTGGCTCTTCTTTGTTTTCTCGATGGCCGAAAGGACTTTGCCCGCAGTCGCCTCGTTGATCTTTTCATCGACCACGCGAAGCTCCGCGAGCGACACGGGCAGAACATCCAGATCGCGCGTGCCCGATAGCGAACGCGCCACGTCACGGACGGTATCGTACTCGCGGCGATACGATTTCTTGTCGAGCCCGCCACGGACGAGCTTGAATAGCGCCTTCAGGCGTTTCAGCGATTTGCGGCTCTCGTGGATCGTGGCTGCGTCGCCCTGGTCGGACGACAGGCGGCTCAGAATGCGGTTGACCTGCTCACGGGCGATTCGCCGTGTGCCCTTCTGCGGATGCTCGTCCAATTCGAACTGAAAAGCCACCGTCGCTAGCCTCTCCGCGCTCCATCGGCCCAGGTGAGCCACTCGCTGACCCGGGCCTCGGGATCCGCATGGGTCACGAAATCTGTGATGACCGCGCAGGAATCGGCGCCCGCCGCGATCACTCCGGTTGCCCGTTCGACGGTGATACCCGCGATGCCGACCAGTGGCAACGTGCCGATCCGGCAGCGCCATTGCCCAAGGCGATCCAGGCCCTGCGGTTTCCAGGGCATCACCTTCAGCTTGGTCTCGTAGATCGGACCGAGCGCGATGTACTCCGGCGCGGCGGCCAGGGCGATCTCGAGTTCCTCTTCACTGTGGGTCGATATGCCGAGACGCAGGCCGGCAGCCTTGATCGCCGCCAGATCGGCGTCGGAAAGATCCTCCTGACCGAGGTGGACGAAGTCGGCCCCTTTCTCGATCGCGATCTGCCAGTAGTCGTTGACGATAAGCTGGCAATTCGAGCTTCGGCAGAGGCTGATCGCTTCGCCGACCTGTGTCGCCGCTTCGGCGGCTGACGTATCCTTGATGCGAAGCTGGACGGTGCGGATGCCCAGCGGCAACAGGCGTTTCAGCCAATCCAGATCCGGCACGATCGGGTAAAAAACGTCGAGGCCGATTCTTGCCGCGCTAGCATTCATTGAAGTTGGTCCCAATTGACGGCGTCAGGATTTGTCGAGATCGAAGAATGGCGTACCCGCAACCGGCGTTGAAGGTGCCGCCATGTCGCGCGGCTCCATGAGGCCGGCCTCGTAGGCTTCGCGTCCGGCGGCAACCGCGGCGCCGAAGGCCCCTGCCATGCGTGCCGGATCGCCCGCCTTGGCAACGGCCGTGTTGAGAAGCACCGCATCGAAGCCCATTTCCATGGCCTGCATGGCATGAGACGGCGCACCAATCCCGGCATCGACGATGAGCGGCACGCCGGGAAAATAGTTGCGCATGGTGCGCATGGCATACGGGTTGGCAAGGCCGCGGGCGGTGCCGATCGGAGCGCCCCACGGCATCAGCAGTTCGCAGCCGGCGGCCATCAGCCGTTCGGCAACACCGAGATCCTCGGTCGTATAGGGGAAAACCTGGAAGCCCTGCCGCGTCAGTTCGCCGGCTGCTTCGACAAGACCGAAGACATCCGGTTGCAACGTGTCGTCATTGGCGATCACCTCAAGCTTCACCCACGCGGTGGCGAACAGTTCGCGGGCCATCAGCGCGGTGTTGACGGCCTCCTTGGCGGAGCGGCAACCGGCCGTGTTCGGCAGCACTTTCACGTTCCAGGACCGGATGAGATCGAAGAACCGGTCGCCCGAACCCGAGCGCGCCGTTTCGCGGCGCAAGGAGACTGTGACAATCTCGGCGCCGGAGGCCGCAACCGAGGCGCCGAGAACTTCAGGAGAGGGATATTGCGCCGTGCCAAGCAGCAGGCGGGACAGGACGGGACTATCGTAGAGCCGCAGGGGCTCACGGCATTGCGCAACACTCGCGGCGCATTCTTGGTTCGGCGTTCGATCCATGATGTTCATATCGCTCGGTTCGTTCACTTCGTGACGGCATCAACCGGGCGACCCGGCTCGTGGCATCAGCCGGGCGACCCGGCTCGTGGCGTCAGCCGGGCGACCCGGCGGGCCTTGCGATCATCCACCCT
>Ga0180009_10007719_pt1 | contig 10895 bp, 9 predicted proteins | sample OS_PC_MetaG_FD_123537 | JGI IMG/M metagenome (GOLD analysis project Ga0180009, IMG submission 123537) | Groundwater microbial communities from the Aspo Hard Rock Laboratory (HRL) deep subsurface site, Sweden - OS_PC_MetaG | ecosystem: Environmental > Aquatic > Deep subsurface > Groundwater... | reverse complement strand
TGAAAGCGATATTTGAGGGCATCGCAAGGTAGAGTAATTCCCCCACACTACCTAGTTACTTCAGGTACTTGACAGGGACCTGCTCCTTGCTACCATTCCATCAAGGAAAGGAAGGAAAATGCCTAGACCAAGAGATGAGAAGGCTCTCGCAGAGCGCATTGAGAAGATCAGACTGAAGAGCGAAAAGCGCACCGGCAAGCAAGCCAAGACCAAAGATAACAAAGATCTGGGCATCTCCGGGCTGCGCCGGCAACTCCCTGCTGGAAGAGTAGAGCCGCAGAGACCCTACAAGAGCGCTCTGGACGTCCGTCGTGCATTGCTAGCAGTAGCTCCGGAGATGCTCAAAGACGCTCACGGCAAGTCCCTGTGGCCTTGTACGGAGTGCAAGGGGCGGGGTGGCATCACGATGCCCATGACGAAGGTGGATGGCTATGGTCAAGTGACAAAAGGTTCTAGCTATTCGGGGTGCTCCGCGTGTGAGGCTACCGGCGTCGGTAGCAAGAAGCAGACGAACGAATACTACGCCAGAGCCATGGCTGACTACTACAGGATCTTGGAAATCTGGCAGGGTCAGAGAGACTCCGCCAAGAAAGCCCGTGAGAATCTCACTGGGGCGGAGCTACTAGACTTGCTGGAGTGGTACGGAGCTACATTGGAGTATACCTGAAAAGGGACTACTAGATTCCAGGGAATTTCTTTCTGGGGGAAACACTCTCATGGGCTTCCGCCATTAGTTTACTGAACCAGCTACGGGACCACATAGGTTCACCCTCGGGCCTCCAGGACTGAGGCACGAACAGGCCTTTCTTGCTCGACTCATCGCAGATAAAGTCGTGCACTCCAAGCTTCCGTGCGACTTGGCGGAGGAGAACCTTGCATTCGTAGTCATTGACCAGTAGATCGTGTGGAACTTGTCCCCCGGCGAGTTGCACTCGGGGATCCAGGAATGGGTAGCAGGCATTAAGACCATGTGCTTCGATCATCGCCGTCTCATTCTCCAATAGTTGACTGAGCGGATCAGATCCCTCGACTGCAGCCGCGAGTCGGAAGGTGTGCTCAATCAATGATGGGTCGCGATCCAGGGCTTTGCCAACCAGCCGCTCACTCAGAGCTGGATTGATATTCCGGCTAAGCAGCTTGATTACAGCTCCGGACGGGGTGCCCACACAGTGATCTACTGTGTTCTGGTAATCACGAAGTTTCGGGTCCGCCCGCATCCTGTCCAGCCACCAGAGAATACGGTAGCGTGGGTACCCACAGAGTAGCTCATCAGAGCACTCCCCCGTGAATACCAAGGTGCATCCGTCATTTGCGGCAGCCTTGGCCAAGTACCACTGGCAGACCTGAGACCAAGTTGCCGTGCCATTAGTGATTCTAGCTACTAATGGCAAAGTCTGCAGCATCTGTTGCTTCGTGAAGGTAACCCTCGTAAGAGGTCTACCCATGGTGGCCATCTCTGCGGCGCTGTGGTTGTCTTGGTCTGGCCAAGTGGCGCAGTATAGATTATCGAGCTTCGCGATGGCTTGGATGACTGCGGAGTCTAACCCGCCTGAGAGAAATAGTCCGACCTTCTCCCGACCGTTGATAGCTTCGAGGATTACCTCCTCCAAGGCTTCAATCAATTTATTGATGAGATCCATCTCTCACCTCTGTTGATCTTGCTTAAGTTTTTTTGTTCCACGAACGGTTGTCGGGTGCGGACCAACCCAGTCCACTGTGAAGCCCTCTTCCTCGAACCATTGCTTCACTTCCTCCTCACTGTGCCAATCTCTGTATTTTGGGCAATGCCAGTCAAAGGTATTACTAATGCATTCAGCGTCATCATCCGAAATATTGATGCGGACAATCTGTGTGAGAGAGTCCCATCTTTTGTTGTAGTAGTCTCGGAGAGGGATTGAGTAGCGACTGAGGATGTTATACAGTCTCTCTGGTGGGATAGATGATGTCATTTCATGGAACATGTCGAAGACCAATTCAAGACCGGGATCTCCATGAATATGTCGAGCATAGACCCAGATAGCCAGCTCGCCACCTTGCTTGACTGTCTTAGCTACTTCAGCGAATGCCTTCCGCGTATTCCCTGTATGATGCAGGGTTCCGATTGCAAAAGCCATATCTATAGATTCAGGCACTACCAGAGGTATATCGAGGAGATCACCACGGAAGACGGTTGCAGAGGGGACATTCTCTTTTGCCGCTTCTACCGCTTTTGGTGAAGCATCGAAAGCGAATATGGAGTTGGCGCCGCACTCCGCCGCGATCATAGAAAATCTCCCGCAGCCGCATCCGGCGTCGAGAACTGCTTTGCCCTCAAATTGCTCTGGTTTCCAGCCTGTCTTCAGCCAGAACTCTGAATCCGTAGTAGCCTGCGGCTTAGGAAATTTCTCCCAGCGCTTGTCAAATCCAGCATCAAATGCCAGCGCTTTGGCTACTTCAGGTGCTTTGGGGGGCGCGGGCAACTCTGGTGCTTTGGGGGGCGCCGCTCTGTTTTCTGGTTTGACGTCCCTCTTCGTGAGCCGTGCACCTGTTCTCTTTTTTGATACTCCAGCCATCGATGTCTCCTATAGTAGCAGTTGAAAGACGTGCATTAGCTCTACACAGTGCATGCCTACAGCCGTAGCTGTTCTATCCTTATGCCAATTTTTTATCCAGTCTGACGAAAAGTACACTTGATGCCTCTGTGATTTATGTTCCTTGAGGGCTTCCATTTTCCTTTTATAGACATCCGTGATATCAATGATTGTGCTAGGTCTGAAATCCTGCGTGCAGCTATAGACGTGATACCCAATGATTGATATATGCGTCCTTCGTGAAGCCGAGAGTGCGATCTCGAAAAGGGCTCTATGATCCTGGTGCGTGTCCCAAGCAGTTTGGGTTAAGAGCAGATTTACATTTTTCAGGTGCTCTGACAGCCTCTCGATAATTTTGGGTTCTGGCTGTAGATAGCCATCTCGGTAGTTCCAAACCCCGCGTAGGTTTATGCCGGCTTTTTGGAAAGATCTTTCTGACTCATACCCTCGTGGGGAGCCGTTGCTCATCTCTCCTTGCGTAACGACCAATGCAGACACATCAGCGCCGGCATCCTGTAACTTGAGTAATGTACCTAAGCACCCATGTTCGATATCGTCAGGATGGCAGCCCAGCGCAAGAACCTTCATGCCTTCTATATTGTGCATCTTACTGTTCTTCCAGAAGGTTTCGTAAAACTGGATGCTGTATGCGGCGGAATGGTTTTCCTGTCAGGATACGGACGCCATGTCTCCGAAGATAATCACGCAGATCTTCGGATAGCTCAGTGGATTCACCAGATTCTGTAAGTGAGATCGTATCCAAAAGTACACGGTCGATTAACAACCTGCTGCCGTCCCTTTTCACGAATGGGTGTAAACCTCGAGAATGCGCGTCGTTGCGGTACTCTTCTAGGAGTTTGTCCAGTATTATGCCCTGTTCTTCACCTGATAGTTTTTTCGGGTAGCAATCTCTCTTCAGAACTTTAACTGGTACGCCTCCAGCTAGGCAACCGGTTGGCAGGTCTTTGTTCACTAATGACATCATGCCTACTACAGCGCCATCCCCAATTGTAATTCCTGGCAAGACGTTGGAGCACCCTGTGAGCCAAACGTTTTTGCCTATGGTTACTGGAGCGAAAGCAGCCGGGTATCCATCTAGTATTGAATTCCAAGCACCGTGCGTCCAAATAGCTGCGCGGCATCCGATGCCGCAGCCATTACCGATGGAGACAGGCTTTGATGGATTGATGATGACATCGACTCCGCAAAAGACCATATTGCCCATTGTCACAGTAGAATCCGGTCCTTGTAGACATCCTCCCATGCCGATCTCTACTCGCTCTTCAAGAAACAGGTAGCTACCAGCTTTGAAATCCCAACAGGAGATGCAGGTTCCAGGTCCTATATAGCTACAAGGACCTATCTCAAAACTACCAGGGCAGGTGATCACTACGTCTTTGCAGATAGTACTTTTTCGCCCGATCTTAATACTCCCGGCGCGGATTGAGGCACTAGGATCGATGGAGAACTCATTACTACTTCTACCCTTCATTGACTTCTACCTTCTCCCCGCTCAAAGACTCAAGATAGCAATTTACGTGATTGCCAAAAGGGGGGCATACCTTACTGACACAAAACTGGCTGACTTTTTCACTGATAGCTCTGCGTTGGCTACCCAGCCATATCTTCTTGAAGGAGTCATTAAGTACGTTCCCGAGTGGTGCACTACCCGGAAAAGCGCAGTGATCGCATAGATACACATTCCCATCCGAGCCTACAGTGCCGAAGAGATTATGGAAATAGCAACCAAGTTTCCTGTCCCACTGCTCCTCTCTGCTGTCGCTCTTGGGCGGGTGTATTACATGTACAGCGAAGTCTGGTCCTCCGAGATCAGCTCTCAGGTCTTCGATTATGTCTTCGGCTCTCTTTTGCTGTTGGTTATCTAGCGAGTATGCACCGCTGATGTCTTGTTTAATCCGTATTGAGTCAGCGCCTACCCGTTTAACATCCTGTGCCGCGCCCTTCATTTCTTCCAGGCTCTCGGGCATCATGATGTACCCAACGTTGATTTTTAGAGCGGATTCTTGCAGCAGGCGCTGTTGATTGAGATGTGCTAGCCCGCTCAGCACCCGATCATATCCATCATCGTCTATGGGCCACTTGACCCCGTATGCTTTTGGTCCTACATCTAGGCTAACGTGCACATAGTCGCAGATCTGCAGGTTCTCTGCTACGTGCTCATCCATAAAGAGCCCGCTGGTGAAGACGCCCACCCGCCTGCCCGCTTCAACGAGGAGCTTCGCTATACGCAGCGTGACTCCCGCGCTGCTGGGGGATAGAGGCTCACCAATCAATCCAGAGAGCATGAACGAGTGTATCGTTCTACCGTTGATCATACAGCTTAGCAGGTTTTCTACAAGCCGGTCAGCATTCTGCTCCGTGATAGCGTTGGCTAAACAGCGGAGTTGCTTGCCCTCTTGTAATCTGTGTCCTATGCACCAAGGGCAAGATAGGGGGCACCGACTGGAAACCTGTATCTCTACCTCAAATGGTGGTAGAATTTCTCCTCTTAAGAGAGATTCCAAATATGGATAGTTCTCCTCCGTGAGTAGTTGCTTCGGCGCATCCTTCATGTCTAGTTTTCCACCATTCTGAGCATGCTTCGCACACGTACTCGCCAAGAGTCATCATTGACGATTCTATTAGCTCTTTCGATCTTATCAGTGGGAGATTCTGTGGGGAAGCTCCTGATATTATCTGCCATGGCCCTCGCGTCTCGATACTGGCAAACCTTACCTGCAGCATGTTTATGTATCAAGTAATGCGAAGGGCTCAACCCATCAGCGGAGATTAGTGTACCGGAACGCAGGGGATCCATCACTTTACAATTGGGTGAGAAGGGGAAGATATGGAGACCGAAGTCTAAACATGCATGTGCATGGTGATAGTACTCCCAAAAGGTACCGTAAGACTTGGGACCGATATACCTAATCCGGGAATCCCCAAGCATGTTATTTATCATGGGTATACCTTCACTCGGGGGGCCATAGGTCTCAGTAGAGCTAGGGGCTTCCCATATAGTTTGGCCCGGTACTAGGTGTACGGTCTTTCCGGCCATCAAAGGATGCAGAACGGATGGATCATATGCCATCTCAGTTGGTTTTGGTATGTACATAGAAGCGGACGCTAGCCAGACTCTGTAGTTTGAGGGCAACAACTCCATGAATTCGCGAATGAAGGAGAACTGGGTATGATGCTCCTGCCCCCCCATGATCATCATCCGTCCGGCGAAAAATAAGTTTTTTGTACCGGCCTCGTATGGGGAGGGCTTGGATAGATCAACATCATGGACCACTCCAGGCATGGACCAATGTAGCTGAGCGTCTGGGGTACGAAGCCGCGCTTGATCTACCCATCCCATACCCTCGTTGAAGATATGCTTCCAGAAGCCCCCGCACTCCCCCCCGTGATGATCGTAGGCATACCACCACCGCTCCTGCGGAACTCTCAGGTGGGCATACTCCGGATTTTCTCGAACGGTCGTGGCCCAAGTCTGTCCGACTACGATGAGGGTGTCCGTGGCTTCTGGCCTGACCGTACCATAATTCTCATGCATAATGCCGTTGACTATCTCGCTACCGCCACCCCAGAGAACCTTGGCACACTTCTCTGCTTCTTGCAGCCCGTCAGCGATATGCCAAGCTGTTCCTACATCTGAATGGTGGAAGTTATAGTGACTGTTCCATTGGCAGACGACATAGTATGTTTTGCCCATTAGATTCCTTCCTTAAACTTTGAGGCATTTGCAGCACTCTGGGTACATATCCGTATCCAGCGTGCGGGTGCGTAATTGTTCTCTTAGCTCCTTGAGCACTGTACCCTCCCACGGGTCGTTTTGGACATTGCCAAGTACTGTTCCATAGCTCTTACAACATGGATGAAAATTTCCTTGAGGGGATACAGACATAGTTTCCCAGGGTAGTGTGCACCAAATTGCTCTGGCATCTTTGGTGCTCGCTTCTACGGAAGCAAAATAGTTGTTGATCGTGAAACCACCGGACTCATACATACTCTTGATTTGAGCGATGCGCTGTCCAACTGGGCTACCCTCCGGTAATTCATCATCTGGTGCAGCCGTCTCCCTCATATTAGCACCCCGGAGATAACACAGGTAGTCTAAACCGTAATCTCTCGCTAGGATCGCCATGGCTTCAACTTGGCGTTCATTCCTCCTCGTGACAACCATATTGATACCTACCAGCCTGGTGGGGCAGGATCTCGCGGACAGAAATGCTCGAATACCTCCCAGAACAGAGTTGAGATCCAAACCCGCACGGATTTCCTTGTATGTTCTACTATAGAAGGAGTCGAGTGATATAGTGATACTACCAGGAATACGACCGAGCACGCTGATTCGCTCAAGATAGCTGCCATTAGTTATCATAGAAACTGATTTAATTTTTGGCAGTGCGCAGATCGCCTCTATTATTTTCCCTATGCCGGGGTGCATAGTTGGCTCTCCGAATGAGCACAGTTCCACGTTCTCTATCGTACTCGCGTACCGTGCAAGAATCTTCTGAACATCTTCTGTAGAGATCTCGTCCTCGCTAAGCAATCCTCGTTCCCTTGATGTGGCTTGCCAGCACATCGTGCACCGTGCGTTGCATCTCCAGCCTAGCATGAAGGATAGGCTCTTAGGCCCTTCCGGTGTTGGTGGTATATATGTAGCACCCGGACGTATATAGAAGCCCTCCATTCCACGTCCATCCTGGCCCCTCCAACCTGGGTCCTGCAAAGCTACTATACCAGGATCACTCTGTAAGTCAGCATACCCCAGAATACGCCCCCCAGATTTTCTATATATGGTCGGGTGGCTCACATGAAAATCAAACAGGTGCCATCCTTCATCATACCAAGCCTGAGCTACGGGGTGCTGACTTGCACCGTCCGTATGAGATAGCTGTACGATGCCAGCTTTGACATTAAACAGTCTCATAGCTAGGTATATGAAGATAGTAGCTCTTTGCCCGCTATCTCCACCGGCACCAGCAAGGATCTGTTCTGGTATCACAAGTCCCGCAGGGATGGACGCAGTGTCTTTGTAATGAGAGATGATCCAGCCCATCAAAGATAGTAGGCATTTCTCCATGCCCTCTTCTACACCGGGAAGGAAACCTACGATATTTCGATCTCTCTCGTTCTCTACGCTGGATATAGACGCAGTCAAGTAACTCGGCTGATAGTAGTATTGGAGACCATCTGGCCAGTCTGCGCTATGTGGGGCACCTCTTCGTAGATTGGCCAAACTCGCTTCATGCAGACCAAAATCTACATCGAAGGTTTGCAGCCCCTCGGGTGTTTCCACCTCACAAATGACGTGCTCGTCGCCATTGCTATTGTGTACCAGACAGTGTCTTGCACCTGCGTAGTTCCAAATTTCCCGTACTAGCCACAGGAACACAATGCAGCGCTGATTGCACCAGCCCCGTCCATCATTGAGGATGTCTACCGGATCTGCGCATAATGCTTCTTCTGCGCCTATATGCTCTACACGGCTGCGAACCCAATGCATGAGTGTGTCAAGACTATCGGTTGCATTCTTAACCGCAACGAGCCATTTGGGGGCATCCATGTTCTGGAAACTACTCATCGTCCTGTCCCCAGTTTGGCGCAAATATGATTGTACTTAGCTTGTCCTTGAAGCCAGACAATTTGCTCCGCACTAAGATCTCTCCGCCATCTGCTGTCAGGGACAACTGCTCTACCAGAGATCGTACGGCTGCCTCGGATATGATGGTGCACCGAGCTGCCGAAATCCGCGGACCCGTCTACCCATTCTACATTTAGCCGCTTAGCTATTTCGCTTCCAGCTACATCGGCTTCGATATTGAACCGCTCGATATCTACACCGATCCATGGTAATCCAGATGCCTCTATGTAGGACAAGAACATATCATAATGTGAGACGACCCACTCTGCCGCATTTTTGACGTTCTCGTCCGTGTAGGCTCTGCCTTGGTGCGACAGCCAGCTTCTTGTCATCCCTGTCAGAGATCTGTAGGGCACGATCCATGTATCCGGTGGGCCAGCTAAGTCGTAGAACAGGTTGGTCTTATCTCCCGTAACCAGTACATCCGGCTCACCGACCAGTTTAGAGAGTTGGCCCCACCAATCTATCAATGCGCCCTCCTCACAAGCACTATATGTAGATCGCCGCAGCGCGTCCAATCTGGCTCTGCTGAACACCGGGCACTCGATAGGGCATTCAAAGCACATTTCACCGTCAGGCTCATCATGTATCCAATGAGTCTCACCAACAAAGCGGATCCCGAGTAGACCGTCAAGTACAAGGCCTAGCACCGTGGAGCCACTATAACTGGGGCTAAGAATACCAGCTACCTTGGTCATTTAGAATCGGAGCCCCCGCATAAGAAACGCGATGTATCGGTCTCTCCATACATCCCAGGACCAGCTACGCAATATCTCTGCTCGGTTGATCAGGCCCATAGCTTTTACCCGTGCTGGATCTTGCCGGAGGTGCTTGAGTGCCCGAGCGAAGCCAGAGATGCTACGCTCGACGAGAATGATGCCAGTCTCCCCGTATTCCTTAAGCTGCGACTGCTGCATCTCCCGATGGTTTCCACAATACGTTGTGAGGAGAGCTTGACCAGAAGCCATGGCTTCCATTACAGAGTTACTCGCGCCCTCGTAGAGACTGGCGCAGACAGCCAGGTTGGATTTCTGGTAGAACCCTGGCATATCTGCCGGAGACAGACGGCTCGTATGATACTCAGCAATATTGAGCTTGATACTAGCTAGGGTTGCGGCTGGGCGGATGATCGAATTAAAACCCTTGACGTCCGTATCAGCCGCGGTTCTATGCAGAGCGTTGCCGTTCCAGTTAGCGATAACCTCCTTCCCTAGATCTACACAGGTGTCGAACCTTCTCATGTTAACTGGATTCGTCAGATATACAGCGCCGGGGCACTTATCTTTGATCTCTCGGTAATTCTGCTCAGTCACGACGTGGAAGGCTCTGTACTTGTTAACGAGATCAAACTCAATCTGTCCCGGTGGTCGGGGATTTTCTGGTATGAACCACAGAGCGCGTAATGATCCTATGGTTCTGTTTGCCGGAAGATGCGATTCGAAAGCCGGGCCGTTGCGGTGGTAAACGCAGAATACGGTGTGGTACTTCGAAACGTCTGGTACGTAGCCCTTTTCATTGAAGTCCACGACGTACCAAAAGTCGCAGCTGAAGGCACCCCCTACATACTCGGCGAGATCCCGCATGTTCTGATCAAAAGCCCACCCAGGGACATCTGGGATTAAGAGCGCGTTCAGAGGCTCTCCCTGTATAATCGGGGGTCTTGGCGACGCATCACCAAAACTGACCGGAGACGGCGCACTAGCTGGTGGAGGCATTTTACTAATAGTGCTCTTGACGCACGCTTCTGGCGCAGAACTTGGTACGGGAGGGTCCAAGTGCACAATCTTCGCAGGCTCAACCCGCGAGGCTGGAGCTGTGAAAGCTCTCTTGGCATCCCGCTGGCTCCATCCATAGTCCAGACATTCCTTCCACGCTACCGTAGCATCTTGCCAGCTTCGACGGAGAACCGAATTTCTGCAAGCCCTCCCCATCTCATGAAGGCGCCCCCTATCAAGAGATTTGATTTTCAATACGGCTTCGGCAAAAGCCTCCGGAGTTCTCTCTACCAAGTACCCGTTGACCCCATCCTTGATGAGATCTTGCGCCAGTCCCACCCTGGTGCTCACCACGGGTCTGCCCATGGAGAGACTCTCCAGTACAGGATTCGGCGTGCCCTCTCTATAACTGGCGCAGCAGTAGACAGACACATCTTGGTAGAATACAGGCATACGTAGGAGCGGCCAGATACCTCCGTCCTTGGCATCAAGGATGCGCAGAGGAGTGTTCGACAGCCTCGCTGCTTGCTGGATGATACCTAAGCCCTTCTGATCTCCCGGCCCCCCTGGAGTGTGTCGGGTTGAATTGCCCGTCCACCCGAGAGAGAATTTGTTCGGCAGCTCCACCATCCGGAACAGCTTGGTGTCCACCCCGTCCTCCGTAACGAAGATGGGCGGGCACTCCATACCGTACAGCTCTTGGATCCCCTCCTTGATCTCCCGGTTCGCCACGGCTAGGCAAGTAGCCTGCCGCAGTACCATCCGGAACTGGTTCATGCTCGCGTTGTCAGCGCCCCAGCTCAGACAATCATACACACCGGCCACGATGGCCTTGCAGCGAATGTTGGAGTTGACATGCGGAACGTGATTCCACCACAGCACGACCGCAATGTCTGTCTCACCCTTGGCTAGCTGAAGAGCCTGTACGATCTTGCTACGGTAGAAGTTCTGCAGACACGA
>Ga0180009_10007718_pt1 | contig 10897 bp, 9 predicted proteins | sample OS_PC_MetaG_FD_123537 | JGI IMG/M metagenome (GOLD analysis project Ga0180009, IMG submission 123537) | Groundwater microbial communities from the Aspo Hard Rock Laboratory (HRL) deep subsurface site, Sweden - OS_PC_MetaG | ecosystem: Environmental > Aquatic > Deep subsurface > Groundwater... | reverse complement strand
TGGTGACGGGGCCCGGGAGTGCGGGGAGCAGTGCGACGACGGCAACGCGGTGGCGGGGGATGGCTGTGACGGCTGCGTGGTGGAGGCGGGCTGGAGCTGCGCCGGTGCGCCATCTGTGTGCACGACCACCTGTGGCGACGGGATTCGGGTGGGAACCGAGCAGTGCGACGACGGCAACACGGTGGACTGCGACGGCTGCAGCGCGAGCTGCGCGCTGGAGGCGGCGCCCAACTGCGGGGACGGCAACCAGGTGTGCGGGGAGCAGTGTGATGATGGCAACAACATCAGCGGCGACGGCTGCAGCGCCACGTGTGTCATCGAGTACTGCGGGGACGGGATCCTGCAGGCCGGGCTGGGGGAGGTCTGCGACGAGGGGGGAGATACGGCCACGTGCGACGGGGACTGCACGCCCGTGCTGTGCGGCGATGGGTATCGGAACCCGGCCAACGGGGAGAGCTGTGACGACGGCAACCTGGTGAGCGGTGACGGCTGCGACGCCGCGTGTCAGTCCGAGTACGTGGTGTACGTGGACCCCGTGGCCGGCGGTCACACGATCAATTTCGACGGCTTGGGGGGCGGCTGGGACGACGACCACGTGGACGTTACGCTGCCCTTTGCGTTTCCCTACTGGGCAACGTCGAGCACCACGAACAGTACGTCCACGATGGGATTCGGCACCAACGGCGCGCTGAAAATGGGCGGCGGTTACACTACCTATAGCGTGATTCCGCTCTGGACGTTTTCCACGACGGGCGCCACCATCCATCCGCATGGAGCGGACGGCTACGTGGACACCGCGTCGCACATGTATTCGTACTCTGACGCGACCATGGCCGTGTTCACCTGGACCAACATGGCGTACTGCTGCCCGTCCCCGGGCAATTGGGGTGTGCAGGTGGTGCTCTACCCGAACGGGAACTTCTCGATCTATCAGATCACCGCCACCACGGACACGACCCGGACCATCACCATCGGGCTTTCCGACGGCAATTTTGTCAACAACGCGGTGGCGGGCGCAACCTTCCTCGACTGGGATGCCCAGTCCATCGGTGTGCCCTTCAGCGTGGGGCAGGTGGACTTCGGCTCCAGCGAAGCCGGCGGCATGGCCACGGGGCGGCACCTGCTTTTCGAGTACAACCCAACGACCGGGTACACCTGCACCGTGACGCAGTAGCCATGGTGAGCCGTCTTTTTTACGACGCGCTACACTGGGTGACTCATGGTTAGTTGGAGGTCAGCTTTGAACGCCAGGTGGCTCCGGTTCGTGTTGGGGATAGCCGCGGTGGTCTGGCTCGGCGCCGGCTGCGCTCGAGGCAGGATGCAGGTTCACCACAGCCCCCGCCTGGCCTGGACCCTTCCCGAGCATCCGCGCGCGTGGCCTTTTGGGGGCGGCACCAACGTGATCGGACTGCACCTCGCGGCGCTCCGGAAGCGGCTCGAGGCCCGCGGCGCTGACCTGGGAGATCGCACGCTGCTGACGAAGCTGGTCCGCAAGGTGCCCGGGCTGGAGCTTCTGTCCGGGCAATGTGGCGTGGATCCCCAGACGACGCTGCACCGCCTGTTTCTGGAGTTGGAGCCCTTTGACCGCGTAAAGCAGGGTACGCTCATCGCCGTGCAGGGGGGGCTCGACGCCCCGCGGGTTCTGGCGTGCCTCGCCGCACTGGCGCCGCTGGGCCTGCGACCGGGGCGTTTGGGTCCCTATCCGGCCGTGCGCGGGCTGTACAAGAGGCGGCCGCTGGTGATCTTTGCCCTGGCGAGGGACACCCTCCTGCTCGCGGTGGGCAGCGCCGCCGCGCGCGTGGAGCGGGTGGTGAACGGCAAGGCGCGGGGCATCGCGCCGGCGGACCTCAAGCGTCACCTGCTCGCCCGCTCCGACACGGCGCTCACGGTCACCATCAGCCACTGGGTGGCCTCGAAGGTTTCGCTGTTGTCAAAGCCCTTGTTCTGGTTCGTGCGAATGCTCCGCCACGGCTGGATGCAGGTTTCGATTCCGGCACCGGGAAAGCTGGTGCTGAGCGGGGTTATTCGAACCCGGGGGGCTCTGGCTGCGCTCAAGTTGCGGGCCCGCTGGGCGGTGCTCAGTGGGCTGGTGGGTCTCTTCAACGCCGACGCGAAGATCCTCCTGTCCGCGGTGACGGTAAGAAACAAGTGGCGAGATTTGCACCTGCGCATCGCCCCGACAAAAGCGCACCGGCAGGCTCTCTGGCGCCTGGTGGATCAGCTGTTGACGCGGCTAAAGAAGTTGCGCAAAGCTCGCCCCCGCCCCCGCCCCGCCGCCTGAGCGGTCAGTAGATTCCGGGGAGGATGCGCGACGGTGAGTTTTCACCTCGCGGTGTTGCTTGGGTGCGCTGGTTTGTCGATCCCAGGGCGCCAACCATCGCGGATCCGGGCTCATCGGCTGGCGTGCCGCGTCGCACCTGCTTGCGGACGCTGGACTTGAATGACGCCGCGATTTCCCGCATGGTTCTCTGATGGACGAAGAAGAGCACCTTCCCGAAGGTCGGGGTCGGAGCGCCAAGAAGCGGGCCGCCCAGGAGATCGCGAGGCTTGCCGCGCGGGCGGCGGAGCTGCCCGAACCGGCGCTTGTCAGGTTGTCGCTTGAGGAGCCGGTACAGGCGGCGTTGATGCAGCTGCGTCAAACCACGGCCCGCGGGGCCCGGAAGCGGGCGCTCAAGTATTTTGCGGGTCTGTTACGGATCGATGAAGAGGCCTGTGAACAACTGCGGGTGGCGATGTCGGGGCTTGACGGCGCGCATGGCCAGGAGACGGCGGATCACAAGGGCCTGGAAAAGCTGCGCGAACGGCTCTGCGCTCCGGAGGATCAGGACGCCGCGTTGCAGGAGGTGGTCGCCGATTTCCCGACGGTGGATCACAAGGCGCTACGGCGGTTAATCAACGCCGTCCGGCTTGGAAATGACAAAAGAGCCTACCGGGAGATTTTTCGCCGGCTGCGCGAGGGAAAAAAGCCTACCGGCTGAGGGAGGGGCGGTCAGCCGGGCCCGCCCAGGCAGTGGAAGACCACCTGGAAGTCGTGGAGGATGGGGGTGTCGGTCTGGTCGATGCTGGTGAGCTCGAACTGCACCTGCAGGAACTGCGCGGGGTTCGGGGTCACGGGGCCCTGGGGCGGTAGTTCTATCAGCGCGGGCGAGGTGTCCCAGGCGTCGGACCAGAGGCCGAAGGAGGCGGTGTCGTCGGCGGTGCGGACGCGCACGTTGATGGCCGTGCCCGTGGGCTCGGTGGAGTTCCACTCAACGCGGTCCCAGCGGGTGTCTTCGGGGGCGGCGCAGCCTTCCACGAGGTAGGTGTAGGTGCCCTGGGGACGGGTAAAGTTGCGCAGGCCGAACCCGGTGAAGTCCGAGTAGGTATAGGGATTGGTGCCCACGGGAACCGAGTCCACCTGACCGGTGGGATCGCCGTTTGCGTCCACCTCAAGGCGCGCGCAGGAGCCTGTACCCAGGCCGGTGCCCGTGTCGTTGATGCCCCAGATGTGGCCGGTGAAATCCACGCCCACGCCGACGGTGCCCGAGCCGTTGGTGTAAAACAGCGGGTAGCCGGCGGCCTCACCGTCGTAGCTGCCATCGGGTAGAGTCTGCGGCAGGCGGGAGATGTAGCCATCGGTGTGGGCAATCCACACGTAGCCCCGCAGGTCGATGGCGATGCCCCGAGAATGCACGCCCCGGGTGAGCGTGATCTGGGTCCAGCTCCCCTGTCCGAGCGTGGAGGGCATGGTGCGGTCAGGGCGGTAGCGGTAGGCACCTTTGTCCCGGCTGCACGCGGCCAGCCAGATGTTCTGCTCGCCATCCACGGCGATGCCGTAATGCGTGCACCAGGCGGGCGGCAGGTAGGGGTTGGTGAGCATGCCGCCGTAGGTGCCGTTGGTGAACACCCAGGCGATGTAGCCGCGGTAGTCCGTGGCCCACACTACGCCGTGGCCGTCCACGGCGAGGCCGTAGATGCAGGCCAGGGGCGCAGGGATGGAGATCCCCTGGACGCCCGGTGTGGCCGGATCCAGGTCTACGAGCAGGCCTGTGGCACCGTCCACTTTGAAGATCTCGTTGGTGCCTGCGGCTTCACGGCAGGTGCCGACCCAGGCGTTGCCCGCCCCGCCGGAGTAGGGGTCGCCTGCGTCCAGGGCCACCGAGCGGCCCAGGGCGTTCGTCGTGCCGTAGTTGGCCGTAAAGAGCACGCACTCGTCGTCCAGCCCGTAGAACTCTGGATGGATCATGCCGTTGGTGCAGTTGGTCTGGGCGGTGTCCGGAACGCCGTCGGCATCGCAGTCCGTGGTGATGATGCCATCGCCGTTGACGTCGGAGCTGGTCTGGATCACACCGTCGTTGTTGCGGTCGATGCAGTCCGCCAGGCTGTTGGCGATCTTGGTGGTGGAGGGTTGCCCCCCAAAGGCGCGGTTGGCGACCCACACATCGAAGTTGTAGTCCACCGCCGTGCGGCTCGGGCTGTTGGTCGCGGTCTGAATGACGTTACCCGCCGTGTCCAGGCACTGGCCGTTCTGGTAGGCCGGGTTGCCAAAGCAGGTTACGCTGTAGTACCGGCCCACCTCGGTCAGCGCCTGGGTGTCGACCTTGCTCACCGTGCCCGGCCCCAGATCCGACGTGTTGGAGATCCACAGGTAATTGAAGTTCACCGATCCCGAGTCCAGGATGATGTCCCCGTTGGGATCGAGTCCCACGCCGTCATTTTCCACATGGTCGGGATCGTCGGGGTGTAACGGGAACGGATCCGTACCCAGTTCCTCGGTGGTGCAGCCCGTGCTGCAGTCCCCACAGGCGTTCAGCACGCCCTCGTCCACCTCGCCGTCGCAGTTGTCATCCAGCCCGTTGCAGAACTCTACCGCGCCCGGATAGCGCTCCGGGTTCGCGTCGTCGCAGTCCTCCACGACGCAGTCGGGGCCCGATGGCCATCCGTCTCCGTCCAAATCCTCACAGGCCACGCCGGGGCAACCGTCGTCCACCGTCTGGTTGCAGTTGTTGTCCACCCCATCCCCGCACACTTCAGGTGCGCCGAAGTGCACCGACGGGTCCGTCTCGTCGCAATCGGGTCCGGCCTCGCACCCGATCCCGTAGCCGTCCCCGTCCAGGTCCGTGGCCCCACAGTTGGGGAGCGCCCCGTCCCCGTCCACCGTCCCGTCGGCTTGTGCGTTGGCGTTGCTGTTGCCGCCCGCATCGCCGTCGCCCGCAGCCGGATTGCCCCCGCAGGCCGCCACCAGTCCGAGCGCCATTGTTACGAGCCACATTCGTCCGGAACCCGTTGTCATGATCTCATGCTCCTCGGCCAAAACCAGCCGGCCGCCCGACCCGCCTGGGCAATTTTTCACCACGAAACCGATCTTACCGCGCCTGCGTCCGACTCACAATGATCATGTGCCGCTCGCGATTGAGAACGGGCTCGGGCCCACCGGTCAGGGGCGCGGCCGGGGGGCGGCGGTGGATCGGAACGGGCTTTCTTGCGGGGTAGGGCCCACCTCGTCGTATGCCATTTTTCAGCCGAGACGGATCTTTTGTGACTGCGCTGTGCGAAAAGGCTCAGGCGGCAGGCATTTCTCAGACTTAGACTATGGATCAACCATGAGCAGTTTCAGCTACCCCCTAGGCCCGGCCGCGCATGCGCAGGGTGGCTTGTACCTGGGCGTTGAAAACCGTCATCAGGGCTCGCCGCACGGTTGGTCCGTTGCCCGGTCCTTCGAGCAGGCTCAGCGCGCGTCCGATGGCTTCGAGGGTGCACAGTGCGCCGGGGCGGGGCGACGTGCGCAGCGCATAGCCCGTCGGTTGGGACGGAGCCAGGGCCACCCGCGGTAGCCGGCGGAGCACCCGATCCCGGTGGACCATCCGGCCGGCCTGGCGCCACGTACCATCGGGCACCACGAGGATCGGCGGGGCATCAGTTGGGTCCGCGGTGAGGATTTCCGCGTCCGGCTCGGGGAACAGCAGCACCGACCTGACCTCTGGGCGGCGCAGGTCATCGAGGTCCACGGTGCGGTCCTTCACGCCCCGCGCGCGGAGCTCGCTGCCCGGCAGCAATTGCGCCGCGAGAAATCCGGTGTTGGTGCTTCGCGACATCTCTTTGGCGTGAATCACGATCACCACGCGGGTACGGACCAGATTCCTCAGTCGCTCGGCTTCCGTGCGGATGACGTCGCAAATGCACTGTGCCGGGTGCAACCGGCACCCCACGCAGCGTTGGGGGGGACTGGTGTGGGCCACGGAGACTCCGTCGTTCGATGGGCATAGCAGGTTGACACCGCCGTTGCACAGTAGACGGCCAAATTGGCTCGCCTGCAAGATCATCATTTGAAGTAGGCTGCTCTGAGATCCATGTACCGATCGAAGAAGACGCGCGCGACGCCTTGGGCGAATTGCATTCCGGCCCGGGGGTTGGCGTGCAGGAGGTCTAGAAATGGCTTGGATTCGATGCTCAGCACCCGACAGTCGTCCAAGGCCATGGCGTTGCTTGTGTAGCATCGATTTCCCACGATCGAGGCGACGCCGAATATCTCACCGGACACCAACTCCGAGAGTGTCACTTGCGCCTTGGAGAGGATGTCGAACAGGGTGAGACCGACGGTTCCATCGACAAGGACGTAGATATGGGAGGCAGGGGTATTTGCGCGATAGAGCCAATCACCGGCGGTGCACTGATTGAGCGAGGAGAACCGGTCCAGTTGCAACAGCTCCTCGACAGTGAGCTGCTCGAAGAGCAGATGGCTCAGCAATTGTTGGCTCGCAGGCCCAAACGTTGGATCTTCTCGAGGGCGACGAGAAGGGGCTAAAGGCTTTTGCAGTGGTGTGCCTGTGGCCCGCGCCGTTGCATCCGTGTTGGTTTTGTGTGGGTTGTTGTACATGATATTCCTCTTCTGCTCAGGGCTCGGGTATTTCCCAATCGTCCCGGAAGCCATTAGATTTCTATCGACCCATTGCCCGCTCGCTTACGACCTCTCTTTGGAGAGGTCGGATTGGGTTAACTCGGGTAGCCCAATGGCACGCCGCACAGGGATCGCAGGTGGGTTTCCACCTGCCCGATGATCTGCTCGACAGCGGGCAAGAGGGGTGCGACCAGACGATCCCAGAGCCTGACGAATTCAGGAACCAAGATGCCGACGACGATGGCGAGCAGGCAAAGAAGAAGTATCAGCGAAGTCCATTTCGAGGGCTGACCCAGGCGACGCCAATCATCGCCGCCGCGCCCCGTTTCGCCCAACTCGTGGGGGACCAACTCATGCAAGGTGTCGCTGTCGCTCGTCATGGTACACCTTCCGATTCGCGGGCTACGTTGGAGTCTCTCCACGCTCCACCGGGAGCTCTTGTGTTCTCACTCGATAGTTATCGTGACGAACGCCGGTAGGAGGCGCTATCGCGCCCGTGCCCATTTGGTTATCGGTGTATTTGCCACCCAGGGAGGTCTCCGATCGGTCGATCCTCGAGGGGTGCTCGTTGTTGCGGGGGCCTTGGCGCATACACGCCGACTGTAGATGATTCTTCTACATCACGATGGTGCCTGGCTCGATAGTCCCAAACCTCCGGCGGACAGATAATACTGAAATGGAGACACTTGCAGCCCTTGGACTACCGGGGTTCGTAGGGCGATACGCTAAACGGAGGCTTCCATGAGCACTTGCACTGCACACGCCAACGGGCCGTCGACGATCGAGACCTATAGCGACGTCGCGGTACAGCACTTCATGAGCCCGCGCAATACGGCGAGAATCGAAGGGGTCAACGGTAAGGGATGCACGAGCAGCGAGTCGCTGGACAATTTCTCGCAGATTTCCATCCGCGTCGGGCCGTCTGACCGGATCGACGCGGTCCGTTCGCGCACCGTCGGGTGTGCGGCCGCTGTGGCCTGCGGGTCCAGGTTTTCGGAAATGGTGAAGGGGCTCTCACTCTCCGAGGCAACAAAAATCACACCCGAGAATATCGTCCAGTCGCTGGGAGGGCTGCCGGCCAGTGGAACCTGCTACGCTCGGTTGCCCGTCGTTGCGCTACAGGCAGCCATCGAGGACTATCACGACCGGGCCCGCCTGGCGCACGGCCGGAAGCAAAGAAATACATTCGTCTACCGGAGGCCTTCGGGGCCGGTGCAGGCTCAGGCCTGCTGACCGCACGCCAACGTTTGTCCCGCTGCGGAAATGCCCGCTCCTGGGACATGTCAAAGGGGCCGGTCCACCAAGTCCCCAGCCTTGTGGAACGGCTACTCCACGTCGATGAGACCGCGACGAATGGCGAAGCGCGTCATGTCGGAGTTGTTGCGCAGGTTGAGCTTTTCGAGAATACGACCACGATAGGTCTCCACGGTGCTCATGCTGAGATGGAGATTCTCGGAGACCTCTCGGGTGGTGGCGCCTCGGGACAACCGCAACAACACCTGGAGCTCCCGATCGGAGAGCACGGACTCGGGGGTCTCGCCCTGGGGTTGGCCGATCCGGGTGACCATGCCCTCCATGATGGATTGGCTCACGAAGACTCCGCGCTGGGAGATCTTACGGATCGCCGCAAGGAGCTCGTCCGTGGAGGCAGCCTTGACGATGAACCCCGCGGCACCGGCCTGGATCAACCGAGTGGCATACTCCTCGTTGGCGTGCATGGTGAGGATGAGCACGCGGGTGCCATTATCCAGGGCGACGATTTGGCGGGTTGCCTCGAGGCCGTCGAGGTCCGGCAGCCCGTAGTCAAGCACGACGACATCCGGGTTGTGCTTTCGACTCAGCGACACGGCCTCGTGTCCGGTTCCACCGCAGCCGATGACTTCAATGTCTACTTCGGCCTCCAGCAAGCGGCACAGACCGTCTCGAACCAGCGTGTGATCATCAATAATGAGTACGCGTATCATGACATCTCCCTCTAGTCGGGCTTCACCAGGGGGGCCCGGAGCTCGATGCGTGTTCCTTCGCGCGGGATCGAGCGAATCATTAGTGTGGCACCGATCAGGTGCGATCGTTCGTGCATCCCAGCGAGACCAAAACCCCGACCATCGGAAAGGTCGAGCTCGAATCCTTGACCATCGTCGTACACGGAAAGCAGCAGGTCGTCTCCATCCCGAACGAGCGAAATGCTGACGGTCTGGGCGTCGGAGTGTCGCGCGATGTTGGTGAGCGCTTCCTGGAGGATGCGATAGGTGCACAGCGCCACATCGATGGTCAGCCCGGGTTCTGGGTCGGCGAGCGCGACCTCGATCTGTACCTGCTTGCCGGTGTGCTGCTCAAAGGTCTCCACGAGTTGGTGCACGGCGGGCTCAATGCCAAGGTCGTCCAGCAACGGCGGGCGCAGTCCGCGGCAGATGCGACGCAGCTCGGCGGCTGCCTTGTCCACGAGGTCGGTGGCGATGCTGAAGGTGGTCGGCGACGTTGCGCTCGTTGGAGGCGGGCTCCTCCGCAGGAGATCGATTTCCAAGCGGAGGGCCGTAATGATTTGCCCCAGCTCATCGTGAAGGTCGCGTGACACCCGAGCCCGCTCCTCCTCCTGGGCTTGAAGCGCCTGCCGGGCCAGCAGCCGTTGGCGCTTCTCGACCCGGCGCCGTTCGGTGACATCCGTGAGGATGGCGAGCACCCGCGGCTCATTGTCGTACTGGAAGCCGGTGCCACGAACCTGAACCTCGACCGGTTCGCCGTCCCGCCGAAGGTTCACGGAGTCCAGCTCGACGGAACCCGTGCGTTGGATCTGCTGCAGAAAGGTGCGATAGTGCTCTTGGGACGATGGGGCGACCAGTGCTTGAATCTGGGTTCCCTCCAGCCGACCCGGCTCATAGCCATGCAGGGTGCAGGCTGCCGGGTTGGCCTCAATTATGGTCCCGTCCGGGCGCAGGATCAACAACCCGTCCGTCGCTGAGTCAAAGACACTCCGGTAGCGTGACTCCGAGAAGCGGAGCGCCTTCTCGGCGCGCCGCCGTTCGGCCAGCTCAATCTCGGCCAGGTCTCGCGCGGACCGATAGAGCTCGATGCGGCGACTGAGCAGATAGAACAGCAGGCTGACGCCGAGGCTGAGCAGGAGCCCGAACAGAGGCACGTAGAGGTTGGCGTGCCAACGGTAGGAGGCCACCCGGGCGTTCAGCGGGGCCATGGTCAGGCGCCAGCGACGATTCCGAAGCCGAAAGGTGTGAGAGGTGCTCAGCGTGCGACCGAGCTCGTTGGTGCTGTCACCCCGGCGATAGCGGTACAGGACGACTGCACCGTCGTGGATGACGAAGCTGAACTCACTGCGAATGTGCTCGAGAAAGCAGCTGTCGATGAGGGGGCCCACATGAAACTCCACAATGAGCCACCCCAAGAACGTCTCTCCTCGCCGCAGTGGGAGGACCGCCAAGAAGCTTCGCTTCTTTGCGTGCGGTGACCGAATGGGGGACGAGAGCACGGTGCGCCGATGACGTCGTGCGGTGTTGAGCAGCGCCCGATGCCCCGGCGTGTGGAGCAGGAGGGTGGAGCTTACGCCGTGTGGAATGGTCCATCCTTGGGATAGGTCCTTGGGTATCAGACGCAATGAGTCGACGCCTGGGAAGGCGTTCAGGAGAACCAGCCCGAACTCGTCGAAGCGCTTGCGAGAGAAGTCGAGACCCTCATGGGTCGCCCAGCGGCGCGCGAAGATGTCGGCGCCGGCCAGCCTCGACTCCACGAAAACTTCCAGCCGTCGAGCGGACTGAATCGTGACGTCGCGGGAATGCCGTTGGAGCAATGATCGCTGATGTAGCACCTGCTGTCGCCACAACACGCCCGTGAGGGCGGTCAGCGCCAGGAAGATTCCCCAAGGGGCCAACCGGATGAGCGGCGACCTCGACGCTGTATCAGAGGGCTGCTTCACGTCTGCTCACGCCTGCTCTCGATGGACTCTCCGATCGTGGTCGCGACCGGTCTTTTTGCATGTCTCGGTTGTCTCATTGCACCGTCACCTTGTCC
>Ga0180009_10007717_pt1 | contig 10899 bp, 13 predicted proteins | sample OS_PC_MetaG_FD_123537 | JGI IMG/M metagenome (GOLD analysis project Ga0180009, IMG submission 123537) | Groundwater microbial communities from the Aspo Hard Rock Laboratory (HRL) deep subsurface site, Sweden - OS_PC_MetaG | ecosystem: Environmental > Aquatic > Deep subsurface > Groundwater... | reverse complement strand
TTTTGAAACGAAAAGCTTTATATTATCTACAATACTATTCCATCTTTGTAACATATGAATCCACCTCTTTTAGATTATATAAATATCTAGAAGAGGGGGTTTATATATTTATTAGACACGCTCCTTAATAGGCAATATTTAAATATGCGGGAGTTTTGCTTTTAGTATGTTTAAATTTTTAAAAGATAAAATCAGAGGAGCTGTAAGTAAGTTTTCTAAAGGAGTAGAAAAAACTCCTGAAGAAAAATTAGAGGAAGAAAAAGAAAAAGTTATAGAAAAAGAAGAAGAAATAGTTGATGAAAAAGAGGAAGAGATAGAAGAAGAACTTAAAGTAGAAGAAAAGGAACCAGAAAAGAAAAGTGTGGTTGGAAAGATAAGAGAAAAAATAACCACTAAGAAAATAGATGATAAGAAATTTGAAGAATTATTTTATGATTTGGAATTGGGATTATTAGAAAGTAATGTTGCAGTTGAAGTTATTGACAAAATTAAAGAGAATTTAAAAGTTGATTTGGTTAATGTTCCTTTGGAGAGAAAGAAAATTGATAATTTGATTTTAGATTCTTTGAAAGATACTATAACTGAATTGTTTAAGGATGAAGATTTTGATTTGATTGAAAAAATTAAAGCGAAAGAAGGAGTTTATGTTATTGCATTTTTGGGGGTTAATGGTGGGGGAAAAACTACATCTATAGCCAAAATTGCTAAAATGTTGAAAGATAATAGAATTTCTTGTGTTTTAGGGGCTGCTGATACTTTTAGAGCTGCTGCTATAAATCAATTAGAAGAACATGGAAGTAATTTGGGTATTAAAGTTATTAAACATGATTATGGTGCTGATGCTGCTGCTGTTGCTTTTGATACTATCAAATATGCTAAGGCTAAAAATTTGAAAGTGGTCTTGATTGATACTGCTGGAAGAATGAATAGTAATGTTAATTTAATGGATGAGTTGAAGAAGATAATTAGAATTTCTAATCCTGATTTGAAAGTTTTTGTTGGTGAAAGTATTACTGGAAATGATTGTGTGGAACAGGCTAGGAATTTTAATAGTGCTGTAGGTATTGATGGTGTTATATTGGCTAAGGCAGATATTGATGAAAAAGGTGGAACTTTGGTTTCTATTTCTTATGTTTTGGATAAACCTATTTTGTATTTAGGAACTGGACAGAATTACGGGGATATTGAAAAGTTTAATTTAGAAAAATTGATGGGTAAGTTAGGATTGTAAATTTATTGTTGAATCTGAGAAATAATTTCACCTAAATTTTCTGCTAGTACATTATATAATTTTTCTATGATTAATTCATAAATTGATTCTTTTAATGGACCTGAGCAGTATTGTAGAATGTTTTGAGCTTCATAATCTAAAAAACTTCCAGTTTCTAAAGTTTGATCTTGTGGAATATTACAGGTCATATATTTGCCTTCGAATTTTTCAATAACATCTTTTCTAGAATTAGGATCTAATTCTGTTATAGTGATTTTAACTACACAACTATCTGTTTTTGAACCTATAATCTGGTATTGGAATTTGTTTTGGTCTTCTTCTAATACAACTCTTGATTTGTCACATGATTCAAAAGCTTGATCAAAGCATGTTTTTGAATTTCCACAATCATTTTCATAGAATAAAAGAAATACCAAAATTATGAATATTATTAAGAAGAGTAATGGAAATAGATATGAAAGTTTAAATCTCTTTTTTTCAGTCATATCTAAATCCTAATTTTATTGTTTTAAATGCTTTTCGGATTTATAGATTTGTTTTTGATATTAATTGTATGTTTGTTTGATATCCTGGAAAATTTAGGGACATTCCAACAATATTTTTAATATCTGACCTTTCTGCTAGTTTAACTAAATCTCTTTCTATTGCTCCATCAAAGACTATTGTGTTTATTTCAGAACCCATATTTTTTATTGTGATTGGAAGTTCTGATGTTGGAACTTTTCCTAATATGTTTAAATCTTTATCCAATAGATAAGCTCCCCTTGTTCCAACTAAATCTTCTAACATTTCTTGATAAGAATCTTTTTCCTTTTTAGTTAGTTTTAAATTTGTTATTGGAGATACTCTTTCTCTATTGTTTATTGGTCTAATTGTTCTTATTGGTATAGGTCTTTCTTTAGGTTTGAATTTATCTCTTTTATCTAAACTTGAATTTCTATTATTTCCTGATTCAAGTTGATATTGTTCTAGAGTTAATTTACTTCTCAGTGCTTTGTTGAGTTCTTTCTTTGTTATTTCTTCAACTTCTTTTCCATCTGGAGCTTTTGTAATAAAATCTATTTCACAAGTAGCTAATAATTCTTTTATGATTAAATCTCCACCACGATCTCCATCCACAAATACTGTGACTATTTTTCTTTTGGTTAGTTCTTTAACAGTATCTGGTATGGATGTTCCATTTACTGCTATAGCATTTTTAAAACCATTTTTAAGTAAATTTAGAACGTCAGCTCTGCCTTCAACTATTATTATTTCTTCTGAATCCTGAACTGCAGGTCCAGCTGCTAACCTATCTTTTCCGTATTCTGTCATTTCCATCATTCTTACAGAGGAAGCTACTTCTTCTGTTATTTCTTGAGAATCTGGAAGAGTACATTCTGTGAGATTTTTAAGTAATTCTTTAGCTTTTTCTACAACTTGTGTTCTTTTTAAAATTCTAACATCTTCAATATTTTCAGATGTCACTCTTGCTGTACAAGGACCTATTCTTTCTATTGTTTCTAAAGCTGCTGCGATTAAAGCTGTTTCTGTTTTGTCTAAGCTAGAAGGTATAATAATTTCTCCTTTAGATTTACCTTCCTTGGTATCTATATTAACTTCAATTCTACCTATTTTACCATTTCTTTGAAGTTCTCTAAGTTCTAATTCTGAGCCAAGAAGACCCTCTGTTTGGCCAAATATGGCCCCAATAACGTCTGGTCTGTCTACAATTCCGTCTATATTGATTGATGCATGAATTATATATTTTGATGATACTAAACTGATCTTTCCCATTTTCTTTCCTCCAATTGTTTATTTTCATATTTTTGTGCCCTCTTTAAATATTAATAGAACAAGTGTATAGCACTCTTAGGTGCTTCTTCTCTAAATGAGATAAATGAAAGATGAATGTTATATATTCTTGTTCTTGTTTTACTATGATTATGTTGCCCGATCTTAACTCCCAAGCTCATTGCTCGATGAGTTATCGTATGCTCCGTTGGGTACTCTCAAACCGGGCTTATTTGATAATGAAAATCCTATTTATAAAGATTGTGGTTATTTAAAAATACTATTTACTGGTGGTTACAAATAGAAAGGTTTATAAATGATTTTTTTGTTAGTTTTTATGTTCAAAAATGAAAGACCAGTTTGTTGAAGTGGAAGAAACAGCAATTAATAGATTTGGAATTGTTCTAGAAGAGATAGCTAGAGCTTACTTTGATTTGGCTGTTGGGATTTATGCTGTTAGGCGCGAAAGTGATACTTTTATTGATGGGTCCTGTAGGTTCTATTTTCCAGTTGATGCATCTTCACAAGGTGAAAAGAGATCATTTACAGAAAGAATGGATGGTATTGTTAGAGGAGGTATTTCTTGTGATTATGTTGAATCTTTGGGTCTTTTGGTAGACAAGGCATCTTTGAATCAAATTTTAAAGAAAGCCGAAGTTAAAGAGAAAACAAAATTATTTAATCGTTATATTAAGAAGTATAATAAGAAATATCCTGTGATAGTTTTGGAGGGTTGCGAACCCCTATAAAAAAAGATTGTGGTTTAACTAAATTTATACAAATTTAAGAAGGTTTTAACTTTTGTACATATGTCATATGTGTCATTATGAAGCTCTTTTTCGAACATTTTACGCTTTTTTTCTGTAAAATATTTGTCTGAAACTGCTCTTATAAACTGCCAAATTGGGCTTTTTTCCCATTTTTTTTCATAATCTGATTCTATCCATGATTCAAATGATATTGATAATTTACCATCAACTAATTTTTCTTTTGTATTTTCTATAATTTCATAATTGTCTAATTTTATATTAGTTTTAATGACTAACTTTGAGTAATCATTTATTTCCTTTTCACCTACCCATGTTATTTTTACGTTCTTTTTTTTACCTTTTTGGACTTCTTGATAGTCTCTTTCATAGAAATCGTATCTGTTTATTTCAAACCAAGATTTTATGGTTTTATAGAACTCTATCATATTGAACTGAGCTCTTTGACTTATTTTTAAATCTCTTATTATATAATCTACTTCAGACATAGTATAAATTTTGTCTTTTATGTTTATAAATGTTTTTATGAAAAGGTTTATATATTTCTAATTAAATAAAAAGTCTAATGGATAATAAAAAAAGAGGGGAAGTAATGTTTGGTTTATTTATTGCTGCTGTGTTTCTTATAGTTGCCTTTAGTGCTTTTTCCATTATTTCTAATGTTACTGGACCTAGATTTTCTGATGATTGTGTGAATCCAACTTTGAATTATCATATAAGTGAGAGTGTTCTTTTTTGTCCTGGAACATATAATGCTGCTGAAACTTATCAAGTGACTGGCCAAAATATAATTATTGATTGTAATGTGGCAACTATAAGAAATGGTAACTTTATTTTACAAGCTAATGGAATCACATTAAAAAACTGTAATCTTATTGATGGCTCAATATATGCTGGGAATCTTGCTCCTAATACTAAAATATTAGATAATACATTTGATAATAATATTTATGACAGAATTTATATTCAGTTAAGCCAATCTAGCGGCCATGAATTAAGAGGAAATAATTTTATTGGAGGAGTTCAATTTTTCTTAACTTTATCTTCTGTAACTCAAAGTACTATTTCAGGAAATACAATGGATTCGGCAACTGGACAATATATTAAACTAACATCTTCTACAGATAATGTTATTGAAAATAATGAAATTAGTGGTGATGTTGGTATTGGAGTAAATTTAGACACAAATTCAAATTCAAATTCAATTAGAGATAATGAAATTAATAATATAGAGCAAGGAATCAAAATAAGCACGAGTAATAATAATCAAATTAATAATAATCAAATTAATAATAATGTAGAAGGCATCTATATTGAGAGATCTTCAAGCAGTACAATAACAAGCAATACTATAAATTCAAATAGGTATGGTATTAGGTTGCATGATCAATATAATGCTGTAAAAGATAATTTTATATCTGGAAATAGTTTCGAAGATAATTATTGCTCTGGAATTAAATTTGAGATATATCCAAGTAGAACTACAATTTCTTCAAATAATTTTATAGGAAATGGAATTCCTTGTGGTGGAAATGAAAAGGGTGGTGGTATTGTTTTTGATGGCGGGTCTGATAATGATATATTAAATAATGATATGACTGGAGATGAAACTGGAATTTATATGAGTCTTGCAAATGATAATTTAATTCAGGGAAATGATATAATTGCTTCTAATGCAAGAGGAATTGCTTTGTATTCAAGCAGTAGAAATACAATTCAAAATAATAATATAAGTGAGCAAGGTGTTGGAGTAGAAATTGGTTTGAGTGCTTTAAATAATGTATTAAACAATAATGAAATTTGCTCTAATCGTATTTTTGATTTAAGATGCGCTAATGGTGGTGGCGGTTCTGGAAATGGAAATTATATAGACCTTTTTAATAATAGTGGTGGCTCGTGTAGCGCTGTAGGATATAGTGCGTGTTCAGAAGTAATTCCTCCAGATGAACCTGTTTGTGGCAATGGAGAATTGGAAGAAGGTGAAGAATGTGATGATGGAAATTTAATTAATGGAGATGGATGTAGTGCTGATTGTATGATAGAAGGTGAAGGTGCAGTTTGTGGAAATGGTGTTTTAGAAAATGGTGAAGAATGTGATGATGGAAATTTAATTAATGGAGATGGATGTAGTGGTGATTGTATAATAGAAGGTGAAGGTGCAGTTTGTGGTAATGGTGTTTTAGAAAATGGTGAAGAATGTGATTGTGGAAGCTCCTGGGAATGCACTTTAGAGGGATTAAATAATAAAACTTGTTATGATTTTGGAGGGGATCCTGATGATGGTTATTTGAGTTGTTATCAACCAGGTACTGATTCTCCTTGTAAGTATGATACTACTCATTGTGAAGAGGATGATGAAGATGATTTTAAATGTGGAGATGGTAAGGTATCATATACAAAAGGAGAATATTGTGATATAAATAATAATGATTTGTCTCATTGTTATAGTTCTCAAGAATATAAGAATGATAAAGATTTACAAGATTTGGAACCTTCTGGATGTGAAAAAGTTTCTGAAGATTGTAAATGTATATGGTCTTTAGTTATTGATGAAGAAACTGTAGCATATTATTCTTATGGTACTTGCTATTGCCCTGAAGGAGAAACTTGTATTGATGGTATTGGAATATCTGAAAAAGTGAGGACTATTGTTGATATTGTGAATGATAAAGTTGAGTCAGAAGAGGTTATTGATAAAATATCTTGTTTCTTAAAAAGCCCAGGACCCAATAGAACAATTCCATTTGTGGAAAATGTGATAATTCCATTTATTTTGATTGTTTTATTTGGAGCATTCTTCGGTGTGGTTTATAGGGTTATGAAGAAAAAAGGTATGATTTAGAAAGGTTTTTAAATTGCTTATTTTTATTCTTTATGTAATGCGTCGATGGTGTAATGGCTAGCATAAAAGCCTTCCAAGCTTTTGATCCGGGTTCAAATCCCGGTCGGCGCATATTATTTTTATTTTTAGAAAGGTTTATAAGTTTGTTCAAGTTTCCGTTTTTATGGCAATACTTTATGAAACTTTGGATTCTCAAGGAAATAAACATAAATATTTTTGTTCTGATGAATACATAATGGGGTGTAACAATGAAGAAATGGGTATTCATAAATTTGTTGGCGGAGCAAAATTAGGTGTTGATTTTGATATGGGTTATGAAGAAAGAGGATCTATTTTAAGAACTTTAGACCGAGTGTTCACACAACCAGATAGTTTAGCAAGAATAGATATGAAACAAATTGCAATAGTACCGGCTAGTATAGGAGATCATTTAATAGTTCTGAATACTAAAAAAGAAAGATATTCAAGAGATGGTTTTGATCTTTTAAGAGGAAAAGTGGTTAATATTAAATCTCTAGAATAAAATTCTTAAGTTTTTGAAAATTGTGGTTAGGGGGTTTAATTAGGGCGTAAAATAGGAATGTTTATATTTTTGTAATCTATATTTTTTCTATGCAAAGAATACCATCTTTTTCGAAAATAAGACTAAATAATTTTTTGTTTAAAATAGATCCCAAAATAATGTTAGTTCATGATTTAACTATCCTAAATGATATTCATTGTAAAATTGGAAAAACAAATTTAGAAATAGCTAAAAGTTTGGGGGTTTCTGAGAGTTATTATAAATCATGTAAACAAAATAGAAAATCACCCCCCCCTATGGTTTCTTAAAAGAATGGAACGATTTGAACCTAAATTAATAAATCTTTTTTGGGAATCTGATATAAAATATACTGTTAGGGTTAATAAATTAAATCTCCCTAAGAAAATAACTCCCAAATTAGCTTATTTTATTGGGTACTTGCAAGGGGATGGTTATTTGGGGAGTGATAAGAAAAAATATGCTTTTAGTGATGAATATTTAAATCATTTGAAGTTTATAGGCCAGTTGAATGTGGAATTGTTTGGTAATAAAGGGAGTTTAAGAATGCTTAGAAGTAAAATAGCTAAAAAAGATTCTCCAACTATTGAATTTAGAAGTAATGTTGTTAACTCTTATTTGCATAAAGTTTTTGGAATTATAAGAGGTGTTAAACATAAATTAAACGTTCCTAAATTATTTTATAAAAATAAGGAAATACTAAAATGGTATTTGGTTGGTTTATTTGATGCTGATGGAACATTGCCTAAAAAACCAGAAGAAGTAAAACAACCATTTATAGATATTACAATGAAGAATAAGGAATTTATGGAAGAAATAAAGGACATTATGAAAAATAAATTTGGCATTGAAACTCTAAAACTTTATCCTAGAAAATCTTTATCTCCTACAACGAGAAATGTTTGTATAACTTGGGAATTGAGAATAAGGAGATATAGTCAAATAAGAAGATTTTTAAATGAGATTGGGTTTTTCCATTTCCATAAGGCTAAAAGAGCTAGTAAATTAATAAAAATATTGCCCGAGTAGCATAATTTGGATAATGCACCAGCCTCCTAAGCTGGACATTGCAGGTTCGAATCCTGTCTCGGGCGTTCGAATCCCATCGGGCCCGCTCAAAACTTATATAAATACATTAAGTTTAATATTAGTATGAATAAAAGAGGCATGTCTCCATTTATTATTAGTATTATTTTAATTGGTGTTGTTATTGTTTTTGCTGTTATCTTTAATCTGTGGGTTTCTGGAGTGTTTGATACAGCTAAAAATCAACAATTTTCTAATTTTAGATATTTTGATTTTGAAATTAATTACATAAATGATCTTACAAAATGTATCGGTTCTGAAAATAGATGTTTTTCTGAAGGTTCGGATTTTTATTGTTTGGTGATTTATAATGAAGAAAATTTAGATGTTGAATATGTGATTAAAACTGTTGGAACTGAAGGTATTTCTGTTGTTAATGATTGTGATACTTTATTGACTGCTTATGAATCTAAAATATTTAGAATAGATTATGATTCTAATGTAATTGGTAAATTAGATTATGCTGAAGTTTTACCTTATACATCATGAATAGTTTATTATTTATAAAATTCTAGAACTTCTTTTGCTAAATCATGTAATTCTGTTATTTCATTGTATAATTTTCCATAGTGTCTTTTATTTTCTTGTTTGATTATGTAATTTGTGTATAAATTGAATAGGAAATTTGATAATTTAGTCTGTCCCCATTTTTTTCTGTAATCTACTTCTAAATTAGCTTTGAAAGATATTTCTATTATGCCTTTAACTAAATCTTCTCCTGCTGGTAGGATTTTTTTAAGAAGGAAGGTTATTTTAAAGATATATTTCATTTCATCTGTTATTTCTCTTTCTCCAATCCAATCTACTATAATCTCTTTTCCTGTATCTAAATCTTTGGAGGTGAATCCTTTTTCATCAAATTCATATTTATGATTATCTATCCATTCTCTCATTTCTTCATATAAATTGTTGAAATTGAATGCTCCTATTTTCCTAAGACGATGACTTTCTCCTAAGTTAATTTTTATATCCATAAACTTCACATTTGAATTACTTTTTTGGTTTAATAAAGTTTATGTTTTACTACAAGATTCACAAAGCCATCTTTTGGCAACTTTGTACAAAGTGTTATAAGATTCACAAGACTGACAAATTCCCTGGATGTAGTTTCTTGTTGGTGGTTTTTCTTCCTCTTCTCTTATTTTAAATTTCTCAGCTAGTATATCATATAAATCCGGTTGTATTTTAAGTATGTCTTTTTGAGTTATTAATCCAACTACATTTTCTGATTTATCCAATACTGGAAGTCTTCTTGTGTTATATCTGCTCATGAATAACATTGCGTCATAAATATCTGTTTCTGGAGATATTGTTGTAACATCATTTGTCATGACTTTTCTAATTGTTGTTTTTTTGATGTCTATATTTTTTGTTAGAACTCTTTTCAATAAATCTCTTTCTGTAACTATTCCTAGTAGTTTTTTATCTTTAGTTACTATTAGACTTCCTACATGTTCTTTTAGCATTTTTTGTGCACAGTCATAGATAGTACAATCTGGATCTGTTATTGCCGGAGATTTTGTCATGGCATCCATAACTTTTACGCCTGTTTTCATATTATTATGTAGTTGATCTGTACATATAAGTTTTATTATACTAAACTTGTTATAGAAATGTTTATATAATTCTTTTTTAATTTTAAATATATGTTTTTATTTAAGAAAAAAAGGAATAATTTTGAAAAAATAAGAGATGAAGTAAATAAATTGTTAAATAAAAGAAAGTTTGATTCTGCTCTAGCTAGATTTAGTGATTTTAGTGATTTTTATAATAAATTGAAATTGACAAAAAAAATTGAATTTGAAGAAGATTATTCTTTGATTAAAGATCAATTGATTTTGTATATGAAAATTAAAGAGATTGATATTTTAATTAGTGATAATGATTTAGAAAGAGTTAGAGATACTTTGTTGTATATTGAAACTAAAATGATTAGATTGAGAAAGGGAGCTCCTGCTTTATTAGAATATATTAGCAATCAATATAACAATTGTTTAAATATTTATCATGCGATGGTGTATAAGGAAAATTTTGATGAGAATTTACATAATCTTTATAATTTAATTGAAAGAGAAGAATATGGCGAATCTTTGAAACTATTTCCTGGTTTGTTTAAGTCTCTTGGAGATGTTAGTGATCATTCTAATCTAAATCCTGCTCTTTATGATCAATTGCAAAATTTAAAGAAAGAAGTTGAAGTTAGATTATTAGAGAAGAAAGCCTATGGCAAAGTTGCCGAGGTTGATGTTAAGAAATTGAGATTATCCTTGAAAAAAAGAGCTGGGTAGAAAGGTTTATATTCTATTTATATTAATTCTATATTATGAAAAAGAGTGTGATTTTTTTAATATTGTTAGTTATATGTATGCCTATCTCTCTTGCTAGTAATGAAAAGATAAATATTTATGGGGGAAATGGATTAGTTGCTTCTAAGGAAGGAAATGATATTACTTATTATAATCAAGATTTCTTAGGAAGCAATAAAATAGTAACTAATGAAGATGGAGATATTATATCTAAGAGTATTCAATATCCTTTTGGAGAAGATTATAGTGAGAAAGGAAGTAAAGAAGGATTAGATAATAATTATAAATTTACAGGGCAAGAAGAGGATGAAGACCTTTATTATTATGGAGCTAGGTATTATGATCCTTTAATT
>Ga0180009_10007716_pt1 | contig 10899 bp, 11 predicted proteins | sample OS_PC_MetaG_FD_123537 | JGI IMG/M metagenome (GOLD analysis project Ga0180009, IMG submission 123537) | Groundwater microbial communities from the Aspo Hard Rock Laboratory (HRL) deep subsurface site, Sweden - OS_PC_MetaG | ecosystem: Environmental > Aquatic > Deep subsurface > Groundwater... | reverse complement strand
CCGGGTGGCTCAAGAAGAAAAAACTGCTGGATTGACCTTCATGAAGACTGTTGTGCGTGAGACGCCGGCGCGGCGAAGCCTGCCGCTGCCGGAAGGGGCGATTTCGTATCTCGAATGGGGTCATGACGATCCCGGGAAGACGCCGCTCCATTTCGCCCACGCCAACGGCTTCAACGGCATGACCTATGCGCCGATCCTCGCAACGCTGGCGGACGAATTCCATGTGCGCGCCTGGGACGCGCGCGGGCACGGGGCGACGACGCTGCCGGCCGATCCGGCGAGGCACCGCAACTGGTATGTCTATCGCGACGACCTGATCGCGACGATCGAGGATTTCGCGAAGACGACGGGCCGCAAGATCATTCTCGCAGGGCATTCGATGGGGGGCGCGATGAGCGTCATGGCGGCGGCGGCGCGGCCCGACCTCGTGCGCGGCCTCGTGCTGATCGACCCGGTGATGACGCCCGCGAGCTTCCGCTGGCTCCTGACGCTCTACCGGCTGACGGGGAAGAGCGGCGGGCCGATGTCGCTCGCCGACGGGGCGGAAAAACGACGCGCCGTCTTCCCCGACCGGGAGACGATGGTGGATCGCTACGAGGGGCGCGGTGCCTTCCGCACCTGGCCGCGCGAGTTCATCGAAGCCTATGTGACGGGCGGCACAAGCACACGCGAGGACGGACAGGTGGAACTTTCCTGCGCGCCCTCATGGGAGGCGGCGAACTTCCGCGCGCATGGCCACAATATCGGCAAGGCCGTGCGCAACCTGCATGTGCCCTTCGCGCTGCTTTATGCCGAGCACGGATCGACTTGCCGGGCGCCCTTTCCGATGCTGCTGAAACGGCGCGACCCGAAGGCGCATGTCGCGCAGGTGCCGGGCGCGACGCATTTCCTGCCGATGGAATTTCCGAAACTCGTGGCGGAGGAAATCAGGGCGTTCAGGGACCGGCTGGAGGCGGAAGAGCGGTAGAGACCGGGATATTCCCGGTGCCAGGCTCTCATCGAAGTTTCAGTGTCATCCCGGCACTTGTTGCCGGGAACCAATCCACGCTGCAGCGAACCGATAAGCGAGTGGGCCCCGGGGACAAGCCCCGGGGTGACAGCATTTATTTTAGTGCGGCCCATAGCTCTTGAGCAGCCCGGCGCCGATGCGTTCGTTCATCATTTCGGTGCTGCCGTCGGTATAGGCCGCGAGTTTGGCGCAGGCGATGTGGCGGTGGAGGCCGTATTCCTCGCGAAGGCCGGCCGCCCCCATCGCCTGGATGCAATCGGCGAGGCGGGGAAGCGTCACCCTGCCTGCAAACTTCTTGGCATGGGCGGCGGCCATGACCGCGTCTTCGCCGCGGTCGATGAGGTGTCCGGCATGGGCGACGAGGCCGCGAAGCGCCTCGAGATCGTTCGCGACATCGCCGAGCGACCAATTCAACCCCTGATGGGCGAGGAGCGGCTTGCCGAAAGCTTCGCGTCCCGCCGCATAGCCGAGCGCCGTTTCGAGAGCCGAGGCGAGAAGCCCCGCGCACATGGCGGCGACATAGACGCGGGCGCCGTTCACGCCCTTCATGGCGAGCTTGAAAGCCTCGCCGGGCGGGGCGAGCATGTCGTCGTCCGGCGCGAAATAATCCTGGAGCACGAATCCGCCCGCGCCGATCGCGTGGCCGCCCATGAGCGCATAGGCCTCGCCGCGCGCGAAACCTTCGCGGCGGGCATCGACAAGAAAACAGGCAATGCCGCGCCAGCCCGCCGAGGCATCCGTCTGCACATAGGTGATGAAGAGATCGGCGATGCCGGCATTGGTGATCCAGCCCTTCTCGCCATTGAGACGCCAGCCGCCTTCCACCTTTTGCGCGCTTGTGCGGATGGCGGAAAAATCGCTGCCCGCACCGGGCTCGCTCAAGGCGGTGGCGCCAAAAAGCGCGCCCGACATGAGCGCCGGGACATGGCTTTCGCGGTGACGCGCGGACGGCGAGACGGCAAGACGCGCGGCGACGTTCTGCGTGTTCACGAGAGAAAAGGCGAAGGCCATGTCGGCGCGCGACATTTCCTCGCAGAGCGCGAGCTTCACGAGATAGCGGTGGCCGAGGCCGCCCTGCTCCTTCGGCGTTTCGAGGCGGAGAAGGCCGAGCGCGGCGGCCTCGCGCAACGCCTCGACCGGCTGGCGGCGGGAGCGCTCCCATTCGTTCGCGTGTTGCGCGACCGTCTTCGCCGTGAAGGCGGCGGCGCTGTCGAGGAAGGCCGCTTCCTCCGCCGTTAGCGCGCTTCTCAGAAACCCTCCCATATCGCTCCCCTTTTTGTCAGACGCCGAGGCCCTCGATCACCAGCGATTCGAGATTGGCGCGCATCTCTTCGGGAATCGGGATCGCCTTGCGCGTGGTGAGATCGAGCGCGATGGCGACGGCCTCGGCGGTCGCAACCGCCTCGCCGGTTTCGAGATCAAAGAGCCAATGGCACCAGGTATAGGTTTTCGGGCCGACATTCTTCAGGCCGCTGCGAAGCGTCAGGATATCGCCTGCGCGCGGATAGCGCCGGTAGACGAAACGATATTCGAGGGCGGCGCCGCCGACGCTGGGCGTTTTCGAGCGGTCGGTGCCGTTGGTCTGCGCGAGCAGGTTCGGGATGCCGTCCGAGACGATGCCCATGAAATGACGAACGGAGAGGAAGCCCTGTGCATCGCAGAGCTGCGGCGCGATGTCGCCGGCCCATGTGCGGACCATGCCCATCGCATCCGCTTCCTTCAGTTTCGGCGCCGGGCGCGGGTCGTATAGCTCGAGGCCGCGCGGGGCGCCATGCACCGGGCGCTCGACGATCAAAGCCTTCGCGGCGGCTTTCGCCTTCGCGGGGAGCGGCTTCACCTCGCGCGTCTCGTCGTCCACCCATTGCACTTCGGCATTGAAGGTGGCGGCGGGTTCGCCCGAAACGGTGCTGACCATTTCCTCATAGACGGTGAGGCCGAAATCGCGCACCTCAAGAAGGCCCGCGCGAATGAAGAAAGGCGCGCCGGGGCGCTGCTCGCGCAGGAAGCGCACATGATGGTCGCTCACCTGAAGACGCGCGCCCTCGTTGCGCGAGACGCGGGGGCCAAGTCCGAGCGCGAGGCCGAGCGCGGCAAGGCCCTGCCCCGCCTTCTCGACATAGAACTGCACATTCATGTGGCCCATCTGATCGCTTTCCCAGGTCTGGACGCTGGAGCGCGCGACTTCGATCATCTCACTCATTTTCTTCTTCCGTTTTCTTCAAGTGACATATTCAGGAATTTCAAAGGCGGGCCGCGATCGGCGCGGGCAGAGGCACGGCCTTGCGGCTCGCCTTGTCGAAGAGGAGCGCCGCGCCTTCCGCCGCGCAGGCAGGCTCGCCGGTGTCGCCGCTGAAAAGCCAGTGACGGTAACGCACCGTCTTGCCCTCACCCGGCAGAATGGCCGTGCGCACGAAGAGCGTTTCGCCCGCGCGCAGTTCGCGCAGATAGACGAGCCGCATTTCGACCGTCGCGGTGGCGAGGCCGCGCGCGGCCTGCTCGTGACGGCCGAGGCCGGCATGGGCCCACATGTGGCCTTGCGCATCCGAGAAGCGCGCCATGAAGAAGCGCGCATTCATGTGGCCGTTGGTGTCGCATTCCCAGGTGTTGACGACGGAGCGGTTGGTCTCGACCATGCCGAGCTCATCGGCGCGCGCGAGCGAAATATCGCGCTCCACCGCGTCGCGCGGGATCGAGCGCGGTTCGGCCTCCGGCGGGAGGCCGGTGCGCATGTCCTCCGCGCGGGCGCGCACATGGTCCGGCCAGGGCGCGAGGCGGCGCGTTTCGAGATCGAGGCAGCCGGTGTCGACGACGTAGGTTGCGGCGAGCCTGTCGTCCAGCGCCTCGCGCATCTCCTGATAGATGCGCATGGTCCTGTCGCGGATTTCGACAATGCCGGAGCGGATCACCACGAGGTCGCTCGCGCGCAATTCGCGGTGGAAGCGGATGTGGTGTTCGAGGGCGACATAGCCGAGACCGGATGCCGTCTGGTCGAGCGCGGGATGACCGAGCGCAACGCGCAGATTGTAGGAGCTGTCGGAACTTTTCGAGATGTAGTGCTGGATGTTCATGTGGCCCATCTCGTCGCATTCCTGCAGCGAGACGTAACCGCGATAGGTGCCGATCATGCCGCTCATGCGAGCGCCCTCACATGAGGCATGAGCCTCGCGCGCTCTTCATCCGTGAAGGCGACGGATTTGCGCGCATCGAGATCGAGCATGATGGCGATGACTTCGCCGGTCGCCACGGCCTCGCCGGTTTCGGCGTCGAACATGTAATGGACGAAAGTGAGCGTCCGGCCCTCGACGCGCGTGAGCGTGCTCTTTACGACGAGCATGGCGCCGGAGCGGACCTCGCGGAGATAGTTGAGACGAAGTTCGAGGACGACCGTGCCGCGGCGCTTTGCCAACATGGTGGGCTTGTCGAAACCGATCGCCTGCCAGAGATGGCCCGCGCCATCCGAGAAGCGCGCCATGTAGAAGCGCGAATTCATGTGGCCGAAATCGTCGCATTCCCACGGCATGACGGCACCGCGATAGATCTCGATGAAATCGCCCACGTCTTCGAGGCGCTTTGCGGGCAGGCGCGTTTCGCGCGGGACGCTGCGCGGTTCGGCGTGGGGCGGAAGCGGACCGGCGAAGGGCGCGGCGGCGGCGCGCGCTTCCTCGGGCCAGGGAATGAGCTTCCTGCTTTCGAGATCGAAATGGCCGGACAGCGCGACGACCGTGGCCGAAGTTTCGCCGGTTGCCGAATTGAAAAGCTCGTGGAAGCTCACCATCGTCTTGTCGCGCAGTTCCACCGGGCGCGAACGCATGTGCATGATGTCGCCCGCGCGGAGCTCGCGGTGGAAGCGGATGTGCTCCTCAAGCGCGACCATTGCCCTGCCTTCGGCGCGAACACGCGAGGGCGAGAGGCTCAGCGCGTGACGAAGATAGAAGGCGGCGTCCGACGCGCGGGCGACATAGAACTGCACGTTCATGTGGCCGACCTCGTCGCACTCCCATGTGTTCACGCTGCCGCGAAACGTATCGAGAAACTCTGTCATGTGACTTTGAAAAAACCGGATGGCGGGTGCCGCAGCATAGGGGCGGGCGTGCCGCTTGTCATGCCTCGGGGGAGCGCTACCGGCTCAGGCCGGGGACGGAGCGACGGGCCAGGCCCCGGCCAAGAAAACGGCGCCGTCGAGGCCGACGAGGCGGACGCCGATTTCCGGCATCTCTTTCAGGACCGCCACGATCGACGGGCGGTCCATCACGTAGAACGCCGTCGAGAGCGCGTCGGCCTCCGTCGCCGCCGGTGCGACGACGCTTGCCGAAAGATGGCGGCCGGCGCTCCTGCCCGTCCGCGGGTCGAAGAGATGGTGGTGCCGTCCCGACGCATCGAACGGCGTTCCGTAACCGCCCGACGTGGCGAGCGCACGGCCGGAAAGCGGCACGGCGTCCGCGAGGTGCAAAGGCCGGACGGCATCGCGCAGGCCGATCCGCCAGGGATGGCCGTCAAGCTTCGGACCCAGGGCGCGAAACTCTCCCAGATCGACGAGCACATGGCGCGCACCGGCCGCGCGCAAGATATCCGCGACCCGGTCGGTGATGTAGCCCTGAGCGATGCCATTCAATGTGAGGCTCATGCCCGGAGCGAGGGCGATGCTCCGGCCCGCCACCGCAACGCGCCCGAACCCGACCCGCGCCCGCGCCGCCTCGATGGCGGCGGCGGACGGGCCGGCGCTCCCGGCTGTGCGGTCACGGAAATGCGCTGCATAGAGGTCCCATAGCGGCTGCACGCTGGGGTCGAAGGCGCCGCCGGAGAGGGCGTGAATGCGGCGCGAGATGCCGATGAGTTCCAGCATCTCGGCGGGCGCCGCGTCGAGGCGGCCTTCCCGGTTGAGGCGGCTGAGGGCCGAGGCGGGATCGTGCAGGCTGAAAACCGCTTCGAGCCGGGCCATTTCGGCCTGGCAGAACGCGAGCAGCGCCCGGGCTTCGGCCACCGGAAAGCCCTGCAGCGAAATGCGGGCATCGGCGCCCAGCGCCGTCCCCTCCCAATGGTGGTCGCCAATTCCGCGGCTCGCGGCAAGGCCGGCAGGAGGCGCTGTCAGCCCTCCCGCGGCAGCGGCCGCAAGGATGGTCAGCACGCGCCGGCGCGTCGGCCGCCGAAAGAAATCCGATCTCATCTGTTTGATATCATTGGCTTTTTGTCCCGACAGAGGCGTCCCGCAGGCGTGATGCACGGATACCACAGCCTCCCCGCAATTGCGAAGCATTTTTAATTATTTGTTGCTCTTGATAGGCACTCTCATTATCAAGAGCGCCGGGACCTATTCAGCCCGGCGACAAGGGGACACCTATGACAACCAAGACGAAACATTTCGGGCCCGCGGGCCGGAACATGAAACGGCTCATGAGCGCGACCGCGCTGACCGGCGCGATGCTTGCCACGCCGGCCTTTGCCGACGACATGCCGGACCGCGAGGAAATGTGGAAGATCATCCAGCAGCAGCAGCAACAGATCGAGGAACTGCGGGGCAAGATCGAAAAGACCGTCCAGAAGGTCGAGGCGACGGACAAAAAGGTCGAAGCGACCGGCACCGCCGTCGAGGAGATTGCAGCTTCGGGCGGCACGGGCGGCGCGAGCTGGGCGGACAAGACCAGCCTCGGCGGCTATGGCGAACTGCATTACAATGGCGGCGACCAAGCGGAAGTCGATCTTCACCGCTTCGTTGTTTTCATCAATCATGAGTTCAACAACCGCGTCCGCTTCTTCAGCGAATTCGAAATCGAGCATGCCGTGGCGGGCGAAAGCCAGAATGGCGAGGTCGAAATCGAGCAGGCGTACATCGAATTCGATGTCGCGGACCATCACGCACTGACGGCGGGGCTCCAGCTCGTGCCGATCGGCATCATGAACGAGACGCATGAGCCGCCGACCTTCTATGGCGTGGAGCGCAACAGCGTCGAGACGAACATCATTCCGACGACCTGGTGGGAAGCGGGCGTCGGCGCCCATGGCGAACTTGGCGGCGGCTTCGGCTACAAGGCCTTTCTGCATTCCGGCCTTTCCGTGCCGACAACGGGCGGCAACGCGTTCAGGGTCCGCAATGGCCGCCAGAAAGTCTCGCAGGCGGATGCCGAGAAAGGCGCGGTGACGGGCCAGCTCACCTGGTCGGGCATGCCGGGGATCAAACTCGGCGTCACAGCCCATTATCAGGACGACCTGACGCAGGGCGTGTCCCCGACATCCGCGACCCTGTTCGAAGCCCATGCGGATACCGAGTTCTCGGCGGGTCCCGGCAAGATCGGCTTCCGGGCGCTGGCTGCGCGCTGGGATCTCGACAGTGCCGCCGCCGAGGCGATCGGCCGCGACGTTCAGGAAGGCTGGTATGTCGAGCCGTCCTACAAGTTCCCGGTCTGGTATGGCGATCTCGGCTTCTTCGCGCGTTACGCCGAATGGGACAACAGCGCCGGAAACAGCGCCGACAGCCAGTTCTCGCAGACGCAGATCGGTCTCAACTATTGGCCGGTGCCGGATGTCGTCCTCAAGCTCGACTATCAGTTCGACGATGCGCCCACGGGCTCGAACGAGGACGATCGGCTGAACCTGGGCATCGGCTACCAGTTCTGACGATACGGCGCTCATTGCGCCATGCGCCCGTCATGCAATATGAACCGGCGGGGTGGACGTTACCCACCCCGCCGTCCGGCATTTTCCGGGACGTCTTCCGGAACGGGAACCGAGAACGATGCGACAACAATGCAGATGGTTCGCCGGGCTTGGCCTCGCGCTTGTTCTCGCGCTCGGGCCCGCCGACACCCGTGCCGCCGACGTCTATCAGGAGCCGGCGGCCTTTCTCGGCGAGGTGTTTCAGGGCGAGGTGCCCGATGCTTCCGTGCTGTGGCTTACCGGAGACCTGAAGCAGGAAACGCGGGACGTTGTCGGATACGACCTGAAGGGGCTCCGCCTGCGTTACTGGCGCCGGGACAACCGCACGGCATGGATATTGGAGGAAATCGGCAAGACGAAGCCGATCACCACCGGCATTGCGGTGTCGGACGGCGCCATCGAGCGCCTGCAGGTGCTCATCTATCGCGAGAGCCACGGCTGGGAGGTGCGTCATTCCTTTTTCACGGACCAGTTCAAGGGCCTGACGCTCGGCGACGACGCCCGGCTGTCGGAGCAGATCGATGGCATTTCCGGCGCTACGCTGTCGGTCCGTGCGCTTGAGACGCTGGCGCGGCTGGCGCTCTGTCTCGACGCCCATGTGCGCGCCGCCGGACCGCAACCGGGAGCGTGCAATGGCTGAGCGCGGCAATGGCAATGGCAGGCGCAACTACACGCTTCGGCTCTGGCATGGACGCATCGGCATCTTTGCCGCGCTTCTCGTCCTTCTTCTTTCGGTGACGGGCCTTGCGCTCAACCATGCCGAGACGCTGGACCTTTACCGAAAGCAGGTGCGCGCCGGCTGGGTCATGGACTGGTACGGCATCGGCGGTGTCGAGGGACCGGTCGCGGCGGCGGAAGCGCAGGGCCTTTGGATCGCTCTTGCGGACGGCCATGTCTTTGCCGGCGGCCGGCGCATCGGCGATGCGGACGGTACGGCATTCGCAGGCGCCGCGGCGGCGGGCGATGTCGTCGTTGCAGGCGGCGGCGATCGCCTCTTCGTCCTGACGCCGGAGGGAGAACTCATCGAAACGCTCGATGAAACGGTGCTGCCCGGCGCCGTCACGCGTATCGGCGTTGCCGGAGGGCGCGTCGTCATAGAAACCGGCAACGGCCAGAATTTTGCGGCCGACGAGGCGGTGACGTCCTGGCGCGAAGCCGAGGGGCCGGTGGTCTGGAGCGAAGCCGCCGAATTGCCGGCGGAAGAACGCAAGGCGCTCGACGACGCGATGCGCGGCGAAGGATTGCCGCTCTACCGGATCGTGCTCGACATTCACTCCGGCCGCTTCTTCACCCGCGCCGGGCCCCTCGCGATGGACCTTGCGGCGCTCGCGCTCATTGCGCTGAGCGCGACGGGGCTTTGGACGTGGGCCGGGCAGAAACGGCGCCGCCGGTGAAGACGGACCGATGTCCGGCTCGTCACGCCCGCGGGAGCGCGGCGAGACGATGCGCGAGGAGGCTTTCGGCGCTGTAGCCGAGGGGCGCGAGACGGCCCGAGCCTTCGAGGACGCGCAGGCCGATCAAGAGGGCGGCGAGGCAGAGGATTTCGCGGTGCGCGGCTTCCCCTTCGAAGCCCGTTGCCGCACGCAGCGGCCCGCCCAATGTTTCGAGAATGGCGATGACGCGTCCCGTGACCGCGCGGTCGAGATCGGCGGGGAGCGCTTGCGCCGACATGAGGCGGCCGGCGAGGCGGACATGGGGGGCGTTGCCCGCCGTCGCCTTCAAGACTTCCTTCGCGGCGGCTTCGAGCGCGGCGGCGGGCGAGCCCGCTTTTTCGGCGGCCTCGCGCATGCGGCGCGCGAGATGGCCGAGTTCTTCGGCGGTGAGCGCGATGGCAAGTTCGTCGATGCCGGCGAAGTAGGAATAGACGGCGCCCGCCGCATAGCCTGCCTCGGCGGCAACGGCGCGCATGGTGAGCGCCTCGGGGCCGAGCGCATCGCAGACGCGGCGCGCGGCGGCGAGGATCGCCTTGCGCTTCATGTCGCGCATATCCTCGCGGCGTTTTTCGGCTGCTTTTCGCTCCGGTGCATTCATCAATGTCTGCCCTTGCCGCCTTACCCCTCCCCGAAATTCGCTTCGCAAATTTCGACCCTCCCGCAGGGGGAGGGTGGGTTTTCTAGAATTTGTAGGTCGAGCGGGAGACGCCTTCGGCGATGGGGGCGCCGCCGTCGCGCTCCTTCACCGCCTGCTGGAAGCCGACTTCCTCCGCGCGCTGCTTGAACCAGACGCCTTCCGGCGAGTGGCGGGTGATGCCGTCGAAGAGGGTCGCGAACATCTGCGTCGTCTGCAGGCCCATATTCTCGTAGGCCTGATTGACCAGGAGCTTCTGCATCATGAGCTGGTTGCGCGGGACGCCCGCCATGCGCGCGGCAAGCGCCTCGACGCGGGCATCGAGCTCCGCGTCGGGAACCGCTTCAAGGACGAGGCCCATTTCGGCGGCCTGCGTCCCGTTCACGAGATCGCCCGTAAAAAGCATGCGTTTCGCGCGCTCGGGCCCGAGGCGATAGACCCACATGGCGGTGGTGGGGCAGCCCCAGACGCGGGCGGGCGGATAGCCGATCTTCGCATCGTCCGCCATCACCACCATGTCGCAGCAGAGCGCGATGTCGGAGCCGCCCGCGACCGCGAAGCCGCGCACCTTGGCGATGGTCGGCTTGTGCGAGCGCCACAGCGACATGAAGTCCTTCGTGTTCGCGAACATCATGTTGAAATCGACCATTGGGTCCCATGGGGGGTCCCAGGGGCGCGGGTCGCCCTTTGCCGTGCCCGTGCCGCGGTTGCCCGCCGGGGCCTCGGCGAAGTCCTTGAGGTCGTAGCCCGCGCAGAAGGCACGGCCCGCGCCGGTCAGCACGATGACATGGACGCCGTCATCCTCGTTCGCCCTCTCGATCGCCTTCGCGATCTCGCGCGGCATGCCCGACGCGATGGCGTTCAGACGGTCCGGCCGGTTGAGGGTGATGGTGGCGACGCGGCCCTGCCGCTCATAGAGGATGTGCTCGAAGGACATGGATTTCTCCCGGATTTTCGCGATTTATTGAACATATATCAAAAAATTGAACATTGTTCAATTTTGAGATAAAAAGACAGGCGGCGCGGTGGATGCCGAGCCGCCCGTGGCCCCCCTGAGTTCACAAACGAAGTGCAACACCAGCTTGGGCTTAAGGTGTTGCGATGGGGTACAAATACAAGCAGTTCACTCTGGAAGACCGGTGCGAGATTGCCCGCCTACGTGGCGAGGGGTG
>Ga0180009_10007715_pt1 | contig 10899 bp, 9 predicted proteins | sample OS_PC_MetaG_FD_123537 | JGI IMG/M metagenome (GOLD analysis project Ga0180009, IMG submission 123537) | Groundwater microbial communities from the Aspo Hard Rock Laboratory (HRL) deep subsurface site, Sweden - OS_PC_MetaG | ecosystem: Environmental > Aquatic > Deep subsurface > Groundwater... | reverse complement strand
CTGGTCCGGCACCTGGTCCGGCTGTCCCGGTGGGCATGCTCGTGGTATCGTGTTGGTATGCGTCCGATGAGCGGGGATATGACCGCGGGGCATCTGCGACCCTATTTTCTGTGGGACGAGGATGTCTCCATTGACGAGCTTCGGCAGGCGCTCCGGAGCGACGACGCGTGGCTCCGTGACCGACTGCTGGCGAAGGTGCTGCGCGAGGCGCGGGATATTGACGTGTGGCACTTCGTCACGCCCGATGATGTGGCGGCAGCCCTGCCGCGCATCGCCCGGCGTCTCGGTCGCCGCCGTCGGTTCTGGGAGTTTCTGATCGATGGCTGGCGACAAGACGGGCTCATTGCCGCATAGGCTCGTTCCCCTACAACTCGAGCTGCTTGAGCGGTTCTTCGCCGAGGAGCGGGGCTTCTTCCTCACCGGTGGGGCAGCGCTGGTCGGTTTCTACCTCCACCACCGCAACACCAGCGACCTCGACCTCTTCACCGGGGACCCCGACGCCTGGCAGCGGTCACGTCGGGTGGTCGCCCGGGTCGCCCGGCAGGTGGGCGCGAACCTCGAGACGAAGCAGGATACGCCCGAGTTCCAGAGGCACCTGGTGACGCGGCCGCCCGAGGCGGTGGTGCTGGACCTGGTCCTCGACCGCGTTCCCCCGCTCGTTGCGCAGAAACCCGAGCAGGACGGGATCCGCCTCGATCCTCCCGAGGAGATCCTGACTAACAAGCTGACCGCGCTGGTTTCTCGTTCGGAGGAGCGGGACTTGGTGGACGTGATGTTCCTGGAGCGTGCCGGATACCGCGTGGAAGACGCGCTGGTGGGCGCACTGGCCAAGGATGGGGGCTGCACGCCGGGCCAGCTCGCCTTCGTGCTGTCCGAGATCATCATTCCGGACTCGGTGGTGCTGCCCGCCGAGGTCGAGCCTGGCGACCTGCGGGCCTATGTGGAGGATCTTGTTCGTCGGCTACGCAGGGCAGCCTTGCCATCCCGATAGACCTCGACAATAGGGTGCCTGACCAAGAGGGTGGCACCCCAACCCAACCAAGTGCCCAACCCAACCAAGTGGGTGGCACCCCAACCCCTGAGCACTCCTGACCAAGTGGGTGGCACCCCAGCCCAACCGAGCACCCCTGACCAAGAGGGTGGCACCCCAGCCCAACCAAGTGGCACCCCAGCCCAACCAAGTGGGTGGCACCCGGCACCCGACCAGCGGCACCCGGCACCCGACCAGCGGTTTGCGTTCACAATGGATGTGGCAAGATGTTCACGGCCGTGTTGCGATGGACAAGCTAACCGCATGGAATCGTGGAATAACAGTTCTGGTGTGCGGATTGCTCTTGGGAGAGGTCAGCGAGGTGATCCAATGATCAAGAAGACAATGTTGACGCTCCTGGGCTTGTTTTCACTGATCCTGGTCGCGGGCGGCTGTATGGTGCGGGGCCATGGGCCCGCGGTGGTCGTGCGTCCGGCACGGGTCCGGGTCCACGCTCCCCATGTCCGCGTGGAGGTCGCGCCCCGTCACTGCCGCACCACCCGCTGCCGGCGCGTGTGTAACATGTGGGGCTGCTGGGACCGCTGCCGCGACGTGGCGTACCCCTGCTACTGAGCTGGCGTGACAGGCGTGAGACCTCCCGCGCTCTCTGGTATCATTAATGATCAATGAGACGGCCTCGCATCTTCACCCACCACATCTACGAGCTGCGCAAGGGGCTGCGGCACCTGATCCTGTTCACCACGACGGACGAGCACCGCGCGGCCGTGGTGGGCAAGCTCGAGGCGCACGGCATCCCCTACCTGATCCAGCCGGTGGCGCCCGGCAGCAACCGGATCAACGTCTTCTTCGGCAACGAGATCTGCATCGAGGTGCTGCAGAGCTTCGCCAAGCCCTTCCTGTCGGACCTCAGCGCCGAGGAGGACTTCATGCTCGGCGTGATGCTGGGCTACGACCGGGTCAAGCAGTGCGAGCGCTACCTCAAGATACGCGCGCGCGACAGCGAGCCGGGCGAGCAGCTGCCAGAGGACGACCTGGACTTCGACGTCAGCGACTGATTTGTTGCTCCGACTTCAGCTCTCGATGCGGTGCGCCGGCTCGAAGCGGCTGCGGGCGGGCTGCAGGATCTGGCCGCGGTAGGCCTCCAGGTTCCGATCTTGCAGGTGGTCGAAGATCATCGGCGCCTCCGAGCCCCAGGTGACGCGCCGGATCGGGTCGGGGTCCAGCTCGGCGGCGATGATCTCGCCGTCTGTACCGCGGCCCAGGGCCAGCACCTGGGCTATCGGGCTGATGATCATGCTGTGGCCGAAGTAGTGGCTGCCGCCCGCGTCGGGGCCGACCGCGTTGCAGGCCGCGATGTAGACGTGGTTGTCGTAGGCGCGGGCCCGGTTGGTGACCTCCCAGATGTGGAATGAGCGCAGCAGCGCCGAGGGCCGCAGGATCACCTCGGCGCCCAGCACCGCCTCGCAGCGGTAGAGCTCGGGGAAGTCGCCGTCATAGCAGATGGTCAGCCCGACCGTGGCCAGCTCGGTCTGGACCACCACCGGCTCGCTGCCCGGTGTAGACCACCCGCCGCCATTGAGCCGCTCCGTCGGGAACAGGTGCGTCTTGCGGTACAGGCCGAGCAGGGCGCCGTCGGGTCCGAACAGTCCGACGCTGTTGTAGACCACTCCCTCGTCGGCGCCGCGCTCGTAGCTGGGAAAGGCGATGTGGACCCCGAGCTGGCTGGCGGCGCGGCCCACCCTGCGAAACAACGGCCCGTCGAACGGCTCCAGCTGGTGCCACAGCTCGCGTGCGCCGCAGTCGGGCGTGAAGCCGGTGGTCACGGTCTCGGGCAGTAGCACCAGCCGCGCGCCGGTCTCGCGCACGGCGAGGGCCGCCAGCTCCAGGGCGCGGTCGGTGTTGTCGGAGATGGCCATCGGGCGCGGAGCCATCTGGGCGCAGGCGAGGGTGAAACGTTGCATGTCGGCCTCTCGTGTTGAGCGGATTGTGCGGGGAGGGCCGGGCGGCTGTCAAACGCCCGGCCTCCTGTCGATCGGGTTGGGCGAGGGCGAGGCGCGAATGTCGTTCCGGCGCGCCGCCGCTTCATCCCGGAGCGGCCCGTAGGGCCGCGAGGACGGCGCGCGCCAGGGGCGTTGCCGGAGCCCAACCGGTCACAGTCCCTGTCATCGGGTACTGGTCTGACGCGGCGCCACCGGACTACAATGCCTCTCCTCAAGGAGTCGCAATCGTGATCGGACGCAACGTCACCCGCCACGACAGCCAGGCCAAGATGGCCGGGACCACGCGCTACACCGCCGACATCAGCTACGAGGGGATGCTCCACGGCGCGACCGTCCGCGCCCCGCTGCCCCACGGACGGATCCGCTCGATCCGCCGGCGCGAGGACGCCGGCGTCGACTGGTCGCGGGTCGTGTTTGCCACGGCCGAGCAGATCCCCGGCAGCAAGCATGTGCAGATGATCCAGGCCGACATGCCGTTTCTGGCGTGGGACGAGGTACTGTACAAGGGGGAGCCGGTGGCGCTGGTCGCCGCCGCCACCCCGGCCGAGGCGGAGGCGGCACGCCGGGCGGTGGTGGTGGAGATGGAGCCGCTGCCGGCGCTGCTCACCCTGCAGGAGCAGGTGCAGGCGCACCGGACCGGAGGGCAGGGCCTGCACGAGCTGTCGCGCTGGCACATCGAGCGCGGCGATGTGGCGCCGGCGCTGGAGGCGGCCGAGATCGTGCTGGAGGACTGCTACAGCACGCCGCACCAGGAGCAGGCCTACCTCGAGACCAACGCCATGATCGCGGTGCCCGAGCCGGGCGGGCGCATGCGCGTCGAGGGATCGCTGCAGTGCCCGTACTACGTGGCGCCGGCGGTGGCGGGGATGCTGGGCACCGATCTGGAGCACCTGCATGTGCGCTCGCTGCCGATGGGCGGGGCCTTCGGCGGCAAGGAGGACTTCCCCAGCCTGCTGGGCGGACACGCGGCGCTGCTGGCCCACCTGAGCGGCAGGCCGGTGCGCATGGTGCTCGGTCGGGCCGAGGACGTGGCCTACACCACCAAGCGGCACCCCTCATGGGTCCGGATCAGGGCCGGCGCCCGACGCGACGGCACCCTCTGCGCGCTCGAGGTCGACATCGTCTTCGACGGCGGCGCCTATGTCACGATGAGCCCGGTGGTGCTCTCCCGGGGGGCGATCCACGCGGCCGGGGCCTACGGCTGGCCGGCGGTCCAGATCGACGCCGTGGCCTACCGCAGCCACACGCCGCCCAACGGCGCCTTCCGCGGCTTCGGCGTGCCTCAGACGATCTACGCCATCGAGTGCCACATCGACCAGCTGGCTCGCGCGTGCGGCCTCGCGCCGCACGAATTTCGACGGATGAACCGGCTGCAGCAGGGCGACGTCACCGCCACCGGCCAGAGGCTGGACGACACGGTGGCCAGCCGGCAGGTGCTCGACGCGGCGCTCTCGCTGTCGAGCTTCGAGGAGAAGCACCGCAGCTGGGGCGCGCGCGGGGCGGGGGGTCTGACCTGGAGTGCGGGCCGAGTACGCGAAACGGACAGCGCACGCGAAACAAGCCCCGCGGGCGGACCAAACACCGCACGCGGCATCGGGCTGGCGCTCTACCTGCACGGCGCCGGCTTCACCGGCAGCGGCGAGGCCAGGATCGCCGCGCGGGTGGCGCTGGATCTGGCGCAGGACGGGCTTGTGCACATCCGGGTCAGCTCGACGGAGATGGGGCAGGGCTCCCACACGGTGCTGCCGCAGATCGTGGCCCAGGAGCTGGGTCTGCCCACGAGCTGCGTGGTGGTCGATACGCCCGACACGGCGCTGGTCCCGAACAGCGGTCCCACCGTGGCCTCGCGCACCACGATGATCGTGGGCGGCGAGCTGGTCACCTGCGCCCGCCAGGCGAGGGAGCGGCTGATCGGGGCCGCGGCGCGGCAGCTGGGCCGCCCCCCCGGCGAGCTGGTCCTGGAGCAGGGCGAGCTCAGGAGCTCGCAGGGCGAGGCGCTGGGGTCCTTCGCCGAGTGGCTCGAGCGCTGCCTGTCGGCCGAGCAGCTCACCCGCTGGGAGTTCGAGAGCCAGCACCAGCTGGCGCCGCACATTCGGTGGGACGAGGCGACCCACAGCGGCGACGCCTACGCCACCTACGCCTGGGGCTGCACCGTCGCCGAGGTGGAGGTGGACCTGGACCTGTTCGAGGTGCGGGTGCCGCGGGTCTGGGTCGCGGCGGACGTCGGGCGGGCGGTGAACCCGACGCTGGCCCGCGGGCAGGTGGAGGGGGGCACGTTGCAGTCGCTGGGCTATGCGCTGTGCGAGGAGGTTGGCGTGCGCCCCGACGGGGGGCTGCTGCGCGACCGGTTCCAGACCTACATCCTGCCCACCACGCTGGACAGCCCCAGCCTCGAGGTCGAGCTGGTGGAGGTGCCCTACGAGCGGGGCCCTGGCGGGGCCAAGGGGCTGGGCGAGATGCCGATGAACGGCGGCGCGCCGGCGGTGGCCAACGCGATTGAGCACGCCCTGGGGGTCAGGGTGCGCGACCTGCCCATCTGCGCGGAGAAGATCCTTGCCGCGATCCAACAGCTCCAACAGCAGGCGGAGGTGACCTGCAGTCCGGAGGGGCTGGCAGGTGGAGATAAATCATGAGCGAGACGATCGAGCGCGAGTGGATCATCAACGGCGAGCACCGCACCGTCCGCTTCGCCCTGCTGGCCCGCCTGCTGGATGTGCTGCGCGACGAGCTGGACCTGATCAGCGTGAAGGAGGGCTGCGGCGAGGGGGAGTGCGGTGCCTGCAGCGTCCTGCTGGACGGCAAGCTGCACCTGGCCTGCCTGGTGGCGGCGGCCCAGGTCGACGACGGCGCCGCCGTCCTGACCGCGGAGGGCCTGGGGGCGGAGGCGCTCGGTAGCAGGCTGAAGCAGGCCTTTGACGAGCAGGGGGCGGTGCAGTGCGGCTATTGCAGCCCGGCGATGCTGCTGGGCGGCTTTGCCCTGCTGACCCGCGTCGCCCGGCCCACGGAGCAGCAGGTCCGAGAGGCCCTGGCCGGTCACCTGTGTCGGTGCACCGGCTACGCCACGATCGTGGCGGCGGTGCAGCAGGCGGCCCCGGAGGAGGCGGGACAATGAGCGCCTTCGACGCGCCCGAGCAGCTGGAGTGGGCGCTGGAGCTGCTGGCCGCGGAGCCGCGGCCGACGGTGCTGGCCGGCGGGACCGATCTGTGGCCGCACTGGACCTCCGATGCGGGGCTGCGGCCCGCCCGCGTGCTCAGCCTGCACCGGCTGCGCGAGCTGAGGCTGATCGAGCTCGTGGACGACGGTGCCACGCTGAGCATCGGCGCCACCTGCACCCACCGGGATCTGATCTGCTCCGAGCTGGTCCATCAGCACTGTCCGTCGGTCGCAGAGGCGGCGGCGACCATCGGCGCGATCCAGATCCAGAACCGCGGCACCGTCGGCGGCAACATCGTCAACGGCAGCCCCGCGGCGGACCTGCCGCCCCCGCTGATGGCGGCGGGCTCGACGGTCGAGCTGGCGTCTGCCCGGGGCCGTCGCACCCTGTCGCTGGAGCAGCTGTTCAGGGGCTACCGCGACCTGGACCGCGCGCCCGACGAGCTGCTGGTGGCGGTGCGGGTCCCAGTGCTGCCGCCGGGGGCAAGGGAGCTGTTCCGCAAGGTGGGGACGCGCAGGGCCCAGGCCATCTCCAAGGTGGTGGGCGCCTGCCGCATCGCGCTCGAGTCGGGGGCGATCCGCGCCGCCGGCGTCGCATTCGGCAGCGTCGGTCCCGTCACCGTGCGGCTGCGAGAGCTCGAGGCCTGGCTGGTCGGGCGCAGGCCCGACCAGCAGACCGCCGTCGAGGCCGAGCGCATGGCGGCGGAGGCGGTGCAGCCGATCGACGACCTGCGCAGCTCCGCCGACTACCGCCAGTACGTGACCGGGCGCCTGGTGCGGCTGTGGATCGAGGCGTTATGGTCCGGTGGGGCGGGCGGGCGGAGCAGATAGTCTGCCCGACTCCGTGATCCGCCGCACGCGGGGAGAGAAGGCGGTTCTCCCTCGTACCAGAGTCATGTCGAGAGGTTGGGCCGGGTGGGAATGCGACGATGGCCCCCGGGGTTGGTGCTCTAGGCTGTCCAAGGAACCCCAACATGGCTGTAACCGTGCAAAGCGGAGTGGACGAGTGAAACGAGTCCGCGAAGCTGCACGGTTACAGCCATGTCAACGGGTCCGTAGGACCCTAGTTAACAGCCCTGCCGGCGTCGTCAGAGCGGGGCCTGACTGGAGGTTGTGCTGTGAATCGTCCCACTACTCGCAACAAGGTGCTGCTGACCACCTTCGGCCTGCTCGGCGGGGTCGTGGTCGGAGCTGTGCTGGTCCTGTCGCTGTCGACCCGAACGGGTCAGCCGGTCTTCGTGCTGCCCAACGCATACGCTGCGGCGGGGGTGCTGCCCTCGGTGGCCGACGTGGCCCAGCGCACCCTGCCCTCGGTGGTCAACATCTCCACCACGCGCCACCTGCGGCAGCAGTCCCCGTTTCTCGCCGACCCCTACTTCCGGGAGTTCTTCCGCCACTTCGGCCCGCCGGCACCATCGCAGCGGCAGGCGCAGAGCCTGGGGTCGGGGGTGATCGTCGCGGCGAACGGCATCGTGGTGACCAACAACCACGTGGTCAAGGACGCCGACCGGATCAAGGTCACGGTGGCGGGCAGGCAGGACTATGAGGCGAAGGTGGTGGGGACCGACCCCAAGAGCGACCTCGCGGTGCTCAAGCTGAAGGGGGCCAGGGGGCTCAAGGCGATTCGGCTCGGAGACTCGGACAAGCTGCGCCTGGGGGACATAGTGGTGGCCATCGGCAACCCGTTCGGGGTCGGTCAGACGGTGACCATGGGCATCGTCTCGGCCAAGGGACGGGCGAACATGGGCATCGTGGACTATGAGGACTTCATCCAGACCGACGCGGCGATCAACCCGGGCAACTCCGGAGGGGCGCTGATCAACATGTCGGGCGAGCTGGTGGGGATCAACACCGCCATCCTGTCACGGACCGGGGGCTACCAGGGCATCGGCTTCGCCATTCCAACCAACATGGTCAGTCCGATCATGCAGAGCCTGCTCAAGCGAGGACGAGTGGTCCGGGGCTGGCTCGGGGTCTCGATCCAGGACGTGAACCGGGATCTGGCCCAGGCGCTCAAGCTGCCGACCACCGACGGGGTGCTGATCTCGGGGGTGGAGCCCGGCAGTCCCGCCAGCAAGGCGGGCCTGCGTCGGGGCGACCTGGTGATCCGGCTCAACGGCAAGGCCGTGAGCTCCACGGGGAGGTTGCGCAACCTCGTGGCCTCGGCTGGCGTCAAGACCCAGGTCAAGGTGGAGTTCTACCGGGCCGGGGGGCTGCAGACGCTGCAGGTCAGTCTGGGACAGCTGCCCGCTGCTGGCCCGCAAGCCAGCCTGGGCCCTGGCACCCAGGGGGGCGTAGCGACGATCGGACTGTCGGTCGGGCCAGTCACGGACCCGCGGTTGCGGCGCAAGTTCAATATTCCACCGCGACTGAAAATCGGGGTCGTGGTGACAGGGGTGGATCCAATCCAGGCGGCGGCGCGAGCCGGCATCCAACCAGGAGACGTGATCTTGGAGGTGAATCGAGCTAGAATAGACTCAGTGCGCCGCTTCTCCCATATCCTCCGGGCGGCAAGAAACAACATCCTGTTCCTGATTTTTCGTCAAGGGACCACTCTCTACATGATCGTAGATCGGTAGCCTAGCCTAGAGGCCATGTGGCCAAACGGACCACGTCATCGCAAGGAGTCAGAATGCAGCTATCGACGACCTTCAGGGGACTGAGTCGGGCCGAGTCCGCGTCGGCGACCTCCAACCTCGAGCGAAACATGACGCGACTGGACCGACTCCTGGAGCGACCCGTACAGGTTCGCGCGGTGGTGGAGGGAGGACCGCCTGAGCACCGGGTGATGCTATCGATGTCGGTGGAGGGCGAGGATCTGAACGCCCAGAGCAACGGCTACGACCTGACCACCGCCATCAACGAGGCCTGCGAACGGCTCCGCAACCAGCTGTTGCGGCGACGTCGGCGTCGGGAGGCCAACCGACAGAAGCCCAACTCGCCGGTGAGCGCCACCAGTTAGTAGCGCGCTCCCTTCTTTTCCCCGCTCATCACCGCGCAGGCACTTGCCATAGCGGCTTCCCCTCGGGAGCGGGGCTCAGCCGTCGCCGCAGCCTCCGGCAGGACCGGGCGCGGTCCTCGTCCTTGACGGCGCTGTAGACCTGCGCACAGAGGGCGAGGATGTGGTCGCTCGCTGGCTCGTATTCCAGCAAGGCATCGAAGACGCGGGCGGACTGGCGAGGGCTGCCCGCGTCCCAGTGGGCCTGCGCCAGCGCCCACAGACGGTTCACCTCGCCGTCGTACGGCTCGCGCCGGCTCGTAAGCAGGCGGATCGCCCGGGTGTAGTCGCGGGATCTCTGTGTGAGGAGCCCGATCTGATCGTAGAGCGCTCCATTGTTCATCCGCAGCACGTCCAGGTCCCAGCGCTCCTTCAACCGTGCCACCAGATCTTCAGCGTAGCCCCAGGCCAGATCCCAGCGCCCTGCATCCATGGCGGCGCGGAGCATGTAGATCAACCTCGCGGTGGGGCGGATGCGACCCATCTGTTCCAGGCGGCGCAGGGCCTCGAGCGGGCGCTTCTGCTCCAGCAGCATCCGCCCCTCGAGCAGCGCCGCCTCGGCCTGGTAGCCGGGGTGGTCCGATGGCAACGTCGCGAGCAAGGGCTGGATCGCCCCCATCCGCCGCACGCGGAACAGCGCCTTGGCCCGCGCCAGGCGCAGCTGCGGCTCGGCACCGAAGCGCTTCATGGCCCAGCCGGTGATACGTTCGCTCAGCGGCTTGAGGCCGTGATACAGGGTCGCGGCCCCCGCCAGCGCCAGCCCGGGCGGAGCTCTGCTGCCAGGGGGCAGGACCTGGTCCATCTCGATCTTGGTCGCCCAGAACGCCTCGATGTGGCGGTGGGTCTCGTTGTACAGGCTCCGCACGGCGCGGTACTCGAGTACCGGCAGGTCATCGGTGATCAGCTCCGGGGGGAACCGCCTGACGATGCGGACCACCGCCTCGCGGTCGAGGAGGTAGCAGCCGAAGATGTGCTCCGGCTGCACGCCCGGACCGAAGACCGCCATGTGACGCCTGAGGATCGGGCTGTCCCTGTAGGTCCGTGCCACGCGATCCAGCGACATTCGGATCGGACGGTCGGAGCCGATCAGGATCACGTTGTGGGGATCGCTGGCCCAGATCTGCACGTGGGCGAAGGACTCGAGCACCGTGCGCAGGATGAGCGCCACGCTCCGCGCGTCGATGTGGTACAGCTGCAGCCACTGACCGAACACGCCGCCTGGCTTGAGCCGACGCTTGGCCGTGCGAAAGTAGTCCCTGGAAAACAGGCCGCTGACGCCCGCCATCCAGGGGTTGGAGGGCTCGGAGACCACCACGTCGTAGCGCCGGTCGGAGGTCAGGAAGTAGCTGCGGGCGTCGTCGAAGATCACCCGCACCTTGGGCAGCTGCTCGGCCTTGCCGTTGACGCCGTGGAAGAAGCGGGAGGCGCGCAGCACGGCAGGCTCGATCTCGATCGTGTCGACCCGCCGCACCTCGGGCATCAGCGTGATGGTATAGGTGGTGACACCCGAACCCCAGCCCACCACCGCCACGTCGCGCGGCTTCGGGTGGGCCATGGTCGCCACGACCCCCAGCACGACCTGGGTCAGCATATCACCGCTGGTGGATGCGTCTGGCTTGCCGTTGACCAGGAGCGAGATCCCTTTGGCGAAGTTCCGCACCGTGATGGTGGCGTTGCGCCCCTCCTCGCAGTGCAGCAGCTTGTTGGGGGTGCGGTGTAGCTTGGTGTACAGCTCCCGCCTGGACCGGGCCAAGGTG
>Ga0180009_10007714_pt1 | contig 10899 bp, 12 predicted proteins | sample OS_PC_MetaG_FD_123537 | JGI IMG/M metagenome (GOLD analysis project Ga0180009, IMG submission 123537) | Groundwater microbial communities from the Aspo Hard Rock Laboratory (HRL) deep subsurface site, Sweden - OS_PC_MetaG | ecosystem: Environmental > Aquatic > Deep subsurface > Groundwater... | reverse complement strand
GAATATTCGGGAATCAAAATACCGTCCCCGCGCGTCCGGTGATCCGGACCGGCCCCGGCCGGCGTCACTCTTCAGGCGACGATCCGCCCCGTCCGGGGAGCGGCGTTGAATCTTGCGTGTAAGCGGCATCAGTCCCAACATCCTCCAATAGATACAAGCATCATCACTAAAACCATTGCCAACATAATGATTCTCTTCATCGCCCCCTCCTTTGATAAGAACTTGTTTTTTTGTTTATACGACAATGAAACGTTATCAAGATGCTCAAAAAGTTTGCCGACAAAAAACTTCCATAGCCCTTCGTTAAGTTATACCCCTTCCCAAAAAAATGATAAGAACTCGCTTTTGGGTGAGATGGCCAGGATCATAAAAATAGTAATAGCAAATGGCCTGCCAATAGCCGAAGGAAAATCAGAATTTTGGATTCATCCTTTAATAACAGGGGGTTAGATTAATAGGAGAGAACAGCAGAAAAGTATGAAATGATTCGTTTGGCCTCAATATTTGGCGGAACCTCAACATATTGAGGGATACTTTGAAGGGAGGTGGACAGTCTAATCTGGTTCTTTTTTTCTGCCCTCCATAAGCTTCTTGAATTCGGGGGATGCGGCGACGTTTTTCATGTCGGCATCCTTTTTCACCCAGTTTAGCACATCGCCGTCGATGGTCGCGGCGACCTTCAGATACCAGAGGCTCTCGTGGATCTCATTCGCCTGCGCGTAGAGACAGGCCAGGTTGTAGTACGGATCGACGTAATCCTTTTTCAGCACGACGGCCCGGCCGAGAACCGCGATGGCCTTTTCCCGCTTCTGCTGCGCCATGTAAACGACCCCGAGGTTGTTCAGCGCCCGGACATGTCCGGGATCGAGCACTAAAACCCTTTGATAGAGGGCCTCCGCCCCCTTGAAATCTCCCCTGCGCTGGGCGGACAGGGCTTCCTTATACCGAACCTCCGCCTCGCGCGGGACCGGCGTTCCGCCGGGCGACGCGGCTGCAACGGAAGGAACCGGCTTCCCGCCTGTCTGAATCGCCGCCTTTTCCGCCTGCCGCCCTGCCGGAGCCTTGCCCGCCGGAACCGCTTCCCCCATAGCTGTTGCCCCTTCTGCCTGCGGAGTCGCCGACTGAAGCGCTGCGGGAGGTCCCGCGACAACCGGCACGGGGATCCCCTTTTTCACGGGGGGCGGCTGATGCAGGACGTAAACGGTCAGGAGCAGGCCGGCCGGAATCAGGATGAGGAGCGTGATCGCCGCACCGATGGCGAGCCTCCGTTTCCGGGGTTGCCCCGGCCTTTCCAGACAGGGGGCGATGATGTCGCCGAACCGTTCATAGCGGCCGTCCCTTTCTCTCTGGGCCTTTCTCAGCGCGTCATTGATATAACTCATCGTCCCATTCCGTCAAGCAGTAAATAGCGGCGCAGCTTCCCTCCCCTATTTTCCCGAGAACCATAAGTGCCCGACGGCCAAAAGCAGGACCGCCGCCAGGAGAGCAACGAGGAGAATCCGGACGATGCGCCTCCGAACATCCGTCTCCGTCAGATAGCCCGGCCCGATGTCCCGGACGGCCGCCCGGACGATGCGCCGGTCGATGGTCCGAAGATCCCTGCCGTAGGCGATCAGCAGCGCCCGGTCGCAGATCGCGTTGATCCGCCGCGGGATCCCCCGCGACATGCCGTAGATCAGAGCGTAACTCCCCGCAGTGAAGACTTCGTTCGTTTCTCCTCCCGCCGTAACCAGCCTGTGTTCGATATAACGGCGGACATCCTCGCGGGCAAGGGGCTTCAGGTCGTAGCGGACCGTGATCCGCTCGTTGAGCTGGCGGAGCGACGGCAGCGCGAGGAGCCGCCGGAGCTCCGGCTGGCCCAGGAGGATGATCTGGATCAGCTTCTCCCTGACCGTCTCGAGATTCGAAAGCATCCGGATCTGTTCCATGACGCTGTGCGACAGGTTCTGCGCCTCGTCGATCATCAGGACGGCGTTTCGCCCGGCGGCGAAATTATGCATGAGGAAGGCGTTAAGGGCGTCGAGATAACGCTTCCTCGTCCCCCTTCCCACCAGCCGGATGCCGAATTCCTGGTTGATCGTCTTCAAAAGCTCGATATCGGAGAGAGCGGGGTTGAAGATCAGGGCCGTCGCCACCGACCCGTCCAGACCGGCCAGAAGGGAGCGGCAAAGCGTGGTCTTCCCGGTGCCGATCCCTCCGGTGACGATCATGAACCCCTTTTTCTCCCCGATTCCGTAGATGAGACAGTTCAGGGCCTCCCGGTGCTGCGGGCTCAGGTAGAGGTACCGCGGATCAGGAGACAGCGTGAACGGATTTTCCTTGAGCCCGAAATAGGTCTCATACATAATTTCACCGGCGAGAGGCAATTACCGGAACTGGTAATTCAATGTCTCCGATTTCCCCTGGCGTTTGACGGTCAGAGACAGGCTGGAGCCCGACCTCATGGCGTTTAACAGGCCCGTCATGTCATCCGCCGTCTGGATCTTCCGGTTGTTCACCTCCTGGATAATATCCCCGTTGACGATCCCCATCTTCTGGTAGAGGCTCCCCCGCCGGATGCTGTTGATCATGAAGCCGTCGGGGACCCCCGCATTGAAGTAGGGCCGGATCTGCGCCTGGCGGAGCAGGCTACCCATGTCCTCGATCGACTCCCCGATCTCGCTCCGGCTGATGACGACTGACCCGGACGGCGGGGGCGGCCCTGTTGAGGCCGTCCCGCCCTGCGAAGGCGGCAGGATCGGCGCTTCCTTCGTCTCCGCAATTTTAAGGGTGCGCTCCTGATCGCCCACGAGGAAATCCACGGCATTCCGTGTGATCCGGACCACCTTGGCGCCGGCCACGACATCCCCCGCCTTGACGAGCCGCTGCTTTCGCGTCGCCTTCTCCTCGATGACCGCAAACCCGTACGGCGCGTCGCCGGCCACGGTTCCCCGGAGATCGATCGCCAGCGCGATGTCCTGCTGCACGGCGACGACTTGCTTATCTCCAGCCGTTTTGGTCGTCGTGTCGAAAAGGTTCCGCTCCGGGATCACCCGGTAGGCGTCAGCCGGTTCACGGATAGGAACTGCCGCCGCCTGGACACTCTCCGCAGCCGGCGCCGGCCTCATCCGGATGAGTTGGAGAGTCAGGGTCTGGTAGAAGATCCCGACCCCCTGGTAGATGATGATGGCCATCACCGTAAGGATCACAGTCCGGCGGGAGATGAGGCCCTGAAAATCGGCCAGCGAAAGATGAAAATACCTCGACCAGTCCACAAACTCACCTTATTGAATAAACACACCTGCCATAAAATGGGGTTTTATCCCCCTCACATGAACCGCATCTTCGGATTCCCGAGGGTGCCGCTGATGGCCAGCGTCACTCTCTTGTTGCCCTGCCCGGGGATCTCCAGGGTCCCGTCCAGGTCGATCCGACTCTCCCCGATATCATCGGCGAGCAGGATATTCCCCCTGAGGGAACAGCGAAACTTCTCCCCCGTCAGGGCCAGCCGCGTGATCTTCAACGCCCCGTTCCTGAAACTGATCTTTCCCTCCACCCGGCTGAAGTCGAGACGGTCGAATCCCAGAATCCCCTCCAGCAGCTGGAAGGTCCCGTTTGTCAGGGTGAAATCGACGCTCCCCGATTCGGTTTTTTGGGCATCCGCGGCGCTCGCGTAGGCGACGGCGCCCTCGAGCTTCCCGGTGATCTGGCGGGCCAGGGCCTGCCGGAGCCAGGCGCACTTCTCGATGCGGATCTCCCGGATTTTCGCCTCCGCACTGAGCGGCCCCTGGACGGAAAAGGGGCGGGAAAAGTCGACGCGGCCCCGGATCTCTCCGCCGTATCCCTCCGCTGCCATGAGGAGCGATAGCCGCCCCTTCAGCAGGGAGAGCGCCCCGGGCCGGACGCTCAGTCTGTCTGCATGGAGGGTCGCATCCGGGCTGCCCCGGAAGGCGGCCGTGACGTTCGAAAGCGTGAGTCCCGGCGGAACGGAAGGCCCGACGGTGTCGATGGAGAGCAGCAGGCGGGGATAGAGGGCCGCGGTCGTCGCTTTCACGTAATCCTTCAGGGCCTCCCCGGGGAAGCGGAGATAGAGGAGCAGGATCAGCATGGCGATGCCGGCCAGGATGTAGCCTGCGAGCGCTCGATTCATATTCAGTTTCATGTCACCGACTCCCGGGGGGCAGGGACTGATAGGTGAACACCTGGAACACCGCGGTCAGGTATTCCGGGCTCTCCTTTATCTTGCCGACGGTCATCTTCCGGATCCGAACCAGGTCCTCGCGGGACTCCACCAGATAGAGGAAATCCGTCAGCTGCTTCATCGTCAGCTTGTCCAGCTTCATCTCCACGGTGGTCTCCTCGTAGGCCTCCACGGGGACGGACTTCAGGGGGTTCATGGACCGGATGTTCGCCTTCACCCCCGCATCGCCCGCCCTTTTCTCCAGGTAGGAAAAGAGGGCGAATCCCGGCGGCCGCCGCTCGACCGCCCGCTTGATCTCCTCCGAACGCTGCCGGAGGGCGCCGTATTCCGCCCCCAGGGAGGCGAGTTCGCGAAGGGCCTTTTCGCTTCCGGCGATCGCCCCCGCCACCCGCTGCCGCGCCTCGAACCAGGGGACGGCGGCAAACTGGACGAGCAGGACCCCCGCCACGAATGCAAGTCCGGCAATCACGTTTTTCTTCTGACCTTTGGTCAGCTGGTCCCAGAACTGTTTCATCTTTCCCTTGCCGTTATCTCTTGAGGATGATCCTCATGTCAAACTCCACCCCGTCCCCCTGCTTCATCAGGTTCGTCGAATCGATCGTCACCGCCTTGAAATATTTCGAGCCGGCAAACGTCTTCTTGAGGGACTCCACGGCATCGAAATTCTGGACCTCCCCCTTGATTCCGACCGCATTGCCCTCCAGATTAAACGCGTTGACCAGGAGGTCGGGAGTGGCCAGGATCGAGATTTCCTTGAGAAGATCCAGCACCGTCACCGCCGACGTGGCGTCGATCAGGCCCGCAGAGACTTTCTTCGCTTCGGCGATCTTCCCCCGAAGTTGGGCCACTGGATCGACGATTCGGGTAGCCTCCGGATAGATCTTTCGGAATTCCGTCTGGATGTCCCGCTTCAGCGCGGCCAGGCGGAGGCGGGCGCCGTAGTCGTCGAGCCCGATCTCGATACCCGCCAGGACCAAGATGATGAAGGAGAGGATGGCGCTTTTCTTCAGCCGGGTCCGGAGTTTCCCGTAATCGGCCCGGGCCTCGGACGCACGCTGGCGGAAGTTGAAGCCGCCGCCCTTGGCCATCGGCCTGGCCGCCAGGGCGAGGGCCTGGTCCATGACCGCCGTGTCCCACGACTCCCGGAAGGCCTCGTCGATCTCGATGCCCGACGCCGCGGCGAGGTCCGCTTGCTCAACGGATACCGAAAAAAGCGCCGCAAGCTCCTCCGCGAGCCCGGGCGTCCGTGACCCGCCGCCGGTCAGGAAAATCCGCGCGGGCGCCTGGGCGAGGCTGCCCTGCCAGAGGAGGTAGGCCTGGGTGTTCCTGAGTTCGTTGAGGAAACGTCCTGAACACTCCTTGACGGCCGCCCGCGCCTCCGGGGGGATATCGCCGCTTCGCTTCAGGGCCTCCGCCTCGGATAATCCGTTGCCCGTGGTCTCCGCTATCGCCCGGCTCACAACCTCCCCGCCGAACGGGAAATGGCGGATATGGAGGATCCTGCCCCCGTCGGCGAAGACCGCCGCCGTATCACGGGCGCCGACGTCCAGCAGGAGGGCGTTTTCCGAAACGCCCTCCCTTTCCGTGAGTCGCAGGGCGAGGGGGACGGCGTCGATATCGATGACCGCCGTCTCCCGCACATATTCCTTCAGGAGCGCCGTCCGTTCGCCGACAAGAGCGCGAGGGGCGAGGGCGACGAAGATCTCCGCCTGCTCCGCATGTCCGGCCAAGGTGTAATCGATGAAGACTTCGTCCGGGGAGGTCTGGATTACCGGCTCGAGGGCAAAGGCCAGGGTCTGGCGGATCTTCCGGTCGTCGCGAAAGGGTAGCCGGATGTTGCGGAAGGAGAGGGCCCCGGCGGGAAGCGCCGTCACGCAGACCGCGCCGCGGAAAGACTGGTCGGCGAAGAGCTCCTGAAGCGCCTCCGGGAGGCCGCCCGCTTCCCCGGCATCGATTCGACGGACGGCGAGGACCCGGTAGCCGCCCCGGAATCCCCGGGAGAGGAGAACCGCCTTGACGGCGTCCACGCCGATATCGAGGCCTAAGATTCTTTCGGGCATCACTCCACCTTCCACGACAGGAGTTTGATCTTCTTCCGATCCGTCTCTCGCTTGACGACGCCTGTGATCCGCTCCTTCATCCTTCCCTGGATGCCGACGACCGTGATCCGGAAGATATCGCTCTGGGTTGCGATCATCCCGGCAGGGATGTTCAAACCGGTCATTCCGGGGACTTTCCGGTACCAGGCGGGATCGGCGAGATCGTTCTTCTCCTCCCGGCGGTACCGGTCGAGATTCTCGACCATATCGGCCGTCATTTCCGCCGCGAGCGCTCCGAGGACCGGCTTCGGGGCGGTGTTGATGTTGATCTTTCCGTCGCCGAAGACGGTCAGGCACTGCGCCAGGCCGGGCGATTTCTCCGTACCGTAAAACAGCTCACGGGTCACACCCTTTATCATCAATAATTCCTCAATGCAATCAAGGGGTGCATTCTTTACGGCGTAAGGTATTTCCAGCCCGGCGTAATAACCTCTTTCCGCTCCGGCGCCGGTCACCTCGTCGTCCGCGTCGATCCAGTCCTTGATCGCGTCGATAAGCTCCTCGGCCCGTCTCTGCTCCAGGCGGAAATCCTGCCCGGTGAGAAGCCGCAGGAGGAAATCCCGGATCTGCGGGTTGTAGCCACTCCCGCAGACCAGCCGGTTGACGGCGATTTTTCCCCCCTCGTCTTCGATCGCGACACTGAATGAGCCATTGTCGAAGAGCTCTTCGGATTTGAGGGAGAGCATCTCGGTGTTCGCCCATTGCTCCTTCAGGGAATCGAACGATGTCTTGTCTGCCAGGAGGATTGCCCCGGCGGCGTAGAAACCCGATTCAGCCACGTAGCGGAGGCGGATCCCGTCGCTGAGGTTTGCCGCCTCGTAGATCTCTGAACGGCTGTCCCGGTTCAACTGGAGGGTCACGGCCGTGATGATGCTGAGCATCAGCAGGACGAGGATGAGGGCGATCCCCCGGCGGTTCGAACATCCTGTCGTCATGGGGCCTCCTGCCGGCTGAAGGGGAGACGGACCCGGGTCATGAACAGACGGGGGCGTTCCCGGTCTGCCTTATTCACGAAAGCAAGCCGGATGGCGACCGCCGCCGGCGCCTTCATTTTCTGCGCCCCGTCGTTACCGCCGGAGTCCCAGGTTTTGTGTTCCTTACCCGTCTCGTCGTAGAAAAGATAGGTCAGGTTCTCGACCTGATCGCACAGGAGATACCCCCCCGCCGGCGCCTCCTCCTTTTCCGGGTCCCGGAAAAGGGAATCGCTCCGCGAGAGGGTATAGCCCTCCTTCTCCGTCCCCTCGTCAACGCTGTACTCGATAACAGCAATACCAGCCGGGAGTTCCTGCTCGCCGAAGGCGACATGGGCCGTGGAGCGGAAGGTGAGCCGCGTGAATTCGCGGTTGCCGATGTTGTAAGGTTTCGCCGTAAAGGTGAACGCCCCCCGGTATGGGGTTGCCGACTGCAGGTCGCGGGCCATCCTGTCCAGGGTGCTCCGGGCCATGCCGTAGATCTCGGCGTCGTAGCTGGTATCCCGGATGATCCTGAAGGTCCCGGTGTAAGAGGCGTAGACGGTCGTGAGGACGATCCCGAGGATGAAAATGGCGATCAGGATCTCGATCAGAGTGAAACCGCCTTTTCTCACGGGCGCACCACCTTATATAGGACGAGGATGTAGGCGTTGTGCACGGTCATCCGGCTGTTGGTCACTGTGAGAACGATCTTCTTCAAAAGTGCGAGCCCCTCCACATCCCCTATCTCCACCTGCCAGAGGTAGTCGGGAAAGTCCTCCCCGAAGTTCCCGTTGCCGGAGGCCACCTGCCTTGGGTCCGCCGCGCTGATCTCCGCCATCCGGCTCTGGGCCAGAAGCGAGGCCGTCGTGAGAAAACGGGAATTCGCCGCCATCGAGATGCTCTGGGACTGGGACTGGTAAACCGCGACCAGCGAGATGGCCAGAATCGCCATCGCGATCATGACTTCTAACAGCGTGAAACCTCCGCAAAGGGAAGAGGCAGGCGCTTGCGCAGGGCTGCGGGTTTCCGGCCGGACGGCACGGCGCGGATCAGAGGCCGGCGGCACGCTCTTCCTCATTGAAGGAGAAATCGACATACTTTTCATAGACGGTCACCGCCTGGAGAAAGGGGTTGAAAACGAGGGTAAAGGCCCGATCGTCCTTCGCTAAATGGACGACGGTGGGCTCGACATAACCCTTGCGGAAAAAACGGATGGCGGCCTCTCCTTCCGTCTTTTTGTCCCTCGCTTGCCGGACGTCCGTGATCAGGATCCCCTCGGGAAAGCGGAAGGCCGCCTTCCGGAGCTCCGCCCGCTTCTCGGCCGTCGTATCTGCTGCGTAGCTCCAGAAGGCCGGATGGCCGATGTCAATGTGGAGGATATAGTCCGTCTGCTCCCGGACCGATTCGCTCCTCAGTTCTCGGGCGGCGCCGATGAAGCGCCGGGTCGCGGCCTTCAGGTCGTCGTTGAGCAGGGTATCCTGCACGCGCGGAACGGCGAGGTACAGCATCATCCCGATGAGCAGCACCACCACGGAAAGCTCGATGAGCGTGTATCCCCGGTCCCGGTCAGTCACTTTCCCAGCTGTTGATATCCTTGTTCTTCCCCTCGCCGCCTTGTTCGCCGTCGGCGCCGCGGGAGGAGAGGTCGTAATCCCAGTGGACCCCGGGGGAGATGTAGACGAAGTCATTGTCCCACGGGTCCTTCGGCACCTTCCCCTTTTCGAGATAGCCCCCCTGGCGCCAGTTTTTCAACGGGGTGCCCGCAATGGGCGGTTCGACCAGGGCCTGAAGCCCCTGTTCCGTCGTGGGGTAGTTGCCGTTGTCCAGTTTGTAGAGCTTCAGGGTCGTCTCCAGGCTTTCGATCTGTATCCGCGCCTTCGCCCTTCGCGCCTCGTCCGGCCTCCCCATGATCCGGGGGACGATCAGGCCGGCCAGGATGCCGAGAATGACGATCACGACCATCAGCTCGATCAGCGTGAAACCCCTCTCATTGCGCCTGATTTTTCTCATGCATTTCTCTCTTTTCCATTAATTCACCGGATTAACTGGTTCATCTCGAAGATGGGCAGCAGAACCGAGACGACGATGAAACCGACTGCGGCGCCCATCACGAGGATCATCGCCGGTTCCAGCAGGGAGGTCAGAACGAGGATGTTGGCCTCCACTTCTGTCTCATATGCGTCGGCGATCCGAAAGAGCATCGTCTCCATGTTGCCGCTCTGCTCCCCCACGGAGATCATCTCCACGGCCATGGGGGGGAAAAAGCCGCTCCGGGAAAGGGGAGTGGAAAGACTCGCCCCTTCCTCGACATCCTTGGCCGCGCGCCGGATCTCATCGGCGATCACTATGCTGTCCACGACGTTCTTCGCGATCTCCAGAGCGGACAGGAGCGGCACGCCGCTTTGGATGAGGGTGCCGAGGGTGCGACTGAAGCGTGCCACGGCTATCTTTCGGTTCAGGGCGCCGAAGAGCGGGACGTTGAGCTTGAATCGGTCCCATAGATAACGTCCCCGTTCCGTCTTCCGGATGGCGTAGCGGAGGCCGACGATGCCCGCGAGGAGGATGAGCGCTATAATCCACCAGAAGGCCTTCAGAAAACCGCTCACGACGATGAGAAAGACCGTGATCCCGGGGAGGGTCTGGTGCATCTCCCGGAAGATGTTCGTGATGTTCGGCACAACGAAGGTGATTAAAAAGAAGAGGACGCCGCTCCCGATGAAGAACATGAAGAGCGGATAGGCCAGCGCCGACCGGATCTTCGTCCTTAAGGCCTGTTGGCCTTCGTTGAAGTCAGCCAGACGATCCAAGACGAGGTTGATTGTCCCCGAGGCTTCTCCTGCCCGGACCATGTTGACGTAGAAGGGGGGAAAGACCTCCGGGAAATGGGAAATGCTCTGGGTCAGGCTGTTCCCCTCGTTGACCTCGTCCTTGATCCGGGCGAGAGTCGTTTTGAGCGCCGGATGCCTGATCTGGGCGACCAAAGCCGCAAGGGAGGGAACCAGCGGCAGCCCCGCCCCGAGGAGGGTGGCAAGTTGCCGCGTCATCACGGCCAGTTCCTGGAGCCCGACCTTCCGGAAGAGATGGATCGCTCCGCCCCGCGCGGCCGTCTCCTCCCGCTTCCGATCGGCGGTCTCGGCGATCTCCACGGGGAAGACCGCCATCTCCCTGAGCTTCTGACGCGCGGCGGCGATGCTTCCCGCATCGACGATCCCCTTCCGTTTCCGGCCTTCGGCATTGAGGGCACTATATTCGTAAACCGGCATGATTCGTATAATCCTTATTTTACTGCATTAGTGCTTACATTTACCATACTACGGGGCCGATTTCAAGGATACTAAAATTAAGCGCTCCGTAAATATGTTGTCCATGCACCGTCCCCGACCATCCATGCTGATATCAATCCCATTATCCTTTCTGCAAAAGATCAAAAGATCGTGGAATTAAAGAGTCAAAATAATGTGCGAGATGACATACGGGAAGGATTGCAGCAGTAAAGTGTGCCATTCCGAGGGATTTTACGAAGCAAGGGGGATGACGTCACCTGCCAGGATAACCTTATCGTCCTCCAGGGTAACAGCATAGGCGCTGTGCTCGACAAGTTCGTACAGATGGAGATACTTGGCCACTTCCACAGGCTCACTGGTTTTTCTGCCGAAGTATTTCCCCG
>Ga0180009_10007713_pt1 | contig 10899 bp, 6 predicted proteins | sample OS_PC_MetaG_FD_123537 | JGI IMG/M metagenome (GOLD analysis project Ga0180009, IMG submission 123537) | Groundwater microbial communities from the Aspo Hard Rock Laboratory (HRL) deep subsurface site, Sweden - OS_PC_MetaG | ecosystem: Environmental > Aquatic > Deep subsurface > Groundwater... | reverse complement strand
CACCAAGACGATCAGCGCGATCAATCCACCGGATGTCTTGTTGGCCGGTTGTCTACTTGCCATTGCTCAGTTCACTTCCCCACCGTCCCGCAGCCAGGCATCCACGGCCTCGCACCACGCGCGGGTTCGTTCGACAGCTTCCCGAACCCGACGTCGCTCCTCCTCGCCAAGGTCCCTCACCCTGCCGAACTGCCTGGGATCGGCCTCGAGCCGCTCCGCCCTCCTCACGACCTTCAGTACCGGCAACGTCGGACGTATGGTTGGCTCCTTCGTCCGCAGCTCCTTGGACAAGCGCGCCGAAGACCACCCTTGGTCCTCCGCCATCCGAAGTAGCCGCTCCTGCTCGTCCGGCTCCACCCCCAGCACCAGGGTCAGGTGCGCCACAGTCAGCTTGCCGGGCACAATCCAAGGCATCCGCGATGTGAGCTCGTAGACGCGCACGTACCGCCACAGCGTCGACTTGCTCATGGGAAGGTCGGGGTGGTCGGCGAGCTTGCGGAATCCGTCGTGGGTCCGACCCGTCTTGTGCAGCGTCTGCACATCACCGTTGTACAGCTGGAGCACAACCAGGCAGCCAACGTCGACGGCAAGCATCAGCTTGGAGGTTCGGTGGATGTCCCGAAGCCTCTTCACCAACCCATCGATGTTCGGCGTTTCCGTGAAAGCGACTTCGCAGATGGTCGATTGCATCCATGCCTCCGCCTGTTCGAACAGCACGATCCGTGCCGGGCGGATGAAATGCGCAAGTGATTGGAAACCGGATGTAGCCGTTCGGACAGCGGAGGGGAAAGTGGACGGATCCGTCCAACGGGTGGACGACTCTGGCCAGGTTGCCAAGTGAACGTCCCAACGTTGGGACGTTCTTTGGTCAGATTCATCCTTCGAACCACCACCTATTGGGTCGATTGCGGTGACACCTGACCACGTCAGCACACAGTCGACACCCCGACCAAGTTCGGAGATCGGGCCTTTCGTGCTTGAAAGATCACCGGCAAGTCAGCGAAGTACTACCCCCTTAGAGAGTGAAATGCGCATTGCCGAGCCAAGTCTATCAACGTATTGTTATTGATCTCGATTCTCCCGCGCGAGGAAGACAATGATTCGACTGTCCAGAACAGTTCTCACAGCGGTTGTCGCTCTTTCAGCCTGCGGGGAGCCGGGACAGCCCCAAGAGGTCCGCAATGACCCGAACGCAGCGAAGACGTCCGAAGAGTTGGCCGACGCGTCCTATACGGACACACTGGCGGACGCCCCCTGGCGTGTGCAGTCTCTGGATACCGTCATCCCATTCAGTCTCATCATCGGCGATGCGTACTCTCCGCTTCTAGGAACGGACCTGAACTCTGCAAGAATCACACTTGTAGCGGATGATGGCTCAGAGTCCGTAGTATTCTTTCGGAACTTCGGCGGACTTGAGCTAGACGAGGATCTGGGTGGCAGCGGACTCTGGTACATGCTGATAACGCGCACAGCCGAGTCGGACTTTGGCGACGGCCTGCCAATTACTGCGAGGACGCTCGTGGGAGAGGGCGCGCAAGGCAAGACACTCAGATTTCATGTACGGATGGATGTTGGGGTTTCCGCTCGCGTCAATATCAATGATATTCATCTAGCCGTACGAGTTGGCGACGCTCCCCTCCCGCACGGGCACGGCAAGTTCGCGGGTTGGTACGCAGGGGATACTCACGTTCACTCGATGTACACCCACAACTGGGTCGAGTTCGGTGCGCCCCATCGAGGGATACTTGCCGCGGGCAAGGCGATTGGATTGGATTGGACCATCACAACGGACCACTCGTGCGATCTGGATGAGCCGAAGGAGGGCACTGCTGGCATTGGGTACGTCAGCGATCGCACGGCTGTTTGGCGGTTTTGTGAGGGACACCTGCCTTGGGACGAGTGTGTCCTGTTCGACCACCGGGGCTGGGAGAACGGGTGGGAAATGGCCGCGAGCGACGCCCTAGAAGCAGAGGAGTGGGATGGGAATGGAACATTCAGCCTACACGCGGCCGAGGAGGTGAACGTCCTCTCTTCTTCCGGCGAGACCATCCACCTGTTGACATTGAATAGCGGGTACGTTGAGTCGAAGGGGTCCGGAGCCGACGCTTACGGCGTCTATGATCCGGTTACGGCTTCGCTTGACGGCGTGATGGCTAGCCTCCCCGATTCCGCGCTGGCGTTCGCGGCGCATCCCACGCAACAGCTTGCCAAAGAAATTGCTGGGGGCGCATGGCATGAAGCTGACGTTGCTGCAGCCGTTGAAGCGGGTCCGTTCTATGGCTTCGAACTGTGGAACATGCGAAAGACCAGAAGTGCATACGTGGAAGACCCCTACGATGGCGCGGGCGTGAACCCCCATGATGTATGGCAACCCTGCTCATCAGAAGACAGGGAGTGTTTCCCCTACTTCTTGGAACGCGAGGCAGTGCCCCTGTGGGACCGTCATCTTAGCTCCGCGATCGCGTCCGGAGGGCCGAAACTGTTTGGGATAGCGGGTTCCGATGCTCACGGGGACTTCAATTTCATGACGAAGACGTCGGACGGGTGGGATCTCGACGGGGCTGTCGATAGCGCGTATGGTAAGGTTCGGACGGTTGTGAAGTCCTCGTCACGGTCCATGGGCGACATCCTGGATGCGCTACGGCTGGGGCGTTGTGTAATGACAGATGGGCCGATGATGGACTTCGGGGTCGACCGATCCGGTGACGGAACGTTGAGTGACCTTAGTGACGCACTGGTTGGAGCCACCGTAGAGAATCCAGTCGGAGCTACGCTGCCGTTGATGTTCGAATGGGAGTCTACCGCAGAATTTGGGCAATTGGAGCACCTATACCTCGTTCGGGGAACGGCCGAATCTGCTGACGAGCCCGAAGTCTACGATCTTTTGGTGGACTCGGGCGCGGTGAGTGACTGCCCTCCTTCGGATCGGATGAGCGGGAGCTGTATTGCTTCACTAGTTCCGCAATCGGCACTGTCCAGTCCTGGGCTTGGTCAAACGTACTACTACCGAGCTGTCGCAACGAGCAGACGCAATACGGAGACATTCAGAGCTATAACGAACCCCATTTGGGTGGTTGGGGTGGAACCAACTCCCGAAGCAAGCCATCCAAGCATTGGCATTCCGTGCCCTTTGGCGAACGAGTGTCCGGTCGGATACGTGTGCTTGGAGGATGGCGACCGGTACTGTACCGTCGCGTGCGGCGGCGAGCGCGAGCCGTGCCCAGCGGGGTATGTCTGCGACGAACGAATGTTGGTATGCGCCCGCGTGGTAAACGAGCAAGTGGATGAACCGGAAAACGATGGTACAATACGTCTCTCGTGCGCGTTCGCGGATAGCGCATCCGGAAGTCGCTCGTGGTCGTTCGCGCTGTTTCTGGTCATGCTGGTGGCGGCGTCCCGCCGCCGCCTGTCGTGCTATTAGGGCGCCAAGAGTTCGGTCGCCAGAGGACTGCCCTCGACGCCCCTTGTGCACTGCCGTGCGGACTGTACGAACTACCGAGTACCGCGCGTTGTCAGTTGCGCTCCGTTGGACGCACTCGACATCCGGGACGATCGTGCCCTACCCTGAACGAATATGAAGCAGCCGAGCGCCAAGCAGGTCAAGCAATGGACCGAGGGGATCAAGAAGAATGGTGGCGTGACCATCAAGTTACGCAGGCTCCTGGATGCCTTTGGATACGCTCGACGCGGTTCAAACACGATGGACCAGATTGGTGCCGCCTTGCGGAAGCAAGCGCTTCACTTGGATGCCGCCGTTCAGGTCAAGTCGCTGGACGACGTGGTCACGCTCCGAGGCAACGCAGTTGAACGGATTGGCGACATCTACCGCGATGCGAAGGGACGCCGTGGACCCGAACGGCAGTTCAAGGTCGAGTATGGAGATACCTTGCTCAAGAAGTTGAAGGTGAAGCCCCTGCGGGATTCAGAACAGCGCATCGTCGGCAAAGAGTACTCGCCGTTCGGAACTCGGGACGCTGTCGACTACCTCTGCACCAACAACGATGAGCGGTTGGTCGTCGTAGAGATCAAGATCGATGACGGTGAAAAGCGCGGGGTCGAGCAACTGCTTCGGTACCTCGACCTGGTGTACAACGACGCGAATCTGGAGCCTTACAGGAAGACGTACCCCCGGGCGATCCTTGTCACCGGGCAGGGAGACCTGGCTACTCGGTCTGCGCTTCGCACCCTGGATCCTCTTGGACTCATCGACTGGTACGTCTACGGGCTGGAGGGCAATGTCCTCCGAACCAAGAAGCTTGATGTGGAACGGTCCGTGCCGGCGATTTGTCCGGAGTGCGGAACGAAGCTGGCCGGCAAGAAGGCGAACTGACGTTCATCGTCAGGCCCGGTAGATCGTAAGCGACGCCTCCTGCCCCAGTTCAACCTCGTCCACCACCCGCTCCTCCCCATCCCGGCAGAACCGCAGCAGGCTGAGCATGTGCCCGAGCCCCTTCGCGGCCTCCTCGTTGCTCAGGACGTCGAATGAGGGCTCGAGCAGGGGGCGGGGCAAGAACACGATGGTCTTCGAGCGAGCGCGGGTGACGCTCACGTTCAGGCGGTTGAGGCTGTAGATGAACCCCCCCTCGAAAAGCGCGGTCTCCGGATCGCTTACGCCGTAGGAGACGATGACGGCCTCGGTCTGCTGGCCCTGCATCTTGTCGACGGTGTCCACGAACGGGTTGGCCTTCCAATCCCTCCGCTCGGCAAGGGCGCGGTGAATGGCACGGATCTGGACGTGATGGGGTGAGACGATGAATAGCCCCTGCCGCCAGAACGCCCGGTCCCCGGCCTCCGTGTTCGGGTAGGGCTTTCCCGCGTCGGTGCGGATGCGCTGGCGTATCTGCACGCCGGCGTCAGCGACGATCTGCGCCTCGACGCGGTTCTCCATGGATGACTGCACGCCATCGAGCACGCAGACCACCAGCGGAAAGCGAGGGTCCAGCATCCACTCCAGATACGTAGACTTGCCGGGTTTGACCGGAGCGAGTTTGAGCCGGCGTTTGGATACGGCGTCGGTCGCGGGAACGTAGTCAGCGCCGTAAAGGGCGTCCGCCGAGAACCGCGTGAGCACGTCGTTCATGCGCCAGTTCTCGAGCAGTTGGCAAGTGAACCCGTCGTCCCGGTCACGCAGATAGGCGAATATCGAGTCTTGCAGCCCCCGCCGGCCATCCTCCGGGTGGGGATAGGACCCCTGGATGATCGGTGGCAGCTGCAGGTCGTCCCCGGCGATGACCAGCCTGGTGGCGGCGCCGATGGCAAGGGTTGCCAGCGCGAACTCACCGAGCTTCATCTGTGAGCCCTCGTCCACGACGACCAGATCGAACTGAGGGTCGCCCTTCTCGTACTCCTTGCGTACCGCATGCACGGTGCCCCCGACGACGAAGCTGTCGTCCGGCTCCATGGAGCACACCGCGCCAATCCCGATCTCCTCCAATCCCTTCCCTCGCTGACTGCGGCAGTCGCCCATCTTGGCGACGAACAGGTGGTCCGACCCTTCCACCTCGCAATCGACGACCTCGCGCAGCAGGTTTTCGATGGCGTTGTGGGTGAAGGCCGTGACCAGCACCCGAAGCGGCCTGCCTGTCTTTGCCCTGCCCGCGGCGAGATGGCGGATGGCCTTGGCGAGGAAGTATGTCTTGCCCGTTCCAGGCGGTCCCCACACCAATGTGAGCTTCGAGCTCGCGATCTGCTTGAAAGCCTCGAGCTGGCTGGGCGTGAGAGAGTCTTTCTTCGCGGACTTGATGGCTGCCTTGGTGGCCTTGTTCGACCGGAACCGCGTGTTAAACTCAGCGGGGTCGCGCAGCACTTGCACCAGTGGGGCGCCTGGGTCCTCATCGATTTGCTGCAGACGCTTCACGACGCGGTCGGAGATGAAGTCGGTGACGCGCAGCTGAAGCGCGGCTCGCTGGCCCTTGCGGAAGGGCTTCTGATCTTTGTGGGTCCAGAGTTTGAGCTCGACAGTGTCGACGAGCCCCTCCTTCAGCGTCCAATCCTCCGCCTGCGCCAGCCTCACGCTCGACTTCGGCGCCCACATCGTCTGGCGACAGCGGTAGTCGTCGTAGACCATCTGGTCCCGGTCGCCTTGTTCGGTGGCGGGGACGAGCAGGCCGTTGCAAAAATCGCCGTACGGATCGATGACCGAGTCGTCGATTGCGGACTCCACCTTCCACCTGCTACCACCCTGAAAGCGCAGGGGGATGGAGATGCCTTCCCGCACCCGCTCATCCCACGGGCGAGCCCTGCTCTGGCGTTTGCCGCACGCCACCATGAATGATTCGTAGCGCACGACGAACGCGAGCTTGGACAGCTCCGGGTGATCGAACTGCATGGCCCCAGGCAGCTGGAACTTCGGCGGCCAGGCAAACAGCCGCCCCTCGACGGCATGACGAACGCCATCCACCAGCGTGCCGGTGGCGATCAGGCGCTTGTGAATCTCGCGCTCGATCCACTCAGTGGCGTCCGGATGGCTACCCGTCCACGCCATGAAGATCGGTTCGCTTCGAAGCGTGTTGGACAGCTGGAAGGTGAACAGGTCCGAGCTCTTGAAGTCGTAGGCGAACGTCGGTGACGGCAACGACTGCAGCGCACTTTCCAGCTTGATGGCAAGCGGCGCCGGCAGCGCAACGAGCTCGCGGATGACGTTGGTCAGGACCACGACGGGGTATGGGACCTCGACGCCGGGCTGTTCGTCTGCGCCGGCGAGCTCGGGGCCCTGGTAGTGCAGAAGCAACTGCAGCGCGTAGGGGGCGAGCTCCGCATCTTCCAACGCTCCAAGAAGAAGGTCCGTGTAGATGCGGTGCTCGAACGAGTCGAACACGTAAGTCTGCAGCGACTTCTGGTCCCTCCAGGACTTCCCGGCGTTGTACTCGTGCAGCGTCGAAAGCTCCTCGAACAGCGCAAGGATGAAGTCGCGGCCTACCCGATCGCAGTCGTCCTCGGAGGCGGCGACGAAGATCTCTTCGGTAGAGCCGGTGCTGAACACCTCCTTGCCCTTCACGCGCCGGAAGCCCGCGGCGTACACCCGCCCGCCAACAGGTTCACGGGCGAGGGATAGGACCAACGTCACATGCTCGCGCACCGGCATCATGGTCGTCGAGCCACCGTGGGCGACGAACTGTCCTCCCTCGAGCGCGTCGATGGCGTGCGAAAGGCGGTCGACCTTACCGCGGAGAGACCCGCACGCATCCAGGACCTCGTGGGCGTTGTCCGACCCCAAGAGCGCCGCCATGTCCGACAACGTCTCCACGGGCTCGCCGCCCCACGAAGCCTCGTGCAGGTACCGCCGCGCGCCGACGGACAGGTACGGCAGCAGTGACACGCTTCGGCTCGTCTCCGCCCCTTGCCGGCAAGATTGGAAGTACTCGCACCACTCGCACCGGAAGTAGAGGTGCCAGTGCACGGACTCCGCCGGGCAAGCGAGGACGTCCGTCAGCTTGTCGCGCAGGTATCCCTCCACGATGCCGATGGACATGCCGAGGTCGAATCGCTCGGGCTCGGGGCGGCCGTAGAGCCACACGCCACCGGTCTCGAGGTCAACCTCCCTGTCGATGCCCGCCTCCTCGAGGATGTCACGCAGGAGCAGGGCGTAGAGCGCCACCTGGATGCGGTGGCTGGTCTTGAGTTCGTCGGACGCCTTCAGGTCGATGACCTGGAGCAGCCCGTTGCCGTTCGGCTCGAGAAGGTCGGGACGGCACTGGCTGAAGCCGACAAGTTTGGGGTCGAGACCGAAGCGGTCGTGGAACGACGCTGCAGGATTCAGCGTGGGTTGGTAGATCGTCTTGCCCGCCGGTTCGGTCAGAAGCTCGATAGTCCGCTCGAGCGTGTGGGTCCGCTCGTGAAGCGGCGCGCGGCCCCTTGCCACATGCACCCGGCCCTTGAGGTGGTTCGTGACGACCTGCTGCTCCCAGCGGTACCCGCCGTCGATGAGCAGTTTCGCCACAGGGCTCGTGTCGTGCGCCTTTGCGGGCACTCCATCTTGGTCGCGCCGCTTCGCTGGCGTCGCGGTGTACCTGAGGTACCGATCACAATCGTGGTAGAAGTAGCGGGCCAGCCGGGATGGGCTCAGAAAGAACCGGGGCATCCTGCGATGGTACGGATCGCAGACCCCCAAGACCACGGCGTTTCGACGCCGCTCGGGTAGCCCTCACGTTTCCGGCGCCCACAGCGTGCATGCAGGCCGCACAATGTAAGACTCAACCAGACTTGGACAGTCCAACTGTCTTGCGGCAGGGTCGAACGTCTGGTTCCATCGAGGGCCAAGGAGTTCGTCAATGCACCGAGCAGTTGGATTCGCTGTTGCCGAGTCTGTGGCGTTGGCCGCTTGGTGTGCAGTAAGGACACGTCGGTCGGCCTCATCTTGAGGTCGACGGCGCCCAGATACTCCCAACCGTAAGGCTACGCAAGAATGGCTACGAAAGAAGGGTGACATGGAACGACCATTCATGAGGATGAGCGCAACGGAGCTTCTTGAGACAGGGAGGGGAGCGTGGGCGAAAGGTGAGATCGAAACCTATGAACTTTGCCTCCGAGAGCTTCAGTTGCGGTCCACGAACGAAGCGGCATACTGCCTATCGGAGCTTCTGGCACTCGCGGCGTCTAGAGGTGGTTCTGAGCATCATGGTCGACGTGAATCCCGCGTTTGCCCCGTCTGTGGTTCTGAACGAAAGTGGGGAAGCACGATCTGTTGGACCTGTGAAACTCAGACGCCGTACGAGTCCTGCCCAAGTGCGGGCAGACAGCCGAGCGGCGGTCCGACTGCAGAATGGGCGACGAACCGCGAGGCTTCGCTCAGCGAGCCACATGCCGGTGACTCAGCGGGTAGCTGCCCCAAGTGCAACGGAGATCTACTCGTCCTTGAGACGCGGCTTGGCGACAAGGGTGTATGGGGCATCGCCGGCTGTGTCAATTGCTTCGAAGTAGAACGAGTCGGCAACTTCAGCAAGTCTGAACCGTGGTATCGCGTTGGACACCCAACGAAGTGTCCAGACTGCGGAGAAGCTACGCCAATTGTTGAAGTTCATCAGGTCCTGCAAAGTGAATGGGCGGTTGTATGGTGCAAAAACTGTGAAAGCGAAATACAACTTGGTTCGCCCCCAGATTGGTACCAAAGTAACTCGTCGTCCTCCGCGAGCGCTAGCACTGGCTTCGACTGGACCACAGTACTCGGCGTCTCTCCAGATGCTCCACCCGAAGAAATCGATATGGCCTATAAGCAGTTCTGCCTCAAGTTCCATCCGGACAAGGCGTCAGGAATGGGTACCGAGATGGTCCGTGAGCTTGCCGAGCAATTCCAGAGGCTCATCAATCTGGCCTACGCGGATGCAAAGAGCCAAAGGTGAAGCTGGTCGTGCCGTCTGCTCTGGGTGGGATCCAGAGAAGGCACGAGGATGCACTGCGGTCGACCCCGCATGCAAGGGTCACGCAGGTTGGTGGACACAAGAATGTGGGATTGGGATGTGGGACCCAGCGGTCGGGTTTGCGAAACGCGCGCGGAGCGTCACAGCGAGATCGCTCAGAGCATCCTTTCGAAACTGACGCTATTATGGGTGCTCCACCCCACAACTTGGGAGGGCTCCATGGCCCGACGTACGTACAAGAAACCTGGTCGCTGCAGACACGGTGCCAGTCATTGTTGGTTCCTCACCAGCGCGAACGTCCGAGTGATTGGAGACGGAGCGACTGGAGGTCGCAACTGTGGCTAGGCGGGTCCACAATGACTGCCGCCGAGCGTTCCGCCGCGTGCGCTGATTCATGTCCTGGGAGGAATGGGTTGACCTCTGCAGTCGGGTAGAGTGCATCATTCGCGAATCAAGCGAAGCATACATCGGAAGATCGTGCGACCCCGACCGACGGCTTGAGGACCACGAGATGGAATGGGACGCCAGGGTCATGTATCGTGTTGGCAAGGGCTACGTTCGCGCGGAAGTCGAGGCCGTGGAAACCGCGCTCATCGAGGCAATGGATCGGTTTCTTCGACTTCGCAACGTCGTGATCGACTCGCCGGGCCAGTTTCGCCAAGGTCTCAACTACATATATGTTGCAGTAAATTAGGGGAACTGTGCTCTCCGCGCCACGCACCACAGACGCGACGCTGAAGTTCTTGCAGGCTCGCCGCGCTAGAGCGAGAGCTAGAGCCGGCCACCGCTAGCGCAACCCCTACGACATTTAATCAGTTGCAGGTGCCCTCGGAGCGAAACCGCCGACATCTGCTGGCCCTCATGGTTCCCGCCCAACCCCACTTCATCGGTCGCTTCGCGGCCTTTCAACCTTAGCGAGCACGGCGTCGAAGGCTGCCAGGCGCTCAGGGGAGGTGCGGCCACCCGCGAGGAACCTGGACACCACGGCTTGCTTGATCGACCCCCCGCCACGAAGGTACTTTGTGGCAGCGGCGGCTGCCTCCGTCTTTGACTTCCATGAACCGCGCTTCATCGCCTTCTGCAAACGCTTGCGGACGTCGTCGACATCGAGTTCTGGTTCGACTTTCCGCCGTCGAGGACTTAGCCGAACTTGTCGGCAGTGGTCGTGCGGGACCGCTTCCGCGTCGTCCGAGACGATCCGCACCCACGCGAGTGGTGTCCCATCTGGTCCGCTTCTGCACAGCCGCGCGTCGTTCTTGCCGATTCTTCCGATGCCGGGGAGCAGTTCCCAGCGTCCAACCCGCGCCCCGTCGTGAAGCGCATCGTGAACACCTTTGCCCATAGCACGCACAACCGAGGGAATGAACGCCAGTCCGGTGGTCGGGAGGGCTACCTGCTTTAGGCATTCAAACACCAACTCCATGTCCATTTCGGGATCCTGCCCCCACGGCGGCGGTTCCTCGTCAACCTCGAGCCCCCATCCGAAGGGCTTTCTACACGCGAGCGCGTCATCCGCAGCGACCTTCCGTGCAGCGTTCCGGAT
>Ga0180009_10007712_pt1 | contig 10899 bp, 16 predicted proteins | sample OS_PC_MetaG_FD_123537 | JGI IMG/M metagenome (GOLD analysis project Ga0180009, IMG submission 123537) | Groundwater microbial communities from the Aspo Hard Rock Laboratory (HRL) deep subsurface site, Sweden - OS_PC_MetaG | ecosystem: Environmental > Aquatic > Deep subsurface > Groundwater... | reverse complement strand
CTATGCTTTTCCATTTTCTAGAAAAGTAAGCAAGCTGGAAGAAGCAGGAACTACACGCGATGAGCCTTCAAAGGCAACAGACGCTGGAAGCCACGCACTTTAGTGCGTGGAGGACGTCACATTCCTTAAAAAAGCGTTTAAATCATGGAATTATTAAAACTAAGAGATAAAATGAAAGAGAATTTAATTGTATTAAATCAAGAGCTTGAAAAAGTAGAACAAGGAGTAAGACATCAAGCACAAAAAGTAGTTCTAGAAGTTTTAACTAAATATGAAAGAACTAATGGTTTGGATTCATTAGGAGTTCCTTTAACTTTTTTAAAATCAGAGTTATACAGAAATTCTGAAGAATTTACAGAAAAAGATATTTTTGAAGCAATAGAAGAATTAGTTGATAAAAAAGAAATAAAACATAAATATTCTTTTGAATTTGAGGACAGTTATTTTACTATTCTCTAAAACTTTCATCTAATTCTCCGGAGTTAGAGTAGCCTCTGCTTTCCCAAAAGCCTCTATAATTTTCATCATCAGAAAGTTCTATCTTAGTAATCCATTTAATCCATTTGTAGCCCCACTTAGTTTCAGCTACTAATTGTAATGGGAATCCTCGCTCTGGTAATAAATCATAACCATTCATTTTATCAGCAACTATAATATCGTGTTCAGTAAAATATTCTATTGGATAAGCTGTTGTATAACCATCTTCAGCATGAAAGATAACAAATTTAGCATTATCTAATAGTTTAGCTTCTGCTAACAAATCCCTTAATAAGAATCCTTCCCAAAGGATTGTAGCGCTCCATCCTTCTACGCAATTTAATGTAACTACTTTTTTGAAATGTTCTCTTTTTATTAAATCATCAAAAGTATATTCCTTCTCTTCTTCAACTAAACCAGTTACTTGTAACCTGTAATCTTTTTTATCAAGATATTGCGGACCTTTGATTGAATTTTCTCTAAAATCTCCAACTGATGAAAGATCTTTGCCTTCATAATTTTGAATTTCCACTGCTTGTAATTCTTTCAAAGTATCACTTTCCTCTTTATTTAGGAAACTTATAACTAAAGCTAATACTATAACACATAAGACTATTATAATAATTAATATACTTTTATCAGCTCTTTTTTCCACAATAGCTTAATGGAGAGCTGATTTATTAATATTGTTAAAAATGAAAATAAGGAATCCCTCCCGCCGGATTTGAACCGGCAACCTCACGGGTACAGCTGACCGCATTTCATACATTGTCTTTTGGACATCGTCGTACGGTATCTACAGCCGTGTGCTCTGCCATTGCTCTTTAACCATTTAATGTGGAAAAATTTGAGCTAGAGAGGGCTGTAAAGGGATTCTTTAAAAATGAATGATATCTCTTATTTAAATATGTTGCTTTTTTCCAAATTTTTTCTTTTTCTAGGATAATAAGAGCAATTTTCAGAATATAAGTAGGAACATAGTTTTTTACTTTGATTTTTATTGATATGTATTGTCCAAGCAGTTTTTTGTAATTTAGGTAATGGTATGTTTATATTGAACCTGTTTAAAGCTTTGATAAAATCCATTAAGAATTCTTTTGAACCGGAACAAAGGCTTATGGTCCATTTGCCTATCCAACCATCTCCATCTATTACTCCTCTTAAAAAACTAGCTAAATTTATTTTATCAGATTCAAAGAAAATTTTAGGAAATCTTGTTATTAAAGATTTGTTTCCAAAAGAGATGTTAAAATATTTATTAATAAAGATACTTAAACTTTTAGAATTTATATAAATGTCATAATTTTGTCTTTTATTAAATCCATGTTTTTTCTTTTTATAGATGCCGGGATTATAATTAAATAAATTTATTATTAATTTTTTTATTACTTTAACCTCTTCTTCATAACTAGAATATATACTAATTTTAGCTATTCTTTTTATTTTATTAAACTGGATATGCCCATCAGTAATAAGTAATCCAATAAAATAAGATAATTCTGGGCTAAGTTTTTTAGGCAATTTTGCCTTTTGAAATTCTTTAACTTTAAAACCTGCTATTGCCATAGCCTTATTCCATGTTCCAAAATATTTTCTTGAAGCTGAGTAAAGAGTAGAATCCATTCTTTTAGTTGGCCTTCTATTTCGTTCTTTTTTTAAATTTAAAATTCTCAAAATTACTTTTTCTTTATTCCATTTAGTCATAAAGAGGTTTAGTTAATTTTATTTAAAAGGCAATCGTGAGAACTTGTCAAGTGGCAAATGGGTTGCAAATTTACGGATTTTACAAAAAAAATTAAGAAATTAAATGTCCTAACCAGTCTAATGGTTTTTTAGAGTCTCCTTGATAACCATCATAAATTTTGCTACCCCCACATTTACCACAAAAATTATCTTGGGATTCTTTACAACAAGGATTTTCTTCTTTTAATTTGAAACCATATCTTCCGGCTTCTTTTTCAAAAGATCCGTCTCCTGTTCCTTTTTTGAAAGCTAAATAAGGTGTTTTAAATCCATGACCTGCACAACTGAATTGAGTATCGTAACCTTTTTTTAATAATTTGGAAACTAATCCTCTCATACCTAAATCTATTTCCATTTCATCTAAAAGTTTTTCACTAATATTATTAGGGTCAATTACTAACCTGCTTATTAACGGGTCAAATAAAGGTTTGAATTTAGTTTTTTGTTCTTCCATTTTACCTCCCAAGTGTTACTATTAACTAGTAGTTAATAGTATATAAATGTTTTGTTTTATAGGTATAATCTTCCTAAAGTCCAAATTTGGCTATTTTAAACTAAAAATTAACTTTAAATATCATTAAATCCTTTAAATATTAATGGCTTTCACACCTTATAAGATAAGTCTTCTTAAGGAAAGAAATTTAGATGATTTGACACAATTGTTTTATGATGAAATTAAAGAATATAATCTTTTAATTCAGAACGATATTATGTATTCAAAAGAAATAATATCCAAGAAAAAAGATATGGAACAAATTCTAGAAGAAGTGAAAGTTCCTTTTTATAATTTAACACGCCTTGAAAAAATAAAAGATCCTAAGGTAATTGTAAAACCTCGAAATATTTATTTAACATATGCTAAACAATTAGCAACGGATAAAGTAGGGATGGGTTTATTAATAGCAATATCTGGACTTTTAGGTGCTTTTCCCTTGATATTAGGTACAGGAATTGCGAGTTCAATTTTAGTAACAGGAATTTCAGGAGTTTCTTTTTTTAATATTTTTTCTGGTTTAAATTATTTTAAAGGAAAAGAAAAAATGAAAAAAACTTTAGCATTTCATACAGGAAATAATAGGATTTTTATTCCTAAAACTTATAAAGAATATTCTAGATACATTATAACTCATGAATTTATTCATGATATTAATATTAAGTATAATTTAAGGCATGAAGATCCTTTTGTTGATGAAGGGATTACAACAGCAACTGCATATAAAGTAATGGATTTATTGGGTAAGTTAGAGCCAAGCAATAGATTATTTTCATTAGAAAATAAACTAATTAATTTAACGGCTACTTTATCTTTAATTATAGGAAAAGAAAAGATGGTAATGGATTCTTTTTTAAGTTCTTCAATAGAGAGTGCATTAGAAATAGAACCCTATACTCTTGGTTCAACAATGGTACAATTAGCAGAAAAAAAATATGGAGAAGAAATATATCCAGAATTATTTAAAGGCAATTACGACTGCCTTATCTTCTAGATCGCATTATTTCTTTAGGTCCTGATAAAAATTTCAAAGGATTTGATTGTGAACTTAATATCTTTCCTGCTTTGTTTTTATACCTTAACATAGCTGTAGGTAAAGTAACTTCTCCTAAAACTCCAACTTTAGTTTCAATATTATAAGTAATAATTCTTTCTTCATGTTTATCTATTGCTGGAATTTCCCACATTAATCTGATACCTTGGCTACCTTTTTGAATTCTATCAGGTTTTAAAGTTCCAAAATGCGGCTTAGGATGCAGGTGATGCGGCAACACTTCAATCAAAGCAACTTGTTTTAGTTGTTTAGAACTTCTATTTTTCACATGGACCATAATTCTAATCTCTGATTTTCCTTCTTTATCAGTCTTAAGATTAATTATTTCTTTTTTGATTGAAACTCCTCTAGTTAAACTAAAGTAAGCAAATAAACCAAAAGAAACAATTACTATAATAATCCAAAGTGATGTCCTAAAATTAACTACTGTAGTAATATTATATTCTTTATTTGGAGCCAAGCTAAATCTCCAATGAGCTCCATCTGAATCTGTATAAGTAGGTTCAGGAGAATAAGATGCAAACATTCTTTGCCAGAACCCTAATTCTTTGTCATAAATTTGTTCAACTGCAGCATTACCTAAATTAGTTAATGTGACTTTTTCCCATGATTTCAAGAAACTCTTTCCTTCTTCTGTTTTAACAACAACGTCTGAAACAGTTGAAACTCTGAATGTTAAACTTTCTTTGCTAACTAATTGATTGTCATAATAGACTCTTAAATTTAAATCATAATTTCCTGGTTTTGCTGATTCTGGAACTTCAACTTCTAAAGTTTCTTCTCTAATTTGTAATGGAAGCAACTTATAAGATTCTCTTTTTTCAAAAAGTTCACTTGCAGCATAAACTTCAATTTCAGATAATAACACATTAAGATTATTTTCTAGGTTTAAATCAATTTCTAGTTTTTTTCCTGGATTAACTTTTTCAGGAAGATTAACTGTTGTAGTTAGTATTTCTTCAGGTTGAACAACCCTGGTAACTAATGTGTGTTTAATACTTTCTTCTGGTTTGCCTACAGGCATAATCTTTATGAATGTGCTATAACTTTCTCCAGTAGGAACTTTTCTTTTGAATTTAATTGTAACATTAATATTTTTCTTTTCTTTACCACTTAATTCAATTCTATTGGGTTGAACTAGAATATAATCAAACCAACTTGAAGATAATGTACTGAAAGGATCTTTAGCAATGTCTATAGTCATCCTATTATTGCCTTCATTATAAAGTGTAAGCTTAAATTCAGCAACAGAACCTGGTGCAACTTTGTCAATACCAGTTCCTAAGATAGTAATGTCGTTTATATTAGCGCTTGCTAAACCAGCTATGGCTATTAAAGTCAATAGCATTCCAAGAATGATGAATATTTGTTTTCTCCCCATATTTCTCCCATATTAATTCTTTATTTACTGATATTTAAAAGTTGTGCTATCTCATATTATCCTTTAATTTAGCCAACATTTCTTCCATTTCTCCTTCCGCATATTTAGAAGATTTCCATTTGGCAACATCTAAACCATCGCCATTATTCCTAGGAATAACATGAAAATGCACATGTGGTACTAATTGCTCTGCCGCTTTCCTATTATTTTGCATAACATTAAAACCATCATTTTCTTTAAGCAAAGCAGTTCCTATCTTCTTAACCACATCTATAGTTTTTTCTAATAATACATTAGGAACATCCGGTATAATTTCATAGTGCTCTTTCGGCACGATTAAAGTATGTCCTTTTGAAGCAGGCGCTATATCTAAAAAAGCAATTACATAGTTATCTTCATAAACTTTTGAACAAGGTATTTCGCCTTTTACAATCTTGCAAAAAATACAATGATTCATTTTATTCGCCTTTTTTCATTCCAGAAAAGATTTCTTGTCTTCCTTTTGCTAAATTTTCTAAAATTTGGGATTTTGCCATTTCTAACAAACCAATAGCTTCCTGTGGAGAAATATTCTTCTGTTTTATTTCAGTTTGAATATTATGGTTTATAATCCTAAACTTTATTTCAAATGACCTATCCATCATCTCTTGAAATATTGCTTAGTTTTTAAATCTTTCTTGCGAAGGTTTTTAAATAATCTCTTTATTTTAAATTTAAAGATGATAAAGAGATATGTTTTAGAAGGGGCAGCCAATTCTGGTAAAACAACTTTATTGCACTTATTGGGCAAAAAAGGATTTCAAGTATGCCCTGAAATTGCTACTGAAATTATAGAAAGAGAACAAAACATAAAAGGTGAATTATTACCTTGGATAAATAGGATTGCTTTTGATCAAGAATGTTTAAAACAATTAATAGAAAGATATGATTCAATAAATCATGGTATTGTATTTTTTGACAGGGCATTTACAACTAATTTGGCATATCACAAAATGTATGGCTCTTGCCCAGAATGTTTGGAAATCATTGACAAATTTCATTATGATAAAATATTCTTATTAGAAAGGCTTCCAAATTATAAAAAAGATAAAATAAGGAGATTTGATAATGAAACAGAAGATAAGATCCAGTCTCTTATTGAAAAGAGTTGTATTGAGCTTAATTATGATCTAATTCATGTTCCTTTAATGTCATCTATAGAAGAAAGAATCGAGTTTATTTTAAAAAATCTATAATTCTACAAACCTTTATTAATATAAGGATATTCCTAAGAAATATGGATTGGATAAGAATTCTTTTAACAGTTGTTGCCCTATATTTAGTTTTTTTAGTATTTACTAAATTTACAAAATGGATTTTCAAGATAGTTATTGTAGTTTTATTATTAGGAGTAGTTATTTATGGCAATATAAATTATTCTGATTTAATAGGTGGAGAAGATTTAATTCCTTTAATTGAAGACAATGTTCAAATTAATCCTTTAGTAGCAGAAGATATAGTATTAGAAGAGGAAATTAATTTAAGCTTAGAAGAAGATATGATATTAATAGAAGAAAATATTAATCAATTGAACGAAACAATTGAAGAAGAATTCTTAAATGAAACAGAAATAATTAATGTTTTACCTGTAGAAGGGATGTGAATTTTTATATTGTGGCCTTTGCATTGTATAAGCTTCAAGTTCTTGTGGCGAATACCAATAAGCTTTTTCACTGAACAATTTAGGCAGAATAAATATTCCCTGTGCTAACATAGGACCAATCCTAATATAATCAGCCAAGGGAGCCAAAGGATGCAAAAATAACATCTTTTCAACCATTTCACTCTTCTTCGGCATTAAATCATCGATAAACCTGAATTCTGAAAAAAATAATACATGATTCATTTCATGTGATTTTGAACTTAAGTCAAAATTATCAGTTTGACAATTCCGGCAATAAGTCATTATGTTTTGAGAAGCATATCCTCCTATAAACTCCCCTTTTTGTTGTATTTCTAAAGGTACTTCAAATGAGAATACAGGGGTGAAATTATAAATTGTTTCTTTTAATTCAAATTTATTTTTGTCAGCAAAATTCTTTATAATAGATACAATAGGCGATATATGGACATAAATTTTTGTATCTTTGCCTTTTTCAAAATGGACTTCTAATGGTCCAAAATCAGTCACATATCTTGATAGAATAGGTTTGCTTAACATAACATTATCAGACATTGAAACGCCTAAATCATGAACAAGTTTACCAGTAGCCCCTAAAAAAGGAAATTCATTGAATGATGCAATTTCTTTTCCGGCATAAACAACTGCTCCTGATAAAACTCCTTTACCAAAAGCAGGCCAAAAATCATCACCATTGTATTTGGCTCCAATTCCCGATTTTAAACCATTAATAAGTAAGTCAAAGCCTAAAACAGTTAATCTTCCTTCTAAATTATAATCTCTTGCTTGGGCTTTATTTTGTTCTAAAGTAATTTCAGTCTTATATTCAACCTTTTGTTCTATTGTTTCTTGTTTAGAATGAATATTTAGGGTAGGACCAAATAATGTTATTAAACCTAAGGCGGCAGCCATAATTTTGTTTTTTAAGCCCATGATCATTTTTGAAAACTTTGCCTTTATTAATTTTTGGTAAATCTCTTTGAATAAACAGAAAGCTTTATAAATAGCTACTAGCAAATGGTTACCTGCTATGAAAAAGTCATATATTTATGGAAAAACTTTTATTAAAAGAATATTGAATCATGAAAGGGATTTTACAGGTATAGTGTTACAGCCTTTATTTGATTTCAATGAAGATAAAAATTTATTTATGAAATTATCTACATATTTTAAACAATTTTCTAATACTTTCCAAGAAACTCCTTTAATCTTAAATGATGCCATTATGAAAGGCATCAAAATGTCAAATTTAGAAATTCCTTATTTACAGGCAGAAAACTTAGATATTTCTGAATCATGGTTGAGAAAAGTAAATTTACCTAATTCTAATATGCCTATTTTGCATGCATGGGATACAAGAATAGATTTTTGCGATTTTACAGAATCTATTCAAATAGGAGCTAATTATTGTGATGCTAAAGTAAATAATACCATCTATAAGAAAGCTAATTTAAATCAGATAGTTTGTGACCCTAATACTGTATTTGATAGTTGTATTTTTACAGACGGTTATATGAGGGGAGTTAATTTAGCACATGTTGGTTTTTATAGATCAATTTTACAAAGATTAGATGTTAATAAAACTGATTTTTATTTTACAAATTTGGAAAAGGCAGACATAAGAGGATTAAGAAATATTAAGTCTAGTCGGAATTTACATAAAGCATTTTTAGATGGTGCAAGGATGGGTTCAAATGAATATGTTGAAATTAAAAGATTAAAAGATTTGGAAGATTTAGATTTGCCTTTAGTTGTAGGTAAATTAATACCAGAGTTAGATTTAGAAATGGAATCTCTTGTACAAAGATTAGGAGAAGACCATGAACCAGTAACTTTCCCTAAAAAACCAACTAGTTCTACATATTTGGATGATAATTTTTCTTTTGATGAATTTATATTTAGGGTTGCTAAAATCCCTAACTTAGAATCTGAAGTAGACTTAGATGAAGAATTAAGAAGGGATATTGAATTAAATTTTTAATGTCTTGTCGCAGTTGGCTTAGGAATTAAATTGTCTTTTTGTGCTTCATTAAAAGCTTGTCCAATAATTTTAATGTCCCATCCTGCATTTAATAAAGCATTTTTTATCTCTAAGGCGGAATGACCATAATAAAAGTTGTATTTGATATAACATTTCAATTCAATAAAATCTTCATTCATCTTTTATAACCTCTTTCTTAATAACTAATTTAGAACTTGCACCACCCATGCCTAGGATGGCTTGGACTCTATATCCTTCAAAATCAGCATCTAAGATAGGGGTTTCTTCAGATAATGTATTGCCTGTAGCTTTTGCTAAACGGGCTAACAAAACATTCAAATCTTTTGTTTCTGTAAAAATTAAATTTGTTTTCATTTTCCCATAGCCTTTAAAATCAATTAGTACTGGCTTATTAAGTCCATCAACATAAATTGCATTAACCTTTTTGTCATACATAATTGGATCTATTTTTCTAAAACCTAGAAGGTCTCTTTTCAAATAATAAATAAAATCTTTAATAATTTCAGGAGTGCATTCTACATCTTCTTTTTTACAAGCTTTTTCAATCTTTTTATTTATGTAATCAGCATTATCTAAAACTTGAAAATCTTTTTCAAAATCTTTTCTTATATATTCCTTTATAAGAAGTAATATCTCTTGTTTAATTAAAGGCTCTTGAAGATTATAAATTGGATTTCCTACTTCATCTTCTTTAACATCTATGCCAACATTAGTATCAAAAGTTGAAACTATATATCTTTGCGGTTGAAATTCAATTGGAGCAGCAGCAGGTGGCAATAAATCAATTTCTCCAAAAGGTTCACCTAGTTTTGGAGTTAACGGTTTATTGTTAACAGGTACTTCTGGAACAACTTCTTTAACAGGCCCTTTACTAGTAATCATAACTGGGGCAACAACTGCAGTTAGTTGAGGCATTTGGGCAGGAGGTTTAGGAGCTATAGGCAAGGGTCTTATCTTTGATATCATAATGGGATGACGCATATGTTCAAATTTAGAAGAAACATCTTCTTCCTGTTTTAGGGGCTTATGTTTTTTTTGATGCACTTGAAACATGGCTTCAACAAAATTTGCAAGAATTGTAGTCTTAGGATCAGGGAAAGGGTCTTTTCTTACTTGCCTGAATATTTCTTCAATTGTTTCTTCTCTTTCCTTTTGCACTCTATCAAATATAAATTTCGTTGACATTTTTTTAATACTTAAGATCCTTAACGTTCGCCGAAAGGTTTAGGAAAAGAAGTGTGCACTACAGATTTTTCTCTAACAAACTTCTCAAGCAATAATAGGCCCTTTGCGATATTCTTGTTTTGTTCAAGCAAATCATCCAGCTTGTTAATTAATGGGTCTTCATACTTGCCTTTCTTTATATGTTCGCCGGCTTCTGTAAACAGCTTGACCATATTTTTAACATTTGAGTTAAGGTCTTTCATATCAAGAATTAAATCTGAGAGCTTGTGTTGTAATGCAATATTATTCTCAATCAATGCGCCAACAAGCTTATCTAACATTAGATTGCCTTTTACTAATTGGCCTTCTTTCACTTTTGGATGTTTCATAGAACTTTTTTTTGTCATAAGTATTCCTCTTTTTAATAAATACTAAGTTAGTTTGAATATATATAAACTTTTCGAGAACTTATTTTTTAGTTTTAGAAGCTTTCTTTGTTATTGTTTAGTTTGATTTTGATTGGATTAATTGTTGTTTATTGGCAGGGGCAAGGTTATTTAATTTTTATTATCGGAAGATTTTATGTTCCAATTAACAAAAGAAGAAGTTGAAAACTTGAGGTGTCAAAATGGTACTTCAAGAGCCAAACAATCTTTAAGGTCACAAAATGTGGCTTTAGAAGCAGAAGACTTGATGTCGTAAAATGCGACTTCAAGTAATGAACCTTCTTTAAGATTCCAAATTGGAACCTTAAAGATTAAAGGAGATTTAAGATTGCAAAATGCGACCTTAGAAATAAAAAGAGGTAAACATAAAAAATATTTGCCTTATGTATTTGCCTTAGCTAACAAAGCTAGTTGTTGATATAAAAGAAAGACAAAGCAATTAATGAAAGCTTCTATAATAAATTATTTTTGACTTATAG
>Ga0180009_10007711_pt1 | contig 10900 bp, 2 predicted proteins | sample OS_PC_MetaG_FD_123537 | JGI IMG/M metagenome (GOLD analysis project Ga0180009, IMG submission 123537) | Groundwater microbial communities from the Aspo Hard Rock Laboratory (HRL) deep subsurface site, Sweden - OS_PC_MetaG | ecosystem: Environmental > Aquatic > Deep subsurface > Groundwater... | reverse complement strand
TTGCTTCTGTAGTGGCAAAGCTTGCTTTGCCTTTTACGCAGAGCAAGCTCTGCAACTACGCAGATACGTGAAAGAGACAGGGGTTCACCGAATATTACCTCGTAAAGTGCGGCTGTAGAACTACCCAGGTTCCAGGTTCACAGTTCAGGGGTTCAACGGTTGAAAACCAGGAAACACAAGAAGATCGTGAAAAAAATAACCCTGAACCCTGAACCCTGAATCCTGAACCGTGAACCCTGAACCGTGAACCTCCGACAACCTGAGTAGTTGCTAAAGTATACTGTTTTGTGCCGCGGGTGTTTTGTGCAAAACCGGAGGTTGTGTATGGCGTTTCGCCTGATGGGATATCTCGCCGTTCTGGCTATGGCTTTTTCCTGGCCGGCGGGCCTATCGGCTGATGAAATATATCTGAAGAACGGGGATAAAATTACCGGCGTCATTACAAGAGACAATGGCGACAGCCTGATTGTCAGGGCCGCTTCCATGGGCGAAATTCCGATTAAAAAAAAAGCTATACACAGCATTAAAAGCGAAACCCGGGACATAGCCCCTGAAATCAAGAGCGAAGAGCTCTGGCAGGGAGAGATCTCCATAGGTTACAATCAATCCGGCGGCAACACGCAAAACAGCCGGCTTGCCGGATCCATTTGTGCCAACAGAAAAACCTATTGGGATGAAGTTACTTTTAAAGGCTATAGTTATCTTTCCTCATCGCAGGGAAAGATGGACTCGCAACAGTACGCCGGGATGATCCGCTACGCGTTCAGTTTCGGGAACAGAAAGTGGTATAGTTTCCACAAGGTCGAAGCCGGGCACGACAAGTTCGCCGATATAGAACTGCGTTCGGTCTTGTCCACGGGGGCCGGCTACTGGATCTCGGACAAGCCTCCTTTTAAAGCTATGCTGGAAATGGGCGCGGGTTACCAGCGCACAAGCTTCGAAACCCGCAGCAGGGCCTATTCGGATAGTCTGCTTATTCCCAGAGTCTTCCTGGAAAAAATATTTTTCCAGAATTCCAGACTGACCCTGGAAGTTTTCCTGTATCCATCCCTGAAAAACCTGAAAAAATGCCGTCTGCATTCGGAAACGGCGTTCATTAATCCGGTCACGGAGAAACTTTCCCTGCGCCTGAGCCTGATCGATGATTACAATTCCATGCCGGAGAGTTTCGTCAGAAAAAATGACATTCGTATGATGGTCCTCGCGGTCTACGCCCTTTAAAAGCCCGGAAAAACCGCGTATCCTGTCCGTGGTTCCTGAGCGCCTCTAATCCGGCTTTATAACGCAACTACTCAGCAACAAAAATAAAACGCCGCAGATTTACAGACTAAGCTTGATTCATTCGTAAAAAGTCCCAAACGGTAGCCGCAGGCTTTTCCGCCAAACAGCCCGGCGGATCAGCCTCCGGCTGAAGTCTGCGAAAAACAGTAAGCCGTTCCCCGACGAGAACGCAGGCTGAAGCCTGCGGCTACAACGGATTAAAAAGCAATAATTTTTTAAAAATGGACTTTTTACGAGAGAGTCAAGCTTGTGAAATATTCAGAATAACCGCAAAGGGCGCAAAGGATTTGCGCAAAGAACGCAAAGATTGTGCGCTATTTAGCCCTGTTCACATTCACCTGTCGGATACAGTTGAATTGTGTCGCTTCGCTCCACCCTGTGTCCTTTGCGTTTGCTTTGGCCGTCTGATACGCATAGCGCCTGATACGGCGCCTACGCAGGTATTGCGCTCTTTGCGGTTAAAATCAAGATCAACCGCATAGGGAAGCTGAGTTGCTGTAACGTAAGTCCGAATCCGGCCGGGCCAAGCTCTTCCGGGACGGTCATTTATCCCGCCGACTCTATGGTAGAATAGTGGGAAGCAAGAATACACCCGCTGAGCCAGGGAGCATCTAATGTTTTTGCGGTTTCTTAAACAGCATCTTCCGGTTGTAGAGAGACTTTTCGGAAAAGTTCTGCCGAAAATAAAAATAGCCGATGAGCAGCCTCTCCGGGCCGAGCTTTTCAACATAGATCAGTTCAAGCTGCATGCAAACAGTCTGGCCGCCCGGCACACGGTGAGTTTTAAAAGGGGGAAGGAAAAACTTCTGTCGCGGCTGAAAGAGAACGAAGAGATCCTTTTGAAGGCATATGAACTGCTTAATGAGGCCGGAAACGCAAAAAGAAAGGTTTCGCCCGCCGGAGACTGGCTGCTGGATAATTATTATCTTATCGAGGGACAAATACGCCTCGCGCAGAAATTCCTGCCGAAAGGCTACAGCCGTGAATTGCCGAATTTAACCAGGGGACCTTTAGCCGGATATCCCAGGGTTTATGAGATTGCCATGGAAATAGTATCCCATGGCGACGGCCGGCTGGATATAAAAGGGCTTGCCGGTTTCGTGGCCGCGTACCAGACGATAAAACAGCTGAAATTGGGCGAATTGTGGGCCGTCCCCATAATGATACGGCTGGCTTTAATTGAAAACCTGAGGCGTATCGCTTCCCGTATGATCGTGTCGCAAATTGACCGGGACAGCGCCGCTTACCGGGCAGGCCGGATCCTTGAAGTATTGGCCAAAGACACCAGCGGCGTCATTCTTGAGATCGCGGCGATGGCGAAGCTGGACCTTCCGATGTCGGATTCGTTCGTCGCGGAATTCGTAAGGCGGCTTCATGGGCAAAGTTCCGCTTTCAACCTCCCCGTTGTCTGGCTGGAAAAGAAGCTTTCCGAACAGGGAAAGACCATCGAGCGGCTCATACAATCGGCCAATCAGAAACAGGCCGCCGACCAGGTCTCGATAGCGAACACCATAGAGAGCCTGCGCTTTCTGGAAGTTACGGATTGGCATGAGTTCGTGGAGAACTTAAGCATTGTAGAAAAAGAATTGCGTCAGGACCCTTCGGGCGATTACGGCAGGATGTCTTTTGCCACACGCGACCGCTACCGCCATGTGATAGAAAAATTATCCCTGCGAAGCGGACATGCGGAGGAAGAAACGGCGGCGCGGGTCGTGCAGCTCGCCCGGGAGGCAGAAGCGGCGGAAGGCCGCGGGGAGACGGCCGCGCACATAGGTTATTATCTCATTGACAGGGGCTTGGAGCGGTTCTGCCGTTCTTTGGGGCTCCGGCTGCGGTTCAGGGACTATCTGCAGGCGAAAAAGACTTTTCTCCCGCTGGTCTTATATCTGGGTTCGATATCCCTTATTACGTTCGCCGCCGCGGCGGCGGTCCTGTTCCTGGCAGGGGAGCTGGGATTGCGGCGCTGGCCGTGGTTCGTTGTATTCGGTTTTCCGCTTCTTTTTACGTCCAGCCAGGCGGCGGTTTCCCTGGTGAACTGGTTCTTTACGATCATTGTCGAGCCGAAAAAACTGCCCAAAATGGATTTTTCGGAAGGGATCCCCGCGCACGCCCATACGCTGACGGTGATCCCGGCCATGCTGAGCGGCGGGCGGGCCGTCGAATCGCTTATTGAAAATATTGAGGTTTGCTATCTCGCGAATACCGGCGCCAATGTCGGGTTCGCGCTGCTGACGGATTTTTGCGACGCAAAACAGGAAACCCTGCCCGGCGACGACGAACTGCTGGAGCAGGCCAGGGAAGGCATAGAGAGGCTGAACCATAAATACCGCCGGCATAAAGACAACATCTTTTACCTTTTTCACCGCCCGCGCAGATGGAATGAGCGGGAAAAACTGTGGATGGGCTATGAGCGCAAGAGGGGCAAGCTTTCGGAGCTGAACGCCCTTCTTCGCGGCGGGGGAAGGGACAGGTTCAGCGTGATAAGCGGCGAGCCGGAGCGGTTACAGGACGTGAAATACGTGATAACGCTGGATACGGACACCCGGATGCCGAGGGATGCGGCAAGGGAGCTGGCGGGAATAATCGCTCATCCTTTGAACCGGCCGGTATATGACGGGAAAAAGCGGCGCGTCGTTTCCGGGTACGGTATCCTGCAGCCCAGGGTCGAGGTCAGCTATCCGGGAGACAATCCTTCCCTGTTCCTTAAAATTTACGGAGGCGAGCCCGGTATCGATCCGTACACAAAAGCGGTGTCGGATCTCTACCAGGACCTGTTTTATGAGGGCTCATTTATCGGGAAGGGGCTTTATGACGTGGATGCGTTCGAAAGCTCCCTTAAAGGGCGGTTCCCGGAAAACCTTGTATTGAGCCACGATCTGCTGGAAGGCTGCTATGCCCGTTCCGCTCTCGTCACCGACGTCCAGTTGTATGAAGAGTATCCCTCCGGTTACCTGGTGGACGTGAACCGCAGGCGCCGCTGGATCCGCGGCGACTGGCAGATCGCCGGCTGGCTGTTCCCTTCCGTTCCGGGTCCCGGGCGTGAAAGAGCTGAAAATCCGATCTCCGTCCTGTCAAAATGGAAAATACTGGACAACCTGAGGCGAAGCATCGTTCCCGCGGCGACCGCATGGCTGCTGTTGTCCGGCTGGCTTTTTTTTCAGCCTTCCTGGTTCTGGCCGGTCATAGTGATGGCTTTCGTCGGTTTTCCCATGCTGCTTATGTCGCTGGTCGAAACAGCCGGAAAAACCAGGGACATCTCGATAAAAGCCCATTTGAGTTCGGTCCTTTATTCGTTCGGCGCGCGCAGCGCCCAGTTCGGCCTCTCTCTCGCGTTCCTCGTACACGAAGCCTGCTACGGTCTTCACGCCATCTTGATTACGTTCTGGCGGAAGCTCGTTTCGCGCAGGCGCCTGTTGGAATGGAGGACCTCCGGCGAATCGAAATTGCAGTCGGCGAAAACTATTCCGGATTATTTCAAAAAAATGCCTGCCGCTCCCCTTGTCGCGCTTTCTTTCGCGCTGTTTTCACTGCTGGCGCGCAAAAACATGGACGCCCTGGCGGTGATGTTTTCAGGCTTGTGGCTGTTTTCTCCGGCGCTCGCCTATTTGATCAGCAGGCCGCCAATCCCGCGCAAGACCGGGCTGTCCGCATCGCGGCTCCTTTTTCTCGGGAGCCTGTCCCGCAGGATCTGGGGCTTTTTCGAGACCTTTGTCACCGAGCGTGACAACTGGCTGCCGCCGGACAATTTCCAGGAAGAGTTCCTCGGCGCCGCGGCCCACAGGACCTCGCCCACCAATATCGGGTTGTCGCTTTTATCGAACCTGGCGGCGTACGATTTCGGCTATGTGTCAATGGGGACGATGTTCAACAGGACCGAAAAAACGCTCGACACGATGAACGGCATGGAAAAATACAGGGGACATTTTTATAACTGGTATGACACGCAATCGCTAAAGCCCCTGAAGCCCCTTTATATTTCGTCGGTCGACAGCGGGAACATGGCCGGCCATCTGCTGGTTTTGCGCTCAGGGCTGTTGGAAATGCCGGGTCATAAAATAGTATCGCCGAAATTATTCGACGGTCTGGCCGATACCCTGAATATCCTGCAGGAATGCGCCGCTGAGCTTGAAAAAAGCAAGATAAGCGGCGCGGCGGGCGTCAGCCGGAGGGTGTCGGAGCAAATAGCGCAGCTCAGGGGCAGGATCAAGCCTCCTCCGTCCGCCCTTTCGGAAATGCATGCGCTTTTGCGCCGGTTGTCCACGGAGAGCTCTAAAATGCTTTCCGGCCTTGACGGGAAATACTTCGAAAGGATCAAAAAATGGGCGCGGGCTTTTGAAAAGCAGTGTTATGATTACCTGGAGGACATGGCTTTCATTGCGCCGTGGATTTTGCTTCCCCCCGAAATACCCGGCATGTGGGATAAAGGGGCGGAGAAACAGAAGGAGCGGCTTGCCCGGCTGCGGGAAGAATTGCGGCGTTTGGATGAAATTCCCGCTCTCGGCGGGGTTGCCAGGCTTGAGCTGAAACTTTTTCCGCTGATAGACGGCATACTGGGAAATATTGTTTTGTCCGATGAGGATGCGAAAAGGGAAAAGGAATGGTTCGCGCGGCTTGGAACCGCGATAAAGGACGCGGGCGACAGGGCAAGCGAAAGGATCGGCGCGATCGAGTCCATGGCGCTGCGCTCGAGCGAGCTGTCCGCCGTAGAATATGAATTCCTCTATAACAAGGGGTCGCATCTCCTTTCGATCGGATACAAGGTGGCCGAACACAAGGTCGATCCGGGCTGTTATGATCTCCTGGCGTCCGAATCCAGGCTTTGCAGTTTTGTGGCGATCGCCCAGGGGAAGCTCCCCCAGAAACACTGGTTTATGCTCGGCAGGGCGCTTTCAAAGTACGGCGGGGATCCCGTTCTGGTGTCGTGGGGCGGCTCGATGTTCGAATACCTTATGCCTGTCCTGGTAATGCCCGTCTATGAGGGCACCCTGCTTGAAAGGACCTATAAGGCGATGATCGCGTGCCAGATCGAATATGCTTCCGACAACGACATACCATGGGGGATCTCCGAATCCGGCTACAACAAGATAGACGCGGCAATGGTGTATCAATACTACTCGTTCGGCGTTCCGGACCTCGGTTTTAAGCGGGGACTCTCGGAAGACCTGGTCGTGGCCCCGTATGCCTCCATCCTGGCCCTTATGGTGGAGCCGGATAAAGCTTGCGGGAACCTGGAGCGTTTAAGCGCGGAAGGCTTTGGGGGGGAATACGGGTTTTATGAGGCGATAGATTATACTCCGTCACGCGCCGCCCATGACGGAACCCGCGCGGTGGTTAAATCATACATGGCGCATCACCAGGGCATGGGCTTGTTGTCTCTGGCGTATGTTTTGCTGGACAGACCCATGCAGAGGCGCTTTTTAGCGGATCCGATGTTTAAGGCCACGGAACTTCTTCTTCAGGAAAGGGTTCCGAAAGCGGCGCCTTTCCTTTATGACACCGAAGTTTCCGGGCTGCTCAGGAAAATCGAGGAAAGGGACGCTCTTTCCCGCGTTTTCACCACTCCCGATACCCCGGCGCCTGAAACGCACCTTTTATCCAACGGCAGCTATAACCTTATGGTAACCAATTCCGGGGGAGGCTACACCCGCTGGAAAAACATCGCGGTGACGAGATGGCACGAGGACGCGGCGTTGGAGAATGAAGGGACGTTCATCTATCTGCGTGATATGGAAACCGGCCGATTCTGGTCCGCGGCGTACCAGCCGGCGCTGCAGCCCCCCGTGAACTACGAAGCCATATTTTCACGGTCGCGGGCCGAATTCAGGCGCAGGGACCACAATCTCGACGCTCATACGGAAATAGCGGTTTCACCCGAAGACAATATCGACCTGCGCAGGGTCAATATCAGGAACCTCTCCCGCAATACCCGCATTATCGAACTCACCAGTTACGCGGAAGTGGTATTGAATCGTCCCGCGCCGGACCTGGTTCATAAAACTTTCAGCAACCTGTTCGTCCAGACGGAAATAATCAGGTCGCACCAGGCGATTCTTTGCAACCGGAGGCCGCGGTTTGAAAAGGACACGTTCCCTTTTATGGTTCATTTTATGGCGGTCCACGGCAATTCCGTCGTCGGCGCTTCCTATGAAACCGACCGCGATAAATTTATCGGCAGGGGCAATACGCCCGCCAATCCCGCCGCCATGCGGGACAAGGGCCATCTTTCGGACAGCGAAGGTTCGGTGCTGGATCCTGTCGTTTCCATCCGCTGCAGAATACAGCTCGAGCCCGGAGAATCGGCGGCGATAGATTATGTCACCGGAGTATGCGACAGCAGGGACGCCGCCCGGGCGTTAATAGAAAAGTACAGGGACCGCAATCTTGCCGACAGGGTCTTTGATCTTGCCTGGACCCACGGGCAGGTGGCCTTGCAGCAGATAAACGCGACGGAAGCCGACGCCCAGTTGTACGGCCGCCTTGCAAGCGCGATCATTTATTCCAACTCCGCCTGGAGGGCGCACGCCAGCGTTCTGAAGCAGAATTTAAGGGGTCAGACCGACCTTTGGGGATATGGCATTTCGGGAGACCTGCCGATAGTTCTTGTCCGGATAGAGGATCAGGAGAATATCGGATTGATAGCGCGAATAGTGCAGGCTCACTCATATTGGCGCATGAAAGGCCTGCCGGTGGACCTGGTCATCTGGAACGAGAATCATTCGGTTTACCGGGATGTGATAAGCGAAAGGATAAACGACCTGATCTCCGCCAATAGCAAGGTGCAGTCAAACCAGCCGGGCGGGATCTTTTCAAGGCGCGCGGACCAGATGTCCGAAGAAGATAAAACACTTATACAAACCGTCGCGCGGCTGGTGATCACCGACAGAGGCGGAACCCTGGCCGAACACCTTGAGCGCATAGCGCAGCCGGCGGCGGCCCGGCTGCCGTTCGCGGCGGCTAAAAAAGCCGGGCAGGAAGGGCCGGAAGAAGGCCCCGCGGAACGCTCTGATCTGGCTTATTTCAACGGCCTGGGCGGTTTTACCCGGGACGGACGGGAATATGTGATCACGACCGGCCATTCAAAAACGACGCCCGCTCCCTGGGTGAATGTGCTGGCCAACCGGCATTTCGGCTCCATAGTTTCCGAAAGCGGAAGCGCGTACACCTGGAGCGAGAACGCGCATCAGTTCCGTCTGACGCCGTGGAAGAACGATCCGGTCACGGATGCCTGCGGCGAAGCGCTGTATGTGCGCGACGAAGAGACGGGGGTATTCTGGTCTCCGACCCCCCTGCCCGCCAAAGGAAGAGCCGGTTATGTGTCGCGCCACGGTTTCGGTTACAGCATTTTTGAGCATGCCCAGGACGGCGTCAGATCGGAATTAACGGTGTTCGTTTCCTTGGAACACCCCGTGAAATTCGCCGTTTTAAAAATAAAAAATATTTCCGGGCGCAAAAGAAGCCTTTCAGCGACCTCGTATAATGAGCTGGTAATGGGAACGCTCAGGGATAACTCCCAGATGCATATTTTGACCGAAGTGGACCCTAAAAGCGGCGCTTTAACGGCTTATAATCATTACAATAAGGAGTTTCCGGGCCGGGTCGTTTTCCTTGATGTCAACGAGGCGACGCGTTTTGTGAGCGGCGACAGGAACGAGTTCATCGGAAGAAACGGCGCGATGGCGGCTCCCGCCGCGATGCGAAGCGACGGGCTTTCGGGCAAAACGGGCGCGGGCCTTGATCCGTGCGCTTCCATGCAGGTCAAATTCGAGCTTGAGGACAACGAGGAAAAGGAAATAGTGTTTACCTTCGGCGCGGGTAAAGACATCGACGAGGCGCGCGGTTTTCTCCAGCGTTTTAGCGGAGCCGCGTCGGTCCGCCGCGAGCTTGAAAATGTCTGGGAATACTGGAAACGCGCCCTTGGAACGGTGTATGTCGAAACGCCGGACAACTCGATAAATTTCCTGGTAAACGGCTGGCTGCAGTACCAGGTGATCAGCTGCCGTCTGTGGGGACGAAGCGGGTATTATCAATCCGGCGGAGCATACGGCTTCCGCGACCAGCTGCAGGATGTGATGTCCCTGACGCATTCCAATCCGGGAATGCTAAGGGAACAATTGCTGACGTTCGCTTCGCGCCAGTTTATTGAAGGGGATGTGCAGCACTGGTGGCATCCTCATTCCGGCAGGGGGGTCCGCAGCCATTGCTCGGACGACTATTTATGGCTTCCTCTGGTTACGTGCCTTTATGTGGACGAGATCGGCGATACGGGGGTTCTGGACGAATCAATAAGCTTTCTGGAGGGGCCTCCCGTAAAGCCGGAAGAGGAATCTTATTATGACATACCTAAAGTCTCCGGCAAATCCGGAACATTATATGAACATTGCGTTTTAGCCGTTGAGCATAGCTTGAAGTTCGGCGCTCACGGCCTTCCTTTGATGGGAAGCGGCGATTGGAACGACGGCATGAACCTGGTGGGAAATGAAGGAAAAGGCGAGAGCGTCTGGCTGGCATTCTTCCTGTGCCATGTCCTTAAGTCAATGTCTATGTTGGCCTCAAACCGCGGAGACAAAAAATTTTCGCAGTTATGCCTTAAAGAGGCGGGAAAATTATCGCGGAACATCGAGGAGAACGCCTGGGACGGCCTATGGTACACGCGGGCATATTTTGATAACGGAGAAGTTCTTGGCTCTTCTTCAAACAGCGAATGCCGGATCGATTCGCTGCCGCAGTCCTGGGCCGTCATTTCCGGGGCGGCCGGCCTTGAAAGAGCCAAAACGGCCATGGACCAGGTTGATAAGCGGCTTGTAGACAGAAAAGATTCCCTGATAAAGCTGTTCGACCCTGCGTTTGATAAATGCGCGTGCAATCCGGGCTACATAAAGGGCTACGCCCCGGGAGTGAGGGAAAACGGCGGGCAGTATACCCATGCCGCCGTCTGGTCGGTTATCGCGTTCGCTATTTTAAAAGACAGAAAACGCGCCTGGGAATTATTGGACATTATTAATCCGGTACGGCATGGCGACACCTCCGATAAATGCGGGGTTTACAAAGTCGAGCCGTTCGTCATGCCCGGCGACGTGTATGCCGGCGGCCCCAACGCCGGGCGCGGCGGCTGGACCTGGTACAGCGGGTCCGCGTCCTGGATGTATCAGCTCATAGTCAGGCATCTGCTCGGGATACGATTAAAAGTCGACAGGCTTTATTTTGAACCGTGCCTGCCCGAAGAGTGGCAATCATTGAAGATCCATTACCGGTACAGGGAAACGTTTTATCACATAACCGTCGCGCGTTCCGGGGCTTCGGATAAGGTGGTTTCAATCATTGTTGACGGAACAGAGCGTGAAGACAAATCCATACCGCTTGTCGATGACCGGGCGGAACACCGGGTGGAAATTAAAATCGGATAAAAAACCTAAAAACCCCTTTCCGGGGTTTTTTGTAACTACTCAGCACCAAAGTATAGAACTCCGCAGATTTCACAGATTAAGTGTGACTACTCAGCCACTAAGACACCAAGGCACAAAGAAAGTTATGGAATACAAGCATCTTTCAGGGCGTGAAGAAGAAATAAGAGGGGATTAAGCGATTTATTGTCTGATTTCCTTCGTGCCTTTGTGACTTT
>Ga0180009_10007710_pt1 | contig 10901 bp, 15 predicted proteins | sample OS_PC_MetaG_FD_123537 | JGI IMG/M metagenome (GOLD analysis project Ga0180009, IMG submission 123537) | Groundwater microbial communities from the Aspo Hard Rock Laboratory (HRL) deep subsurface site, Sweden - OS_PC_MetaG | ecosystem: Environmental > Aquatic > Deep subsurface > Groundwater... | reverse complement strand
GGAGATTCTAAAGTTAATGTTGGTGGATTAGATGCTGTAGTAGGTGGAAGTCTAACTGATTACAAAATAAGAGATATTTTTCCTAAAATAACAAAATATCTCCCAGAAAAAGTTAGAGATATTGACTTGCCTGGTTTTAATATTGGGGCTTATACTAAAACAAAAAATCCAAAAAATAGTGTTATTTTTGGTGTTGTAAATTATATTAATTGTGGAGATAAAACTTTGGAAGATTATATTGCTATTGGCCCTTTGAATATAATAAAAGAAGCAGGTAAAAAAACAAGATTTAATTTACTTTTCTCTGAAAATATAACTCTTGATGGAATTTTAAGCCATAAAACAAACGAAAAATGAAACCAAATAAATTTTTACTCCTATTCATCCTAACAGCAATAATTTTAACAGCTGTAGCATCAGCAACTGTTTATGAAGTTAATAATGTTTATGATGGAAACACAGGAAAAACACTTACAGGTGTTTCTGTTATAGGATATACTTGTCAGGATAAAGCATGCAACACAGCAATGAGATTATGGCCTGCAACAATGAGCACAGGAAATGACAACACAATTATATTATCTTATCCAACAGAATTGCAATCAGAATTTGGCTACGCTGTTTATTTTTTCAAGCCAGGATATTTCCCATACAAAGTTCGAGCAGACTGGTATGGTGAAGGAAGAACACCAAAAGATTATACTATTAAATTATACAAATTAACAGAAACAGCATCTAGCCAAATAGAAAATTTTGATGTAAGCGACACATCTGTAAAAACAGAAGAAACAATAACAATAACAGCTGATGTTTTATCTCCAAGAATAAACACAAACAATATTCAGTTTATTCCAGCAGAACTTAAAGATAATTATTATTCTGACAAAGTTAAAGTAAGCTTACTAGTAAACGGTAGGGTAACTGAAACAAAAAACTTAAACATGTTTTGGAGCACAGAACAAGAAGTTGAATTTGAATTCACTCTTGAAAATGAAGGAGATTACACTATTCAAATTATAACAGAAATAACAGATAATAAATTCTTAAGCACAGAAAATGAAGAAACAGAAAAAATCACTGTTAAAGTAACAAAAGATGAAACTCCAGAACCAAATGGAGATGATGACGAAGATGAAGATAATCAAAATAAAACTCCAAGTGGTTATAGAAATTTAAACAAAGGAGATACTTGGGAAGACGAGCAATATCAAAATCAGTTTAAATCAGTTGTTTTGACAAGTGATGAATCAGAAAATTTAGTTAAAATATCTGCATGGCAAAAATTCATTAACTGGATAAAATATATTTTCAGAAGTTTGTTCTGGTTTTTGGATAATTAATTAAAATGGAAAGAAGAAATTTTATTAAAAACATTGTAAAAGGATTAGTAGGATTACCATTAATTAGTTCTTGTGATAATCCAAATATAGAAATTTATGAGGGAAAAATTATAAAAGAACAATTTACTCCTGCTACAACTGGTTGGGGAGGTTTTCCCGATAAATATGAGATACGTATAGAATTTCCCAATGGAAATACAAAAGATTTTAATGAGTTTCGTGATAAAGCAAGAAAATTAAATCTAAAATATAATGTTGGTGATTCTATTATAATTAAAAGAATTCAATATTCTTATGATTATGGTGTAAAATATAAAATTGATGATGAAATAATTGATGAAATAATTGGTAGAGGTTTATTCTAATTAATTAAAATTAAATCTTTGATTCTATAAAATTAGAAAATTCTCCATTCTCAATTTTATCCTTATGTTTTTTTATGACCTTAGAACTTAAGGTAATATTAATTCTTTTCTTCCTAAAAGGAAATTCCCCATATTTATCGTAATATTCCAAATACCCGCATTCTCTTTCAAAAGCTTTTCTTAATTTTTTTGATAACATCTTCTTAACATTTTTTCTATTTTATTTATATTTGAGATATTTTCTTTGGCTATTTTAACAATAAATTTGGACAATTTTTCATCTCCACAATCTCCTAATTCATGCATGCATACATAAACAGCAGTTCTCTTATTCCCATCACTAAAAGGATGGTCTACTACTATCCCCCTAATTATGAAAGCACATGTCTTAAATCTATTATCTTCATGATTAAATCTTGAAATTGAATAATCTAAACTATTTGAATTAACTAAATTTCCACCAAGTGATGAATTTAACTTTAATATTTCTTCTCTAGTAATTCTCATAATAATAAGTATAATTTAGAGTATTTAAATCTTTGTGGTTCTTATTAATTTTTCAAACCTCTTCAATTCCCTGCTTTTTTAACTCTTTAACTTCAAGCTTAGAAATGCCTTTTTCTGTAATTTTTTCAGATTTATCCAGCCAGTTTAATTCAAATTCTTCAAGAACAGATTCATTTCTTAAATTAATAATATATTTGTCTTCTTTTGAAGGATTTTCAACACGTTCAATAACAATATAATAATTTTCATTCATTTTATTAACACTTATTCTCTTACAAACATTTCTTCCAAATCGCCTGTTTCTTTAAGCAATTCTTTAACTCTTTTCTTAGAAATTCCTCTAGCTATAATTTCCTGTTCTTTGGTTTTATTATATTTTTCAAACCACCCCAAATCTCCTTTATCTCCAAAAAAAATTGGAAATCTATGTTTTTCTCTGTCCATATCACCAAAATACTCAACAACTATATTGTATGTCATGCATTTCTTTAGAAAAAGCATTTATTAATCTTTCTATTTAATTTATATTCTTTTTCTGCTGTTTCAACCAATGTTTTATCAACATTTTTAAAAGAAATGTCACAAGAAACCTCATCATTTCTCATTCTTATAATTTCAGTCCCCCGCTTATAAAAATATTCTTCATTTTTCTTTTTCACACGAAAATCAGATGCAGATGAAAGATCTCTCAATAACATTAAAATAAAAGGAAAATCATTTCTATCTATTTTAAAACTTCTATCGTATTCAATTTTATTTTTCATTTTTATTTATAATTTTTTAATACCTTTTTAGCACTCTCTTCATTGAGATTAACATTATAGATATTTAAAAGTTCAATTTTATTATAGTTAATTAATTCCTTAAATCTCCCTTGTTCAATATAATCTACTTTTCCTTTAATATCTCCTTTATCATATTTAATAATGCAATAATGCAAATCATGCATTTCTTCAAATTTTATTCTAAAACCAGTTCCTGTTCCTCCGCCCATCTTAATCATACTCTCCCATACCAGAAGGCATTTGCATTTTGCTCTTACCTCGCCCAGAAGAAGCAATAACATCATCTATTCTTAAAATCATAATAGCAACCTCGCTTGCAGAACTTATTGCCTGTGTTTTAATTTTTAATGGCTCGAGAATTTTCGCCTCAAGCATATTCTCAACTTTATTTTTAAATAAATTCAAACCTGCATTTTTTTCCCCAGAATCATGTCTTGATTTTAATTCTGTTAAAACATCAATAGGATCCATGCCTGCATTTTCTGCCAAAGTAGCAGGAATATATTCCAGAGCATTTGCAAATTCTTCAACAGCAAGCTGCTCTCTACCACTCAATGAATTTCCAAATTCCCTTAATTTTCTTGCTAATTCTATTTCAACTGCTCCTCCTCCTGCAACCACCAAGCCATATTTCAAAGAGGCAATAACATCTCCTAATCCATCTTTAATTGCTCTTTCTATTTCATCTATAACATGTCCTGTTCCGCCATGAATTAAAATTGTAAGTGCTCTTGGATTTTTGCATCCTCTGACATAAGTCAAAACATCTTCTCCATGCTTGACTTCCTCAACTTTTTGCGCATTTCCCAATTCCAAAGAAGACAATTCATTCAAATTGCTGACTATTTTTGCTCTTGTTGCTTTTGCTAATTTTTCCATGTCTGATTTTGTAACTCTTCTGCATGCATAAATTCCTGCTTTTGCCAAAAGATATTGGGCAAAATCATCTATTCCTTTTTGGCAGAAAATAACATTTGCTCCTGACAATCTTACTTTTTCAACCATTTGTTTTATTGAAAGTTCTTCTTGTTCTATAAAACTCCTCAACTGCTCTGGACTAGAAATAGAAATCTTTGTGTCTATTTCAGGATTTTTAATTTCCAAAGGAAAATCAACAAGGCTAATTCTTGCATTTTCAATAACACAAGGCATATCCTGTGAAACTTTTTCCTTGTCCAAGACAATTCCTGCAATCAATTCAGTGTCTTTTATGCCGTCTCCTTTTGATTTTTCTATTTTAATATCATTTATGTCAATCCCATTTTCATTTTGAACTTGTTTTACTGCCTGGACAATAATTTCTGCAAAGTTTTCTTTTGCATCTTCTGCACCTTTTCCTGTCATTGCAGTCATTGCAATTTGTTTTAGAACATCCTCATCTTCAGGAGTTATTCTTAATGCAATGCTGTTAAGTATTTCTTGTGATTTTTCTGCAGCCATTCTGTAACCTTTTGCAATTATTGTTGGATGAATTTTCTGGTCAAGCAATCTCTCTGCATTTTCCAGAAGTTTTCCTGCAATCATGACAGCAGTTGTTGTTCCATCTCCAACTTCTGATTCTTGTGTTTTTGCAATTTCAACCATCATTTTTGCAGCAGGATGCTCAATTTCCATTTCTTCAAGAATAGTAACTCCGTCGTTGGTGACAATAATCTCTCCTGTAGGAGAAACCAGCATTTTGTCCATTCCTTTTGGCCCAAGAGTTGTTTTCACCATTTCAGCAACCATTTTTGCAGCAAGAATATTGTTTCTCTGGGCATCTTTTCCCATAATTCTTTGAATATCTTCTGGCATTAAAATAACTGGTTTATCTGACATGATTATAGATTAGAATAATTATTTTTAAGCATTATTGTAATCAAGTTTTATCAAAAACCAGCCTTATAAGCATTATTCCTATATAGAACATATTTTATAGTGGTAAATAATATTTATAAGGAAAAGAGAGTTAGTTAAATTATGAGAACCGTCAAAGTATCTGATGTGATGACTCGCGAGGTAGTTTCAGTAAGGCCAAGCACTAGTTTGATGGATTGTGCAAAGATTTTTGTAAAAAAGAAAGTTGGAAGCATTGTTGTTGTGGATAAAAAAAGATTAGTTGGGTTCATAACACAGGGAGATATTCTTTGGGCACTGACAAAAAAGTCAATACCAGATTTAAGCAAGATAAGAGTGATTGACATATCAAGAAGAAAAATAGCTACAATAAAACCAGACGCAAATTTGGATGAGGCAATTAGAAAAATGAAAAAACTGAAATTCAGGCGTCTTCCTGTTGTTTCTGGAAATGAAATTGTCGGAATATTAACAATAAGAGATATACTAACTTATAATCCAGAAATATATCCTGAACTGGATGAATTGCAGCAGATAAAAGAAGAAACTGAAAAATTAAAAAGAATAAGCAAGGCAAAAAGCAGGGAATACATACATGAGGGAATTTGCGAAGAATGTGGTGTTACAGATATACTTCAAAAAATCGATGGAAGATTGTTATGCAATACTTGTGTTGCTTTGATGTAATTTCTATTCACTTCAAATCGGTATTCTACACGATTTTCCGTAGATTATTTTAATTAATGTAAAATATTTTTAATGTTATCATCAACTTACTTCTAAGATTATACTATTAATAAGTTCTAGGCGGAGAATTCAAGTGAAACAGAATTCAGAACAGTTAAATTAAAAATAACCTAATAGCTCAATATAACCCCAAAAATAATTCTATTTATTACAATAACTTAAAATAAAACAAATTAAATCAAAAACAACTATCCATAACCAAATAAACCAAAGTGAAAAGATATTTAAATAAAATTTCTCTTACTATTCTATGCCAGCAGGAGAAAAAGAAACAATATTTACAAGCAAGGTGAAAAGCACAGGTATTTTTTCATTCAAAGATTTTTACAAATTCTGCTACACCTGGCTAGTAGACGAAGGTGGATTTGATATTACAGAAGAAAAATACAAGGAAAAATTAGTTGGAAATTCAAAAAATTTAGAGATAGTATGGGTTGCAACAAAAAAAGTTACAGATTATTTTAAGTATGAAATCAAAATAACTTTCAAAATAGAAGAATTAACAGATGTTGAAGTTACTAAAAATGGGGCAAAGACAAAAACAAACAAAGGTGCAGTGGAAATAGGTGTAGTTGGAACATTAATCAGGGATTATGACGGAAAATTTGACAAAGATGCCTTTAGAAAATTCCTAAGAGGAATTTATGAAAAATATGTTGTCCAATCAAGAATAAAAGAATTTGAAACAAAGCTTATAGTTATATGCAATGAATTCTTGGAGCAGGCAAAAGCTTATTTGGATTTAGAGGGGAAGAAATAAGATTATTCTTTTTTAGCAGATTCATCAATAAAATTTTTAATACCTGGAGTAGTATAATTGCATGATTTGCATTGTTCTAGTGCTTCTTCAGCAACTTTATATTTTTTATTTTCTTCTTCCAATGCTTTCATTGCTTCATTTCTCATGTATAATCCTGTAAAAGTCATTAAATCAGTTCTCGTTTTTTCGGGTGTATTGGCTTTATTCATCATCTTCCAGCAATTTTCACAATTCTTGTAAGTTCTTTCTAATGACATATCAACTTCATTAGTCATCCCTTTTTAAATTTTATTATAACAAATTAGCATCAAAATATTTAAATACAAATACAATTTAAGTTTTCTATGAAAAAAGAGTTTTTTCCTATTTTAATAATTTTCACACTTCTATTGATTATTCCTTGTGCGTTTGCTTTAAAAATAGAGCATAAAAGTTTTGATGAAACTTTAATAAAAGAACTTGGAGACCCTGCTATTATTGAATTAAAAGTAACAAATATAGGAAACAGCGGAACTTTTGTTTTTGATAATATCCCTGGTTTTTTTGTCATGGAAACAAAAAATGTTTTCTTAAGAACAGACATCCCAGAAACAATCCAGTTAAGAGTGTATGCAAAAAGTGATATAGATTATAAAAAATATTATTACACCCTTCAATACAATATCAAAGGTCCAAATAATTTCTCACAATCAGAAGAACTTACAATAAAAGTCATTGAATTAAAAAGTGCTTTGGAAGTTTGGGGTTCTGACATTGACCCTGAATCAAGCTTAACAAAAATCTATATTAAAAATAAAGAAAATTTTAATTTTATTAAAATTAAAGCAGAGTTCTTATCACCTTTTTTTAAAATTAAAGAAGAATTTGGATTAAATGCCAAAGAGCAGAAAGAATTTGAAGTTAAGTTGAACCAGGAAGATTTCAAGAGCGTTTCAGCAGGATATTACACTATAAATACAAAAATTGAAACAGAAGGAGAAAAAGCAGATGTTGAAGGAAAAATAAAATTCAAAGAAAAAGAACTGGTAATATCAGAAAAAAAAGATTATGGTTTCTTGATAATAACCAATGTAATCTCAAAGAAAAATGAAGGCAATGTAGCTGTTCCTTCTGATACTACAATAAAAAAGAATATTATAACAAGATTGTTTACAACATTTGAGCCAGAACCAGATGTAATTGAAAGAGAAGGCATGAAAGTAATTTATTCATGGAACAGAAATGTAAATCCAGGAGAAACTCTTAATATTATAATAAAAACAAACTGGATTTTCCCATTTGTATTAATTATTCTTATAGTAGCAATAGTTATTTTTGTCAAGCAATCATCTGGAGCTGATTTAGTTGTCAGAAAAAAGGTTTCATTTGTAAAAACAAAAGGCGGAGAATTTGCATTAAAAGTTTCTCTTTTTGCAAATGCTAAAAAGCGTGTTGAAAGAATAAATATCATAGACAAGATGCCACCATTAGTAAAATTGCACGAAAGTTTTGGAATTCAAAGGCCTTCAAGAATTGACGAGAAAAACAGAAGAATAGAATGGGATATTGATAAATTAGAAAAAGGAGAAGTCAGGGTTTTTTCTTATATTGTTTATTCTAAATTAGGAGTTCTGGGAAAATTCGCACTTCCATCTGCTAGAATTTTATATGAAGTTGATGGAAAGATAAAGGAAATCTCATCTAATATGGCTTTCTTTGTTTCAGAGCAGAGAAGAGGCGATATTGGGGAATATTAAGAGTTAGGAAGATTTGAAAAGTAAAAAGAATTTATAAAAACATTTATATCTCCTATTATCTTCTTGACAAAAAATGACAGAAGAAAGAGTTTCTATATTCATTGATGGAAGTAATTTTTATCATAGTACAAAAAAATTAAATATTGTTAATAAACTTGATTTTGATAAGTTGATTAAAGAGTTAGTAAGGGATAGAAAACTGGTAAGTGTATTTTATTATAATGCATCATTAGATTTGGGTGCTAATCCTAAAATATATTGGGAACAACAAAAGTTTTTTAACATTTTAAGAAAAATCCCTAAATTTAAGGTAGTATTATGTAAGTTAAGAAAAGTTAAGAGAGATGGAGTTATTGAATATGAAGTAAAAGGCGATGATACTCATCTAGTAAGTGATTTTGTTGGAGAAGCTTATGAAAATTCTTATGATACAGCAATTATTGTTAGTGGGGATGAAGATTTTGTATCTCCAATAAAAAGAGTAAAGAAATTAGGTAAAAGAATTGAAAATGCTTATTTTAGTTCCAGTTCATCTTATAATTTAAGAAAAGCATGCGATTATTCTATTCACCTTAATAAAATAATAAATAAGATTATTAATTAAAGAATATGACGGCTCAGCATTGCCCGAAGACCATACTGAGCATATATCAATATTAAAGAGTTCTTTAAGTATATAAATTTTTTGTTTTGGATTTAATTGAAAATTTCAATTGCTTCTTTAATATTACTTAAAGCATCTTCAATAGTTTCCCCTTGAGAAACACATCATGGTAAAGATGGAACATATATTGTAAATCCCCCATCTTCTTGTTCTTCCAATACAATTTTAATTTCCATTATTTAGTACAATTAAAGCAATATTTGAATTTTTTCTAATAAGAAATAAAAAAATCCCCCCACCCATGCTCCCAATCACAACATCTATTATAATAATCTAAAATACTAATGTTGTAATTGCTCGTCGAACAAGGGACGAACTAAAGTTCGTAAAAGTTATTTGAATTTGCACGATTAGAATATAGAAAATAAAGAGGGCGTTTCAGCCCTCGTAAATCCCCCCACCCAGAGTCGAACTGGGGATCTCTCGGGAACTGCTTCTTGACTTTTCAGATTTCATTGAATTTCCGATATGGAATCTTCATCCTAGTTTATTATAAAACTACAGCCAAGCGCTCTAACCACTGAGCTATGGGAGGATGAAATAGTGAATAGAAATGTATTTTTAAAATATTTGGTTTATCTTTTATCATTTATTTTTTGTAAATAATAGGGATTATCCTTGAAAAGTTTAGAAAAATTTAAATAAACTTAATATTATCTCATTTAATGAAATTTGAAATAGATGTAAGTGGGTATGATATTTTCAATGATACTTATGTTATTTGTATAGCCAGATAAGATGGAGAAGTAATAAAAGGTTTTAAGTTTACCAAAGATTTAATTAATGCGCTAATTTCTAATTGGAAAGCAAATAAATATCGTTACGAATATAATCATTTCGAAACAAAAAAAGGAATACTCAAAGTTAGAATTTATTCTATAATTATCTATTATTTATTTAAGTCCATAGAAAAACCAGATTTTCTTTCTTTAACAATTTGTAGAGATTTCAAAGGAAGAATTAATGAAATAAACCAAAGTCTCAAATATTTTTTAGAAACAATATTAAAAATAAAAACAGGAAAACCATTATTTCAAAGATTGCCCAATTCATCTCATGCCCATATTTATGCTAATATGATGAGGAGAGATATTAAAAATCAATTTAAAACTTATGTAGAAATTAATTTAGAAGATATAGAGAAATTTCTAAAGAAAAGAGAATAAAGTTACACCAAGGGGTCGTTAGACCGCAAATACCCATTCAACCCCCCCAATAAGCATTGGACGAATTTCCTGGCGTTTGATGTATTAATAATAAGTGCTTTTTATTTATAAATATTTCCCTTTTCTTGAATAATCTAAATCAAAAATCCACCTATAAGTTTTTTCTTTTACTTAACAATAAATCCTTCCAACACAATCATCACAGAAATGTTTTTAAACAAGGAAAATCTTTAAAAAGCACAAAAAACGAGGTAGAAATTATGGATAAATCCAAAAGATATCCAAATGAAGATATGGACTTCGACGAGGAGAGTTCTATGGATGAGCTTGAATTTCTCGACGATGATTTAATCTAATTTTCCCAATTTTTTTCTTTCCTTTTTTTTCTTTTATTTTTATTGTTTAACCAGCAACCTGCAAAACAACTTCATTATCTATCTTATCAATTTCTTCATAACCATAATCTATTGTAAAATTCAAAGTTTTTGTATTTCTGCTTGTTTGTGCATTACTTAAAGTCATTTTCAAAGAAGAGCCGATTTCAAGAGGTTTTAAATCAAGAGATTTGATTATTTTATTATCTCCATAAATAATTATTTTTCCTTGTTCAGAAGACTTTAGTCCGTTATTTTTAACATAAAATTCTGCATTAAGATAATTTCCCTTAACACTAGCTGTAACATTTGATAAAATTAAATCAGGATAAGATTTAATATTATATAGTTCCTTAAGTAAATTAGGGATATCATCACCTATTTTCTGATCGCATTTGCTTACAAAAAACATAATATTATTCTGATTTTCTGAATGATCAAAGCCAAGAACATGCAGAAGCTCGTGTATTCCAACATTTGGTGTTATGCATGAAGAATCTTTTAATAACAAAACATCTCCACGAAGAATAACATTAAATTTATCTGTTTGAATTATCCTTGTAGGTCCTCCTTCACCTGCAATAAAAAGTCCTTCTTCAATTTTTACTTTCTCGCTGCATG
>Ga0180009_10007709_pt1 | contig 10902 bp, 10 predicted proteins | sample OS_PC_MetaG_FD_123537 | JGI IMG/M metagenome (GOLD analysis project Ga0180009, IMG submission 123537) | Groundwater microbial communities from the Aspo Hard Rock Laboratory (HRL) deep subsurface site, Sweden - OS_PC_MetaG | ecosystem: Environmental > Aquatic > Deep subsurface > Groundwater... | reverse complement strand
GTTCGGCTCAGGGGCCTCGAATCCCAAGGCATGGAAATCGGAGACGCCTATTTCGGGCCGTATATCTGTTCTTTTCCCAAGTGCATACTTCAGATGGCCGCCCAGGGCGGCTATGCCTTTCTGGACGGCACGGTCATCACCCCGGGCTGCGACTCCATGCGCCGCCTGGACGAATGCTGGCGCAAGGTCGGCCAAGACTATCCAGGAACTTTGCCGGACTTCTTTTTCTTCTACGGGGTGCCCCACAAGACCGCCCCCCACGGCCTCCTCTGGTTTGCCGAAGAAACCCGGCGCCTGATCCAGGCCGTTGAAGCCCATTTCGCGGTCCAGGTGACGCCGGAGCGGCTGGCCCGGGCGATCGAGGACTACAACCAGGGACGCCGGCTGCTGGGGCGCCTGGAGGCCTTACGCTCCGCCAGGCGAACGGTCCTGACCGGGGTCGAGGCCTTTGCCGCCCAGATCGCGGGCACGGTCATGCCCCGACCGGAATACAACCGGCTGTTGGAGGCCCTGATATCCGGGGCCGAGGGACGGCCTTCCTTGGCCGAAGGAAAAAAGCGCCTCATGCTTATCGGAAGCGTGGCCGACGACGTGGGGCTGATCCGGATGATCGAGGAGGCGGGCGCGGTCGTGGTGGCCGAAAGTCTTTGTTTCGGCCCGCGACGGGGCGGCGAGGAGGTCAGGCTGACCGGCGATCCCGTGGCCGACCTGGCCGAATTCTATTTGAGCCGATCGGTCTGTCCTCGCATGTTCGGGGCCTATCGCGAACGGTTGACCCTTATGAGGGACAAGATCGCCCGGGCCTCGGTGGACGGCGTGGTCATGCAAAACATCCGCTTCTGCGATCTGCACGGTTCGGAAAACGGCCTGTTCGAGCGGGACCTCGAGGCCGACGGGGTGCCTTGCCTCAAGATCGAGCGGGAATACGGCCCGCTGGTCGAGACGGGCCGGATGCGAATGCGGCTGGACGCCTTTCTGGAACGCCTGGCCTGAAAGGGGCTGTGACGAGATGAGACCGGAAACCAAGGCCTATCACTTCGACTGGATGCTGTGGCGCTCGTTCGACGGCGCCGAAAAAATGATGTCGGGTACGCCCAAGGAGATCGAACGCGCTCTCGAATACATGCCCCATTTCAGACGCGGCATGGAAGCATTTCTGCGGCACGGTTCGGCAGGCCGCCATCTCCTGACCATGATGCGGGCCTATTTCGAGAATATCCTGACGGCCCGAGACCGGGGTAAAAAGCTGGTCGCGACCACCTTCTGCTTCTCCCCGGCCATTCTGTACGCCATGGACGTGGTCCCGGTCTGCCTCGAAGTCCTGACCACGGCCGCGTCCATGACCTGGAAGCGGGGGGCGGCCGACTACCTGGACTACTGTGTCGAGGTCGGCTTCACCGAGACCTCCTGTTCGGCCCAGCGAGGCGCGTTGGGGGCCATTCTGGCCGGGCTGGCCGAGGAGATCGACTTTATCGTCTGTGACAGCGGCGGCGTCTGCGACACCAACGCCAATGCCTTCGCCTTTGCCTCCGCCTATCTGGACAAGCCCTTCTATCAGCTCAACTACCCGCCGACCCTGACCGACGAACGCGCCCGGACCTATCACCGCCAGGACTACCGGGCCCTGATCGAGTTTATCGAGTCCCAGACCGGCCGTCCCCTGGACCCGGACCGGCTGAGGCGGACTATCGAAGAGATCGGGCGGCAGGACGAACTGCTGGCCGAAATCGAGGAACTGCAGCGTCTGGCGCCCAACCCGGTTCCCGGAATCTACAACATGTTCATTTACAGCGGCCGGTTCATGTTCGATGGGCAGCCTGTGTATACACGGGCCCTCGAGTGCATGCTGGACCACGTTTCCGAAAACGCCCGGCTGGGTCGTTCCGGGCTCCATTCCGGCGAGGAACGGGCCCGCGCCTTTTTCTGTTACATCGATCATTACACCACGGACATGCGGCTGTGGGACTGGCTGGACGACCGGGGCGTTTCCCACCTGGGGGGCATCTTGAGCCGGTTCTATTCGGATGCCGCGCCCTTCGTCCGGGGAATCGAGGAAAGTGCGTACCGCCTCGACACCACCGGCCTGGATGAGATGATCGACGCCATGGCCGCCCTGAACTCCCGCATGCCCATGGTTCGCAGCATCCGCGGCCCGTACGACGCCCCGTACATGTGGCTGGACGACACCCTGGGACTGGCCCGGATGTACCGGGCCGACTGCATCGTCTACAACGGCACGCCGGGCTGCCGAAACACTTGGGGCATGGTTCGGCCTTTTGCCCGCGACACCGAAAAGCACGGCTTCCCGACCCATATCATGAACGCCGACGCCTTTGACGATCGGGTCGAGTCCTGGGAGTCCGCCTCGGACCGACTGGAAGAGTTTTTCAACGTCAGGCGGCTGCTCGCATGATCACCGCCGGCTGCGACGTGGGCTCCCTGACCTCGAAAGCCGTGGTCATGAAAAAGGGACGGATTCTGGGCTGGGCCGTCATCAAATCCAAGTCCGATCCGGGTGCATCGGCCGAGTCCGTCATGGGGTCCGCCCTGACCCGGGCCGGGCTGTCCATGGGCGAGGTCGAAGACTGCCTGGGAACCGGGTACGGCCGGGAGCGCATTCCCTTTGTTTCCGGGACTGCTTCGGAAATCGCCTGTCACGGCCGGGGTGCGCGCTGGCTCGTCCCGTCGGCCCGGACCGTTATCGACGTAGGCGGACAGGACTGCAAGGTCATCCGGCTCGACGCCGCCGGCCGGGTGGTCCGGTTCGCGACCAACGACAAATGCGCCTCCGGGACCGGGCGTTTTCTGGAGGTCATGGCCAGGGTCCTGGGTATCGGTCTGGAAGACCTGGGCGCCCTGTCGGCCCGGGCCCGGTCGCCCGTGACCCTGCCTTCGACCTGCACGGTCTGGGCCCAGGCGGACGTGATCAGGTTCCTCAACGACGACATGGCCATAGAAGACGTGGGAGCGGGCGTCAACAACGCCATGGCCGGCCGGGTGGCCGGACTGGTCGGCGGCATCGGACCGGAACGGGAGGTCTGTATGACCGGCGGCGTGGCCAAAAACGCCGGCGTGGCGGTCGCCCTGGAAAACCTGCTCGGGATGCGTTTGAAAAAAGTCGTCAAGGCCGATCCGCAATTGGCCGGGGCCATTGGCGCGGCCCTGCTGGCCGGGGAAGGCCGGGGAGGAGGCTGACATGGCGGTGGCTGGCTGCGACATAGGTTCCCTGACGGCCAAGGCGGTCCTGATGGAGAAAGGCCGGGTCCTGGCTTCGGCCGTGATTCCGGTCGGGCCCCGGGCTCGCGAGTCGGCCGAGGCGGTCATGGAGACGGCCTTGGAACGGGCCGGCCTTTCGATGTCGGACCTGGCCCGCACGGTGGGGACCGGGTACGGCCGCAAGCGTATTCCTTTCGCCGACCGCGTCGAGTCAGAAATCGCCTGCCACGCCAGGGGGGCCTGGTGGCGGGCGCCGGTCGTCCGGACCGTCATCGATATCGGAGGCCAGGACGCCAAGGCCATCAAGCTGGACGACCGGGGGCGGGTCATTCGGTTCATTTATAACGACAAGTGCGCCTCCGGGACCGGGCGCTTCCTGGAGATCATGGCCGAGGCCCTGGAGGTCGAAATCGAGGGCATGGCCGAACTCGCTTCCCGTTCCACCCAGCGGATCGGCATATCCAGCCAGTGTGTGGTATTCGCCGAAACCGAGATCATTTCCCTGGTCAATGCCGGCCGGTCCCGGGCCGACATCGTGGCCGGGCTGCATCAGGCCATGGCCGGCCGGGTGGCTTCCCTGGCCCGGAGCATCGAGGTCGTTCCGGAGGTGGCTCTGACCGGCGGGGTGGCCAAGAACCCGGACTTGGTCCGGGCCATGGAGGAGACCCTCGGAATCCGGCTGGCCGTTCTTGACGGGGACCCCCAGATCAACGGCGCGCTGGGCGCGGCCCTCCTGGCCTCCGAAATGGACCCGGGCTCGGGATAATCTTACCCGGAAATCGTTCGTGCATCTCTTCGACGAAATCATCCGGGATATCCGGGACTTTATGGACACCCCCCGGGCCGGAGACCCGGTCAGGCGGTTTTCCATCGACCTTCCCCCAAACTGGCCGCCCGCCGGTCCGCGCGACATCGTGCTCAAGGCGGACCTGGGCGTCGAACTGGGCGGCCCGTCCAGTGAATCGGCGGCCTTCCTGGTCTGGACAGGCGATCCCATGCTGGTCCAGGACGGCCGGATGACGCTGATCGGACCGGACCTGGACCCGGCGGCCGGTCCGGAGCTTTCTTTCGGCAAAGTGATGCTTCTGGCGGCGAGGGATTTTGACGAGGAAAACTCGTACGACCGTTTCCGCCGCATGAGCCAGGTCCGGTTCGACGTCTCCCCCAAGGGTTGCATGATGCGAGCCGTGGGCCAGGCCATGCGGGAATGGAGGCGGGTTAGTCGCGAGGCCCTGGAACGGGGCTTTTCCCTGGTCGTGCTCGGCCGGGCCCTGGCCTCCGCATACCGGGCGCTGGGATTTGTCGAAAAAGTCGAAATTCTGTTCGTGACCGCAGGTCCGGAAGCGGTTCGGGGCCTGGCGGATATCGGTCGTCGGGCTCAAATACGGCTGGATGCCTTGACCCGGATGGCCGGGGAACTGATCTTCGACTGTCGCGCCTGTGAATACAAGGACCTGTGCGACCAGGTCGACGATCTGAAGGCCATGCGCCGCAAGCGGATGGGCGGCCGGCCCGGGGTGGTGAAAATGCCATGAGCGATCAGACCGACCTTCCGCCCCCCATCATCGCCCTGTGCGGCAAGGGGGGTGTGGGGAAGACCAGCCTGAGCGCCCTGCTGACCACGATTCTGGCGGCGGACCCGAAAAGGCGGGTCCTGGCCGTGGACGCCGATCCGGCCGCCGGTCTGGCCGCCGCCCTGGGCCTCGAGGTCGCCCGGACCGTGGACGACGTGCGCAACGAACTCATCGGGCGCCTGCGTCAAGGGATCCGGGAGGAAGGGCGCGACATGCAGGCCCTGGCCGACTATCGGCTGTTCGAGGCCCTCGAAGAGCGGGACAACATCGCTTTGCTGGCCATCGGCCGTCCGGAATCGGAAGGCTGTTACTGCCGGGTCAACGACTTTCTCAAGGTCCTCGTCGGAGAACTGGCCGCGGGTTTCGACGCCGTGGTTATCGACGGAGAGGCCGGGATCGAGCAGGTCAACCGCCGGGTCATGACCGGAGTCAGCCACCTGGTTCTGGTCACCGATCCTTCGGAGCGAGGCCGCCGGGTGGCCGAAAGCATAGCCGACGTGGCCGAGCGGGCCGGCATGCGGGCCCGGATCGGACTGCTGGTCAATCGGGTTCGGGAAGAAGGCGAGGTCAGGCGGATTCAGGCAGCGACCCGGCTGCCGGTCATCGGGTACGTCCCCGAAGACGAAGCCGTTTATCGATCGGCCCGGGAAGGCCTCGACATGACCGGACTGACGGACAACCCGGCCCGCTTCGCCCTGGAACGGGCCGCGTCGTCCTTCATTGGCTTTCGGTCGGCTATTTGAGCAGTTCCCTGTAAAGCAACAGGCTGGCCGAGGCCGCGGCCAGCAGGGACCGGCCCTCCTCGGACTGGCCCGGGGCGAGCCAGACCGCGCCTTCGTTGATGACCTCGACCGCGCCCACCGCTTGCCCATCCATCAGAAAACGGTACCCCGTCGGGTCGGTCAGGGGCAGGCTCGAATCGGCCAGGGCCTGGCTGCCGACGATCCGGATTCCGGTCGTACCGTCGGTCAGAACCCCTTGAAGGACCATTTCGCCCGTGTTGCGCTTCATGGCCATCTTCCAGCCCTTGGACTCTCCAGGCCGCTTGAAGACGCAGGCCAGGGTGGTCAGGGAGGAAAGCTCCCACTCCAGGTGCGCCGAGTCGTCGTTCAGAAAACCCTTGAGCACGCTCTGCTTCATTCCGGCGGCGCACTGGGCCTCCCAGATCGGCTTGTCGTTTCGGTAAAGGACGAACTCGTACTGCTGGCTGGCCCGGGCCTGCTCGTACCCCGGAAAGCCCCAGGCCGTGGTCCGTTTCCAGCCCCGGTTGACGTCCGCCGCCTCATACGGTCCGAAACGGAACGATTCGTCGAAACTGAAAAACTTCTTGCCCTCGACGGGCATCTCCTCGGCCCGGCCCGCCAAGTCCGAGTCCAGGGCCATGCGGGCTTTTTGGCAGCCCGAAGATGCAAGGAAGAAGAGGGTCAGGGCCAGACCCAGGCAGAAGATTCGGGCTTCGCGGCCGTGGCGGCCACTGGGTCCAAAGAGCCGCGTTGTCATGATCTCATCCTCTCTTTGTCCTGCCGGTGTTTGTCCCCTTATAGCCGTGGAGGCTACGCCCGTCAAGAATCTCCAGTGGTAAGGATATAGTGAACCGGGGATATCGGGCGCCTGGTCGCCCGCGTGGACCTTGCTCGAAGGACGACTCTGCCGCCGAGTCCCTTGTCAATAAAAGGAAAAGGCGGCAGTCGGAGTCCTGAGGCCAAGGGCCGTGACGGGGCGATCCCGCAATGCCGCCAGCCGCTGAACGGTTATCTCCGGCCCGAGCGCCCGAAAAGCTCCTGCTCAGGCCGCGAAGTAGTAGGCCAACTCCTTGGTCATGGTCAGCAGGTCCTCGACGTACACGAACTCGTCCGCGGCGTGGGCCAGGATTTCCGAGGCCCGGATCACTCCGAATGCGGCCACCTGGACCTTTTCCGGCTTGAGAGCCTCGACCACGAAACCCAGGTCGGTCGAGCCGCTGATGCCGCCGTACAAGTAGTCCGGGTATCCACAGGCCGCGGTCATGGCCTCCCGGGCCCGGCGGCCGGCCTCGGTGTCCGGATCGATTTCCACCGGGGTGTAGGCCAGGGTGAAGTCGGCCTCCAGGTCCAGGAGCCGGGATCGGTCCCGGCCCCGTTTCAAGGCGGCCTCGATTTCCGCGACCAGGTCGTCGTACCGCTCCTCCACGATATAGCGCCGGTTGATAATCAGGGTGCACTCGGCCGGCACGATGTTTTCCTTGGTCCCGGCATGGATGATGTCCAGGTTGAACATGGGGGTCATCTTTTCAAAGGGATTGCCGGGCAGGGGAAAGCTGGCGATTCGGCTCAGCCGTTGTTCAACCTCTTTTTTCAGAATCAACAGATCCTGCATGACCGGAACCATTTCCTCGATGGCGTTGATCCCCATCCAGTTGACCCCGGAATGGCAGCTCCGGCCGCGGGCCTTGATTCTGATCGAAACCGATCCGGCCGCGCCGACGACCACGACCGGATCGATGGCCCCGAGCTCCATCCAGACCAGGTGAGGCGAGAAATACCCCTGTTCGGCCAGAAAGCGCGCACCCGGCCAGACCCCGATTTCCTCGTCCGTGCACAGGAGGCATTCCAGGGCATAGCGAGGCTCGATGCCCATGTCGTGGAGTACCTTGACCGCGCCGAGAAAACAGGCGATGGCATACTTCATGTCCACCGTGCCCCGGCCGTACATCCGGCCGTCCACGATCTCGCCGCCGAAGGGGTCCCGGGTCCAGGCCTCCTCGACCGGGACCACGTCCATGTGGGCGTAGGCCGACAGGCGGGGGCGTCCGTTTTTCAAGCGGGCGACCAGGTTTTCCCGGGGACCGGACAGGGGCAGGGGAATCTGGGCCACCTTGTCCGGAGGGACCACGACCCGTTCGGTTTCGAAGCCGAATTTCCGGAAATCCGGTTCAACCAGGTCGATCAGGCGGCCGTAGTTTTCCCCGGGAGGCACGGACGTGTCCACGGCCACGACCCGGCGCAACACGTCGACGATGTAATCCTCGGACTGTTCGACCCGTTTGAAAACTTCTTGCACGTTCATCGATGCCTCCTGTCTGCGAATGCTCACATCATGGTATCGCCCTTGACCCAGCCTTTCTTGTACATGAAGCGGGCCGAGAGCACGGAAACGAGGACCATGGGGGGGATGGTCACGGAAAAGGGGAGGTCGTCCTTGATCAGGGCGATGACCAGACCCATGCCGATGGGGACCAGTCCCAGCTTGTAGTTCCTGACCAGCATCATCGCGCCCAGGGCCCCGAACAGGGCGGGCAGGACCTGGTCGAGGGCCACGGCCATGGCCGTACCCGAGCCCTGCACCTCACCGATGAAGGGCAGGAAGAGGATGACGCCGATGATCAGGACCGCCTCGTTGGCGATGATCGAACCGGCGATGCCCAGGGTGGAGACGATCTCCGCCTCGGGGCTGCCCTCCCGGGTGCCGGCCACGGCCTGGGCCGTGGCTGAAACGGGAACCCGGAGATTGAGGATGTTGCCGACCAGGAAGGACATGAATGTTCCGCCGTAGCCCAGGATGGGATAATAGACGATCGGCTCGATGACGCCCATGACGATCATGAAGGCCCAAACCGCGATCAGGGCCCGGATGAGGGGCTCGAGAGGCGGAAAAAGCCCGTGGAAAAAATACAGGTACAACCCGGGCAGGAACAGGCAGACCACCGCGGCCAAAATGGTGTACCGTCCGGTCACGCCGACCGGCCTGATGAAGCGCTCTTCGAATATTTCGGTCTTGTCCGCCATGTCAGCCTCCGATCCCCAGGTAGTGGACGGCCAGGCCCGAAGCGGCCATGCCGCCGATTATGGAAAGGGCCAGGGCCCATTCCTTGAGCCATTCCTGCCTGCCCAGCTTGATGACGGCCCCGACCAAGACCATGGTCAGAAATCCGCCGAGCATGGCAACCAGCGGCGGGCCGCCCTTGACCATGGGTTGAGCGACCATGTAGCCCACCGCCCCGAAAAAGGCGGCCGAGGTCAGGACGCTGAGCCAGGCCATGTCCCGTCCGGCGACCCGGTCTTTCATCTTTTTGATCTTGTTGGTAAAGAAGGCCACGATCAGCAGCCCGAAAAAGACGCCCATGGACATGGTCCAGACGGCGGTGGAGAAGACCGGGCCGTCGAACCGGCCGGAGAGGCCTTCGAGGCCCATTTCCGTGGCCGCGGCTCCGGCCGCGATCAGTTCGTAGGTCACCGAGCCGATGACGGCCAGGCGCATCCAGGGGAAGGGCACCCCGAGCCTGGGAATCAGCAGGGCCAGACCCAGGAGGATGGCGATGGACGGCACGATGGCCGTGGTCATGCCGGTTCGAAAGGCCGCCATCATCTGCTGACGGGACATACCGATCGCCAGGCCGGCCCGGTAGGCCAGCATGGTGATCCGGGCGGCCTGGAAGATGACCACGACGATGATCGCCGAACAGGCCAGCCACATACCCGGACTGTTGGCCGCACTCAGATAATCGGTCAAAGCGCACCTCCGGAAAAATGATTTGCCCGGGTCCCCCCTCCGCCAGGCCCGATGCGATCCGGCCCGGTGGGGCCGAGGCCCCGGAACATCGCTCACTGTTTGGTCCGAATAGGAAAAGAAAACCACAACACCGGCTCGGGGTCAAGCGGTCAATGACGCCGTCGGCCCCGGAATCGCCTTGACCTGCCGGCCGGGAAGGATATGATGGCACGAAAAACAGATCGGGAGGATATCCTGTATGCCCGGACCCCTGGAAGGGATCAAGGTCCTCAGTTTCGGCCGCTTTCTGTCCGGACCGTACGCGGCCATGATGCTCGGCGACATGGGGGCGGAGGTGGTCAAGGTCGAGACCCCGAAGCTGGGCGATTTCGCCCGGTTCGCCGGTCCCCACCGTGATGGAATCAGCTCCTACTTCCTCAGCATCAACCGGGGAAAAAAGAGCGTCACCCTCAACCTCAAGGCCGACCGGGCCCGGAAGATCGTGGGTCGCCTGGCCGGGAAGGCGGACATTCTCCTGGAGAATTTTCGGCCGGGCGTTATGGACAAACTGGGCCTGGGATACGGAACCCTGCACCGGCAAAACCCGAGACTCATCTATGCCTCCATTTCCGGCTTCGGTTACACCGGGCCGTACTCGAAACGTCCGGCCGTGGACATGATCGCCCAGGGAATGGGCGGCCTGGTCAGCATCACCGGCGAGCCGGACCGGCCGCCGGTCCGGGCGGGGTATTCCATCGGCGACCTCGGCGCCTCCCTGTTTGCCTCCACGGCCGTACTGGCCGCGCTTCATGAAAGGAGCCGGAGCGGGGAAGGGCAGTGGATCGACATTTCCATGATGGACTGTCAGGTGGCCTTGTGCGAAAACGCCTGCGCCCGGTATTTCGCCACCGGAGAGGTCCCCGGGCCCGTCGGGTCCAGGCATCCGCTGTTCACGCCCTTTCAGGTCTTTCCCACCCTGGACGGGTATATCGTTCTGATCGCCATGGAGGACGGGCAGTGGAAGACCTTCTGCCGGGCCGCCGGGCGCGAGGGCTGGATCAAGGACGAGTTCTTCGGAACCAACGAGGCCCGGTTGACGCATTACGATCAATTTCTCGACGAGATGAACGCCTTGATGCGGACGCGGTCGACCCGGGAATGGACCGATCTTCTTGACGCCCGAGGCTTGATGTGCGGGCCGGTCAACAACATCGAGCAGGTTGTCCGGGACCCGCACGTGCAGGCCCGGGACATGATCGTCGAAGTCGAACACGACCGGGCCGGCCGCTTGAAGGTCGTAGGCACGCCCATGAAGTTTTCAAGGACGCCCTGCCGTATCGACCGGGCCTGCCCGGACCTGGGCGCCCATACCGACGAAATCCTCAAGTCATGGCTGGACCTGTCCGACGACGACCTGAACGGCCTGCGGGACGAAGGGGTCGTCTGACCCCCTTGCTCGGCCACGGACAAAATCATGACTTTTGAAGAACTGCGCCGATACCTGCTCTCCAAACCCGAGGCCCGGGAGGACCGGCCGTTCGGACCCACGGCCCTGGTCTTCAAGGTCCTGGACAAGATGTTCGCCCTGGTGCCGCTGGAGGCCCAAAGGCTTTACGTCAGCCTCAAGTGCGATCCGGACCTGGCC
>Ga0180009_10007708_pt1 | contig 10903 bp, 6 predicted proteins | sample OS_PC_MetaG_FD_123537 | JGI IMG/M metagenome (GOLD analysis project Ga0180009, IMG submission 123537) | Groundwater microbial communities from the Aspo Hard Rock Laboratory (HRL) deep subsurface site, Sweden - OS_PC_MetaG | ecosystem: Environmental > Aquatic > Deep subsurface > Groundwater... | reverse complement strand
TACATTGCAACTGCCGGAGAGGTAAAGACGAAGCCGACCCAGCACAGTGTTAAGGAATTGAGGAGCATAGGTATCCAGCCTGATATACTTCTTTGCAGAGCAGACAGGGACCTGTCAAAAGAGATCAAAGGGAAGATAGCCCTTTTTTGTAATGTTGGCGTCGATGCTGTAATTACTGCAAAAGATGTCGAGTCGATTTATGAAGTTCCCTTGAATTTCCACAACGAGGGTCTCGATGATAAAATTATAGAGCTTCTTAATATATGGACAAGGGCTCCGCGTCTTGATGCCTGGGAGGATCTTGTAAGAAGGATTAAAACTCCCGGATATTCGATCAGGATTGCGATTGTGGGTAAATACACGAACCTGATAGAATCATACAAAAGTCTTAATGAAGCCCTCTACCACGGCGGATTTTCGAATGAATGCAGAGTCAAACTTTTTTTTGTGGATTCGGAAAGTATTGATAACAACAATTGCGGGGAGATTCTTGCTGGCGCTGACGGCATATTGGTTCCGGGAGGATTTGGATCACGAGGAGTCGATGGGAAAATATGCGCTGCAAGATATGCCAGAGAGAAGAAAATTCCATATTTCGGAATATGCCTCGGGATGCAGATAGCAGTAATAGAATATGCCCGAAATGTGGCGGAAATGGAAGGCGCCCACAGTTCTGAATTTGATGAAAATACGCCGTTTCCTGTCATTTACCTCATGCTCTCCTGGTATGATGAAAAAACCGGGACAATTCAAAATCGGGATATTACTTCTGAAAAAGGCGGAACAATGCGCCTCGGCGCATATCCATGCCTTTTAAAGGAAGGCACCTTGGCGAATGATGCTTATAATACGGGGGAAATTTCAGAGCGGCACAGGCACAGGTATGAATTTAACAATAAATTTATGGGAAGGCTCGAGGAAAAGGGACTTATTGTCAGCGGGACTTCTCCTATCGGCGATCTTGTCGAAATTGTCGAAATAAAAGACCACCCATGGTTTCTTGGCTGTCAATTCCATCCTGAATTCAAGTCGCAGCCTATGAATCCCCATCCTCTTTTTAAATCATTCATTGGCGCGGCATTAAAAATGAAACTTGCGGCAGGCGGTAGCTGAGTTCATGATAAGCCGTGGCCGGCCTGCACGGAGAGACCTTAAATAGCAAATTCAGCTTTTTTACTGTGTTACCGCTTTTGACCGACTTATAAAATTTATAATTCAGACGGCAAAGTAAAAAGTTCATTATGCAAGGCGTGCGAATCTTGAGGAATGAAGCGTACATAGAAGTACGCTGCAATGACGAAAGATGAAGCGCAACACAGCAGAATGACTTTTTACGAAGCCGTCACTTTTGATACGATAAATTCAGCTATCTTCTCTGCGGATACCCCGAAAAGCTCCTCCATTTTTACCAGATCGAGGTGTTTGTCTTCCCATGCCACACTGTTTTCCTGAACAATGTTTTTTATATGATCATACTTTCCGCCCAGGGCTTTTACCTTTACCGGAAGCGGCACGGTTTCCCTGAAATAGATATGGAGTAAAAGAAGATTATCAATAATATTGGAGCTGCCGGGAGAAGAAGATATTGCCGGAATGATAATTATGCTGCGGTCATCTTTTCTCCCTTTTCCGATATACACATTACCCTGCTGAACGATTATCTTTTTGGTTCCTTTAAGACGATTATCGGTTTCAACGCGTGATGGAATCGATTTTAAGGAACCGTCTTTTTTGATTATCTCGATTTTTGTTTCTTCCGTGAGTTCACCCAGAAGGTTCAGTCCGCTGATCTTGTAAAGAATGGAACCACTAATTTCCGAAACAATCTCCTGCAAGTTTTTCAGAACAAGGATATTCATATTTGTAATTTGCGAGTGGCTCAGATTATTGGCATTGAGAGTATCGAAGAGTATTCCGTAAAGCTTTTCGCTTATGCGGCTTGTTCCAACAGTAACTGTTTTAGCCTGGTGCTTTATGGCATCTATTGGCCTGGACAATTGGTTTATAGATTCACCAAGAGATTTAATAAGGGTGTTTATCATATTAAGGGCGGTTCCCTTTAAACCGAAATCGAGCTCAAAATCAGATACCGGCAGCTTGCCGGAAAGATACTTGCAAAGCAAAATAAGGTTTGAACCAGCATCAAGGCTCATGATCGGCGGAAAACGGTTCTCGTTCTTTTTTCGTCTGAATTCGTTGTAGAACCGGGCTATTTTTTCCCTGAAAGATTTTTCAAGGATGAATTCATAAATATCAACTCCTTTTTTGTGGTGGTCATCAATGGCGTTTTCAATTTCCTCCCTGAAATTATACATGAATCTTGAACCTTCATTGATGGATAATGCCGCATAGTATCCCCAGATATGGCCTGCAAGCGTATTTAATACCGGGGCGAGGTGCTGGCCTACAACCGGAACAAAGAAAACATCTTCAGCATACGGACCAAATCTTTCTTCACCTTCATCGGCTATAACAACCGGCGTGGCTTTGTGTGCTTTGAATATCGCGGTATCTTTTATTATATCGCCGATGACATTGCCCCTCGTTCCGGCAGCACATATGATGATCAGCGGCTCGGATGAGAGGTCTATATGTTTTTTATCTTCAATGAAATCAGAGGAGATTGTCTTGTAACAGAGCTCGCTGAGCTTTATTCGTATTTCATCAGACGATGCCTTGTTGGGACCGCTTCCTACAGCTGCCCAGTATGTTTTGGTTACCGCAAGCCTTCTGGCAGACGCCTCAATCTTATCGCGCAGCAAAAGAACCTTTCTCATCTGTGAAGGCAACTCGAGGAGGCTTTTTATCTCTTCGGATATGAACTCCCCGTTTTTGCGTCCCAATAATCCGGCAATGAAAAGACTGAGAATGGTCCCCGCAACAATCTGGCAGTAAAAGGCTTTTGTTGATGCTACTGACATTTCGATATCGCGTCCACTGCTGGTATAAATAACGCCGTCAACCTTAAAGGTTATATCCGAATCTCTCCGGTTAACGATGGCAATAGTGTTAGCCCCTCTTTTTTTAACCATCTCGACCGCACGGTTTGTATCTGTTGTTGTCCCTGACTGGCTTATTGCCACAACAAGGGTATCTGACATGCCGGATGAATTTTCGTTCCGGTCTATCTTGAACCCGCTTAGTTCAGATGCTTTATGGGAGCTTATATTGATGGAAGGATCATCCAGATAGTAGTTAAGTATATCGGAGCAAACGAGTGCGGCAACTCCTGCTGTCCCCTGGCCGATAAAGTAAATCCGGCGAATTCTGTTCGCCCGGAAGGCGTTTTTAAGGGATTCCGGGAATTCCTTTTCTGAAAGAAAAACCGAGGGTTTTTTGCTGTCATGGCTGATCTTCCAGCGGTTTTGAAGGGTTTTTTCAACCGAAGATGGAGATTCAGAGATCTCTTTGAGAAAATAATGGGGATAATTCTGGCGATCTATATCCCTTGAAGTAATATTCGTATATTTAATATCTTTTTCTTCAAGGGGAACCGGGGTGCTGTCGTAGAACATCGCTTTTATACCGGAAATCCCGCCATTCGATTTCTGGCTTAATATGAATATCTGTCCCTGGGTGCTCCCATTTTTACCTTCAATTATTTTTTCTCCTTCCAGTTTCAGGTAATACTGCGTCTCTTCTATTAATCCGTAAACTTCGGAAGCCGGTATATAGTGATCTTTCCCTATTCCGATAAAGACTGCCTGACCGCTTCCCCTCTGGGCAAGAAAAAACTTGCCCGGATCGAGGTCGGTGTGCATCGATATGGCGTGGGATCCTTCAAAATCATTTACAGCAAGGCGAAAAGCTTCCTCGATCTGAAAGCCCCCGTTTAAGTATTTTTCAATCTGAAGCGGTATTATCTTCGTATCCGTTGTTATTTCCCTGTGGATAAGATTGCCGCTGCTTTCATATTCTTTTTTAAGCTCAAGGTAATTATCGATGTCTCCGTTTAAGCATACATGGATGATGCCGTTTTTCCCGCCACTGCCTCCTGTTGTCCGGCCGTCGACAGGGTGACAATTTGCCTCCGTAATGGCACCGACTGAAGCCCATCTGGTGTGGGATGAAACAGTATGATAGTGGTTCGGAAAATAGGAAAGTATCCTGAGTATGCGGTCATTTTTTATCTGGGAACGCAAAAAAGCGATATTGTCCCCGAGGCTTCCTATTTCTGCCGCAACTTTATAAACAAAGGCAAGGGTGACGAGAGGATTGCCGTTTTTCTCTTTTATCCGGCTGATTGTTATCCCGTTATTTAGAAGAAGATCAGTGCCTGAGCGCTCTTTTAAAATACCGGCAAGGTTCTCAGTTGTTATAATTTTCTCAAAATCTGTATATTCTGAATCCCCCAGGACAAACATCAGGGAAATGCCTGCGGAATCCCGGCCTCTTACCTCAAGGCGATCTATGCTGTTTAAAACAGCATTTATGTTCTTGTATATGGTTACGGTTGTAAAAGAAGGGCTGCTATCCGAAGCGCCGATAAGTTCGTTTATCTTTGATATGTTTTGCCCGATTTCGCTGGAAAGAGACCATGAAATATCCTTCAGATTTTCAATCCGATCCGACATTACATCAACGGCTGAAGGTTCAAGTCGCCCCATTTTCTCTGAAAGGACCTTTGATTCCGAATCGATTATGCCGTTTATCTGTTTTGACAGTGATGCAAGTTTTTCCTGATGTTCTTTACTGGTATATATGCCGAAAAACTGCCCGTCTCTTTTTAATTCCCGGACATTTTCAAGAAGAGTCTCAACGACCTTTTTGCCGCAAAGGTAGTAGTCATCAATCGAATAATTATTCTTTATGCAAAGAACAAAGGAGCGGGCTTCAATTTTCCTTATGCTCTCTTCGATAAATGTCATGTCGATTTTCGCAGCAGGCTTTTTCTTTTTTTTAAAAGAGACTATACCGGCAAGGCCGCAGCACAGAATGTTATTCCGGCATGGGAAAAATATAAAAGAGCTGCATGGAACGCCGGCCAGGTCTTTTCCGAAATAGACCTTTGCGGAAAGATAAAAAAGGATATTGCTGAAAACGGCTCTTATAAGGCCGGATATGGCAGCGCACCCTCTTGATTTTAAAATCCCGTTTATACATATTGCAAAATTGCGCATAAGATCACAAATATCCTTCAATTTGGCTCACATTTTTTCATCAAGAATTTTGCATATCGTTTTTATGTCTTCCGGCTTATCAACTCCGATACTTTTATGTTCCGTAAGAACAACATGTATGGGAATGTCATTTTCAAGCAATCGGAGCTGTTCAAGCTTTTCTGCAATTTCAAGTCGGCTCTGACCTAAAGCGACAAATTTTCTTAATGCGTTCATCCTGAAGGCATAAAGACCTATGTGTCCGAAAAGCACCTCTTCCTGACCGTCACGGTAACATGGAATCGGCAAACGTGAAAAATAAAGGGCTTTCCCGGTTTTGGAAAAAACAACCTTTACCTGATTGATGTTTCCGGCTTCGTTTCGCCCGATCTTTCTTGCCAGAGTGGTTACTTCAATATCAGGTGATACGAAAGGGCCGACCAGTTCCGTCAGCATTGCAGGCTCAAGGAGCGGTTCATCTCCCTGTATGTTAACAACTATGGCATCTTCAGGTAAATTTAAAATTGTGGCTGCTTCCAGAACTCTGTCGGTTCCGCTCGGATGATCACTGCGGGTTACAACTACCGGGACATCAAGAGCTTTTGCCGCTGACTCGATACGCTCGTCATCTGTTGCAAGGAAGACCTGTGAAAGTTCAGGGCATTTACTCGCTCGTGTAAAGACGTGCCAGAACATCGGCTTGCCAGAGATATCGGCAAGGGGTTTACCCGGAAAACGGGTTGATCCGTACCGGGCAGGGATTATTCCATAGCAATTATAACATTTTTCCATTTAGGTTCAGATAATATTCCATATATTTCAGGAAAGAAAAACATATTGCCGTTAATAACCGGTCTATTTCGTGCAATTCATCTAAGGGGAGTGCCTGGTTTAACTTTTTTATCGAGAGTTGCAACAGCGCAGCCGTTTTCATCTGTTGCTGCAAGCAGCATCCCGTTTGATATAATTCCCATTATCTTTGCGGGTTTAAGATTTGCAACAACAATAATCTGTTTTCCTTCAAGCTCTTCCGGAGCGTAGCTTGAAGCGATTCCTGCCACAATGGTTCTGCTTTCCCCGATATCGATTTTAAGCTTTAGAATTTTTTTTGCTCCGGGAATTGCTTCCGCCTTTGATATGGTTGCAACTCTTAGATCAATTTTACTGAGCAGCTCCAGTGTTATTTCCGGTTTTATACCCTGCGTAATAGTTCCTGTTTTCTTTTCGGGCAATGACGATTCCATCTTTTTTTTATCGATTCTCGGGAAAAGTGTTATTGATTTCGGAAGGCTTGTTCCTGCCTTGATGCTGTTCCATATTTTAATATTTGTTAAATCATAAAACGGTTTTTTACTATCCTGACCAAGATGATACTGCATTGTTTTTGCAGTATCAGGCATAACCGGATAAATAAGGCCGGATACGACCCTTAATCCTTCAAGAAGATCATATAGGACGAATTCAAGCTCTTTCCTGCTGGTTTTCTTTTTTGCAAGAACCCATGGAGCAGTTACATCAACATACTTATTCATAAGGCTGATAAATTCCCAGACCGAAATCAAAGCTTTGTGAAAGGAGAAATTTTCCATCGCTTTTTCATATTCTTCAACAACTACTGATGCTTGAAGTTTCAGGCCACCCCTGAGTTCGTCTTCGGTTTCAGGATCGATTTCAGGAACAACCCCCCCCAAATATTTATGAACCATTGTTATTACCCTTGAAAACAGATTTCCAAGATCATTTGCAAGGTCTGAATTAACACGCGCAACAAGAGCTTCTTCATTGAAGCTGGAGTCAAGGCCAAAGGCCATTTCCCGCATAAGGAAAAATCTGAAAGCGTCCAGCCCATAAATGTTTTTCAGTGAAAGAGGCTCAACGACATTACCGAGACTCTTTGACATCTTGCTTTCATCTATATTCCAGTAACCGTGAACATTAAGATTTTTGTAAACCGGTATTCCTGCAGCCTTGAGCATTATAGGCCAGTATATCCCATGTGGTTTTAATATGTCCTTTGCAATAACATGCTGCGCAGACGGCCAGAATTTCTTGTACAGCGCACCATCCGGATATCCGAGGGCCGAGACGTAGTTAAGCAGAGCATCAAACCATACATAAGTTACATATTTATCATCAAACGGAAGAGGAATTCCCCATTCGAGACGTGTTCGGGGGCGGGATATACATAAATCTTCAAGAGGCTCTTTTAAAAAAGATAACACCTCATTTTTATAACGTTCAGGCCTTATGAATTCAGGATTTTGCCTGATGTGGTCAATAAGCCAGTCCTGGTAACGGCTCATTCTGAAAAAATAATTTGATTCGCGAATGGTTTCGGGTTCAGTCTCGTGATCCGGGCATTTACCGTTTACCAGTTCCCGTTCGGTATAAAAACGTTCGCAGCCAAAACAGTAAAGCCCTTCATATTCGGAAAAATAAATATCCCCGGAATCATTTATTTTCTGCAAGATTTTCTGAACAACTGCTATGTGTGAAGGGTCGGTTGTCCGTATGAATGAACTATACTCGATATTCAATTCAGGCCACAGGTCTTTAAATAGTCCGCTTATTTTATCAACATAAATTCGAGGGCTCAGGCCTTCGTTTTTTGCCGCGCGCTCGACTTTGTCGCCGTGTTCATCCGTGCCTGTAAGAAAAAAGAAATCCTTGTTCTGCATCCTGTTATAACGGCAAATTACATCGGCAACGATAGTGGTGTATGCATGCCCAAGATGAGGTTTTGCGTTCACATAATAAATCGGAGTTGTAATATAAAAGATGCTGCTCATTCCGTTCCTTATATTTGAATCATTGCCGGGCTTTTAGTGTGACTCATTATCCGTTGTATTATTGATAAATATTACCTTTTCATAATATTCCTCTTCGGGAATTCTTTCAATATCTGAAATTTCAGGAGAATCCTCACTTATGGATTTATCCTTGCATGGAATTTCCTGATATATTCCATGTTCATACGTAAGACAGCACATGAGCCTCCCGCATTGTCCTGAGATTTTGGTCGGGTTTAAAGAAAGGCTTTGATCTTTTGCCATTCTGATAGAAACAGGCCAGAACTTATCCATGAACAAGGAGCAGCAGATCTCACGGCCGCATCTTCCGAGTCCTCCGCACATCTTGGCCTGATTTCGTATTCCAACCTGTCTCATTTCAATTCTGACAGAGAGTTCCTTTATAAGCATTTTAACAAGTTGTCTGAAATCGATACGCCCTTCAGCAGTAAAATAGAATGTGAGTTTGCTTGCATCAAAGGAGCTTTCCACTGAAAAAAGATTCATTTTAAGGTCAAGATCTTTTAAGCATTTAAGGCAAAAGGCCTGCGCATTTTTTTCGATTTGCGCATTTTTTTCTTTTTGCTGGTAATCCTTTTCATTTGCAAGGCGGATCACTCTTTTAAGTGGTTTGTCGGGAAGCTTATCGCGGAGGACAGGCGCAACAACGACAGTTCCAAAGCCTAATCCCTGCTCGGTCTCGACGATTACATGATTTCCAATAATTAGCACAAACGCGCCGATGTCGAAATCATAAACTTTCCCTGCCGGTTTGAATCTGATGCCCACAATTTTCATATATGATGTGAAGCCCGGAGGGCCGGACTATTTTCCCCTTTAATAAGTAGTTTCCATCCGGAAATGGCCCTTTTGAGCGATCTCGGTGTCAATCTGCAGGATTTCTTGTGCGACGTACTATGCGTATGTCTTAAGCGCAATCCCTTCATTTCCTTGAGCTTGCCCAAAATTGCCGATTTCCGAATTGGAAACTTGCATGTGTCTAAAATACGTTTTCGGAGGACACAAAGACAAATCCGAATGTTTTTAATAGGCCTTTCTTCGTGTCTTTGTGCCTTCGTGTGAAAAATTAGCCTTTTCCAAAACCGTCAAATTTGTGCAAGCTTTAAAACAAGTGTCTCGGCAGTCAGTCTCAAATTTCCATTTGCCCGTATGGCTTGCCGGGCCATTCGGATTTCTTCGAACTTTGATATAAGGCTTTGTTCAGAGTGCTTTTTATAAGAGGTTCGCATTTTGTCTGAAAGATCAATAAAGATAATTTTGCCGGGGGAGTGTCTGAAAACAGCCATATCCCTGTACCAGATGTCGATTGCCTCTAAAGAGTCCAGAAAATCATCTTTGTCTTTTGAGAGTCTTTCCGCAAAGGCGAGACATCTTCCCGTATCATTTATAGATAAAGATTCCAATTCGCTTATAAGCCAATCCCTTTTTTTCAGCAGTTTGCCGCTGATATTGAATGCTCCGGATAAACTCCCGTTGGACATACCTGCAAAAATGTCCGCGTCAACCGGGTCAACTCCTTTTCTTTCAGACAGTATTTGAGCAATTTTTTTCCGGGAAACAGGGTTAAACTTTATGTTCTGGCAGCGTGAAGAAACAGTTGAAATAAGATCTGTTTTTTCTGCGGCGGTAAGAATCAGAATTGTTCTGTCAGGGGGCTCTTCGAGTATTTTCAGAAGAGCATTGCCTGCCGCCACATTCATGGCCTGAGCATCCGATATAATAACTACCCTTACCTTTGCCTCATAGGGTTTCAGGGAGAGGATTTCACACAGGTCACGAATCTGGGATATCCTGATACTGTAACCGGAAGGCCTGATCTGGATAACATCGGGGTGGCTGTTCGACAGAATTTTTCTGCAAGACCTGCAAATATCGCAAGGCTCTGATATTCTATGATTATCAGGCAAGCCTGTTTTTCCGGAATTTACAGGCGGTTGTTCCGGGCCTTCCCCCAGACAATTGCATGCCATGGCAAATATTTTTGCCGCAGTCTGTTTCCCAACGCCTTCAATACCTGTGAAAAGGAGCGCGTGCGGAATGGTCCCTTTCCTGAGAAAGGCAGTTAATATCCGGACTGGTCTTTTTTGATCAGTTATAGATTCGAAACCAGGCACAAATTAACGATCTACCCGTTCTTTAAGCTCTTTCCCTGATTTGAAAAAGGGGAGCTTTTTGGGCCGGATGGTAACCTTTTCGCCGGTCTTGGGATTTCTGCCGGTATAGCTCTTGTAATTTTTTACAAAAAAACTGCATAGACCGCGAATTTCAATTCTGTCTTCAAGTGCCATAGAGTCCGCCATGGAATCAAAAAAGATCTGAACAACCTTGGCTGCTTCTGCTTTTGATATATCCGCTTCATTTTTGAGGGCCGAAATTAACTCCAGTTTATTCATATTTCCTCCTTGAAAAAAAATTACCTTAATCTTTCCATCTATCTTTTAAATAAAAGTTTATAGTAAGTCAAGCAGTTATGATAATTATCGTGTCAGAATCTCAACATCTTCCTCATCCACTTCAACTGAAGCGAACTGGGAAAGGGCATCAATGCTGACTATTACGCGTCCGATTCCTCTGTATCTGACAAATGTTCCGATAACTCCCTCAAGCGGGCCTGATATTACAGCGACCCTGTCTCCTTTCTTGAAATCGGTTCCGGTTAATACTTTATTATCACCCGATACTATGATTTTGAGCGATTCTACCGTTTCGGCTGAGACCGGAACCGGTCCGTTCCTTGTTCCGACAAGACGAACAGCGCCAACGGTTTTAACAATCTCTATCTGGTTTGACGGGGTGAGATCCGATTTCACAAAAACGTATCCCGGGAAAAGGGGCACCCTTATCATGGCTTTTCTGTCAAGACGCTTGCTTCTCACCAGCGCTTTCGGTAAAAAAGCTTCTATCGATTTTTTTGTTAATCCCTCATACACAACATTTTCAAACCTGCTTCTGGTGTGAAGGACATACCATGAAGGAATGAATAACTCTGTCATT
>Ga0180009_10007706_pt1 | contig 10904 bp, 7 predicted proteins | sample OS_PC_MetaG_FD_123537 | JGI IMG/M metagenome (GOLD analysis project Ga0180009, IMG submission 123537) | Groundwater microbial communities from the Aspo Hard Rock Laboratory (HRL) deep subsurface site, Sweden - OS_PC_MetaG | ecosystem: Environmental > Aquatic > Deep subsurface > Groundwater... | reverse complement strand
TCATCCGGTGAATCCGCAAATGCAAATGAATGTTGAGAGACGGTCACGCCGATCGGTGCTCCGGCCCGCGAATCGTTGAACCTGCAGTAACTTTCCTGAGCGGCCTTCGATCCCGGTTCCATGAATACTACGTCTCCATCTGGTTCAACAGCGAAATCATAGTCGGCGACATTCAACAAAACGCCTCGGACAGCATCCGACACATGGTCGGCATCTGTGCCTACGACAAGTCCCATCTCATAGAGATTGTTCGATCCTGAACCATCGTTCGGCCAAAGGAACCCTGGAAGGCTGAGACTGAAAATGCTATTCAGTGCGAAACCGTACTGCCCGAAATTCGATACACCGAAAGAGACACTTCCGGCATCGTGCACGAACGTGGAGCGAGTTCCGGGCGCCGGCAATTGCCCGGCCGTGAATATCATAGGGATATCTTTTGAGTAGTTTCCTGAGCCGATGACATGCAATGTGAATGCCAAATCAGTGCCGATTGTGAGTGTGTCATCGAACGCGATGCTGTATGGCTGTGCGGTGTTATCGGCTTCGCTGTCCATTGGAATATTCCCGAACACGAAGGATGAATCTACGACTTCAGCGCTGGCCTCATTGGTTCTGAGTACGGCTTCGACACCGGTCAGTCCGAGACCGGAGTTACCCAAAGCCAAAATCACATCGAATGTATCCCCCGGGTTGGGCGATGGTTCGTTGATCGTCGATATATACAAACTTGGGGCATTATTCGGAATCAGAAGTTCGAGCGCTGAGGGGATATCGATCAATCCCCATCCGGAGTTGTTGTCGAGTCCCGCAGTATCGACATCGATCGCGGATTCCATTAACGCTTTCTTTATAGAATCGACCGGCGCGTTCGGATTGTATTGCCTCAGAAGAGCAACAGCTCCGGCGACATGCGGGCAGGCCATCGATGTCCCCGTATTGTCAGCGTATGAGGCACCGGGCCAGGTCGATCGAATGTTCACGCCGGGAGCTACGACTTGTGGCTTGAGTGATATCCCATCGCAATCGGATGGTCCTCTCGATGACTTGCTGTACACCGGGAAGCTCGGATTGGCCGGATCAATCATTCCGATAGCAAATGAATTGTAGTCGGTTGTTGCACGGTTGGCAGGATTTCGAATAGTCTGAGCCCCGCTCCCTTCATTACCAGCCGAGAAGAGCATCACTACTCCAAGTGCTTCGAGATTGTCGACAGCATCCCAGAAAATATCGTCGCAGTTTATCCAGCTCTGCGGGTAACCCCACGAATTAGACACAACATCCGGCACATCTGTAATTGTGTTCGGATTGCCATCTGGATCGGCGGCCCATTCGAAAGCATCGAGCACATCGGTGCCGTCTATGTCAATAACCGCAGCGGCGATCCACTGAGCTTCCGGCGCCACACCGACTGTATCGCCGGTGGCGTCATCGTGCCCGACCATAATACCGAGAGTGTGTGTACCATGCCCTGGGTTGCTTGATGATGGTATGACGTGTGGAAATGAATCGCCATCAAGTGGGTTGAACCAACTCTCCTGCCAACTATAGCCGTTGTTTCCTCTCCACGTGTTCACAAGTGCAGGATGTGTTCCCTCAACGCCCGTATCAAAACTGCACACGAGCCTTCCCAGTCCGGTATATCCGAGTGCCCACATGGAATCGGCGCCGATTACTCTCAGCGCGCTCTCAACCGTGTCGGTCGGTGCTGCCGGTGAGGATCCGACAGGCTCTATCAGCATGGCAGTGGTGGCTTCGTATATAGATTCTATGTCATCTCGATTGGCAAGCTCAAAAAGCTGGTCACCGGTGGCGGTGATGCTGATGATATCGCCGATCCAGTGTCCCTTGTAAGATGTCACACTTCCAATGAGCAACTGGAGTTCCAGATACTCGAGGATATCCTTCTGCGATCTGTGCGCTTTCTCTTTCAGATGCTTCATTGCGATGGCGTGTCCGGCCTGGCGAGTGTACGAGTCGAGGGAGAGAGATTTCGAGAGTTGCGGCTCGCTTGCCCTATCGGCCATCACCAGATATGCGCTGTAAGACTTTTCCGGAGCACTTGACATTTTCGCTTGCAATGCAGGATGAATTTGAGCTGCATGCACACTACACACCGATAGTGATGCGAGCAGAATCAGGGCCGTCATGAAGCGATTCAGTAGTGTCTTGTCAGGCATGTAATTTCTCCCTTTAATCCAGCAGGCATCTGTCGGCGGTGTTCACCATTATGAGTCGACACGCCTGAGATACGAAAGATATCGGTCTGCAGGTGACGGAGCTGGTATCAGTCGGCAACAGACTGATTCCCAATGATAGTGCGGTCTCTATGTTCAAGAAGGCTCCTTCACGCATGTGAATATCAGGTAAGCTAACTAATTCTTTCTTGGAGGCAAGGGCTTTTTGTCGTGAGTATGCTTGACGAAATGCGGCGTGTGTTAGAATCGGTAGTCAAGCCCTATGCTGACGAGTGACAGCCTGTTGTCATCTTCACGAGGATCATGATTCTCCCAATCCACGGAGACGATTGCATTGAGGTTGAGGCCGCCATAGATTCTGAGATCACCGAGCAGGTTGAACTGATTGAGGATATAGTCACTGTAGAATTCATTGGTGTCGCTGGTGTAGTCTCGCTTGCCGATCTTGTGCGATGCATTCACCCACAGCCGATCGCCGAGAGACAGATCAAGACCATACTCCGCTGCGACCTGTTCGTAATCCTGATCCTGAAACTCCTCGTAACGTGACCAGAAGATGGCCGCTGAAGGCTTGATGAACAGTTCGAGAGCAATTGCCGGAAAGTACCCGGTTTTCAGTTCTGCCGTGTTGTAAATATAGTCGAAATTCACGACGTCTTGAGAATCGAATACGGAGTATTCGAATTGATTCTTCACTCCGATTCGCCAACGATCGGACGGTAACACGGTCAGCTCGGTTTCGAGAAACTCCTCCCACGCATCATCAACATTGTCCTCTTTGTTGGACAAGATTCGCATTAGTTCATTCCTAACCTCCATAGACAATTCAAGACTTGGCGACCAGGCGAATTCAAGAAGTGCTCGATGTCTTGAGTAGTTGAGGCGCGCCGAATCGCCCACGATCCTCCGGTCATTCCTGTATGTGAATGCTATCAGGTCTGTCCAGCCGAACTCCTTTTCGAGACCGATCGAGAGCTTGTTGTAGTTGTAGTCGAAACTGAAGTCGTCTGAGCCGTCATATCTGACCAATTCGAACGAGTTCTTCGCAACGAAGAACATTCCCGATGCCAATTCCGGTCTGACTCTGCCGGTTATCGAATTGGTAACGTAGCCAGTCCTGCTTATACCCATCTCTTTCCACACAGACCTGATGTCGAGCTGGTTTTCCAGTGTCACTGATCGGATGCGAAGTCTCAGATCGAGACTGTTCCGAAAGTCTTCATCTGAGACATAAGAGAAGTTATTGAGCTCGATATTTCCATTTGAACTGACCTGCTTCATCCAGTTGACCGACGATTTCAGGCGGAAGGCATTGATAGCATCGGATGTCTGTCGGAGAGTTGTGATCGAATCCTCGTCGAGCGCCAACGTGTCAGTGACAGAGAGGTAGTATCCTTGTGTTATCTGATCGTATCCCAGCCCCAGCGACAGCGTGACGTTTTCATTGGGCGTTTCCGCCATTAGGCAGGAACCGGAAGCTGCGAGTATTATCGCACTACTCAGTAACAGGAGATATCTCACAATATAATCGGCGCCCTTACAGCCATCTTCGGTGAGGTTACAATTCCGTTTGTGCGAGGAGTTTATTTCTCCATCATGTCGCGTGCTCTCTCGGCGAGGTCTCGAGCCGCCTTTGCCTCGACAATTGATACATTATGCTTGCCGCTCGATAGCGCCTCTTTCGCTCTGCTCTGATGCCCGACAGCGACATCTATGAGCTCACTGGCATTTGCGTTCGGACTATCATGCAGGCGATCCCTCAGGTTCTCGATCAGTCGATCATTCTGTTGCAGCAGCTTCTCGATTCGTTCCGGCTGCACATCTGTTTCCATTTTCGCGAGAGCCTGCTTCGCCACATCGCGCGCTCTAGTCGTCTGATTCAAAGCACTCTGATGGTCGCCAGACTCGAAACGCTCTCTAGCGATCAACTGTGATGCCCTGGCATTTTCGAGCAGCATATGAACCTGCCCATTGCTTTCGAGCTGAGTTGCGCGTTCTAACGCCTTGGCAATGAGATCGTCGGTGCGGTCGATTTCCCGCCTGAGCCTGTTTGTCTGATTCGGCTGCCGCCCTGCAATTTCAATAGCCTTCTTGGCTGTGTCTCGTGCCTTAAGAGTTGCTTTGAGGGCAATCTTGAGCCTGTTACCTCTGAAGAACTCCTTGCCGTCGGTTTGTGTCTTGGAGGCGCGCTCCAGGAGCGACACCGCATTCTGGTCATTTGATTCACGTACCTGATCATGAGCCTTTTTCAACACATCGTCGGTCCGTTCGATTTCGCGACTCACGAGGCTGGAATTCTCGTCCGACATCTGGATGGCGCCGATGGCTTTCTTAGCCTGTTCGCGTGCCATCAGAGTCAGCGTGCTCGCTCTACGGTGAGTCCCTTCTCTATAGGCGTCCCGTGCACCGCGCTGAAGTTCCACCGCTCTTTCCAGATGTTGGTATCCTATGACCGATCCAGCTTCTCTGACAGCGTCGGCAGCTCGATCGATAAGGCGCTCGGTTATCTCTAACTCGCGTTCTGCGTTGCTGCTTACCTGTGCCGAGGATATCGGAACAAAGAGGATGCCGAACAAGGTGGCTATGCCGAGAAGTCCAATCATCCGGCGAGTATGTCTTTCTATATCAATCAGCATTGCGAATCCTCCGGTATATATAGCTCTACCGGTGCTGTTATGCAAGCTCCATGCCATAAAACCGGGATGCCCGCAAACAATCTAAGCCTCTCATTATCATCACCTTGCACCAAAGAACATCCTCAACAACTGCGCTGACAGTAGTGCTTGAGAGTGTTCTTGAACCGACAAGTACATCATATGTACCTGCAGGTACACTATTCGATGCCATATTTCTTCAGCCTTGAATAGAGCATTCTTCGAGTGATATTGAGCAGCTTCGCTGCCTTTGTCCTGTTGCCGGCAGCCTTCTTGAGAGCATCGAGAACTGCCTGTTTCTCAAGATCATCGAGAGCCAGTCCCGAATTGTCATTGCCTGTGATCCTGACTTCCTGCCTCGGCTTGACTTTCAACGCAAGGTGCTCCGGACTCAGTTCATCTCCTGCAGCCAGGATCATGGCTCTTTCAAGGACGTTTTTCAATTCGCGGACATTTCCCGGCCAATGATATGCAACCAGGTGATTTAGAACATCGGGAGTCAGTTTGCTATGTCGACGGTTGAGCTTACGGCTGAAGTACTCCGCCAGAATCGGAATGTCATCTGCACGTTCCGCAAGAGTCGGCATCTGAACCGGAAATACATTGAGTCTGTAAAACAAGTCTTCTCGAAACTGCCCGGTTTCCATGTCGTTCTCGATATCACGATTCGTGGCGGAGATTACACGGACATTGATGGCGATTTCATCGGTGCCTCCGACTCGAACGATTTTGCGCTGCTCCAATGCTCTAAGGAGTTTTACTTGCACTGAAGGCTTAATTTCACCGACTTCATCGAGAAAAAGAGTTCCATTCTCGGCAAGTTCGAATCTTCCGAGTTTGCGCCTGATCGCGCCGGTGAATGCGCCGCGCTCATGTCCGAAAAGCTCCGATTCAAGGAGCGTCTCCGTCAAAGCCGCACAATTGACAGCCACAAATGGCCCTGCGGATCGACTCGATCTCTTGTGAACCATGTTCGCTATCAACTCTTTGCCGGTTCCGGATTTTCCGAGAATAAGCACATTCGCTTCGGTTGCGGCGACCTTTTCCACCATTGAGAGAAGCTCGCGTACCGGTGGACTGTTGCCGATGAATTCGTCGTAGTTGAACGACTCGAGATCGCATTCGAGCTGTTCGCGCCTTGCATCTTTCTTCTTCTCAGAAAGGATTCTCTGAACCAACAGCACGAGTTCGTCGAGCGAGAATGGTTTGATCAGGTAATCGTACGCGCCCGCCTTCATCGCCTCGACAGCGGTTTGCGCAGAGGCAAACGCGGTCATCATGATGACTTCGCACTCGACGCTGGCTTCTTTTGCTGCGCGAAGGATTTCCATTCCATCGGGCGGTTCCATCTTCAGATCGGTTACGACTATGTCGAAGGACTTCTGCTGGATCTGCTCCAAAGCTTCGTTACCGGAGGTGCATATTGTCAGGTTGTGACCGGCATCCTCAAGCGCGCCGCCAACCAGAAATCCCATCTTCTTTTCATCATCTACAACAAGTATCTGTGCCATGTACTATCCCTTCGCAGGCAGAATGACCGTCACGACTGCTCCGCCATTATCTCCCGGCTTGATAGAGATCGTTCCGCTGTGAGCCTCGATCACGCTTTTCACAACGTACAATCCAAGTCCGGATCCTTTCTCGCGGGTGGTGAAGAACGGATCAAAGACTCGATCAATGACACCGGCTGAGATGCCGGCACCCTGATCGGCCATCACAATCTGAATCTCGCGCGTGCCGGATTTCCCGGTGCCGGTGACCTCTATATCGAGTTGCCCGCCATTTGGCTGAGCATCTCTGGCATTCAGCATTAGATTGAGCAACGCTTGCCTGATGCTGAACCGATCTGCCACTATTCTGAAGTCACCCTCGTCTGAACCATATACAGCCGTTATTCCGACATGCGATTCCTGGAAATCTGTTCTGGTTTGTTCAACCAATGTTTCTATCATCTCTCTAATACAGAATTCTTCCTGTTTGTTCTTCACCGGGTGAGCGAAATCGAGATATCCTGCCACTACTGCATTTAGTCTGTCGACTTCATCCGATATGAATTCGAAAACTGGATCGTCACTCTCCGCACCATGTTTCCGTTTGATTCTCTCGGCGCTATTCTTGATGATGCCGAGTGGATTCCTGATTTCGTGCGCGATAGTCGCCGCCATTTCTCCCATTGATGATATTGCGGATGCACGCAGCAGCGCATGTTGTGCCGAAATCAGCCGCCGATTGACCATCACGAAAAATATGAGAATCAGAATCATGAAGATCACGCTGCCCATGCTGACAACTATGATATTTCTCTTGAAATCATCGATTGTCTGAAAAACGGCGTAACCTGCCTCGGCTCTCAGTATAGCGACCACCGAATCGTTGAGATCGAATACCGGAACGAAAGCGGTCAGCAAATAGAGGCTGTCCGATCTGAACAGGGGAGTAGTGCCCGTGATTCCGGCCTGCGCCGACGTGAATTCGGTCAGGTTCAGTATCTCTTCTTCATGGCCGGATTCCGGCTGTTCGAGCAGGTTGCGACCGTTGATGTCGAAAACATCCAGGCTCAGAAGACTGCCGGCATCGCTGACCTCATTCAATTGATTGACCAAGTCGCTGTAATCTTCAAGTAGATACTCACCTGAGATGATGTCTTTCAGGATGTACGGATCGAGCCGGTTCGCAGTCGATTTCGCCAGAGACTCGATCTCCTCAGAAATCCGCGTCTCCAGGAAGTTCTTCAATTGGGTATACTGGTACCAGAGGCTGATATTGAAGATTATCAATATGAGTGCAGCAAAAATGGTCACTGCAATAGAAAATTTCCGTCCAACTGCCAATCTCATAACAGACGCAATTTACTCCGGACAAGAGGCCGCCGCAACAAGAACTGTACCTATATGTACAGTTCGGTATGTCTGCTCGTTCCTGAAGTGTACCTGACGGTACATTCAACGGTTCAATTACTCATCTCGCGGATTCCGGATTTTGACTATAGCGTTGTGGCACAGAGGATTACAAAATGTGCTGAAGTTTTGGCACGCAGATCGCTTTATCCCTCACTGAAATCGACATTGGCTGAGTGTGAAGGGTTCATAAATGCAGGAGGTAATTTGAAATGAAGAGGACACTGATTTTGCTCTCGATGCTGGCTCTCGCCGGGGTTCTTGTCATCTCAGGTTGCTCGAAAAAGACGACTGGAGTCGTTCCCACTGACGATGGGCTGAACTACGAGGATGAATTCGGCGGATATGATGCTTCCGATGAAGCTCCCGGTTTTGGCGATGAGGTGATTCTGGGCGAGATGACCGAACAGGATGAAGTCCCGACGCCGGATACAGAGCTCGGACCGATTTTTGACAGTATTGGCAACATTGACCATGTCCGGGTTTTCGGTTTGAGGATACTCTGGGGCATGCTCGAATTTGATTCCACTGTGACGCAGGCTACCGATTGGTCCGGATCGCTGACGATAGATCGTGGCGGCATAAGAATGGTCTCGATGATCAGGTTTGAGCGTGGCGATGAAATTATCCGGCCGCGCACCGACCGCAAGAAGGTCGAATGGCAATCATATACTCTTCGACACTTTGATGGCATATTCGTGCTGCTGTATGATGTCCCGAGTTCGTTGACCGAAGTCGAAAACACGGTCACATTCGCGACAGGGCCGTACACGAGAACATTCACTATGGCCGAGCTTGAATCACTCTCCGAGATAGTTGAAGTGGATGACATCGGGAATAAAGTATCATTCGATGCCTTCTATGCACCGAGACTCGAATGTCAATTCGGAAGTATGGAAGGTCGCTGGGTCAAGAAAGGTCCGCAGAATGGCGTGATCTATGGACGCTGGATGTCATCCGACGGCCGTTTCCTCGGACACATCCGTGGTCACTGGGGAGTCAACAGCTCCAATGGCAAGGTCTTCTTCGGCAAGTGGATCAGCGACCTCGGTCAATTCAGAGGACTGATTCGCGGAACCTGGGGTGTCGGCGATGCTACCGATGCTGCCGATCCTGTCGGGGGCTGGTACCTGGGAGTCTGGGCCGACAGAGGCGGAGTTGTGCAGGGAGTACTCGGTGGTCAGTGGACCGCTGTCCCGAACACACTTGATGACGGTAACGGCACCGGCAACAGTAATGAAGATGATGGTAGTAGATATGGTGGCGACACCGGCGGTATCCCTGAAAGAGGACATGGGTTCTTCAGCGGCCGCTGGGCGCAGAATTGTCCTGAATAATAACTCTCCCCGTTGCGTGCGTATCTTATAGATGAACGGCCTGCTCCTCTCCCGAGCAGGCCGTTTCTTGTTTGTATTCACATTCAGGGTTTCTCCACAAGCCCGAGAAACGGCATCCAGTCAATCGACAGAGCCACTCCGCTTTCGTGCGCGGGCAGAAATCCCTTTCTGCCCGGATTATTCATCTGTCAGGAAAGGATTCCTGACAGCGCGCGCGGGAGATCGCCACGTTGCTTCGCTCCTCTCGATGACGACGATTCGGAGTCACTTGCAGCGAGCCTGGAACGAATTCCGCTCTGATGCGTTAGTCTATTTAGACAGAAGTATTCGCAACCACTCGATTATTGATTTCAGCCTCGTAAAATAGACATCGTCAGAGCGCAGGCGTGTTCTGTACTCGATCCAAACATCAGGGAGAACATAGTGGAGCGATTCCTATCAAACCGAGACAATCTCGACGCTGCATAAGATCGGTAAAGAAGGCGTCGCCGCCCTCGAAGAAGAACTTCGCGGATTCTGCAAATCGCGACTCATTCGATTGTTTTGGTTGATGTGACACACGCGGTAAGTTACTATTAGTTCAGATGGGGTTGTTGAAAAAGTAGTTGGTGCGGTGCATCGAGTGACCGTTAGAAATCGACGTCATTGCGGGCGACCGAAAGGAGCGTGGCAATCTCATGAGGCAGCTGATTTCAACTGTGATTTTCAAACTGGTGTCTCTCTACACAAGACACTTCCCAATCGATAAAGGCAAGAGCAGGATTGTCAATCTGCTGTGGCATCGGGGAATGCAGGGCTATTCCTGCCTTACGAAATCAATCGACGGCCGCGTGTTCGAGTTCAATTCCCTAACAAAACACAACCGTTGGGTCTTCTTCTACGGTGAAAGCGATCCGTACGAGACCGCGCTGATACGCTGTCATGTAAAGGATGGAGAGACTGCGATCGACGCTGGCGCGAATGTCGGATGGTTCACGACGCTTCTCTCGCAACTCACGGGAGAACAGGGGAGAGTCTTTGCGATTGAACCGGTGCCGGGCAATTTCGAGGTGCTCTGCAAGTCGGTCGAACTCAACAGCTGTCAATCGAACGTGACATGTTATAATCGACTTTGCGGAGATCGTGACGGATTTGACGAAGTCTTTGAGTTTCCTGAGCTTGATCCCGGGCTAAGCAGCCAGCGTCCGATCAGTGATCAGTGTCGTGTTGCGCATAAGATTGAGTTGATCCGCCTTGACGATCTCATCAATGATAACGGGCTCAGTGCCGTAGACTTCCTCAAGGTCGATGTCGAAGGCGCCGAATTGGCGCTGCTAAGGGGATGCGCCGAATCGCTGAGATCGGGCGTCATCAAATCGATTCTCATCGAGGCGAACGATGAACGTTCAGCCGCGTTCGGGTACGCATTTCAGGATTGTATCGACTTGATTCTCGGTCTCAATGATTTCGATTGCTTTAGAGTGTGTCGGGACAGGATCGGCATCCGTGCAATGCAAGACAGGTCTGATTTTGAGTTCGGAGACAATCTTGTCTTCCTGTTGAAATCGGCCGGAAAGCTCGAACACATATCTTCGCTAATCGTGAGTTGATTCGAATACAGGTGAATTATTGCAGATCGATGTTCTGAACAAGAAAACGAGTCTTGCCTGATTAGCATAGGTCACGGCATCATCTGCGGAACAGACTTCTTGGGCAGAAGATGGCGCGATTACGATTGGAACGAATCGCTGCCGTATTTGTTATATTTGTAAAAGACATGTATCCTTGATCGCGCGATGCTGGTGTTCGACCATGGAAGGTTGAATGCGATAGCTTATCAAG